>Ga0116191_1000167_pt1 | contig 63936 bp, 44 predicted proteins | sample AD_UKC111_MetaG_FD_89897 | JGI IMG/M metagenome (GOLD analysis project Ga0116191, IMG submission 89897) | Active sludge microbial communities of municipal wastewater-treating anaerobic digesters from Hong Kong - AD_UKC111_MetaG | ecosystem: Engineered > Bioreactor > Anaerobic > Digestate... | reverse complement strand
GTCCAATTGTTCAATTTCAAGATTGTTTCGTACTGTGATGTCTTGTAACAATTGACATTTGAAATCTAACGATTTTTTGTGAACATCCACATTCAGATAAGTTTTTATAGAGTCTTCTAAAAGTTTTGCATTTTCAATAGGTGGAAATAATGAAAATGAATCTATCAGATTAATTTTCACTTTCTTTGACCAGTCCGCAATATTTATTTGTTTGTTTGGGAAAATTGCTCTTCCTGCTTTTGCACCCAAATAATAGAAATCAGCTATTTTAATCGACTGTGATTCAATTGTTTCTGGTGAAACTATATTTTGGAAAATTACAGGTATCACTTTCTCATTGTAGAAAAATGGCGACTCTGGAAAATTTGGGTCAAAAACTACCGCATCACTTTCCCCATAATTAAAGACTCTGTTTAGCCAACTCATGGGTTCTTTATTACCAACAAAGATTTGATAATCCCTAGCCCTAGTCAATCCAACATATAGTAGTCTTGCTTCTTCTGCAGCTGTTAATCTTGTACTTTCGGCAAACTCTTCACTACTTTCAATTAAAGTTGAATATGCTGTATTGTTAATTTGATTGTCATAAGGATTAATCCAAAAACGAATCCATCTGTTGCCTAATACATTATCTAGATCCAACTTTTCATTAGAATCGATGCTTGCTATTGATGCACCATAAATATTTTCTCTGGATTCCTGATCCAAATTTAAAGATATGACTATGGGCCATTCTAACCCTTTACTTTTGTGATAGGTGCTAATTACTACAGAATTTTCATTTGAAATAAATGATTGTTCGTCCAATCCTTTTCTTTCCAAATCTTCAAGCCACAACAAAAATCCACCCAAAGTGGCAGATTGATAGATATTCATACAAGTTTCTTCGTATTTTTTGGCAAAGGACAAGAATTTATCTAAGTTCGCCCATCGCTGCTCTACATTACCCCATTTTGCAGCAATTTTTCTTAAATTGATGCTGTTCATGACAATTTCACAGATTTCACGAACGGACAAATCCACACATTTTGGTCTTAACTCCAATAGTTGTTCGATGATTGGATATTGATTTCCCCAAATATTTTCTTCATGTAATGTTAAGAAATTCAACCTGTTTTCAACAATTTCTTTCAAGGTCAAATCCTCTGCCATTAATAAAAGTTCTGCTACAGCTAACGAATCTTTTTTGCTAAAAATTAGTTTAAGGCATGCCAAGAATAAAACTATTTCTTTGGTTTCTAAGATGCCAAACCTCATTGCAGCGGACTGAATTCCCACATGATGGAGTGCATCAGCTACGTTCGTACAAGTTGAATTAGTCCGACATAATATCGCAATGTCATTATAATTGGCTTTTCTAATTTTTTTGGTATGTTTATCTTTCACCATTGGCTCGGTTTCAAACCATTTCTTGATTTGGGCAGCCAAACTTCTATAATACCAATTTTGATTACTCTTTTTTGGGTTGTTTTCCATTGTGAAATGCCAATAGTGGATTGCATCACCCAATAAAGGATTTTCTTCAATTTTGGGCTCGAGAACGATTTGTTCAGGAGGTAAATACTGAAATGCTCTCAAAAATATGGCATTCGTCATATTCACTAAATCGGGTCGAGAACGCCAAGAATAACTTAGAATATCCGAACTTTTTATTCCACCTTGATTTTCGATAATAGTCTGCATCAGTTTGGGCTCTGCTCCCCTAAACCCATAGATGGATTGTTTGATGTCGCCCACCCAGATTGCCTCATTAGCCAATAATGATAATTTTAGAAAAATAGCCAATTGTAATGGGCTAGTATCTTGAAATTCATCTACCACCAACAAATCTAGCTCTTCTTTCAAAATATTGAATACAGATGGTTGCTTCAAAATATTCAGAATATGAACTTCCATATCAGTATAATCTACCAACCCCCTAATGCCTTTATAATGCTGATATTGATGCAAAGCGGATTGAGCAATATCAAATATTTCGAAAATATAATCCCTTATATTCTCTTGAAATTCAATGATTTCTATATGATTTACAGCAAATTGCTTTAACTCCTCAAATAATTCTAATGATTTCTTTGCTGGTTTTAGTTTAGAGATTTTCACCCATTGATGCCATGGAAAACCATCATTTTGAAGATCTGGTAATATAGATTTTAGATAGGTAATGCATTCATTCGTAACATTGGTGACATCATTTATATCCTGAACAGCTTCTATTGTATTATTTAACAATGCTTCAAGTTGTGTTTTAGCATTGGATAAGGACATTTTGGGTGTTGGTAAAAGCCTTTTCAAGCTCTCCCACGACTCATTTTTACTATATAAAATGGTGGATTCATCAAAATTATTTTGCCTAATGTAGTTGGATATAGTTAAAATATCTTTTCTCCAATCTGCATCACCAGATTTGGTAAATCCTAATATTTTAGATAAGAAATTTAGTTTTTCAATACTTTCATCGGTTAGAATGTTGGCAATAGATTGATTGAAAAATGCAGATTCCTCATTTGCATCAAGGATATTTATTTCTGGCGAAACTCCAGCTTCGAATGCAAATCGCTTTATCAATCGAATTCCAATGCTATGCACAGTGCCAATCATTGAAGCCGCCACTTCGGTAGCTAGTGTCGCCTTATTGCTTTCCAAAAGCTTTTGCTTCACTCTATCTTTTAGCTCAGCTGCTGCTGCATTTGTAAATGTGGTAGCAATAATTCCACTAGGCTTAGCGGACCCGGAAGCTAATTTTTGTACAAGTTCATCAGTGATTCTATAGGTCTTTCCACTACCAGCTCCTGCTGCTATTATTTTGATGGGCATTGTAATTCTATTGGATAATAATTCTGTAATAATGCTCTATAAAGATTGTTTTTTTGCAAAATTTCTTGTTTGCCAATGAGGATAATTTGCTCTTTTGCTCTAGTAAGTGCCACATTCAGTTTTCTATCCACACCCTCTTTTGATAGTGAAGCCATGGATGCCAGTTGGCTTTCATGATTCGTGCATAAAGATAGTATGATTATATCTCTAGCCCCACCTTGGTAACGCTCTACTGTGTCTATTGATAAATGACTAATGTCCAATTGATTACTCAATAAGGTGTCTTTTATTTTTGCGATTTGAGCCCTATAGGGCGTAATAATTCCAATAGATTGAGCATTTATATTCATATTATTTTTCTGATAAATGTTTGTAATAGATTGAATAACAATAGCTACTGCATCAGCTTCGTATTGATTTGTTTTTTTTCTTACACTACTATTGTCAATATTGCTATTTATAAACACACATCTTTTCGTAGAAAGTACTTTGTCCAAATCACATGCATTTTCTCCTATTACATATGACATGGGGACATATTGACGCATTGATATATTTTCTGGAAGGGTTTTCAATGAATTATTATAAAAATATTTGCTTGGGAAACTCATCAAATCTTCGTGCATACGTCCTTGCACTTCCAGTTGGCTATATGCCCAATGCCAGTTGTTAATTTTACATAGATTGAAAAGTCTTTCGAATAGCGAATCTCTCAGATTAGTTAAGCCAACTTTATTTAGCTCCTCTGATTCGACTATAGAATATTTTGGTGCTTGAGTAACCACTGCTGGAAGTTGAAGATGATCGCCAATGAGAATAACTTTGGCAAACCTCGTCAATAGACCCACAAGCATTGGTTCGAGGATTTGTGAGGCTTCGTCTATCACAATTCGAGTGCAATCCATTAATTCTAAAATTTCAGGTTTGCTGACAATGGATGATACCGTAGCCACCACTATTCTGTGTCCTAATATTATATTTTTAAGGGATTTCCGATTGGTAATTGATGCAATTTTTTCATCCAGAAGTTGGCTTTGAAAAGCTTTGGCTGTAGAATATTTCGATCCGATTCTGAAATATTCTGATTTAATATTTTGATCTATACTTTCAATTGAAGCACATATTTCATCTACAGCTCGATTGGTGTAGGCAAGGAGCATTATTTTTTCATTCGTATTTTCTAAAATATATTGTACAAAATAACGAATCATAATACTGGTTTTGCCAGTTCCTGGCGGTCCCCAAAGCAAGAAATAATCATTTGCTGCCAACATTTTTAGTAATATTTCTTGTTGATTGGGCAACAATGATTTGTAATTGGGAATAGCAATTTTATCAGGAAATGCAGGAGACGATGTTCCTAGCCAAATAGATCGAACTACTTTTTCAGCTGATGCCCATTCGAATATTTGTCGATACATATTATTGAAGCTGGTGTCGAGCAAGTCATGTTCGATATTCCAATATTCATATTTATGAAAAATTTGATGATTGAATTGTCTGCAACGAAGTCTGACAGTTACTCCATTTTCATCAATTTTGATAATCGTGCATTTGAATACCTGATTGCTCAATACTGCTTTATCAGGGCTTGAAAATGGATAAAGCACACCGATATCACCATCTCTGAAATTGGATAGTGGATGGGTTTTATCTGTTTTTTCAAAATTAATAATGGGATCTTCTTCGGCTGAATGATTCGTTTGTATTTTTAGATAATCAATTATTTCGTAGCGATCTTCTTTCTCTTTTAGCGTATTTAACCAAAGAGATGCCGTTCCGTTGCTTTCTTCCAAGTCCTGAACGCCAATTTTTGCTAACTGCTGCTCCCTTGCTACAAAGCTTGCATATTGAGTAAAATATAATTTTTCTATTTCATCTAATTGAGTGTAAATTGATGTAAATAACTGCAAATCTCTAGTTGAAAAGCCACCACCACCTCTAGTTAATGGATGTTGAATTATTTTTTCGATGATATGATGTATGTTAAAATCTACATTTTCAGCTGCCATCATTTTTTCTAACCCAACTATCTGGTTTCTGATTTGTAAGGCTTCATATTGCTGGGTTTTGGAGGTTGGGGCATACCTCAAGGGGTTGTCGTAATATCTTGAATACAATATATAGTTGGTCGCATCCATGTTGGTTCCAAATGCAGACTTGAGCAATAGGTCGTATAATAGTGTTTGATAATAGTGGCTATGATTCAATCCATAACTATTGGGTTTGAAGAGTTTGCTACTTTTCAACTCAACTATTGCACCTTTTTTTTCATTTTTTTTATTTTGATACAAAACATCAAGCCTTCCCTGAAGTCCATAATTTTCGGAATAAAATGTAGGCTCTAAGAAACAATCTTTAGTGATAATGTTCTGTTGTTCAAATCCTTCAAGCACCATTTTTTGTAGGGTTAGATAATGATCTGTTGCAGATTCTTTCACTTCTTTCACATCTTCATCCTCCCAAAATACGAAGGCAAAAGGATTCTGTTTGAATGCTTTTACGAAGAGGTCCAAAAACTCCAATTTCGGATTTGCCATTAGTTCGTCCAAAAACATATTGGCGATATTTCCAATTGTAATTGCCTTTGTTGTTTGGTAGGGCAAGAATTTTTTTAAAATGTGAGCTATCGGATCGGCACCATAGTCCTTAAAACTTTCAGCTACACTGGTGACATCCACCAAATAATCTGGCTCGAGAACAATGGCAGATGGTCGATAAATTTCTTGATGATCAATGGCAACATCCAATAATTGCAGCGATAATGGGAATCCAATTTGTTGAATAACTTGAATCGTAGGATTGAAATTTTCATTTCTATCTGGGATATTATATTGCAAGAAAACTGTTTTTTCAGGCTCGTCTTCAGGCACTATTTTTATCTGTTGAGTATTTTCGTCCAGTTCAAGTGCCAACACTCTTACTTTGGGCTTGAAAGCGGCAATTGGAATTGGGTTGGTAGTATAAAAATTGTCTGGTGGCAGAATCTGAATGAGTTCGGTGGGCATTCCCGATTCAAATATGGACAAAATCGCCTCAGCATTTACTTTTATGCCCAATTGGCAATCTAATAATAACTGAGTATCAGTTTTGTCACTTTCTTTCCGAGCAGCCTTTCTGAACGTATGAATATAGAATTGAGCTTTGCCACCAATTTTATATCGATGGCAGGCATAAGCTATTTTAGCAAATAGATTATTGAATTGAATATGCTCATCCTTAGTAGCTTCATTAAATATAGTTATTAGAAGTTCGTTGAGCTGAACAATTTTTCCATCTAAATTTAAGGATGGGTTGTGATGAATTTTTAACAATTCCTGATACAGAATATTTGCTAATATTGGATTATACATTTCAAAGATTTAGTCATTCAATTCGAGGCTGCCGCCCCATTTGTTCATCAAATTCAGTATTCTATTTTTCTTTTTCACAATATAACTATCGGGATAGCGAGGAGACCATTTTCTCGGATTGGGAAGAACTGCGGCTATCAGAGCAGCTTCGCTGGGCTTGAGGTCAATTGCTTTTTTCCCAAAATAAATATAGGATGCTGCTTGAGCTCCATAAATGCCATCGCCCATTTCGATGATGTTCAGATATACTTCCATGATGCGTTCTTTGCTCCAAAATAATTCGATCAGAATCGTGAAATAGACTTCGAATCCTTTCCTTATCCAACTTCTGGAAGGGTATAAAAATACATTTTTGGCTACTTGTTGGCTGATGGTACTGGCTCCTTTTATGGGTTTTCCTTTCTTGCGAAGCTTTTTGTTTTGTTCTATTACTTTTTCTATCGCATTGAAATCGAATCCATTATGCTCCTCAAACTTATTATCTTCAGAGCAGACTACTGCAAGAATGAGATAATCTGAAATTTGATCGATAGGCACCCATTCTTTTTGCAAAACGATAGGTTTTCCATTCCATTTTTGCTCAATCGCTCTATCCACCATTAGCCAAGTGAAAGGGATTGGCAACCATCTAAATAGGATGACGCCTAAAATACTCAATGCAAAAAAAGCAATAACAATATTGCGGAGCCAATTCAGTCCTTTCTTAAAATAAGGATGATTTTTTATGGAATTCCAATCGAATTTCAAAACTATTTTTTATGCAATATAGTAAGATTTTGAATTTTGGAATTACATTTATCGAAATCAATAAAGTGAATCGCAGTAATCTTGTTAGAATTGAATATTATTTTTGAAAGTGGTCTTAAACTTCTAATATCTTTACAATAAGTATTAAAAGATACATTTTTATAATGCTATGTAAATAATCAAATATCAATATTCCCAATAATTAGCATCAAATCTTCCATTAGTTATCATCAATGTATCAGAAAAATTACTTATTCTTTTTAATTTAAAATCAAATAACCCTGAAATTATATTATGTAAAGTATCAAATTTTGTAATTTCTAATTTAATTGGAGATAAAGTATCTAATACATATCTTTTCTTTTCTTCATTTTCATTAGATTTTATATATTCAATAGTTCTTACATCACCTGAACCAGCATAAAATAATCCTTTAGAATTTATTGGTCTTAGCCCAAAATAGAATTGTTCTAATACCCTATATCCATTAATATATTTTTCATTTTTTTCTGCTCTTTTTTTACAAACTATCGTTAAATAATATCTATCTAATAAACTTTGATTTTTACTATATTCACCATAATCAGCTTGAAGATTTCTTAATCCTGAAAAGAAATCTGGATTTTCAATATTGGCTACCCATGGCACTCCATTAATAAGGCAACCCATCGTGTTTTCTCCAGATTGTGTAGCATCTGGCAACCCAGGGTATTTGTGCAAATAACTTAAGTCTTCTTTTTTGCAAGAAAATAAGAGAAGAATTATGGAAATGGATAAAGTGATATTCTTTTTCACAGTTATACTTTTTTAATGATTAAATCCTACACAAAATTAATGGACTTTTTTCATTGATTTTTTGCATTTTTCAATACAAAATATTTTTCTTGTAGTAAAAACCAATAAAAATAAAGGTTATTTTTCTGACAATATTGTGAATTATTGCAAAAATAAATTATTGAAAAATAAAAATTATAATGATAAATACAAACATTTGTTTGAGTGTAACTCTTATGATTGATTATCCAATTGATATCGTTAATTTTATTGTGTAATATTGTTTTCAAATACTTCAAGTCAACTCAATGATTGTTTTTATGATATAAAATCAGTTTAAGATTGTAATATTATTTTCAATCTATTAGAATTTCATATCTAACAATTCAATATAAAATAGTAAATTCTTCATCCAGATTGCAAGTATTTGATTTTATTATAAAAAGTAATTAAATTTGGATAATAATAAATAATTTGAAATTAAATTATAGAAACAAACATATATGGTTATAAAATAGTCTTGACAATATTTATAAAATAAAAAAATATAATTTATGAAAAATGTAATCTTATCTTTATTTGTATTAGTTTTTGGCTCATGTGTTTATGTTAAAAAAAGTACAAATGTTAAATTTGATGAGGCAATTGTTGAATTAAATAATGGTGAAAAATTAGTTGGGAAAGTAGATTTTCCATTATTGGATGAAGATACTAAATTAAAAATTAAGCAAAACAATAAAACTAAAAGTATAAAGAAAAATGAAATTGCGAAAGTAACTTTTAAGTCTTCATTAACTATTATTGAATATTATAATTTGAGTTATAAAGATCAAAATGATAAAATAAAAAAGAATAAAAAAATGATGTCCCTTAATATTAAAGGGAAAATTAACCTTTATACTACATTATCTATTAATATGGATGTTTACACTACTAATAATTACAAAAATAATACACCTAAATACAAATATACTCATAATATTATTACAGATTATTATTGTAAAAAGGAAAATGAGGATTTTGCTACATTATTATATAGAAAGTTTAGTAATGATGAAAAAATAATAAACAAAAATTATTCATTTAAAACTAGAGCACTTAAATATTTTGCTGACAATCAAGAGATTAGTCAAAAAATTGAAAAAGAAGAATTTAATTACAATAACATAACAGAGTTAATTAATTTTTATAATTCAAAATAATTTTTCTTAATATGACAAATACATACTTCTATTTCTATCCAACTCCCTAAAATAGGGGTCTTTCAGGTCTTTGATGAAATAAATTGCTTCACCTGTTGATTTCATTTCAGGACCCAGTTGCTTATCTACATTCGGGAATTTTTCGAATGAAAAGACGGGGACTTTTATGGCGTATCCCTCCAATTGTTTTTCAATTTTAAAATCTTTTAGCTTTTTTGCTCCAATCATCACTAAAGTAGCGATATTTAGATAGGGCACTTTGTAGGCTTTGGCAATAAATGGCGTAGTTCGGCTTGCTCTTGGGTTGGCTTCTATGACATACACTTTATCATCCTTTATTGCAAATTGGATATTGATTAATCCTTTTACATTCATGGCGAAAGCTAGTTTTTTGGTGTGTTGCACCATATCGTCTATAACAGCTTGACTCAAGCTATAAGTTGGCAACATTGCAGAGCTATCACCAGAATGAATTCCAGCAGGCTCTATATGCTCCATTATTCCCATGATATGGACTTCATCCCCATCGCAAATTGCATCAATTTCTGCCTCCTTTGCCCGCTCTAGAAACTGATCAATCAACACTTTATTGTCTGGCATGTGCTTGAAAATGGACAATACTTGTCTTTCCAACTCATTGTCATTGATCACAATTTTCATCCTTTGTCCACCTAACACATACGATGGTCTGACTAATACTGGGTAAGTCACCGTATTTGCAATAGCCAATGCTTCGTCCACATCGTTGGAAGCACCATACTTAGGATAAGGTATGTTCAGAGATTTTAGTAAATCAGAGAATTTGCCTCTATCTTCTGCCCAATCTAAAGATTCATAGCTCGTTCCCAAGATTGGAATATGGTGTTGGTGGAATTTTTCAGCTAATTTCAATGCAGTTTGACCTCCTAGTTGAACGATCACCCCTATTGGTTTTTCTAGCTCTATGATTTCTTGAATATGTTCCCAATAAACAGGTTCGAAATATAATTTGTCGGCAATATCAAAATCTGTACTGACCGTTTCTGGGTTACAATTGATCATAATAGCCTCATAACCAGCCTCTTTTATTGCTAATAACCCGTGAACACAACAATAATCGAACTCAATGCCCTGACCAATCCTATTCGGACCTGAGCCGAGAACTATAATTTTTTTCTTTTTGGATGGAATACTTTCATTTTCACCATCAAAAGTGGAATAGTAATAAGGTGTTTTGGCTTCAAATTCGGCAGCACAGGTATCTACCAACTTATATACCCTTCTGATTCCCAACTTTTTGCGTTGTTTGGTCACATGTGACTCATCCACTCTCATCACCCAAGCTATCTGAGCATCAGAGTAGCCCAATTGTTTTAATTCGATGAAAAAATCTTTGGGAATATCAGCAGGTATGTTATATCGCAACAAGTTTTGTTCGATTTTTACCAACCTTTTTATTTGTTTGATGAACCATGGGTCAATTCCAGTGATCTTATGTACTGTTTTCTCTGGAACGCCTAACCTTAGTGCATCTTTCACTCTATAAATTCTGTCGTCACTCACTTTTTCTAGTCGCTCTAAAATATCATTGGTACTAATCCATTCTTTTTTGTCAGCTCCAAGACCAGTTCTATTATTTTCTTGACTTTGACTAGCCTTTTGCAAAGCCTCCAGAAAGCATCTTCCAATGGACATCACTTCGCCAACAGATTTCATTTGTAAGCCCAAGATATGATCTGCACCATAAAACTTCTCAAAGTTCCATCTAGGCATTTTCACGATAACATAGTCGAGAGAAGGCTCAAAGAAAGCTGAAGTTGTCTTAGTGATTTGGTTTTTTAATTCATCTAAAGTATAGCCAATTGCAAGTTTAGCAGCAATCTTGGCAATTGGGTAGCCAGTAGCTTTACTTGCCAATGCCGATGATCTGGAAACTCTTGGATTGATTTCCACAGCAATTAAGGATTCATCTTCAGGGTTTTGTGCAAACTGAACATTGCAGCCACCAGAAAAATTTCCCAATGATCGCATCATTTTGATGGCATTATCTCTCATCAATTGGAAAGCAGTATCTGATAGTGTCATGGCTGGAGCAACGGTTATGCTATCTCCAGTATGAATTCCCATAGGGTCAATATTTTCTACTGTACAAATAATTACAACATTATCGTTTTTATCTCTCAACAGTTCTAATTCAAATTCCTTCCAACCTAATACTGCTTTTTCAACCAATACTTCATGGGTTGGAGATGCCTGAAGTCCTCTTTTTAAAGCACTATCAAATTCATCTTCTTTCATAACAAAACCACCACCAGTGCCACCAAGTGTATAAGAAGGGCGTATAACTAATGGAAAACCAAGCTTTTGTGCAGCTTCTTTACCTTCCAAAAACGAATTTGCTACATAGGAAGGAGCCACATCCATTCCAATGCGAAGCATCAATTTTCGGAATTCATCTCTATTTTCTGTTAGCTCAATTGCAGCAATATCCACACCAATCATTTGGACGTTATATTTATCCCAAATGCCTAATTTGTCTGCTTCAATTGCAAGATTAAGTGCCGTTTGGCCACCCATTGTGGGAAGAACAGCATCAATTTTTCTTTCTTGCAACACCTTTTCAATACTTTCTACAGTCAGTGGCAACAAATATATATGATCGGCACTCACAGGATCTGTCATAATAGTAGCTGGGTTGGAATTGATCAAGGTGACTTCAATGCCTTCTTCTCGAAGAGAACGAGAGGCTTGAGTTCCAGAATAATCGAATTCGCAAGCCTGACCTATAACGATCGGACCACTACCAATTAGCAAAACGGATTGTATAGAATTATCTCTTGGCATAACAAATTTAATATTGTCCTCAACATTATTTTATTCAATAGTATTGAGGGTGGTTTCTATTTACAAAAAAGCCCTCGCAAAATAATTACGAGGGCTTTTTTGTATTAAAAATAATTAACTTTCAATAAATAATTTAAAAAAACCTGAAACTGGACAAAATCCAAATTTTCCTTTGGCAAAGTAAGAAAATTAAAAGTAGATGAAGTATTCATTTCAGCTTTTATTAAAAATCGTGCAAATATAAGTTAAGTATTAAATTTTATAATAACAATGAATTAATATTTGATTGAAATTTTGCAATTTTTACTCATCATTTTTTATTTCCATACACAACTCTATCAAAACACTATTGGTGGACTTGGGGTGAAGGAAACAAACTAATTTGTTATCGGCACCTTTTTTGGGGACATCATGGAGCAGTTGAAAACCTTCAGATCGGAGCCTATTCATTTCTTCGAAAATATTTTCCACTTCGAAAGCTATATGATGAATGCCTTCACCTTTTCGTTCGACGTATTTTGCAATAGCACTATCAGGACTAGTAGCTTCCAATAGTTCGATTTTTGATGTTCCTGTAAGGAAAAAAGATGTTATAACGTGTTCGGAATCAACAGATTCTTGTTTGTATGGTGAAGTGTTGAATAATTTAGAAAATAAAATATTACTTTCTTCTAAATTTCTAACTGCTATTCCGATATGTTCTAGTTTCATGAATAATTTAATTGAAATTAATTATCAAATTCTCCACCTTCTTCTTTTCGTTTATCTTTTTGTGATTCCTTCGGGATTTCTATAATTTGTTCAATGTCATTCATTAAGCTATCTGGCATTGCTGGTATTTCGAGAATCTCAGTGGTGTCATCTTCTGTGACTGGAGGAATACAAAGCAATACATTTTTAACTGAATCACAATATTCTGGGAATTTTGATTCAGAAACATATTTATATTTTGGGTCGTGAACAAGTTTTTCCATAAAACTTCCCCAAATTGGGAGAGCAGTGCTTGCTCCTTGTCCTAAATCAAGAGATTTGAAATGTACAGCTGGTGTTTCTGCACCCACCCAAGCTCCTGCAACTAAATCATTGGTATATCCGATGAACCAGCCATCGGAGTTATTTTGGCTAGTCCCTGTTTTCCCTGCTATATCGAATTCTAGACCATATTTGTAAACTAATTTTTTTGCAGTACCGTCTTCCACTACTTTTTTCATCAAATGGTTCATAAGGTCGGATTCTTCAATAGACAAAACTCTTTGTTGGTTTTCAACTGGAATTGGATGATTTTCGAGAATGACTTTACCGTTTGCATCTTCTATTCTCGTTATCATCATAGGTTTGAGTCTTTGACCATGATTGGCAAAAGTGCCATAGGCTTGCACCATTTCATAAAGCGGAATCTCAGCTGCACCCAAAGCTAAGGCTGGTACAGGTAGTATTTTGTTGGTATCAATGCCCATATCTCCAGCTAACCATCGTACTGAATCTGGAGTGACGCTATCTCTCATAATCAAATTGGCACTCACCAAATTGAGCGATTTTCTCAATGCATCTGCCATTCGATAGCTTCCACCACTGCTATGATCTGCATTGGCTGGAGTCCAATATTTTCGGTCTTCACCTTTCACTCTCTTGGCATATTTATAACTATAGCTCGTCACATCATAAGTTTTCTGATAGTTGGGCAAATATTCACATGGAGTTATTCTACTTTTAAGGGCTCTTGCATAAAGAATAGGCTTGAAAGTCGAACCAACTTGCCTTCTGGATTTGATGTGATCGAACTGAAAATATTGAAAATCTGTTCCTCCAATCCATGCTTTGATTTTGCCTGTTTTTGATTCCATAACCAAAAAACCAGCGTTAATTAGCCTATTGTAATATCGAATTGAATCTAATGGCGACATATTTTTCACAACTGGACCTTTCCAGGAGAAAACAGTCATGTCTATTTTTGTTTCAAAATTCTTTTTGATATCGGCATCTGACATTTTTTGATCTTTCAACATTCGATACCGCTTAGATTTTTTCATTTCAATTTCCAAAAAGTCCTTTACTTCGGTATCTGCCCATGGATCGGTGGTTCCCCATTCTCTATCAAATCTATTTTGGATAGATTCTAAATGTTCTGTGATTGCTTCTGTAGCATATTGTTGCATTTTGGAATCTAAGGTGGTATAAATTTTTAACCCATCGGCATAAAGATCATAAGGTGAGCCATCTTCCTTTTTGTAGTCTTTTAATAAGGATTCTACTTCCACTCTAATATGTTCTCTAAAATAAGGAGCAAAATCCTTATCAATTCTTTCTGTATTAAACTGAATCTCAAGCGGTAATGATTTTAAGGAATCGCAAACTTTGGGTTTTAAATAATTGTTACGTTCCATTTGTTCTAATACCACATTTCTTCTTTGCTTAGCTTTGTCGGGATTTTTGACTGGATTATAAGATGTGGTAGCTTTGAGCATACCGATCAATACAGCAGATTCTTCTGGCTTAAGTTGAGCAGGTGGTTTGCTAAAATATCTCATAGATGCCATGTGAATACCAAAAACATTATTTCCAAATGGAACAGTATTCAAATATAATGTCAGCAATTCTTCTTTTGTGTGTACTCTTTCGAGGCGGCTAGCTATGATAATTTCTCTTATTTTATTGATTGGCAAGGATAATATCCAAAACTTCTTTCGTTTGAATAGGTTTTTGGCTAATTGTTGGCTTAGGGTACTACCGCCACCAGAAGATTCGTCTCTTAATAATACAGATTTGAATGCCACCCTCAACGTACTTCTTATGTCAACACCACTATGTTCAAAAAACCTAGAATCTTCTGTAGCAACTAAGGCATTGACCACTGAGGGAGCGATGTCTTTATATTCTACAGTAGTTCTGTTTTCCATAAAATATCTACCAAGAAGCACACCATCTTCAGTATAAGCTTCTGAGGCTGTTGCTGTTTTCACATTTCTTAATTCTTCATAGGTTGGTAGTTTTCCAAAAACACCTATTGCAGCTAAAATGAAAATGAATGCTAGAAAAAAAAGTAAAACGGAAAAAATGCGAATTCCCCATTTTACCCATCTTGAAAATCTAGGATATTCATTGGCAAAAACTCGCCATTTTGCTCTGACAGGCACCATCATCTTTTGGATGGGTGCATTTATTTTTTGAAAGAAATTTCTAATCGTATTTATGGTTGAATTGTTTTTCCAAAAATCTTTAAAGGATGACATACTGCTCCGTTTGTTTAATTTGTTTTGTCTAAACCAATTGCAAATGTCAACAATTATTGACAAATAATGATAAAATTAGTTGAAATAATAAGTAGATTAAGGATTAATTTAGATGAATTTATTTTATAACAGTTCTTGCCATACCCGATAGCATTCAAACGGTTTTAGGTTTTCGATATGAAATTGATAAAATTTTTCTAATTCAAAAAACAATTCGTTTCTCGATTTCCTATCCATTTCGATTGAATGGTAATTTTCAAAATTTGAAAGTGTAAATTGATATAATTTTTCACTTAACTGTGGCTGAATAAAATGATGTGTACTGCTTTTATCAAGCATATAAATGCCTTCTTTTAAGTCGAAATAGCAATTTTTACGAAATTGTCCACCAGGAAAGAAGCCCAAATAATTGGTAAAGTGGATCATAAAATATAGAAAAAAGTTTTTGACTGTTATGGTAGCTTCATCTAAATGTTGCAGACTAGAACTCAAAAACTGGAATAAAATAGGGTTTGGTTCTATTTCTTGAATACATTTTCCAACTATTTCCATCATCAACTGAGCTGTAGCACCTCTTTTTATTTCAAATGGTATTGTTTTGAAAACAGTTTGAATATTTACTTCTTTTATTCTGTTGAGTTGTTGCTCTGTTTTTTCGTAAGCTACTATATCGAGTAGATTACCGACTTGAAAAGCAGCGGCAGGAATTTTTGATTTTGCAGATCGCACTCCATTGATAATATAATTTCGCAGTCCTTTTTCTTCAGTGTAGGTATGCAGAATCAAACTAGAATCTCCATATTTTATATTTTTTAGTATAATTGCTTTTGTAGAAAGTATCATTTCACCAAATCTGAAAAAAGAAATACTGTATTATAACCATTATCTTTGAAATAACTCAAAGTAGTTTGATGGTCTTTAGTACTCGTTGCAAGTACAAAATCGCCACCCCATGCTCCTAATGATTTGATTGCACCCCAATAATCTCGGAACAATTGATCTTTAATTGGGTTCAATCCAATAAATTTGGAAATGAATAACTCGTGTTCCACTATAGCAGACTCAAAAGCTAAAATATCTTTTGCATAGAATAATTCTTCTGATAACTGATTCATTATGAGTAACTCACCATTTGAAGGTTTTTGTTTTTTCCGATAATGATGGATAGCATTTCTGCTATTTTGTTTTTGTTCTAAATAGATAAAAAACAAATTTTTTTTAAAATTTGGTTCAAACAATAGATCTTTTACTATTGGTTTTGAATCAATTAATTGAAATTCTATTGCAGCATGAGCTGTTGCACAAGCAATGTCGTATCCCGAGCCTCCAAAAGTGTAATTTAACAATTCATAAGGATTGATATTTGCCCATTGACTAATTAATGAAATTAAAGTAGAGCTAGTTCCGAGACCCCAATTTCTTGGAAAATCAAGATGGAATTGCAATGATTTGCCTAAATTATTTTCTATAAAATTAGGAATTTGATTTTCAATAAATTGAAATATCTTCAAAATATATCTTGATACTTCATCATTTATTTCGGCTGGATCTTGATCAATGAATTTACGATCAATAATTTCATAGTGCCAAATATTTCCTTCACAATCTACTGATTTCCATTCAATTGCATTCGAGTTTGAAGTGTTTTCAAAGCTGAGAGATTGCCCCAATTTTGTTGGTAATGCAAAAGCTATTGCTCCATCCAACACTAAATATTCGGAGGTGAGCAATAGTTTTCCATTTGCATGAAAATATATATCTGAATTATTTTTTAGCATTTCGCATCAAACTCTTGTCTCGAACTCACAAGAAAATCTCTAACTGCACTATGCGAAATTACTTTATTGTGGAAATATTCAGTGCAAGCAGCTTTTTCTGCTTCAGTAGATCCGAGTTGTTGCAGAATATTTCCTAAGTGCATTTTCATGTGTCCTTTTTGAATACCAGAAGTGACTAAAGAACGAACTGCGGCAAAATTTTGGGCTAAGCCAACTACGGCAATTATTTCCATCAATGTTTTTGCAGAGGGGTTTCCTAATATTTGCAATGCTAATTGAGCCATAGGATGAAGTTTTGTCAATCCACCTACGGTGCCTATTGCTAATGGTATTTCTAGCTCAAATCTGAAAATATTATTATCAATACTACAATTACTAAGGCTACTATATTTCCCATTTCGAGCCGCATAGGTATGTCCACATGCTTCTACTGCTCTGAAATCATTGCCAGTTGCGATAACTACTGCATCTATTCCATTGAATATTCCTTTATTGTGAGTTGTTGCTCGGTAAGGATCCAACTTTGCAATTTTCACCGCTGAATAGAACTTTTCTGCTAACTCGTTGGCATCCATATTGTTGTAGCTGCCCAAATCTTCAATATTACATTCCACCCAAGCTTTTGCAAGACAATCGGGGGTGTAGTTAGAAAGGATAGACATGATTATTTTCACCTCTTTTTCTTCATTGCTGAAATGAATACAATTAGAGATATAATCAGAAATAGTTTGTGCAAATGACTCAAGTATAGTATTGATGAAATTCGCACCCATCGAATTGCAAGTGTCAAAGGTGATGAACAGTTGGTAGTAATTAGGCTCTTCAGCAGTTTTGTCGAGCAACTCGATATTCAAAATCCCACCACCTCTATTGACCATATTCGTTGTCAAATGTGTTGTAGTATCTAATAATAACGATTTTATTTCTTGAAAATGATGTTTTAGTTTTTCTGAATGACCGTACCAGTAAAAATGTACTTGTCCAACCTTCTGTGTATCAATTACTTTTGCATGAAAACCACCTCTTTCCAGCCAATATTTTGCCGCCGCAGAAGCAGCAGCTACTACGGAGCTTTCCTCTATTGCCATCGGTATGCAATATGGATTGCCATTTATCTTGAAATTTGGTGCTAATCCGAATGGTAAGTGAAAATTAGATATTGTGTTTTCGCTGAACCCTTCCAACACCTGTTGGGTCTGTTCATTTTGATACCAACTATCTGAAATAATATGGTGATTGAAATGGTCGTCGTGTATATAATTCGTTGAAAGCCAATCTATTTTGGCATCCTTAGAAAGTTTTGAAAAACCATTTACCCATTTTGACATAAACACTAATTTATTTTGGTATCAAATATGAATTTGCAAGACTCAGCCCTTCTATCTGTTTTTGTGTAAAACGAATCAACTCATCTGGGGTATCTTCAATTGCATATTTTAAAAAAGTTGAAGCCTGACCAAATATACTTTTTATTTTAGATTTTTTTATACAATAATAACCATCCAAAAAATTATGAATTCCACCTGAAATGATTAATTGATTGCACAAAACTTTTTCCCCAAGTTCATTTATTAATTCATTTGCAAAAGTAATCATTTCTATAGCAGAATGTCCAACTTTGGTGAAAGGCAATTGCGTTATTGCCAAATTTTCTTGTGACCGTAGTAATTCTAGCAATGCGAAATTTGTCCCTCCACTTGCTGCAAAATCAATAGCAGCCAAAGGCAACTTTAAGAGTTTCCTCAAACTGTTTGGTCCAAATCCTTGACCAACTTCTTTTACAATCAGCTTGATATCAAGCTTTTCTAATACTTTTTCGATAGTCTGGATCGGAGAAACTTTAAAGCGATCTCCTTCGGGCTGCATATATTCCTGAAGTGGATTGACATGAATAATTAACCCGTCGGCTTGCAATTTTTCGATTAGTGAAGCAATTTTCGATAGTTGATTATTTTCAATAAGACTTTCAACTTGAGCAATTCCAAGATTAGCAAAAAGTGGATTTTCATCGCCAATGATGTGTCTGATATTGAAATCTGCCAAATGTTCGTCAGAAAATAGCAAGGATCGGCAAGATCCCAAGCCCATTCCCATTCCAAATTTATTACAAACTAATGCTAAATTAGTATTGATATGTTTTGCTTTTTCAGTACCACCTGTCATGCTAGACACCCACATTGGTACTTTCATTTTTTTACCCAAAAAATCTAATTGGAGATCATCTTTTTGTGGGTGTGGAGCTAGAAAAGGTTCATAATAAAACCTATTGTCGATATCAATCAAACTCATTTGTGCATCAAAAGCCAAAGAAATATGGTCGTTTTTCCTTGAAACGGCATTTGGGTCATCTATTTTTCCTAAATTTTCTTGACTTTTTAAATTCATGAAACTGAGTAATTTTTCTACTGAGTGTTGTTTTAAAGAGCTAAATACAACTACATTTTGTCAATTTTATCGAACCAAGCAAGTATAAAATCATAATTTTCTCCCGACTTTCTTCCAATTTCGACTGCTTCTTTTGCTGCCTTGAGAGCCTTTGATTTTTTGCCTAGCTTATAGTTCAAGCCAATCAATACATCCATATTTTGTAAAGATTTTTCTTTTTTTACTGATTGTTCAGCCCATTTTAAACCTTTTTTGAGTTCTTTTTTATTATCGCTAACATCAAAAACTGCAAAAGCTGCATCGTTTAACTCTGAAGCTGCGGCATCATTTTCTTTGAAATATTTAGTTGCAACCTCTACGAATGAAGCAATTTTTTCGTTGTCTCGGTAATATTTCATCTTGAATTTATCGCTCATTTTTTTTGCATTATTTGGATAAATTCTCGAAAAAATTGGATCAACACCTGTCAATAAAGTATCATGTGTGATTTCAATTTTTTTCAATACCAGTTCTTGAATTTTATTTTCAACTATTTCATAACCAAATTTCTCTTCAAACCTTGGTTGGTTTTTCAAAAAATAATCAAATGATTTTGAATCTAAACTACTTAAGAATTTGAATAAGAATCGTAGATTTTTTTCTTCTCCCCAATTGGGTTGTGTTTCGAGATATGCTTCAGCAACGGGCTCATAGCTATCGTCTCCCAAATCATATCTGACTTGAGCATATTGGTACAAAAAATCAGGATTTTTTTCTCCTTTGTTGAATTTGTTTTCTAATGTAATTAATTGTCTAGATGGATCAATGGCAGCTTTACCTAGCTCAATTATTTCTTCCACAGTGTGAAATCCTGTTGCTCTATGCAACAATTTTCCTTGATTATCAACGAATAATAGAGTTGGATAAGCTTTTACATTAAAAGATTTGGATAAGCCAATGCCTTCTCCTTTTTCCATATTTATTTCTAAATTGACGAAATGTTCATTGAAAAAACTACCAACTGTGGAGTCTGGAAAAATTTCTCGTTTCAGCTTCTTGCACGGACCACACCAACTCGTATAAGCATCAATAAATACAATTTTGTTCGTTTCCTTAGCTAATTTCAGAGCAGCATTATATCCAGTTTCTTCAAAATCAACTCCATTTTCAACTTCTTCTTGAGCATTTAGAGAAATGCTGAAAGAAAGTAACAAAATACAATACAATAGCTTGAAATTCATAAACCCTTATTTTAGGTCAAAATTAGGAATTACTTTCCTTAATTTTAGTAATTAACACATCAATTTGATAGGTTGGTAAGCCTTTTTTCTGCATATTTTCCTTAGTCTTGTTTGCTACTTTTAGAGCATCTTTCGAGCTTCCATTCTGAAATAAAATATTAGCATAAGTATAAAAATACTCATAAACTTCGCTGTTTTTGGTTGCTTTTTCGGCAAACTTTTCAGCTAGTTTCATTGCATTTTTATCTTTTGGAAAATTTTGAACGATTTCTTTTGCCAAGTTATGCAATTTGGCGGGATCTTCGGTTTTAATGTCCTTCACATAAGTTTTGCATGCTGCACAAAATCCATCAGCATCGCCTGTCGATTTGCAATAATCCATAATAGAATTTGTCGCAAATGAATTAGCATTGCTGTGTTTGGATATCTCCATTTTGTTGTTTGCCTCATTTAACAAATCTTTATTTTGGTATTGAATTGCTTTATTCACGGTTTTCTGACAAGCCTTTTCTATCTTTTCATACACAGCTTTTTCGCCAACTAGCTCAATAATTTTGGATTTATTTGCTAAAAACATATCAAATACTTTCGAATCGGACTCGGTGGATCCTTCAAATATAATTTTTAGATTACCAGGAGTTGATAAATCTTTTTGTTTGCTAATATATTCATTTACAATCTTTAATGTAGGTTTGCCTGCCTTATTCAATGCCTTCACATAGTTATAAACCAAAGTAGAATCTCTATTGCCCTTCAAATATTCAGCCTCGAATTCTTTACTATTATCCACTTTGCTCGAAATTGATTTAGCCAAAGCCAATAATCCTTCTGCATCTCTACCGCCTATTTCTTTCTTTATCAATTCCCCTTTGGCATTCACAAAAAACAAAGTTGGAAAGGCGGTAACCGCAAACTTGCCTTTTAAGTCAGCTGCTTCTTCGCTTTCCCAATCTATTTTTAAACTTATAAAATTGTCATTGAAGAATTTCCCTACTTTTTCATCACGGAATGCAGTGGCTGCCATTTTTTTGCAAGGTCCACACCATTGAGCATAGGCATCAATAAAAATTAACTTTTCTGAACTTTTAGCTTTTTCTAGAGCATCTGCCCAAGAACCATGAAAAAACTCAATACCTTGAGCTGACGAAAATGAGGGGCAAAACCATAAAATATTAAAAATGAAAAATAGATGCTTCATTTTGAATGTAAATTTCAATTAATAATCAATCTAAAAATCAATATAACGCATTGATTTATTTCAAATTGCAATTTGTTAAACCTAATTTTCAGAAATTAGTTCACATTTTGAGCATTCTTTGCCTCAAATTCTTTGATGAGTTCTTCTGGCGATTTATCAATGAGCGTTAAGAGCTGTTTTGCATCGTCTGCAAATGGATGGTTAGGAAATCTGTTCAAAAAGTCTGTGTAATATTTTTTTGCAGAATCTTTGTCTTGCAAGTCGTTCTCAAAGGTGAATGCTTGCATGAACAGTGCATCACCAGCTTTGGGGCTATTGGGATATTCTCTTTGTATTTGTCCCCAAAGCTTGATTGAATAACCATAAAGCCCCACTGCCTTAGCTAATTCCCCAGCTTTGTATAGGTGTTTCACTATGTTTGAGGTATCCGAAGGATTTTTTTCGATATATTTTTCCAATCCTGTAAAATAATTTTTTGCCTCCTTTTGCAAATTTGTATCTTGCACAGCATGAGCCTGTTGCACTGTTAACTTGTCGATAATTGACTTTTCAGATTGTTCGATTTCGGGTAAGGTTGTTGGGATTTTATTCAAATTTTTACAAGAAATAACTAGTAAAAACAACGTGAAGAATGGAACAAAATATAATTTCATAATAATGGTTTTAAAAATAAGACCACAAAGTTATAGATTCGGTTGGATTAACGAAAATAGAAAATTGATAATTGTATTCTATTATACAAATTATTCTCAATACTTTACATCAATAATATATTGTATCTTTGCACCCAATTTAAAAAAAGTAAGAATATAATAATGCAAAAAAAGCTATCCATCATTATTCCGGCTTATAACGAAGAACGAACCATACACTTGATTTTAGATAGAATAAAAGCAGTAAACCTGATTAATAATATTGAAAAAGAAATCATCATTACTAATGATTTTTCTACAGATGATACTGAAGGGGCAATATTAAAATATGCTGCTAACAATCCTGAACTTGGCATTCGTTATCAAAAACACGAAGTGAATAAAGGAAAAGGAGCTGCATTGCATACGGGCATTCACTTTGCAACTGGAGATTATATCATCATTCAAGATGCTGACTTGGAATATGACCCATCGGAATATAACTTATTATTAAAACCAATGGAAGATGGTTTTGCCGATGTCGTTTTTGGCTCAAGGTTTATGGGCGGCAATCCACATCGTATCTTGTTTTTTTGGCATTCCATCGGTAATAAATTCTTAACTTTCCTATCTAATGTGTTCACCGATTTGAACTTGACAGATATGGAAACATGTTATAAATTATTCAAAAAAGATACCATCAAAAGTATCCAATTCAAAGAAAATAGATTTGGCTTCGAGCCAGAAGTTACAGCAAAAATTGCAAGAATTAAAGGAATTAGAATTTACGAAGTGGGCATTTCGTATTATGGACGTTCCTATGAGGAAGGCAAAAAAATTGGCTGGCGAGATGGGTTTAGAGCTATCTATTGTATCCTAAAATATAATTTATTCTCGAAATAAATGATTGAATTTTCTAGGTTTATTATGGATAATGGGCTGAGAGTACTCGTTCAGGAGGACTTTAGTACGCCCATTGTAGCAATGAATATTTTATATGATGTAGGTTCAAAAGACGAATCAGAGGAGTTGACAGGTCTTGCACATCTATTCGAACATTTGATGTTCAGCGGATCGAAAAATATTAAGGATTTCGACACACCTATCCAGCAAGCTGGTGGAGAATGTAATGCATTCACCAATAGCGATATAACAAATTTTTATATCACTATTCCAGTAGAAAATATTGAAATTGCTTTTTGGCTCGAATCGGATCGGATGAAATCTTTGTCATTCAGCAAAAGGGCTCTAAATATTCAAAAAAAAGTGGTGATTGAAGAATTTAAAGAGACTACTTTGAATGAACCTTATGGCGATGTTTGGCATCATATTTCCGAAATGGCATATAAAAAACATCCATATCGTTGGCCCACTATTGGTATTGATCCCAGCCACATATCAAAAGTAACTTTAGAGGACATTAAACATTTTTTTGCTCAACATTATTGCCCCAATAATGCTATAATGGTTGTTTCTGGACCTATAAAAGAGCAAGATATTAAAGCATTGTGCATTAAGTGGTTCGGTGAAATTCATTCTGGGACAATTCCGATAAGAAAATTTGAAATTGATAAAAAGTCTATTGAGGAACGCAAAACTTTAGTATCTAATGTGCCTTCCAATGCAATATATATGGCATTCAATATGCCCGAAAGATTGCATGCCGATTATTATACTTATGATTTAATTTCTGATATTCTCTCAAATGGTCGATCAGCTAGGCTTTTTCAGCGATTAGTGAAGGAGCGACCATTGTTTTCATTTATTGATGCTTATTTGTATGGTTCGATAGATCCAGGAATATTTGTAATAGAAGGTAGGATACATGAAAATATCAATATTGAAGCGGCAGAAAATGCAATTTGGGAAGAACTGGAGAAATTAAAATCCACCTTAATTGATGATGATGAATTGCATAAATTACAAAATCAAGTAGAAAGTACGCTAATGTTTTCCGAAAATGGTGTGCAGAACAAAGCAACTAATTTGGCTTTTTTTGAACTGATAGGAGATGCTAATTTAATCAATTCCGAGTCTGAACTATATAAAAATGTTTCTAAAGAGGATATTCAAAGAGTTGCTAATGAGATGTTTAAAAGAGAAAATGTATCCGTTCTTACTTATTTGAAAAAAGATAGTTAACTGATCAATTTGATTTTCTATTCAATTTATCAACTTCATTTTCACCAAAATCAATAAGGCGAAGTTCTTGGAAGAAAATAATAATTTCCGCCCAACTCGTTGATAATGAATAAACAAAGATAGTGTTTCGGGTGTTTGTAAATTTCTTTGAACTGATCGATATTTTCTGCCGAAATCAATTGCCTTGAATAAAACTCCTCTAATGTGGATGCATTTATAGACCATTTTCCACTTGTAGCATTGTCAATAATTGGAATACCGATCTCTACAGGAGTCTTAAACAAAACAAATATGGGATATTTTGATACATCTTCATCAATGATAGTATCAGCAGCGTTGCCCAAAAGCGATTTATAGTTTTGGAGCTCCAGCTCCAGTTGTTTCATAATTTTTTCTTGTTCCATAAATTTATTTTCTGAGTTTTAGCAAAGCTACATTTTCAATGTGATGGGTATGTGGAAACATATCTACGGGTTGCACTTTGATGGTATCGTATTTTTTACTCAAAATAAATAAATCTCTTGCTTGTGTCGCAGGATTGCAGCTTACATAAACAATTTTTGGAGCTTCTAGTTGCAAAAGCATCTCAGCCACTGCAGTGTGCATACCTGCTCTTGGCGGATCGGTAATGAGTACATCGGGTTTGCCATGTTTTTCTGCAAATTCTTTTGTCAATATATCTTTCACATCACCAGCATAAAATACGGTATTTGTGATATTATTCCGCTCTGCATTTTCTTTAGCATCCTCGATGGCTGCTTCAATCTCCTCAATACCAACCACTTGCTTACATTTACCAGCAATATAAAGTGCTATACTGCCCAAGCCAGTATAGAGGTCATATACGTTTTCATCGCCTTTGAAATCAGCAAACTCCACAACTTTGTCAAAAAGTTTTTCTGCCTGACGGGTAGATGTCTGAAAAAATGATTTCGGACCAATCTTGAAAGTAACATTTCCCAACTTTTCCTCTACATAACCCATTCCTGAATAGGTAATGATGTCTAAATCCAAAATGAAATCATTTGCTTTCGGATTAACACAATAGAGGAGGGTGGTAATTTCAGGTACTTGCTTCAAAAGTTCGTTCAAGAAGTTTTCTCTAGCTTCTTTGTCCTCATAATAAAAGCTGACGATGACTAAGGTTTCACCCAAAGTGGTGATTCTCAATAGAATATTTCTCAAAAAGCCCTCTTGTGTTTTTAGATCAAAAAAGGTCAAGCCCTGTTGTTTGGCAATAGATTTTGCGAAATTCCTAATTTTATTGGAGGGATCGGGCTGCAAATAACAATGAGTGATGTCCACTATTTTATCAAATGCTCCTGGTCGATGAAAACCCAGCACATCCTCAAATTTTGATATACCACTATCCATTTCTGATTTTTCGAGCCATCGTTTGTTCGAGTAGGTATATTCCAATTTGTTGCGATAGTATTGAGTGTCATCAGCAGCTACGATGGGCAAAAACTCTCCAATCTCTATTTTGCCAATTCGTTTTAAAGCATTCACAACATTGTCCTCTTTGTAATGCAGTTGGGTCTCATAGTTCAGATTTTGGAATTTGCAACCGCCACAAACACCGAAATGAGCACAAAATGGCTTCACTCTATGTTCGGAATAGGTTTTGATGGCATGAATAATTCCTTCCACAAATCCTTCTTTTTGCTTTATAACTCTGACGTCAATTACATCACCTGGCAAAGCATCTTCCACAAAAAAAACAATCCCATCTTCGCTTCTCCCCACACCACGACCCTTATCTGCCAACCCAGAAATGGGTATATTTTCAATGATAATTTCTCTTCTCTTTCTATTTCGCATTACTTTCAAATATTGAGCTGTAAAGATAAAAATACTTTATGAATCCGAAAGTTTGAAAAATTTATATTATATTTGGAGATAAAAGATTGAAAATTAACTATCAAAGTTGTAGCTTATGAAAAATGAAGATTCAATAATAGTATGCTTAATTGTTCATTTAGCTAAATTGTATTATTTACTTCGAGTATCTGATAAATCGTTGAAATATGATGTTCAACTTTTTGATGTCTTTGGAAAACTTGTGTTGCAACAAAACGATATTATGGGTAATACGACATTATCTACTACTGAATTTAATCAAGGGATTTATTTCTTACAAATCACAAATGAAAATCATCAAATTATCCACTCCCAAAAAATTATAAAATGAAAAAAGGACTAATCCTTTTTTTTCTATTTTCCTTGATAAAAGTAGTGGCTCAACCCACTACTTTTATTAAACGAATAGTGCCGGATTCCACATTTTATGGAGCGTCAACTGCCCTACTTTTAGAAAATGAAGATATTTATGTTGGAATTGGAATAGCTTGTAACACAGCCTGTTCAAAAGTTGTTAAGTTCGATAAGTTTGGCAACGAAAATTGGAATAAATTTTTGGAAAATTTCAATTGTTCTAATCGGAATTGGCTGCATTTATCTAAAGATACTTTGCTATCAATAGGGTATAAACAATCATCTCAGGATAGAGAGTTTAATTTTTTGAAAATCAATCGAAAAAATGGAGATCGTTTTTCGAAAACAGCCATTAATTTGACCAACCAAACTATTTTAAGACCAGTATCACATGGTAGTTTAATAGTGGACAATAACCTATTGATCTATGGATGGATGAATATGCCGGATGATACTGCTGTAGGTATCATCCAGTGGTACGATTTATCGAAGGATTCGATTGGTAGCTTTAAGACCTATAGGACGCCCAAAAACAAATACAATGATGTGGAGGATTTGCAAAAAGGGTATGATGGCAACCTGCATTACATTTCCTTTAATAGACAAAAATATACTAACGGCAATATTGATTCCCGACGTATTACCACCATCAGCCCAACTGGGGATATTCTTCGATCTTTTGATTATCACCACGATAACGAAGGGATTTATTTCCCCATGAGCCTCGCCATCTTCAAAAACAATGACTATGTGTTCAATGCTTGGCAACCGGATTCAATCTTTGATGGTGGCGGAACTGTGCAGCTTGTTCGGACAACTGACATTGGTAAGCCGCTCTGGACATATAATTGGCCCTCCTTTTTTGTAGGAGAAAAAGCCGTTTATTTGGTAGGTGACCTAAAAGTAACGTCAAATGGGGACATCATCGGCTGTGGCTATGTGCAACCTCCCGGCTTTTATGATGGATATATTTTCAGAATGTCGGGAGACGGAAAAATGCTATGGGAACGCAGAATCAATATCAAAGATAATTTGGACGACAATTTTGATATTTTTGCTTTCACCTGCCTCGACGAAGATAGCCAAGGCAATATCGTAGTGGCAGGTGAATACCGCAACTCTTTCTACAAAGATCAAAATGGAGTATTGGTCAAATTGGATGCCAACGGATGTATAGAGGGTTATGGATGCTCAGGCAGGATTGTGTTGGATAAATTCACGGTATCGACAGAGGATTTGTCGCAAAAAGAGGACAATTTTGGCATATATCCCAATCCTGTTGCCTTTTTATTACACATAGATTGTATTGACCCTTCTTTGGAGTACCATATTCGTTTGTATGATTGCCTTGGCAGGGAAATCCTCTCCCAATCGCACCAACAAGGAAACATCTCCATAGATTGCAGTGCTTTACCTAACGGATGGTACTCTCTTCGGATATTAGATAATAAAGGTCGTTTGCTTCACTCCCAAAAAGTTGTGAAATGAAATTGAACTGTACTCAGATTATCTAGTAAGCATTACATAATCACGGATGATTGTATTTAAAAAATTAATGGTATCGCTTGGTCTTTTCACACCCAGTTTTTTGGCACAAATGTCTGCCAAGTCGATCAGTAGATCATTGTAGGTTTCATTTTGGTATTTTTTGTACTTATTGATACTTTCTTTAATAGTGATAATTTGTTGTTCATCAAAATATTTTACATTTTCATATTTTATTTCATATTTGGTTTTGTCAATACTTAATATCGTATTGAGATTCATATAATCGGATGATTTTAAGCGAATTACGGTTGTTCCAGCTGCCATGTCGCCCAGTCTTTGATGTCTTATAGAGGTGCCAATCAAGAGCATCCCCAAGGTGCCAGCAGTAAAGAAATAATCCAATAAATAAAAAATTGATCGCAATGTAGATTGATTGATATTGGGCAAACTGCCGTCAATACTTATTACTTTTAGTCCCAAAATTTTTTTTCCAATACTCTGTCCTCCATTCATCCATTCCATTAAGATCTCATAAATTAAAAATAATGGAAGAGCCAAATAAATGATGTAAGAAAATAGCATCATTAAAATGATAATAAATAAATAGAATAAAAAAGAGTCAATGATAAGAGCTAATATCCGCTCTCCAATCGTAGCGAGTTGATATTCAATTACAACGTGTTGTGCAGTAGTTATTTCTATTGTAGCCCTCATCCAATCCTTCAATTAATTTATTGAACAAATAAAAGGAAATTTTCAAAAGAATCTGAATTTTCGTCGTTATTTATTGTTATCATCATCGATATTTCGTCGTAATTTTGTTTTAGATTTTAATTAATATTATTTTTTGATGCAAAACCGCAATTTATTTCTTTTGTTTTTTTTTACAACTATCCTATTTTCAGGGTTTTATTTGCATCCTTTTCATGTAAGCAAAAGTGATTTAAAATATAATGAATCACAAAAGACAATCGAAATTGCAATACATATTTTTATTGATGATTTGGAAGCAAGTATAAAAAAACAAAGTGGTGAAAAACTCTACCTTGCTACGCCAAAAGAATCCTCAAAATCAAATGATTGGGTGTCAACTTATGTTCAAAATAATTTTAAACTGAATATAAACGGAACTTCAATGAAATTAGATTTTGTTGGGAAAGATTATTCTGAGGATAAACTTGCCGTCTGGTGCTATTTCGAAGCTAAAAACATTCAAAATATTAAAGAAATAACTTTGAAAAATACCATCTTATTTGATCTATATGACGATCAAAAAAATATAGTTCACATTATTGGACCCAATAATCAAAAAGTTCACTTTTTACACCAAATAGATAGACCAATTGAATCTAAAAAATTTTAGTTAAAAAAAATATTATGGCACTGACACCATCTAATATGTTGGAAATCAACACCATTGCTCCATTATTTTCACTTCCAGATGTGGTGAGTGGTAAAGTAATATCAATAAATGATTTTGATGACAAGAAAGCACTTTTAGTGATGTTCATCTGTAATCATTGCCCCTATGTGTTGCATGTGAATGACGAATTAGTCCGATTGGGGAAAGATTATCTATCCAAAAGTGTGGGTATTGTGGCTATTAGTTCGAATAATGTAGAGAAATACCCTCAAGATCGTCCAGAAAAAATGAAAGAAATTGCTGAAGAATTAGGCTATACTTTTCCCTATTTATACGATGAAGATCAGTCAGTTGCAAAAGCTTATGATGCAGCTTGCACTCCAGATTTTTATGTTTTTGACGAAAATAGAAAATTAAAATATAGAGGACGGCTTTGCCCATCACGACCTCAATCCGATATTCCTGTGACTGGCTCTGAGCTAAGAGCTGCTATTGATGCAGTATTATCGAATAAAGAAGTGAACCCAATTCAATACCCTAGTATGGGTTGCAACATCAAGTGGAAATGAAAATAACAGGATTTACTATTGCTCGAAATGTGATTCAATACGATTATCCAATTGTGGAATCGTTGATGTCCCTATTGCCACTTTGCGATGAAGTAGTGGTGGCTGTCGGGAAATCTACAGATGAAACTTTGGAGCTTATAAAATCAATTCCATCATCAAAGATAAGAATTGTGGAAACGGTGTGGGACGAATCGCTAAGAGCAGGTGGGAAAGTATTGGCTATAGAGACCGACAAAGCCTTTCAGGCTATCTCGGAGGATACAACTTGGTGCATATACTTGCAGGCAGATGAAGTGTTGCATGAGCATGATTATGAAGAAATTAGACAACAGTTAAGCAAATATGAAAGCGATAAATCTGTCGATGGTTTTATATTGAAATACCGACATTTTTACGGATCGTATGATTATATTGGTGATGCAAGATTGTGGTATCGCAATGAAATCAGGATATTAAGAAAGAACCCAGATTTCTACTCCTATCGAGATGCACAAGGATTTAGAAAATCGGATGGAACAAAACTCAAAGTACTCAAAATCAATGCTTTTGTATATCATTATGGTTGGGTGAAACATCCAAAATATCAACAGATGAAACAAAAGAACTTCAATAAACTATGGCATGATGACAATTGGGTAAGTGAGAATATAGCTGATGTGGATGAGTTTGATTATAGCCAAATAGATTCGTTGCAACGATTTGAAGGAACACATCCAAAAGTGATGGAAAAGCGAATTGAATCTATAAATTGGAAGTTTTCATTCGACCCTACTCAAAGAAAATTGTCGCTAAAAAATAAAATCCTAATGACAATTGAGCGATGGACTGGATGGCGTATTGGTGAATATAAGAATTATCAGCTTTTAAAAAATAGATAGAAAGTTATGAATATTAGATTTGTTATTGTTTTGTTTCATTTCTTTATTTTTCATAATGTGTTGTTTTCCAGCGATATAAAGGATGTTGTGAATGGCAAGACAGACTCAATTTATTTGCGGTATTCTAATAAAATTGTGTTGCCAAATGCCTTCAGAAATATGGACATGAAGCTTTATAATATCGAAGATAAGACTGTTCCATTTAAGTTGACCTTGCAAAAGGATGGATTTGTAATTGAGGATTTGGTAAAAGAGGGCTATTATTACTTACAAATTAGAAATAGTAGAAAAGAGGTGGTGTACCAACAATTGCTTTTTGCAAAAACGATGAGTGATCCTATACCAACTCTGAATGGAGATACGATTAAGGGCAATTATTTAAAAGAGGATTTGATCAAACAATTTAATTTTGGGCTAAAAATGGTAGATAAGTCAGCATCTCAACTTTGCCACTTAGTTCAATACGATTTGATTGTCAAGCCAGAAGGTAAAAATCCAATTCAGTTGACCGTAAAAAATAATAAGGATTTTGATGCAGGTACTCTTAAAGAAACCCTATTACATTTGAATAATGATGCTCGGATTTTTATCAATAACATCATCGTGAAATTCGATAATGATGCAGCTGATAGAAATATCGGAGCAAAATTCTTTTTGGTGAAAGATTGAGTTTAAATACCTTCTTCAAAATTTAAAATACTGATTCGCTATAATCAAATAAAACATCTGGGCAAAAATCTAATTCGTTTGAGCCATCATTACTTTCAAAAATATTTGGAATTATTAAAGTTTTTGCATCATGGTTTAAACTAATTTTATTAAAATTTTCCAAGTTCAATATTTTTGAACGAATTTCAGCTGGATAGTCTGATACAACTTTAGTGAAATCAATATTTCTAATTTCACCAGTAGTCCACACACATTTGACAATATATCCATCTAAGTTTACTAGTTTTAATATTCTTGGCAACATAATTAAATTAATTTAAAGTGGATCTATCTTTTTAAAATTTGGACTACCTTTTCTTAATATTTCAAAATTTTCTAAAAGTTCATCTCTATGTAGTTCAATCCAAGCTTGAACTAATCTTAATTGTTTCTTTGGAAGTTCGCCATTTATTATTTCACCAGATTCAATCGACATTAATGCTTCATAATCATTGTATTGTGCATGGAAATGAGAAGGGAAGTGATCTCTATAATACATATAAATTAATATTCCATAAAATCAACTTATTTCAGGCATTAATGAAAATTTTTACCAAAGATACTATTTTTTGCAATTTCTAATTTAGAATTTATTATGAAATAATCAACTCAATATTCTATTATACTATTTGAATTTTAGTTAAATAATTGTTAAATAATGAAAATATACGACAACTGTCGTAATTATATTTTTATATACGACAGTTGTCGTATATATTTGTACTAAATTTATTAAAACAATGAAAACTTATCAACCAACAGAGGCAGAGCTTGAAATATTGAAAGTGCTATGGGAAAATCAACCAGCAACAGTTAGGGAGATATTTGAAAAAGTTTCAACAAAAAAGGAAGTGGTTTATACCACTATTTTGAAACAAATACAGCGATTGCAAGATAAAGGAGTTTTAGAGCGGATTGAATCAAACGAAGGGCATCAATACAAGTGTTTATTAGATCAATCTGATTTTCAGAAAAACTGGATGGATAAGACTAAAAACATGATTTTTGAAGGCTCATTTTCAAGAATGGCAATGCAAATGCTTTCTGAAAATACAGATAAAGCAGAGCTAGAAGCATTGAAGCATTGGTTAGAAAATGAATTAAAAAAACAGTAATAAAAACATTCAAATATGAAAGCCCAATTTATAAATCCGGAATTATTAGAAGCGATTGGAATGACAATTTTTCATTCATTTTGGATTATTCCAATTTTGTATTTATTGTTTTATATTATTGATAAAATATTGATAATCTATAAATTAGATGTAAATATTCGGTATTGGTTTAAGCTATTCGGTTATTTTTCCATTTTTGTTTTCTGCATTTTAATTTTCAAAAATCAGTTTTATCTTGGGCAAACTACTTTTAAACAAAATGAGAACATTCATTTACAAAGTATCGACTTGCAGCAATATAATCTATCAACCGAGTCAAAACCAACTGAACAAATCATTACAATACATCCCTTTTTGGAAGCAAAAAATATTGGCTTTATTTGGGTTTTAGGATTGGTTATTTTATCTATTCGATTGATAGGGATGTACTGCATCACAATGAGGCTCTATCATGTCGGTTCTTCAAACCTTGGAGCAATAGAAACACTTCATTGTCAAAAATTACAAAAACTATTGAAAATCAATAGATTGGTGCAATTCAAATGCTCGTCTTTGATTCATAGCCCTATTACAATTGGATTCTTAAAACCATTAATTTTGTTTCCAGTTCAGTTTTTTAATCATCTTGATATGAAACAGGCAGAGGTAATTATTTTGCATGAATTAGCTCATATTAAGCGGTACGATTATTTAATCAATATTCTACAATATATTCTTGATATTGTCTTTTTCTATCATCCAATTGTTTGGTGGTGGAGCAAAGAAATTAGAAAATATAGAGAATATAGCTGTGATTATACAGTAATGAATTTAGGCGTGACCAATCTCGAATATGCTTATGCACTTACAAATTTGCAATTATTTTTTCAATCACATAAAAATCAACTCGTTATGAATGCTAACCCAACATCTTTCAGAGAAAGAATCCAATTCATTCTTTACAAAGCTACACCCAAAAATTATGCATCACCGATTATTAGCTTATTGGCTATTGTTACTACATTTTCGCTATTATGTTATTCGCCAATTGATGCTAAATTGCCAATCCCAACAGATATATCTGTCACCAATTATGTTCCTAAACTTCCAGAAGTTACCCCAAAAGTCGAGCAGATGGCAAAACAAAGAGATGCTCAACCGACAAAAAAGACAAATGAAAATAAATTGGAACTTTTGACTGGCACAACTGATACAATTACAATATTTTCAGAACATAAGGTAATGATACCTAAGGAATATTCTGGATTGCATCCTTATATAATGCAAGTCGATAATAAATATGCTAATGTGAGCATCCAACAATTTTCTGATTTTATTTTATTGAGTAATTTTAATAATTATGGATATTATTACTTAAAATTAGTGAATGACAATCAGGAAATTAAATTCCAAAAACTATTTTATGCTAAACCATATAATTTTAAAGACCCAACTCCAATGCTTAATAACAACAATTCGGGAAATACCCTTACAAAAGACGAATTATTGAAGCGGTTTGAGATAACACTATCTCACTCTGACCCAAAGGCTGCTGAATTTTGTACAATTGTAAGTTATAATGTAGTTTTTTTACCAAAAGGAAAAGACCCAACTGAAATATTATTTTATAACAATAATAATTTTAACCCAGACAAAAAACAATATTTAATACAATCCTTAACTGATGGTTCGAATATTATGATTACAAATATTATTTGTTCTTTTAAAGGTGAAATTTCTCAAAGAAACCTTGGGATGATTGCATATAAGATATCTGATGGTAAATGACAGAAATTCAAGTGGTTATATTAGTCTTGTCAAACTAATTTTATTATAAAAATCAGTTCAAATATTAATTATTTCTTAAAGTTTTGTTTTGAAGCACCAAATGTCTTTACTTTACGGTTATATCGAAAAAATTAAAATATGAAAGAAAAGTACATTACAGCTTTAAATTATGAAAATGGTGAACAGATCGAACCTTGTAGCCCTGCTGAATGTACTTTTTGTATTCGTTTTATTCAATACACCTCTTTTCGCTCAGAAATGCTTAAGTGGTGATTGTTATGAAAGCTTTAGCATTTGTGAATATCCCAGTGGTGCTCGCTATGTAGGAAATTTCAAAAATGGGCTTATCAACGGTAAAGGTACACTTTACTTTAGCAACGGAAATAAATATTCAGGCGATTTTAAGAATCAATATCGTGATGGCGACGGGGTATTGAATTATGCCAACGGTGATGTATATAAAGGGCAGTTCAGAAAAGGAAAATTAGAAGGCAAAGGAACTTTTCATTATATCAATGGCGATATATATCAGGGTGATTGGTTCAATAATTTGAGCCATGGCAATGGCACCTACACCTATAATGACGGAAATAAGTATGTTGGAAATTTTGTGAATGGCAAAATGGAGGGTGACGGCACAATGTACTATACAGATGGAACAACTTATGTTGGTTCATGGAAAAATAGCAAGAAAAATGGATATGGCACTCTAACTAAATCCGATGGTAGAAAATGGGAGGGTGAGTGGACAGATGGAAGCCTTACCACTAAACAAGAGGCTAATGAATCTAAAAAACAAAAAACAAAACCTGCTGATAACCAACCAACTGGAGAATATACCTATTTGGATGGATCGAGATGGGTGGGTGGCATGATAGGATCTTATCCTGAAGGAAATGGAACTTGTTATTATGCAGATGGCGACAAATATGTGGGTGGCTGGAAAGAACATGCTCCACATGGTGAAGGAGTGATGTATTACAAAAATGGTAGAGTAGTAGGAGCAGTTTGGGAGTATGGTCAATACGTTAGAGCATTGGATGCCCCTAAAGAATCTGTAGTTTTGGCAGAAAACTCTAATAATGTGCCAGTTGTGAGCAAAGGTGTAAAAATATGGGCATTAGTGGTTGGTGTCGCTGCTTACCCTCACATGCCTCCATTAAAATTTACGGATGACGATGCCAACAGGTATTATACTTTTTTGAAAAGCCCAGAAGGTGGAGCTTTGCCAGATAATCAAATCAACCTTTTGATTGATGAAGATGCAACTCATGATAATATTCTGGCAAACATGAAATCGATTTTTAGCAATGCCGATGAGAATGATGTGATAATGTTCTATTTTTCTGGTCATGGCATCGATGGAGCTTTTGTTCCTTACGATTTTGATGGCTATTACAATCGACTCACTCATGAAGAAGTGAAGGCTGCACTTGCAGAGTCGAAAGCCAAACACAAAGTTTGCATAGCAGATGCCTGTCATTCTGGATCGATGTGGGCAGCTAAAGGGTTTACGGTGGCAGAACAAACTGCATTAAACAAATATTATAAAGCTTTTGAAAATTCTAATGGTGGCACAGCATTATTGATGTCGAGCAGAGGTAGCGAAAATTCATTAGAGGATCATGGGCTTCGAGCAGGAATATTTAGCTATTTTTTGATAAAAGGGATGAAAGGAGAGGCTGATTTTAATTTCGACCGAATCATTTCTATACAAGAAATATTCTTATATACTAGTAAAAAAGTAAAAGAATATACATTAAATCAACAACAACCAACTATTAGTGGTTCGTTTGATAAAAATATGCCAATAGCAGTTTCTGTGAGATAAATACTAAGCTGAATTTATTTAGAATTGATAGATTCTTTTGGTGTATATTTTTTATAAATACGGGTAATAATTTCACCAGCTATTTTACCAATCGTATGAATAGTTGGTGGACTTATTCCAAAGCCTATCATACCTCCAGGAGCAGGAGTTGTTGAGTAGCCATCAATTAAATAATAATGATTAAGTTTTTCTTTAAACGATATTTTGTTATGCGATGAAAGTAAGCCACTTCCTAATTTTATTTTAGAATAATCAGCATCAATTTTAATTGAATAATAATACCCATTTTCAATTACAAAATCCTTATTATCAATTGAAATATCTTTTGGTTTATTATAATCAGGGTTGATTAATGTTAAATTTTTCTTAATTGGCTCATCTGATAATTTCTGGTAGAAATTTTGATTTAACTTATAAAAATTAAGAGATAGTGTATCAGAATTTTCAATTTTTTTATAATAATTCATACTTACACCATTATAACCCATTTCTCTAACTTTTTTATGGGCTAGTTCTGATAGCCGAATCAAACCATAAGTATCTTCTTGAAAAGTACTTTTTTTGCCAAATATCTTTAATTGTATATATGTAAGTACTGTATTAGAGTCATTTTTTATTGTATCACTATCGAAAAAGAAAACTCTATCCGATTTATTTAGTGGTCTATAATTGTTATTATCTGAACGGAAAATCACTATTTTCTGAGCAAAAATAGTGATATAAGAAAAGTAAAAAATAATAAAAAGTAGCTTTTTCATGTTATATGATATTTAATACAAATGTAATAGTTTTCGTATTACTTTAAAAAATCCCCCAAAATTTAACAAATTAAGTTAAATGATGGGGGATTGATGGGAATGATAAGGTTATTCTTTTATTATACTCACTTTCTTTGCTATATTATTGTTACCATTTTGGCTAATCTGTACGAAATAGAAACCACTTGGAATATCTGATACATCTAGAGTGATAATTTCTTTTGATAAATTATTTTCAAACCATTTACTACTTAGCTTTCTGCCAAAAACATCCAAAATCGACACTTCGAATTTATTCGAAATTGCTCTGCTTAATAATACATTTATTTCAAAGCTTGCAGGGTTAGGGTAGATTTTTTGAATCAATGAATTATCTATATTGTCCTCGTTATCAGATAGTTTTTCGATTGTGTTTAGTGCAATATTTGTCCTAACTGGTTCATTGAAGTCAAAATAAATATCTGCTTCATTTTCTATTTTTGTTAATGGAGCCAAACCGGATTTTGTCTTAATTGTAAAAGTAAAAAAGCCTTTACTCAATTCTTCAACCCAATTATTTGGATATAAATTGATATTTTTAAATGAATACTGCATCAATCCAGTTTCTGAAATTGTGATAGTAGCAGGGAATGAACTATAAATAGGCTTCAATGATTTCCACTCTAATTTATCATTCAACTGGCAAGTGACGACTACGTTTTGTGCAAAATAATTTCCATAGTTTTGAAAATGAATCATATACTCCAAGGTGGAATCATTTTTTGAAATATATCCTTTATCGGTCAATCCTTTTGGCGACACCTGAATAAAGTTAGGGTCGAAAGAACCAACAACATATTCAGTCAATTGGTTAACGTTATTCCACGGAGAATTTTCGATCAACCAATTCGTCATTGGCGGTATATATGCCGTAGTATCTTTATAATACAATTCAGTACTCAACGGAATTGAAGTTGGAACAGTATAGTTAACTTTGAACACTTGCGATTTGCCTGGCTCAAGATCGGCAATATTATTACTTGTGTAATAACCTGTTTGTTGCTGTGCAAAAATTGAATTTGGTACAAATGAAGGTACACCTATCTGATTGTCAGTATAATATGAGCTTACTATATCATTTTCTTTTATTGTACCAGCATTAGTAACAACAAGGTTTTGAGAATGTTTGAACCCTGGAATTGGCAAATTATCGGACCATAAAGTAATATGAGTGTCGTGTATCGGATTGATAATATTACCAAAATTGACGATTTTCACACATCCGGTGGAAGCAATTATTTGTAAAACATTTTTGTTGTTTTGACAAGTTGATAGTGGATATAAGGTATTGATAGACTCTGAAATTTCGTAAGTGCCACTAGGAACTTTAAAGGAATAATGACCATATTCGTCAGTATATGTAAATCCAATTCCTTTACAATAGATTTGAATATTTTGAATGCCATCTTCACCATTATCCCTATTGCAATTCTCGTTAATATCATGATATACAGTACCTTCTATTGTACAATAGCAATCATTTCCAGCTGGGTTGTAGCCCAAATAAGTATGATCGGAAGCCTTACAGCCATTAGAATCTGTAACATAAAGATAATAATTTCCAGTTCCAACGCCATTTAAAGATGAGGATGTTGTCCCATTGCCCCATTGGTAGCTGTATGGTGCTACTCCTCCTTTGATATTTGCTACAATGCTGCCATCTTTGGAAAAAATACATGTAGCTGGGTTATTAGCAAACCCAATTGAAATTGGTGAACTCTCATTTACATACATTGATTTGATTAATGAACAATTTTTATTATCCGTTATAGTCAACGTGTAATATCCCGATTGAAGATTATTAATATCTTTTGTGTTCTTTCCATTACTCCAACTATAATTTATAGGCATTGCTGCACCACTAATATTTGTAATAATTGCTCCTGTTGAGGATTTACAAATAGCATCGGATACATTTGATGAAAAAATAATATTCGATTCTGGATTAATAGTAACTATTCCTGTTCTTTCACAATTATTATTATCTGTTACTATAAAGCTATAATTTCCAGCTGATACATTACTCAAGGTTAATCCATTTTGGACTGGTGAGGTGTTCCAAGTTATTTTATAAGGAGCTTTGCCACCTGTTATTGTTAAAGTTGCTGAACCAGTAGGACTCGTACAAGAGCTTGGTACTGTGTTTTTTATTGAGACCTGGACTGGAGATAAATTATTTACATAAGAATAACTGCTACCAGTGCAACCATCTTTGTCTGTCACTTGTAGAAAATAGCTTCCAGTAGTTAAATTTTTGATACTTTGAGTTGTTTCTCCATTATTCCATTGATATGTATATGGAGCAGTTCCACCTGTTGGGAATGCAATAAGAGATCCATCTGAGTCTTTACAATTAGATGGTGATGAAGTAGTTGTAACATTGATTTGCTTTGATTGTCTTACAATAACTTCTTGTTTTATGCTAGAACAACCATCTGCATCTGTCACTGTAACGGGATAGTTTCCTGCAACAAGATTTTGTATAATACTGCTGTTAGACCCATTCGACCATGAATATGTAAACGGAGCTTTGCCGCCCACCAAATTGACAACTTTAGCAGATCCATTCGTACAGTTTGCTTCTGTTACTTCTGTTAAATAAGAAAAGCCAACAGGTGCAGTAATATATAAATAATTCGAATCTTGTTTTGGACTTAAATTATCTACTGTACAGCCATTAGCATCAGTGACTATTACTACGTAATGACCATTAGAAACATTAATTGGGTTAGTAGTACCAATTTTTGTTAAATTACTATTTTCTTCTTTGAACCATTCATAAGTAAAAGGTGGTGTTCCTCCTAACGTTTTTACTTCCACTATACTTGGTGTTGGGCAAGTATTAATTTTTGTGGAAATATTAATTTCAAAAGGCAGATTTGAATCAAAATTTCCAGCAATTGTAGTATTGTTCTTAGTAATAACAGACAAATAAACTTGTCCTCCTGCATAATCTATGATGCTATCTGTCAATGAGTTAACTGAGTCTTTAACTACACCTTTCCCATTATAATACCAATACCAACTAGATGGATTTTGAGCAGAGCTGGGTAAAGTAGCTTTCAATACTCCATTTTCTTTACAAGGTGGCTTGGTTAAAGTAAATGAAATCATTTGTTGAGCATTAAGGGCTGAAATAAATCCAATAAGGATAATTAAGATATTAATAGTTCTCATAAAATTTGGTATTTAATATTTGTATTAAGATACCTATAAAATTTTTTATGTTGTTTATTTTGAAAAAATTTAAAATAAAAAAAGCAACCCATTAGGATTGCCTTTTAAATTTTATCTATAATATTCTTAATTTCAGCGTTTTATAATCAGTTTTCCACTATTCATTATTTTAGAATTATTTTGTAGTTGATAGAAATAAATTCCAGTTTGTTGATCTATCAATAACTTATTATCCGCATTTTGGAATTGTTCTATTTGTTTTACTTTTCCTTGAGCATCATAAAGTATAAACTTATAATTTCCTTCTGATTTTAATGTAAAACTGATGTATTGATCAGTCGGATTAGGAAAAATTCTAACATTTCCATCCAATAAATCTTCTATTGCACTGATAACGAATTCTTTGCCAATTGTATGTGTTACAGTATTCGTAATGATTGGTTCATTATAATCGAAAACAATTGAAGCTGTATTAAATATTTTTGATTCTAAAGGAATACCTTTTTTCACTTTCACTTTATATTTCAAAAATCCGTGTGATAGTGCTTCGTTTGCAAAACTATCTACCAAGTTTATATCGCTAAATCGGAACAATAACCTACCATCAGTACCCACTTCTAATCGATAAGGATGAGATGAACCCATTGGTTCTAAGGTAGTTATATCTAGATTTTCACTTAATTGATCATATACTTTTACTGTGAAAGCAGTGTCAGTTCCTGTGTTTTGGAATCGAATCATATATTCTATGTAGCTTTCTTCATCAATATAATGCTTTGAGGATGTGCCAGTTGGGATAGCACTCTTATCATTCGGATCATACGAGCCTACACTTTCCTTGCAGTCAATATCAATAAATGGCGGTCTGTCGTCCTCTTCGAACTTGGTAACAAAACCTTTGCTGAAACTATTATTTGTTGTGCAACCCTCAATTGCTAGTGTTGGTTTTGAAGAATAGGGATATGGGCTTGCTTGCTCCGCAATTATACGATAGGTGCTACCATTTGCTGGGAGCTCGATATATTCCACAGCGCCACTTAGAAGTTTGATTGGTGTTTTCACTTTCATGATCACGTCATCTTCTACAATGATATAATTGGATTGATTAATCATATCCGAACCTGTATTTTTGATTTCGAACTTAACTTTATCATTCTCGCATTTTCCAGTGACTTGTATTGATGGACCGGTGTATGGGAGAAAACAGTTCGTGCCATCGCTAATTGTTGCTTTCAGGCAATGCGTTTGTCCTAATACAGTGTTATCACAAGATAAAAATACCGTTAGTGCCAATGTGATTTTTTCACCGGATTCGATAGTTGGAATATTATATATTAGGGTGTCTCCATTAATAGTGTAGCCTGATATTGAGCTATTTACAAGTGTAAAGTAAGGGTCTAAGACAACTTTTAAAGTAATATTTTGGGCATCAATTGTTCCATTATTATAGCATTCTAAGTTGTAATAATTGTTAAAACATCGTCTTAGAATGGTATTGGATATGTTCACACCCAAATCGGTGCATTGTATAATTGGCTTTGCCATAATATCTTTTTCAATAATCTGAGTTGCTGAATCTACTGATATTGGTATGGATTGGCAAGGAACCCATAAGCTATTTGAGGGATAATAATCTAGAACATATTGATCTACAGGCAATTTGAAACTATAAGAACCATCTTCATAAGTATATCTGAAATACTCTTTTGTATTGGTTGTTGACTTTACTTTTAACAATTGGCGTTTAAATCTAGGTTCTGTCGTGTCATATTGACAATTTAGGTTCAAATCTTTATATAATTTACCATACATTGTGGCTCCGTTTTTTGGAATAAGGAAATTGTCGGAGTCAACACACATTTGACCATTAATATTAAGAAACTCAATTTCTGTTGGATCATTGGAAATAAAGAATTTTGGAGTTTCTAAACTTGTTTTTAAAAATTTCAAATAAAATATATAATCATAATCATTTATTGAATTGCCATTTTGAGCATTATCTGATATATAGTTACAAGTTATTTTTCCTTTATTTATGAAATTAATATTAAAATTTATTTTTGATAGTTTTAGTAAAAATGAATTATTAGTTTCTACACTAATAAAATTTATATTATTATTAGAAAAATTAAAACTAAATTGGAATCCCAAAACATTTTTATATCCGACAGCACGGACATATAATTCAATGGTATCGCCTTTTTCTACGGTTTCAAGTCCTAATATAATATCATCACAGGCATTGGATGAAAACGAAAAGCTAATAATTAAGGCAAAAGCAGCAATTAACTTTTTTAGGTGAGTAATTTTTTTAAGCATCCACATGAGATTGTTGATTTAATTTCTATAAAATTTATTATTTCGCTATTATGAATACAAAATTGTGGGAATAATTTTTGAATTTCAAATACAAATAATTACATTTGTTATAGATAAATCAAAGCATAATTAATTTTAAATATATGATTATCAATTATTAATAAAAAAATATGTTATAATGATAGAATTTTCCAATTCCAAATTATTTAAATTATTAGAATTGTTTTCGCCTTCTGAGTTAAACAGATTAATAGAAAATGTACAAACTTCGATTCTGAACGGGAAAAAAATTCATTTTGATTTATTAAAAGCGATCTTGAATAATCGAAATATCACAAAAGAAGATCTATACAAAAATATTTTCCCCAATAAAAAGTATAATGATCTGAAAATTAGAATAGTAATGAGTGAAACTACAAGAATAGTTTCCTTCTTTTTAAGTATTCTTCAGGTCGAAAATGAAAGTAATTTCTGCTCAAAAACCATACTCCAAAAATCAATTCTCCATAATAATTCCAAACTCTTTCAATCCGAATCGGTTTATTTTCAACAACTTATCGACCATGAAATTATAAAAGATGCTGCTTACTTTGATAGAAAATATGAGTTTTCATACAGCAATTATCAGTTTTGGGAGAATAAAAATCGTACTTCTGATTTCAAATTTAATTCCATTATACATGACTTCGACAGTGCATTTATCATAAAAAAATTAAAATTGGCTTGTGAAGCGAAGAGTCATACTAACTTAGTTGGGCATCAATATAGCGATAAATTGCTGGCTTCCATTCTCTTGTTTTTGCAAGAAAATCTCGAATTTTTAGAAATTCCAACCTTGTCAATTTATTATTCAGCTTATCATCTTTTATTCAATTATGATAATTCAGAATGGTACTCGAGTACTAAAAAACTTGTTGAGAAATATTTTAATGAGCTATCTACAATAGATTTAAAATCTATATATCAAATACTTATCAATTTTTCTCTAAAGAAAATTAATAGTTCTCAACTAGAATTTTGTGAGGAGGCAATATTTTATTACAGCAAAGGAATTGAAAATCGATTCTTATTGTCGAATAATAAAATAAGCAAATTCACTTATCGAAATATTGTCAATATTTGTTTAAAATGGGGAAAAGCCGACCTTGCAATTGATTCTTGTGAAAACTATAAAGATTTATTAATGGAAGAAGATCGGGAAAGTAGCTATGAATTTGCAATGGCAATGATTGATTATCAATACAATAGGCATCAAATCGCCCAAGTGAGATTGCAAAAAGTTGATTTTAAAGACCACTTATATAATCTTGCAGCAAAGACTTTATTGATGAAAATTTATTATGAAAATAATGATATGGATTTATTGGAATTTCATTTGGATGCAATGAGTATGTATTTGCTGAGAAAGAAACTGATTGGATACCATAAAGTAAATTATCAAAATATTATAAATTGTTGTCGGATGATGACTAAAGTGAAAAACAAAGATTCAAATAGTAAGTCGATATTGTTAGAGAAATTTCGTTCTAAAAACCCCATGAACGAGTTGAATTGGTTTGAAAAGCAATTAGCATAAAAAAAACCGCTTTCAGAATTCTGAAAGCGGTTTTTTTTTCTTATAATGTGAACCGAACTGTAAGTCCTCCCCTAATCTGGGTAATCGGTGTCGAGGCTGATGTTTTAGGTAATGTTTTTGTGTAATCGACAAACAATCTCAGGTTCAAGCTCTTATTCAATGTGTAATCTATTGATGGTGATAGTTTTACGGTATTTGCACCTCTCGTTGGTTGAACGATATTCTGATCCAACACATGATTATAAGTTACGTCGTCTCTAAAGCTAAAATCTAATTTGAAATTCAAATTATTGGGTTGATTAGCACCACCTACAGCAACTGGTGCTGTTGTTTTCTTCGCATTTTTGTCTTTTTTATCTTTCTTAGTTTTCAACTTTATGGATGGATCCAAATTGGTCAAGAAATCTAAAAAGGATAATCTGATATTTTTAGCAGTATAGCCAAAACCAAAAGTAATATCCGTAGTTTTCGTTTCAGATAATTGATAATCGATAAAACTCATCGACAAATTTCTCGATTTTTTATAATCAAATTTAAAGCTCATGTCATTTTTTAACCGCATATCCACACCGATTAATGGTGCAAATTGTTCGTTTACAACCACATTTGGTATTGTAAATCTTGCATAGTAGCTTCCAGTAATCGTATTTATTTTTGTAGGTTGAATAGGATCGTACAATAAATCACTTGCAAAAGAAGCAACAGTCATTGTAGATTTATAGCTATGTGTCAATTGGAAACTTTGTAGGATGTCCTTAAACATCGGCAACCTAGAGAGTCCATTATAATTCAATCTCCAGTTCGGAATAGGCATCATTTTGAACACATTTGTTTGGAACGTATTCGGATCTTTTCCTGCATAAGCACTTAAAAAAGAAGGAATTAGAACATTCAACTGAGATCGTCCATAACCTTCTTTATAGCCAAGATCAATTTCATGTGCTGCTGCTCCTGGTCCTGCCAATCTATTTGAAATTACCAATCTATTTTTTTCAAACTGATTGAATAAACCTATTAAATCATTATTTCCTTCTTTGAACATTGTCCTGATCGACATATAGCTTATAGAGTAGGAGCCAACCTCTCTTTGTGTTCTTTCATTTTTTTGAAACTCTCCACTACAATCACATTTGTAAAACTGTGTTTTGTTTTGTGCAAAATCTTGTTTTATATCCACATCCACCTTGAAATCTCTGAAAGGTTCCAAATTCAAAGTTCCAGAAATGGATTGTACATGATTGGTAAGAACAGGTTGATTCAAATATACACTTCGAGTGATCCATTCATTATTTCCTGCATTTTTGAGCCAAGCATAATCAGGTTGTTTGCCCACAACATAACCTACTCCTGGGGCATTAAAATCTTGCATACCCAAAATTGTATTTGATGGTTTGAACCCTGGAACTACGCTATTGAATTTTTCATCATACACTAATCTTGCCTTTCTAATAGTCATTAATGGTCTTATCACAATTTTTTCGAGCAAAGAAGGAACGTATTCTTCTTTTTTCTTCTCTTTCTTTTTGGCTTTTGTACCTCTAGTTGCCACTTTTGTAGAATCTAATGGATTCGTTACTGCCGATTTTGTCGGTTTAGGTCCTCTTGCAGGTGCAGTAGTGCTTCCTCCATCATTTATTTTTTTCAAATAACCCCACTGATTATATAAGGTTTCAAAATTCAAATCTCCATTGATTTGATAATTCAAAGTGTTCTGAATTACATTTCCAAGTGTATCAACATTCAATGCAGCTGCACTCCAGGTATAAGTCGAACCATATTGAGCTCTTAGATTAACCCAATCCATCAATGGAATATTCTTCAATGGAACGGTATAGTTAAGATTCAAACTATGATTATAGTTTTTATTTCTTCCACCTTTCAACAGACCTTCATTAATTTTTTTTGTTTTTTCGGCATCTGAATACCGTGACCCACTCTGACTAAACTCACTCAATTCATCTATAACTGAAGTATTTGATGCTTGGAAAGAGAATTTTAAAGACTTTGTAAAATCCCAGTTCAAGCTATAGTTTCTCAGCCAACCGTACCTCTTGTTGTAATAGGTATTTGCAATTGGGTCTTCACCAGCAAAACGATATGTGGTCTGCTGTAACTGACGATTCACTAATGAATTCACATTGAACGAATTAGGCAATAAATTCAAATTGAACTCTGAGATGAACTTCAAATACTTATCTTTTTTTACCAATTTCTTAAAAGGTGTCCAATAAGTTACATTTCTTGTATATCCATAGTCAACTTGGAATTTTCGAATGGTTAACTGATCCAACTGTATGATTGGATCTTGCCTAGTGGTTTGTGTGTTTGAATATGAAACGGAAAAGTTTTCGATATCCCATGGCATTGGTTTAGCACCAGACCTACCCACTCTTTCTTTTCTTACGTTATTAAAACTATACCCTCTAATGTGGACTTTCGTTAATGCTCTATCTAAAATTGTATCTTTATCAGCATTAGTGTTAGCTCTAGACAATTTTTCATCTAAAGTTACGTCCAAATCATAAGGATCGTATTCTGGTCTTTTGATATTACTTGAATATTGAGCATAGAATGGCAAACGAATACCCCAATTGGATGGTAGGAATTTTCCTAATTCCAAATTGGTTGCCATATCAAATATTTTTGTAGATTCTCTTGATCTTTGTAATACTCTTTGGTCTATCGATCCCCAACCAACGGAGAAATAGCTACCTGAAAAATTCAAAGTACCGAGGTCAGCCAACTTAATATCCAATTTTCCAGTGGCTGCATAGCCCCCTCTTTCATCTAATCCTGTACATCTCAATTCATTCACCCAAGCTTCACAATCAATTTGTTCATCATTGTTATTTCTGAATCCTATCATGATTCCTTTCACAAGACCATAATTCGGACTACCCTTAATTTTAACCGTTGCTGTTGGTCTATCAGGATCAGGATAAGCATATACAGAGTCAAGATTAAAGTTTGATTTATCTCTACTTAGTTTTAAATCTTTTAAAATAGATAATTTGAAATTGAAGTTATTTGAATCGGGCCAAACTAATTTTTTGTAATCATCTGAAATACTATTAAATTTATTTGCATCTAAAATATCTGATACTTTTAATGGAATTTCATATTCATAATAGTTATTTTCCAAATCGCCACCAAATCTTAGAAATGCACTAACTGTATTCTCTTTCACAACAAATGCATTTGATTCAGCACCTTCAAAATGGACGAACATTTTCATCCTTTCATATAATCTTAGATCCAAGTTAGTTAATTTATATATAGCTTTAGTTGTGTTTCCACAAAATTTTTCAAATTTAATCGCTAAAGACTGTTCGTTTTGAAGAGCATTTTGCAAGAATCCTCCAATATTGTTTTCTCTGATTATACCTGCTGGCAACACGTAATTGAATGGAGTTCTGGAGCTATTTTCCTCAATATTCACTTTATTTAAATCGAATTGATCATTTTTACAATCTGTGCTTTGGTCACTTAAAAAAGGTCTTCTATATTTTCTCCATTGATTTCTTCCCAATTCAAATTTTGCAAATCGCAAAGTAACTGGTTTTTCAAAATCCGTAAGTACAACTCTCATAAATTGAATCGCTCTAAAATCCCTTATCACTCCAATTCTTTCTTTATAGTCATTCAATGGTATTCTGAATCTATAGAATGCAAAAGTTTGTCCATTGATAGTGTAGGATAATGTATCTGTTATATAAGAATTCCCTGATGCATCAATACCATTTGTATTATCGGGTTTTAAAGGAATATTATACAAATAATAGTTTTCAGATTCTGATAATGAAAAATCTTTATTTAAGTCTTCTATATCTGGTAAATTAGTTGCAGCTTGAATATAAGTGCTATTACCATTTGACGATTTTGAGTTCCCTTGTGGATAATTATTTCTAGAATAACGTACAATCGCTGATGCATTAATATCTTTATACATCTGATCTCTAAAAAATTTGAAGTTATCGTTAGCTGGGTCACTCAGTATTTTAGAGTATGCTTCATTATCTAATGTTTTTACACTTTCGAGATAGGACTTGAAATGAATTGCTTCTTGAATATCATTCATACCATCATACCCCACATCTTGCATGGTTCGTGCTAAAGTATCTACATCAAAACTATTAGTGATTGGCGGGATTTTAGGAACAAATCCCCAAGCCGTTGTATCCACTTTTAATTGAGCATTCAAAGGAGTTGGTAAAGCATTTTCATAGAATAATTTTGAATCTGGCATCACATCTTCTGATAGATTTCCAAGGTGGATTTGTAAAGTACCAGGATTCGTATTGTCATTGATAAACGGGCTCATCAACCAAAAATCCAAATATTCAATGTTTGCTTGTTCGAAATCGGTTTGTTGCAATGCTCTCATAATTCCTCCCCATCTTGATTTCGGGTCTTTTAACAAACCATTTGGTTGTAAACCAGCTGAAATATATAGATTTGATGAATCAAATTTTACACCATTTGGCAAATCAAAATTATATGGTCCTCTTATTGAAGGATCAAAATGGATATCAAATGGATTATAAAATGTTTGTCCAGGTTGGAAAAAAGTGTTTTTAAATAGAGTTGCTGGGTCAATATTAGCCGTATATGGATCTTGATCGCTAGCTCCTCCATCTCCCTGATCTATTCTGTACCAACTGATAGCTGCTCTATTTACTCCTGATCTTAAATCATTAATGTATTTAGATTCTCTGAATCTTTCAGTTTTTACAGCATCAAACTTAATAGATCCTTTTGGCACACTGGCTAAAAACCATTGTACAGGTTGTCTCAAATCAATTGAAGATGCACTTCCTTCAAAATCGTCAATATATATTGCCCCATTGCTATCATCTCTACTCTGATTGATAGCACTTGCATGACCAGGTTGGAGCAAAGCCCCTTCTCCTGTTAAAGCAATTGATGATGGTGCTTTTGTTGAAATGAAAGGTAGTTTATCTATCATTCTCGTTATCCAAGGAGCAGGTGCATTATATTGCACGTCCATACCATAGATTCTATTATTGATTGGGTCATCGCCTATATTCACTTTTTGAGTATAAGGTCTTTCGAATAAGTGCATATAAGTAGCTCCGATATTCAAATCCCCGATCCCAAGCTGTTTGCCGAGTGAATAATCAGCACGAACACCCAACAATGTTTTGGTTTGAAAGCCAAACAAAGTATTGTCTTCATACGATATATTTATGGGCAAATTTGAGGTGATATATTCATCTTTTAATATTCTTACTTTTCCAATAGTATAATCTACTTCATAATCTACCCCTTCTACTAATTTTATCGATCCAGCTGTCACTGTAAGTCCTTTGGCAATATTGATACCGCCAAGAGAAATTTCAGAAGATGTGGAAGATTTATATTGTCCTCTGATGACAAATCTGTTTTTTTCAGTGAATTCTCTTGCATAGGTAACTGTATTATTATATAACTCAGGGTATTTATATTTCTTATTTATTATTGCTGTGTCAATATTTAATTTATCCAAACTCTTACCAAATGGCTCTAGAACTGGGAACATTATCCGACCCGTTTTGGGCTGAATAGTAACTTCGGGTACATAATCAAAAATTCCATCGGGCTGGGGATCTCCTTGAATATTCAATCTATCCAAACCAAATAAATTGATTAATGGTGTTTTTTCAAGACCTGGCTCTGGTAAAAATCTTTTCTCCAAATTACCTTGCTTCGGATCCTGATAAGCAACATCCAACCTAAAATCTTCTCTATTTGCCTGATAAGCTCCTGTTGAATAGATGTTTTTCATCATCAAATTCCAAACTGGCAAATCGACATTAGTAATTTGATTCTTTAATAGTTTCAAAAAAACAACTCTACTCGAGTCGTTGTTGCTACCCACATCATTACCAATTTCTCCTACTGAATGAACTTCAGTTCCATTGAATAAATATCGGTAGCCTACCGCTAATACCTGATTTGGTCTAAGATTAAAATTCAAAGAAATAAAGCCAAGATCAGGTTGATAGGTATATTCAGAAGGGTTAAGCTTTCTTGCTCTTAGTTTTTCGAAATCTTTACTTTGTTGATATTCGAATGGAGCTCCTTGTAATACTCTTAAAACATTATCAATTTTTCTAGAATCTTCAGATTCGTTCAATGTTTTGTATATTGGATTTGCATTATTATCAGGCAAAGCAAGCTTTACACCTGTATTACAAAGACTTAAATCATAAGAAACATTTGAATCTCTTGGGTGCATACTTGCTGATGTAAATTTCTTTACATCAGCTTCGCCTAAGTCAGCTAATGCCACCACATCTCTTACACTATTTGGCTCATTCCGATCATTGGTTACCCATACATCAATATCTGTAATTTTGATTTGTGTGCTTATTTGCGGCAAGTTTTTCATCGCTCCTTCGAACAATTCTCGATTGATATGGGAAAGGAAAAAGTGTCTATTTTCATCATATTGATCTGCAAACACAGCAAATTGTTGCACTTGACCACCACTTTGAACTTTGATGTTTTGTCTTTGCGACTTTTGTTGCGAAGCAATTCCTGTTAATCTCAAATATCCAAATTGTAATTCAGTTTTAAATCCAAACAAACTTTGTGTCCCTTGAATTAAGGTTCCTTTTAATGGCAAACTAACGTTTCCAGCCTCTATTTTTTGTACAATAGCATCTTCACTGAAATTTTTTGTATCATAATTCAACTTCATTTGGTTTTCGAAGTCGAAAGTAGCTTTCGTATTATAATTGGTACTCAGATTGAGTTTTTCCCCTATTTTTCCAGTAACATTCATACGTATGTCCATGTCAAAATCAAAATTGGTGTATTTTTGAGATTGAACTGGAAAGATTGGATTTTGATTTCTTTGATAATTTGCTCCTAACGTAACATCTATATTTCCTTGAGTTCTGATATCTACATTTGTTCCACCAAAAAGTCGGTCAATGAGTTGGTTTTTCAAATCCATTTTTTTCAATGGATCATTACTACTCAATTTTGATAAAGGATCTTTTTTGTTTGTTTTTGAATTACTTACTCCAGTTAAACGATCGAAATATTCTCTTTCTTGATTTTTTGATCTCCATTTCAGATATTCATCAAATGTCATGGATGATGGGTTCCGATAATATTCATTACCGATTTTCTCATTTATCAAGTACCTACCAGATTTTATATCATACTCAATTGACTTGTCAATAGCACTAGGATCTTTTAGGTCGAAAGGGTTCTTTTTGTATGGATTTGTAAAATCAGATGGTCTGTCCTTTATCGGAACAGTATCTAATTTTGATTGGACATTTTTATAAACAATAAATGGGTTTTCTAAGTTTTTAGAATTATAGCCTTCATCCTTTGCTCCCTTTAGAGCTGGAATTGCACATACCGCAAATGATAATAATATTAATAAAGACTTCATATTTCGATTAAAAAACATACTAATTTTTTTTGTAGAGTATAATTGTTAGTCTAAAAAACGACAATATTTTCTATTATGTACTTTTTAGATTTTTTTAACAATTATAAGCATTGGTCTTACGAAAAAAGATGCCGATTTGTTATCTCATTTATATATAATTAATTGTAATTAAGCCATTTTTATCTAATAATGCAATTGAATAAAAACTTCAACTTTATATATTCATGAATTATACCAAAATGACGAATTATCGCCTTTTCTCTAATGTAAAATTGCTAGCTTAACATTCTGAGTGACTTCTTAATTAATTCTTCAACAGTTAATGTACTATCATTTTCCTTTAATAAGGCATTCACTGTTTTTTGCACAGCTATTCTGTTGAATCCTAAAGCAACCAATGCACTTAACGCTTCATCTCTGATTGTATTGTCTTTAGTATTAGATATTATTGTTGAACCTGCTTCTCCAGACTCTTTCATTACTTTGTCCTTTAATTCCACAATAATCCTTTTGGCAGTTTTGGGTCCTATTCCTTTAACCTTGCTAAAGGTGAATACGTCTTCTTGTATTATTGCAGATTTTAATTCCTCTACATTCATTCCTGAAAGTAGAAGTCGAGCTGTATTCGTGCCAACTCCACTTACTGATAATAAAAGTAAAAAAATACTCCTTTCCGATTCAGAAGCAAAACCAAAAAGTACATGTGCATCTTCACGGATTTGAAGCCATGTTAGAATTTTAATATCTGTCATTTTCTCAAAATGACTATATGTATTTAGGCTAATATTTATATGATAACCAATTCCATTGGCTTCTACTACCATATAAGTTGGTGATTTTTCAGTAATTGTACCTTTGATGTATGAAATCATTTTTTATAATTGAGCGACAAAGGTAGAAAAATAATTTTTTAATATAATTTAATCAATTCATCTGAATTTTACGTTATTGTGTCAAAATGTAAATTAAGTTTTTACCATTTGTATTAATTGATAAAAATGTTCAATAATCTGCCATTCAAAATTCAATTGCCTGTAACAGACCCAGTTTTGGTGTTTGCAATTATTTTGTTTGTCATTTTATTGGCTCCTTTAGTACTCAATAAATTTAGAATACCAGGTATTGTTGGGTTAATACTTGCTGGTGTTGCTCTCGGACCTCATGGTTTTCATATCTTAGAACGGGATAATGCTATCATTCTTTTCGGTACTGTTGGCGTTTTGTATATTATGTTTTTGGCTGGATTGGAGATAGATTTGTTCGATTTTAATGTAAATAAGGTTAAAAGCATATTTTTTGGTCTAACTACATTTAGCATCCCCATTAGCTTAGGAATTTTTGTTTGTCATCATTTTCTTAGCTTCTCTTGGTTAGCATCTATACTTACAGCTAGTACATTTTCTTCAAACACACTTATTTCTTTCCCTATCGCTAGTCGATTGGGAATTACAAAAAATAAAGCCGTTAATATAGCTGTAGGTGGCACAATGATAACTGATATACTTGCATTATTAGTTCTTGCTGTTATTACAGCTTATGTAAAAGGAAATTTTGATAGTCAGTTTTTTAGCAAGATTTTTATATCATTTTTTGTATTTTCATTTATAATTATATGGGGATATCCTAGAATAGGAAGATGGTTTTTTAGGAATGCAAACTTTGGTGGCATTTCTCAATATACTTTCGTAATTGCAATGGTTTTTTTAGCTGGTGCAATGGCAAAAGCAGCAGGTGTCGAACCAATTATTGGCTCATTTCTAGCAGGTTTATCTTTGAATCGTCTTATACCTCGTACCTCATCTTTGATGAATCGACTCGAATTTGTTGGAAATGCACTTTTCATACCTTTTTTTCTTATAAGTGTAGGGATGTTGGTGGATCTAAGAATATTTTTCAAAGGTGAAGTTGCACTAATTATTGCTGCATCAATGACTATTTTAGGTATTTTTGGGAAATGGATTCCAGCATTTTTGACACAAATTATTTTTGGATTTTCGTCTATAGAAAGAAAAGTACTTTTTGGTCTAACTACAGCTCATGCTGCAGCTACATTAGCTGTTGTAAAAGAAGGGTATGAGCTGGGTGTAATAAATGATTATGTTTTGAATGGTTCGATCGTAATGATTCTTATCAGCTGTCTTACTAGTTCATTTATTGTCGAAAAATCAGGTCGAAAGCTAGCTATTATTGAAAATGAAAACACGCCAACTATTTCAGAGGTAAAAGATAGGATCTTAGTTCCAATATCAAATCCTGATAATTTTGAATATTTAATTGATTTTGCCAATTTGATTAAAGACCCAAAATCAAAAGAACCAATATTTCCACTTTCAGTAGTAGCTGATGGAGAAGGCTCGGAAAGCAAAGTGATGAAAAGCAATATAATGCTCGAAAAAATTACTAAATACGCCGTTGCTTCTGATAAACCTGTTCAAGTAATTACTAGAGTTAATCTAAATGTAGCTAAAGGAATCGTAGGTGCAGTAAAGGATTTGTTGATCACCGAAATTGTTATTGGTTGGAACACTCAAGCTTCAGCTACTGAATTTATTTTTGGAGGTGTAGTTGATAACTTGTTGAAAATCACTGAAAAGATGATTTTATTGGGAAAATTCTCTCAACCTATTAATACGATAAAACGAATTGTATTGGTAGTGCCACCTAAAGCAGAATATGAAATAGGCTATGGAAGATGGTTGAATACAATTGTTACTTTAGCTAAACAAAAGGGTAGTTCTATCCAAATTTTTTCTAACCCAGATACTTTTCAACAAATAGCTTATTATCTTAAAAAATATAGAATCAATATTCCTTTTAAATACACCCTTTTTGAAGAATGGGACGATTTTTTGATCCTTTCGAGAGAAGTACAAAAAGATGATTTATTCATTATTATTTCTGCTCGAATTAACTCTATCTCTCATATTCCCGCATTAGAAAATATACCTAAAAGAATTATCAAACATTTTGACAATATCAGTTGTGTATTGATTTATCCTGAGCAATATCCCGGCAGAATCAAAGAGTTAGATTATCAAACTCAAGGCATTGATGTATCTCCTATTCAAGAGAATATCAATCGATTGTCAAAATTAGGAAAATATTTGAAAGACACTTTTTTGCCAAAATCTAAGCAATAAGTGGAAGAGTAAATCCCTTAAAATATTTTGTAAAGGAGCTAATCTTTCCATTATCATCAATATTAATAACTCGATAACCAATATGATCATTGCTTACTGCAAAGTTCTCCTTGAAGTCATTGAGTTCGTAATAAGTGGATGGACATATATTTATTTCGAGAGGAAACCGCTTGACTGTTCTTTCGTGGTGATAGTGCCCACAAAAAATAAACACATTATGATAAATAGATTCAAAAAGCTTACAAAATTTTTCAGAACTTCTAAATGCATATTTATTATCCATAAATGGAACGCCCATTTTGATGGGTGGATGATGCATGAAAATAACAATATTTTTTTCTGTAACTAATTCTTTCTCCAACCATTTATATTGCTCTTCACTCATATCTCCTCTACAAGTGTCTAGAAATATAAGTTTAGTATTCTGAAAGTTTAAAGTATAATAGTATTCTTGAATATCGGGTTTTTGATAAAAAACATTGCACATCAAAGCTGAGTCATCATGATTTCCTGCAATAATCGAAAATGGCAAATTCGTTGTTATTAACTTTTTTTTTGCCCAATCATAAATTTCTTCTTCTGGTATTTCGTAACATATATCTCCAGTATGAACTAGTAAGTCTGGTTTTTCTTTGACGACCTTTTCTAATAAAAATTCAAAATTTCTTCTAACATCAATTCCAGATGTAATATCGGTCAATCTACCTATATGAGAATCAGATAGTTGTATGATCTTCATATTTATTAGTTTTCGTAAAAAGAATTATTAATAAATGTTCCTATCACCTTGCCCTTTAAATTCACACCTATAAATGGAGTATTTTTACATTTCGACCCAATATTATTTTCATCAAATATCCATTCCTGATTTGTATTAAATATGGTAAAATTTGCTTTTTCCCCAACTTTAATGGATAGATTTTGATTATATATCTCCCTTTTTTTATTGCTGATTTTTTCTACAATTTGTTCAACACTTAAAATATCTTTACCAAATGTATTCACAGCTGAATATATGATTTCTAAACCAATAGCACCAAATGCAGAATATGGAAATTCCACCTCTTTTGATTCTACATCCCAAGGTAAATGCCCACTTTCAATATAGTCTATCGTACCATCTGCAAGCCCATCCCAAAGTGATTTTTGGTCACTTTTTGATCTTAGTGGCGGATTAAATTTTAAATTTGAATCAAATTCATTCAAATCGTTATCTGTAAAAACTAAATGATGAAAATTCACAGAACAAGTTACATCTAAACCTTCTTTTTTAGCTCTTTTAATAATTTCGACACCCTCCTTTGTACTAATGCTACCAAAATGAATTTTGGCACCTAAATATTTAATTAACTTTAAATCCCTTTCAAGTAGGATTTCTTCAGCAATGGAGGGAATCCCTTTTAATCCTAAGTTCGTACTCATATTCCCTTCATGCATCTGCCCACCTTTAGCTAAGTGCTGGTCAGTAGCTTGCTGAATGATTAGACCATCAAATATTTTACAATATTCTAATGCCCTTAGCAATAATCCCGTATCTTGAATTGTCTTATTACTATCACTAAATGCTATCGCACCATTCGACTTTAGATCATATAACTCTGTAAGCTCTTTACCATTCGATCCTAACGTTATTGCTCCAATTGGTAAAATATCAATTGCTTTTCCTTCAAAGTATTTCCCCAAAAAGTTAATTGAATTTTTTGAGTCAATATGATTATGTTCATTTCCATAAGTAGCTACACATGTAAATCCACCTAGCTTGCAGGATTCGTTTAAAGTTGCTATAGTGTCACGATGTTCGCTACCTGGCTCCCCTAGATAAACACCAACATCCATCCATCCTGTGGAAATATTTTGATTTTCAAAAGAAATAATTTGATGATTTTCATTAGCAATTTCATCCTCAATTGCAGTAATTAATCCATCTTTAATTAGGATATCCTTAATAGATAAATGAAAATTAGAACTAGGATCAATAACTTTTGCTTTTTTAATTAACCACATCAGAATCGACGATTTATAGCACAAACTTAGGAAAAATAGAAGAAAAACATGTTAAATTAATAAAAATATATAAAATAATGATATTATTCTTTCATTTAACAAATAAAATTCTCAAATTTGCGTCTCATTTTTAAGAAGAAAGTGAAATTTTATTCTAACTTATTATAAACCAGTTAGTAACAATGAGAAAAGCAGATTTAGTATCAGTGATTGCTGAAAAAACTAGTGTACCAAAAGTAGATGTATTGGTAACTTTAGAAACCTTTTTCAAAGAAGTTAAAGGTTCATTAGCTGATGGAGAGAATGTTTACATCAGAGGCTTTGGAAGTTTTGTGATTAAAAGGAGGGCTAAAAAAATTGGTCGTCATATCAAACAAAACAAATCAATCGAAATTCCAGAGCATTTTATACCTTCATTCAAACCAGCAAAAGTTTTTGTTGAAGAAGTGAAAGATAATGTTACATCTATGCCTGATGATGAATCAGAAGATTAGATAAAATTTAATGTCAATGACTAGACAACAATTAATTACTGTTTTCTCTTTTTTGTCTTTGTTCTTGCTTTTATTTTTTGTTTTTGATACAAAACCAAAAAATAAACAGAAGTTAGACAAAACCAATACAGTAAACAATAGTGTTGACATTGATATTGAATTAAAAAATGCAAAAAGCGAATTAATTCAAGATTCATTAATATCTATAAATAATTTAGAATCAGAATTATTGTCTTCTAACAACAATGCATCTAAAACAGAAATTCTTAAAAAAATCTCTGGTTGGTGGTATCGTCAGAAAAATTTTGCATTAGCTGGTCTTTACGCCGAAAAAGTAGCAGAAATTGAGAACAATGATGTTGCTTGGGCAATTGCAGCTACTACTTTTGCAGAAGGAAAAGAATCAACAGATGATCAAACAAAAAAATTTTGTATTGATAAATCAAGAAACTCTTTCGAAAAAGCGGCAGCATTAGATCCGAACAATATTGCTCATAAAGTTAACTTGGCATTGTCATTTGCAGACAACCCTCCTGCTGATAATCCAATGAAAGGAATTCAAATGCTTCTTGAGTTAAGTAAAGAAAATCCTGATGAAAGTATTGTTCAGATAACTTTAGCAAAACTAGCAATAAAAACTGGTCAATATGACAAAGCTACAGCTAGATTACAAAAGTTGTTAGATAAAAACCCAAATGATAATAATGCAAATTGTTTGCTTTTTGAAATTTATTCTATTCAGGGAAATATAGAAAAAGCAGAAATTTACCATAAAAAATGCAAGTAGAAACGAATTGTTAAATATTAAAAAGTATTAATATGCCTTGCGGAAAAAAACGTAAACGTCATAAGATAGCAACCCATAAACGTAAAAAAAGACTTCGTAAGAATCGTCATAAAAAGAAAAAATAGTATTTCTTTTTAAAAGTAATATAAAGGTCTTGTATAATTGACATATTTTTATTGTCAATTATAAAGCATATGGATATCCAACCTAACAATATTGTTATTTATTGGTAGGTTGGACATTTCTATTTGTATGCCTACCTAATTAATGATTCTTCAATTGTTGAATTGATTTGTGGAAAAAGAACTAATTATTAATGCTACTAACGCAGAAGTTGAAATTGCTCTACTTGAAAATGGCTTATTAACAGAATTGCATTTTCAAAAGACAAGTAATAATTTCGTCGTTGGCGATGTATTTTTAGGACAAGTCAAAAAGCTCGTTCCAGTTAATATGAACGCTGCCTTTGTTGATATTGGTCACAAAAGAGACGCTTTTTTGCATTATACTGATTTGGGACCTCAGATTAGGTCACTTATCAAATATACAAATAGTGTTCATTCAGGAAGCAACAACTCATTTTTATTAGATAATTTTAAGCTTGAGCCAGATATTATTAAGACAGGAAGAGTAGATAATGTATTGTCAAAAAAGCAAAATATTTTGGTTCAAGTTCTAAAAGAACCTATTTCAACTAAAGGTCATCGGCTCACCTGTGAGATAACCTTACCAGGTAGATACTTGGTACTCTCTCCATTTAATAATATTGTAGCTGTTTCCAAAAAAATACCTAATCAGGAAGAAAGAAGTAGGCTATCCGAAATTCTTGAATCCATTAAGCCAAAACATTTTGGTGTAATAGCAAGGACAGCTGCCGAAGGGAAAAAAGTTGCAGAGCTACAGGAAGAAATGTCCTTAATGTTGGCAAAATGGGAAAAAATTTATCAAAAAACTAGAGGTGCAAAGCCCCCTTTAAAAGTTCTAAGCGAAATAGACAAAACCTCAATAGTTCTTCGCGATTTATTGAATGATCATTTCAATAAAATTGTTGTAAATGACAAAGAGCTATATTATAATATAAAGTCATATATCGAATCTATTGCACCAGATCAATTAAAAATATTAAATCTTTACAAAGATGGCAGACCAATTTTTGATACTCATGGCGTAACAAAACAAATAAAATCTGGATTCGGGAAAACTGTTACTTTGAAAAGTGGTGCATATCTTGTAATAGAGACAACTGAAGCTATGCATGTTATTGATGTAAATAGCGGGCATAAAGTCTCTGGCACTAGTGCTGATTCTGAAGCAGCATTATTTGCAACAAATAAAGAAGCTGCATTAGAAATTGCACGTCAAATCAGGTTAAGAGATATAGGTGGTTTAATTGTAATTGATTTCATTGATATGAAAAACATTGACCACAAGAAGGAGTTATTTAATATTATAGTAGAGCAAATGTTAAAAGACCGGGCTCAACATACAATATTACCATTAAGCAAATTTGGTTTGATGCAAATAACTAGACAAAGAGTCAGACCTGAAATTAAAATTAATACTTCAGAAATTTGTGCATCTTGTAATGGGACAGGAAAAGTAAACCCTTCAATATTAATTTCTGATGAAATCGAAAGGAACTTAAAATACATAATAAATTCAAGAACAAAAGATGCAAAAATTCAACTGCAAGTTCATCCTTATTTATATGCCTTCTTTACATCTGGTATAATTAGTAAACAATATAAGTGGTTATTAAATTATTATAAGTGGATCAAAATAATATCAAAAGATGATTTTCATATAAATGAATATAAATTTTTTGATGAAAATAATGATGAAATAAGACTCTAATTTTTTTTGAGGAGAAGAGTTATGAGGAGATAAGTGTGGAGTTAGGGATACCGTTGGGGACGGTGAAGGCTCAATTATTTCGGGCGAAGGAGATATTGCAGGAGGTAACGAGGGGTGGATTAGGGGTATTAGGTATTGATGATGAGGCGATTAGGTAGGTAATGGTGTAGGAGAAAAATTTTTTTTCAAAAAAAGATTAAAAAAAGTTTGGTAAAGTGGGTTAGTAAGTATTATTTTTGCACTCGCTTTTACGATATGACATATAGGAGTTAATAAGTAGAGGTAAGAAAGAAGAAAGTTGATTGACAGTTGGGTGAAAAAAGGGAATATTGAGAGAAGAATAGGAAAGATCTCTTTAGGGAGTAAAAGATAAATTTACTATGGAGAGTTTGATCCTGGCTCAGGATGAACGCTAGCGGCAGGCTTAATACATGCAAGTCAAGGGGTCAGCAATGGCACCGGCGGACGGGTGAGTAACACGTACATAACATACCTTTAACTGGGGGATAGCATTTGGAAACGGGTGGTAATACCGCATGTGGTTGAGTGGAGGCATCTTTGTTCAACTAAAACTCAGGTGGTTAAAGATTGGTGTGCGTCCGATTAGCTAGTTGGAGAGGTAAAGGCTCACCAAGGCGACGATCGGTAGGGGGCGTGAGAGCGTGAACCCCCACACGGGTACTGAGACACGGACCCGACTCCTACGGGAGGCAGCAGTAAGGAATATTGGTCAATGGAGGCAACTCTGAACCAGCCATGCCGCGTGAAGGATGAATGCGCTATGCGTTGTAAACTTCTTTTGGGTGGGAAGAAAACTATTAATTTATTGATAGCTGACGGTACCATCAGAATAAGCACCGGCTAACTCCGTGCCAGCAGCCGCGGTAATACGGAGGGTGCGAGCGTTATCCGGAATCACTGGGTTTAAAGGGTGCGTAGGTGGCTTTATAAGTCAGCTGTGAAATGTCTGGGCTTAACCGAGGCATTGCGGTTGATACTGTAAGGCTTGAATCAAGTTGAGGTAGCTAGAATGTGACATGTAGCGGTGAAATGCTTAGATATGTCATAGAATACCAATTGCGAAGGCAGGTTGCTAGACTTTGATTGACACTGAGGCACGAAAGCGTGGGGATCAAACAGGATTAGATACCCTGGTAGTCCACGCCCTAAACGATGCTTACTAGCTGTTTGGTAGAGATATTGAGCGGCTAAGCGAAAGCGATAAGTAAGCCACCTGGGGAGTACGCCCGCAAGGGTGAAACTCAAAGGAATTGACGGGGGTCCGCACAAGCGGTGGAGCATGTGGTTTAATTCGATGATACGCGAGGAACCTTACCTGGGCTAGAATGCTATATTAATATTATTGAAAGATAGTAGTCCTTCGGGAAGTATAGTAAGGTGCTGCATGGTTGTCGTCAGCTCGTGCCGTGAGGTGTTGGGTTAAGTCCCGCAACGAGCGCAACCCCTATCTTCAGTTGCCATCATTTAGTTGGGGACTCTGGAGAGACTGCCAGCGTAAGCTGTGAGGAAGGTGGGGATGACGTCAAATCATCATGGCCTTTATGTTCAGGGCTACACACGTGCTACAATGGTCGGTACAGAGGGTAGCGAAAGGGTGACCTTGAGCCAATCTTTCAAAGCCGATCTCAGTTCGGATTGAAGTCTGAAACTCGACTTTATGAAGGTGGAATCGCTAGTAATCGCGCATCAGCCATGGCGCGGTGAATACGTTCCCGGACCTTGTACACACCGCCCGTCAAGCCATGGAAGCTGGGGGTGCCTGAAGCTGGTGACCTAATAAGGAGCTGTCTAGGGTAAAACTAGTAACTGGGGCTAAGTCGTAACAAGGTAGCCGTACCGGAAGGTGCGGCTGGAATACCTCCTTTTAGTGCAATATTTCTAAAATTTCACCCATTTGTCATCATTTATATAAGAATGTGTTTGGGAGAGTCCTATAGCTCAGTTGGTTAGAGCGCTACACTGATAATGTAGAGGTCGGCAGTTCAAATCTGCCTGGGACTACATAATCGGAATTGGGGGATTAGCTCAGCTGGCTAGAGCACCTGCCTTGCACGCAGGGGGTCAACGGTTCGAATCCGTTATCCTCCACTATTAAATATAGCAAGTTCATTGACAGAGAGGGTTAGGTTGTTTTTTGTAAATTTTACAATAAAAAAATGGAAGTAAATCAAGGGCAAATGGGGAATGCCTTGGCTCTCAGTGAATACGAAGGACGTGGTAAGCTGCGAAAAGCTATGGGGAGGAGCAAACATCTGTTAATCCATAGATGTCCGAATGGGGAAACCTATTATATTGAAGATGTAATATTGTGGTCAACACAAATGTAACCTAGGGAACTGAAACATCTAAGTACCTAGAGGAAAATAAAACAATAGTGATTTCGTAAGTAGTGGCGAGCGAAAGCGAAGTAGCCTAAACCATTTTAAATTTTAAAGTGGGGTTGTAGGACTAATATTAATATTTAAATTAAGAAGTAGAAATTGCTGGAAAGTAATACCATAGAAAGTGATAGTCTTGTATATATATTTAAGTTAAATATTGTTAGTATCCTGAGTAGGGCGGAACTGGAGAAATTCTGTCTGAATCTGCCGGCACCATCCGGTAAGGCTAAATACACCTGAGAGACCGATAGTGAACAAGTACTGTGAAGGAAAGGTGAAAAGAACCCTAAGAAAGGGAGTGAAAAGAACCTGAAACCATTTGCTTACAAGCGGTAGGAGTTGAAAAATGACTGCGTGCCTTTTGCATAATGATCCTACGAGTTAGTCTTTATTAACAAGTTTAAGATTTTAAAAATCGTAAGCGGAGCGAAAGCAAGTTTGAATAGGGCATTAGTTAATAAAGCTAGACGCGAAACCGAGTGATCTACCCATGTCCAGGCTGAAGTTCCGGTAATCCCGGAATGGAGGGCCGAACTAGTAAGCGTTGAAAAGCTTTTGGATGAGATGTGGGTAGGGGTGAAAGGCTAATCAAACTCGGAGATAGCTCGTACTCCCCGAAATGCCTTTAGGGGCAGCGTTGTGATAATATATTCTGGAGGTAAAGCTACCGATAGGGCTAGGGGGTTTCATCGCCTACCAACCCCTGACGAACTCAGAATACCAGTATATAGTAGCAGCAGTGAGGGCCAGGGTGCTAAGGTCATGGTCCGAGAGGGGAACAACCCAGATCAACAGCTAAGGTCTCTAAATTGTTATTAAGTTGAATTAAACGAGATGAAGATGCTATGACAGCCAGGATGTTTGCTTGGAAGCAGCAATTCATTTAAAGAGTGCGTAACAGCTCACTGGTCGAGCGTTTTTGTGCGGAAAATAATCGAGCATAAAATAACATACCGAAGCTTTGAATTTTATAAATGGTAGGGGAGCATTCTATTATTATTGAATAAAGATTGTGAAATTTTTTGGAAATAATAGAAAAGCAAATGTAGGAATGAGTAACGATAATGGATGATAGAAACATCCACGCCGTAAGACTAAGGATTCCTGATCTATGTTAAACAGATCAGGGTTAGTCGGGTCCTAAGAATAAGCCGATAGGTGAAGTCGATGGCAAACCGGTTAATATTCCGGTACCTTTTATAGCTGTGATGGAGTGACGAAGAAACGAAAAGTACGCGTACTGACGGAATAGTACGTTGAAGATTTTAGGCGATGAAAAGAAGAGGAAAATCCCTTTTTGAGCTAAAGATTGATAGTACACTTAATAGTAATATTATGTGATAGTTACTGGTAGTATACTTCCTAGAAAAACTTCTAAACTATAGGTTATAAAAGCCCGTACCAAAACCGACACAGGTAGTCGAGGAGAGTATCCTAAGGCGTTCGAGTGATTCGTGGCTAAGGAACTAGGCAAAATAGTCTCGTAACTTCGGAAGAAGAGACACCACATTAATGTGGTCGCAGTTAAGAGGCCCAGGCAACTGTTTAACAAAAACATAGGGCTATGCAAAATCGTAAGATGAAGTATATGGCCTGACACCTGCCCGGTGCCGGAAGGTTAAGGAAGGAAGTTAATTGAAAAGTGAAGCTTTTAACTGAAGCCCCGGTAAACGGCGGCCGTAACTATAACGGTCCTAAGGTAGCGAAATTCCTTGTCGGGTAAGTTCCGACCTGCACGAATGGT
>Ga0116191_1000163_pt1 | contig 65190 bp, 50 predicted proteins | sample AD_UKC111_MetaG_FD_89897 | JGI IMG/M metagenome (GOLD analysis project Ga0116191, IMG submission 89897) | Active sludge microbial communities of municipal wastewater-treating anaerobic digesters from Hong Kong - AD_UKC111_MetaG | ecosystem: Engineered > Bioreactor > Anaerobic > Digestate... | reverse complement strand
GGCGCAAACTTCAAGAGTTGAAGCTTGATGAATGGCTGAATACCAGCCGTGAAGCCAGTACGATAGAGATACTTGTTCCATGATATTACTGCTCCAGCAATGAGATAGCAGGGAGGAACACACATGCATTTTGCGGACCACGAAGAACTGGCAAAACGACAAAAACGGCGCGAGAGACAGCGACGTAATGACATCATCTGGAACGTTCTCACAGGCCTGGTGCTGCTTTTCACGGCCTTGCTGGTGGGCGCGATGCTGATCATCTTCTCGAATCCGCAGGTCTCCATTAATCCCTTCCCGCCGCCGACCTTGCCCGTACTGGTGCAGCTGCCTACCAGCACGCCAACACAGGTGCGGATGCCGGCAACATGGACGCCGACGCTCAAACCAACAGAACCCGAAATCATCGTGGTCACCGTTACTCCGCAGCCTTCAGTTACACCGGAAAGCGCGACCGCGACATCGTATCCCACCGTCAATAATGGTGATTACCCCTTTGCCGTGGAAGGCGTACCTGTGGCGATGGCCAACACGGTATTCCACACCAGCGATGCCACCTGCGACTGGCAGGGGGTAGCCGGCAGGGTGGTTGATCTGCAGGGCAAACCGCTGGTGGGCATGCTGATCAAACTCACCGGCACGTACAACGGCCGCACGATCGAAATGACGACCTTGAGCGGAGGCGCATCCGCGTGGTATGGTGAATCCGGGTACGAGTTCGTGCTGGGGACGAAAGCGGTGGATTCCAGGTCAACCCTGGCAGTGCAGATGCTGGATCAATCACTGATGCCCATCTCTGCGCGGGTATTGATCGACACCTACTCCACCTGCGACAAGAACCTGACCGTGGTTAACTTCAAACAGGTGCGTTAACTCCCATTGTCATTTACATTTGAAATCCTCTCCAATACTGGAGAGGATTTTTGTTACTGGAAGGGAAAACCCTTTTGCCAGTCTACCCGAACATGGAAAGCTGGGTGGTTTCTTCAAGGCTGATGGGGTCGGATTCAATCAATACATTCCATAATTCAAGGCTCAAATCACTACGGCTGGCGATACTGCGCAGCGTTCGGTATTTCAGGAAATGGCAGTGTTCCGCGAGCTGTTCAGCCAGGTAAGGATCGCGTTCGATCTTGTACCTCAGAAGCCCGGAACGGCTGCCGGGAAGGATGAACACGTTCTCGCATTCTTCGGGTAAATCATTCAGAAAATCTCGGTCAATGGCCGCGGTGGTGCTGATGATGAGCTGGTAGAGCGGTAGTTCCGGCCGGGAGTCTACCTTCCATATCACGGGATGCTCACCGGACGACTGAATGCCCAGCTTGCGCGCGATGGCATCGACCAGGTCAAGCATTTCCTGCGTATTTTTCGCGCGGGACGACGGCAAATCCTTTTCTTTGATTACCCAAACCTGTCTGGTTTTGTCGAAGCTGGCATAAGATTCGAGGCAGTGCTGCAGGAGGGCATCAGGCGGGGTCAGATACCCGGAAAAACGCTGGTGAATGTTTTTGAGTATTTCGCGGTAAGGGATTTCGTTTTCTTTCAGGAGCAATTCGCGGATTTCGAGTTCCACGCGGTCTGCCAGCGGGGTTTGAGTGTTTTCAGGCTGGGCCAGCCACCAGAGCCCGCTTTCAGGGTCTTTAGCGGTGGCATCCATGCGCCTGAGGAAAAGACGGTCAGCGAGCAGGGTTTGAATGACCGATTGGATCTCGGACGCTTTTTCAGCGGTTAGCTGCTGAATCGTGGGCGGGAAGGCGTTTTCGTCAGCCAGGGCGCACATGGCAGCCGTGTGCAGCTCGATGTACTCGGTGGGCTCGCCGATTTCACTCAGCATGTCGCGGATGGCCTCGCGCGCGATCCTTTGCATGTTCACCGGCGTGAACTCGCGGTTCGCTGCACCGGTCTTCCATTCCATCTGCACCGGTTCCTCGGCGTTCATCGTGGCAAATCCGGTGAGATTCAGGCGGCTCACGGCCGCAGCCCCGACGACCGCGTTGATCAATCCCGGGGCTGGTTCAGGCAGCACTCCGAACATGCGAACCCCTGGACCGCTCATGGAAACGGCGGGTGAAAGGGCGGCGTGCAGCGCGCTGGTATGCCAGTTCCAGTCAAAGCGTTTGCGCTCCATCACCGCTGCAAACCTGCCGGCTTGCTCGCGGCCCCACAACCACGAAGACCACAAACCGCACAGTGTCCAGAACGCCTGGTTGGGGCGCGGAAAGACGGTGACGATGTGCCCGATCTTTGCCGTACCCGGTTCGCGTGCCAGGTCGCGCATCCGGCCGTGATGGATGCAAATGCCCGGACCTGCCGGCATTTCCGGCCAGGTAGTCACGTCCACTTTATGGCTGAAAGCTGACCAGGCTGCGACGGCCGCTTCCAGCTCCATCCACAGGTTTTTCTCGATATACTGCGGCGGAGTGCTCAACTGGCGCGGGCGTTCGCGTTCCTGCGGCCATGCCCAGATCGAGTTTCCGGCATCCATGACGCTCAGCAACAGCGCTTCGAGCAGCTCGCGCTTGCGTGGGGAAAGCGACATTCCCTCGATTTTATTCAGAAGGGTGAACAGAACGTAGAGCGGGCGGGAGGAATAGATGCCGAGGGCTTCTTCAACCGCCGCGCGGTCGTCACTGCCGCTGTCGAGCACGCGTTCCAGGGCGCGCGACCGGTGCAGCCGGTCAGAGCGCTGCAATTGCTGGACTTTTACCACGTCTGCGTCGGTGACAGGATGCTCACCTGAATCGCCGCAGATCGGGCAGGTGTAAATTCGGGCGTGCGGGAATGGCTCTCCCCTCAGCCAGAGATAAGCGGATGCCTGGATCGATTCCCCGCAGCTGGCGCATGTGGTCTCGTACAGGTCTTTAAGGGCTGACTCAAGCCGTTCTTCACCTTTTTTCTGCGAGGCAAGATCGACCAGCACCGCGGTTAGTTCATCCAACGTGGGTGCACTGGCCAGCATGCGCAATTCGAAGGCGACCACGGGGTTGTTGCACGCAGTGAGCAGCCGGTATCCGGAGGAGGCCATTTCCAGCGCCATGAGGGGGGATGCACCGAAGGGATCCAGGATCAGGTCTGTCCGCGTGGTGTTGCGGTGCAGCCAGCAGTGCACGATCCCTGGTGGATCGGCTGGCAAAAAACGAGCGAGGGGAATCACGGGAGAAGTCCCGTCCGGATTGATGTAGACGATCGGTCTGACTGGACTCATTACATACTATAATAGCCGAAAAGCGGCAGAATTCAAACATTGAATATTAAATAGCAACGGGCGGTGATCCTTCCGGATACCGCCCGTTTGACTGGCTATTGGAATCAGGAAAAATCAGCGCAGCAGTGCGTTTTCCCTGACCGCCGGGATGTGCTGGCGGACGTGTTCGATGGCATCCGTGGGGTAATCGTAATCTTCCAGCTCACCGGAAAGGTAGCGATTGTAGGCGGTGAGGTCGAAATGTCCGTGGCCGGAAAGGTTGAAGAGGATCACTTTCTTCTCGCCGGTCTGCTTTGCCAGCAGGGCTTCATCGATGGCGCTGCGGATGGCGTGCGCCGATTCAGGCGCGGGGAGGATGCCCTCCGCCTGGGTGAACTGGATCGCAGCTTCGAACACGGATGTCTGGCGTACGGCAGTGGCTTCAATCAATCCCGCATCATAGAGCGCGGAAAGGGTGGGCGCCATGCCGTGGTAGCGCAGCCCGCCGGCGTGGATGGAAGCGGGGATGAAATCGTGCCCCAGGGTGTGCATCTTGACCACCGGCGCCATGCAGGCGGAGTCGCCGTAATCGAAAGCATATAGCCCCTTTGTTAATGAAGGAGTCGCCGTCGGTTCAACAGCCAGCAGGCGCGTACGCTGCCCGTTCTTGAGGTTCTCGCGCAGGAAGGGGAAGGCAATGCCGGCAAAGTTCGACCCGCCGCCGACGCAGCCGATGACCACATCGGGGTATTCACCGGCCATGTCCATCTGCTTCAGCGCTTCCTCGCCGATGACCGACTGGTGCAGCAGCACGTGGTGCAGCACGGAGCCCAGCCCGTATTTCTTCATGCCGCCTGAACCGGCGGCCACTTCCACCGCCTCGGAGATGGCGATGCCCAGCGATCCGGGGTTGGCAGGATTTTCAGCTAGGAGCGTGTTGCCGCAGGCCGTGCGGCGGCTGGGGCTGGCGTAGACCTGTGCGCCGTAGGTTTCCATCAGGAAGCGCCGGTAGGGCTTTTGGTCATACGACACACGCACCATGTAGACCTCGAGGTCGAGATCGTAGAACTTGCACGACATGGCCAGCGCCGTACCCCACTGCCCGGCACCGGTCTCGGTGGTCATGGCCTTGGTGCCGGCGATCTTGTTGTAGTACGCCTGGGGAATGGCCGTATTGGATTTATGGCTGCCGGAGGGCGAGACGCCTTCATATTTGAAATAGATGTGCGCCGGGGTGCCCAGCGCTTTCTCCAGGCGGCGGGCGCGGATCAGCGGCGTCGGCCTCCACAGTTTGTAGGCATCGCGCACTTCGTCGGGGATCTGGATGTAGCGGTCAGTGGAAACTTCCTGCTCGATCAGCCCCATGGGGAAGAGCGCGGAGAGGTAGTCCGCTGTGACAGGTTCCAGGGTGGATGGATTGAGCACCGCTGCGGGGGCAACCGGAGAGTCGGCGTTGATGTTGTACCAGAAGCGCGGAATATCACTTTCATTGAGCAAATACTTGGTGGTTTCTTCCATTTTGGTCTCCTTGTGTTTGATTTGTCTGCTTCTGGACGGGTCGTTAAAAAACGAAGCCCGTCCCACTTGGGGACGGACTCTTGGGTCCGCGGTGCCACCCCGGTTAAGCGGCTCCCGATTAACAAAAAATCCCCGGAGATTGCTCCCGGAGATCGGAAATGCCAGCTTCACTCGTTCTGGGTACGGCAGAGAATCTGCTTATACCCTCGCCTGGTAACGGCGGCTCCCGGCATCGGTTACTGGCTTACGCGTTCACCTTGCGGCTCGGAGGTCCATTCGAAGTCATTGTGCGTGCGGGTTTTCACCGGTTCCCGCTCTCTGTGCCGCCTGGATGACGTCTACTCGTCCTCGTCATGGCCTTTTGTGATTCAGTTTCGCTTGATTATAGGCCGAATGAGGAAAAAGTCAAGAGAAATGGGAAGCCCATTATTTCCTCCCGACATATAGCAGGTGATCTGACGTGGCGTGCAGGGCAGGGTCCCTGGCGAAGGTGTAGTAAAGATTCACCCAGTCCTCCCAGGCATCATTCTGGAGCAGATACAACTTGTCCTCGTGGCTGGCAGCAATCCCCTCCACGCCCAGAACTTGCAGCGTGGCTAAACCCTCCGATTCCATTAACTAAATATTATGCTTTGGACGAGAGAAATTGGCGTTGGAGAGACCTTGAGGGCAATGGCATACCTGCCGGGTCCGCCGCCGATATCGATGATGCTGCACGGCGCAGGAGGAAGATACTCCTCCAGTGCTTTCATGGTTACGGCAAATTCGGTGCGGTGCTGGTCAAGCGGCTGCCATTCCTGTTCGGTATGAAGATTATAGTAACTTTCCACCCTGTTCTTTTTCATTGCCGGTCCTTAATTGACTCTGTAATGCGTCACTCCCTGCACCTGGTCGAGCGCGGTGCGGATATCAGTCATAGGATCATTCTCTAGGGTTTTAACCACCATCGTGACCGTTTGATCCTCTTTTTGCGGGGAGGATTCGACACTGAGCGACAGTACCTTTTTGTGCAGGCGTTTGAAGACGTCATACAGGTCATCGACCAGGTTGGGATTGGCATGCGCGGTGACCGCAACGCTGATGGTCTGGTAAGCGCGGATGAGGCGTTTTTCAAGAAAATTAAGAATGACCAGCACGATAAGCAAGGCAGCGGTGGTGCCAATGGCAGAGAAGTAATGCCCTGCGCCGACCGCCAGCCCGACGATGGCAATCGTCCACAGCGAGGTGGCGGTGGTGAGCCCTTTGACGTTGGTTCCATAGCGCAAGATGGCACCCGCGCCGAGGAAGCCAATGCCCGATACCACCTGGGCGGCGATGCGCCCCGGGTCGCCATTGGGTGCGCTGGGGGAGAACTGAATGGCGATGTTGATCGAAATGGTCATCGCCAGGCACGAACCAATAGCCAGAATGGCGTGTGTGCGCAGCCCGGCGGGCTGGTTTTGCCGTTCACGCTCATAACCAATGATCATACCCAGCAGGGCGGCCAATCCAAGGCGCAGCAGAATTTCACCTTCAGAGATCATAGTTCTCCATTAAATCCCGGTTTCAAAAAAATGTGTTTTTTCGATGGTGAGCGCGGTTTCGTTCTCGTTCCTTCCCAGATACGGCTGCAGTTCGGGGGTGACCTCTGCGACCTGTTCGGCAATGCGCTGCGCGACACGCCGCACAGCGAAGTGGGCGTTTGGTGCGGTGCGCAGACGGATGAAGTGGATCAGGCTGCGAAGGTTCGTTGTAAGCAGCACACGGCGGTTGAAACCGTTGGGCACCACGTAGGATGCCAGCGCGGGATTGACCGCTTCGAGCGCCAGGGATGTTTCGCGCGCGGATTCCATTGCCCCGCGGTATAAATCCAGCACGCCGGCTTCCTCGATGACGCGCGGAACCGCGCAGCCCAGGCGGGCGGTGAGACGCTGCGGGGTCTGGGTCATCATGCGGTGGCGTTTGACCTCATAGTATGCGCCCTGGTCCATCACGATGTCGAAGGTGAAGGTGACGTATTCCAGCTCGCGTGCAGGGACGGTGTGCGAATCGAGGTCGCCAAGCAGGCAGTACAGCCATGCGCTTTTCTTCTTTGCGGGAGCAGCGTGTACCCAGTCCAGCGCTTGCGCATAGTTAATTTCTGTCTCACGGTAGATGGATGCTGCCAGCAGGCGGTCGAGGGCCTGGGTTTCGTAATGCTGAAGTGTGCACCAGTCGCTGTTTTTTTCGGGCGGCGTATAGCTCACCTGCGAGAATTCGTTGCATACATCCTGCAGGTAGGGGATCTCGGAAACATATTTTAATAACGTAGGGATGGATTCACGGGCTGCGTCCCTGATTTGCGCGCCGATTTCCCGCACTTCCTGCAGCGGGCTGGTGAGCATTTTGCTGATGGCGTGCTCCAGCTCGCGCGCGTTGATGGTCACTCCCACGTTGGCCAGCGAGGCGGCAGGCAGCAGGTAGCGGCAGGCGTCAACTGCCCTCGAGCGGATGCGCCGGGTACGCTGTGCATCTGTTTCGTTTTCCGCCGCGGGTTCTGCGGCGTTCAGATGTCCGGTCACGGATTGCAGGCAGGCCTGGTAAACCTCAAACAAGCGGGTGCAGGTTTGCACATAACGGGTTTTCAACTGCCCGTCAGTCAATTCAGGGGGAATGTAAAACGCATCCGCGTCCCAGGTCTGGTAGCGGGTGGATTTTTCAGTATAAGAAGCCAGGCGGTTCGACTCGAGGGTCTCAACAGCCAGGCGCGAGATGTTCTCGACGGCAATGTGCAGCACAGCGTGTTCCGCCACGCTGGAGTGGCCGTATCCCACAACCCATTTTTCATTGAATTCCGCGCTGCGTGCTGCGTTGAGTTCAGCCGCGATCTGCCGGAAGGATTCCGGTGAACGGGACGTTTTGGCAAAGGCTACTGCAATGGTCTCTGGTGAATATTGCTGGGGATCAAGCAGGTAAATTTGCCGTTCATGCGTCATTTGAAAAGATCTCCCGGGTCTTTTGAACGTCCTTTTTGATCTGCGCGATCAGCGCTTCTACATCCGGATATTTCACTTCGGGCCTCAGGTACTCGCTGAAATCGAGGCTGAGGATTTTGTCGTAGAAGCGTTCCTCGGTATCCAGCAGGTGGGGTTCGATGCGTGGTTTCGGCAGGGGATTATCGAAGGTGGGTCTGACGCCGACATTTGTCACCGCCAGGTAGGTCTTGCCGTCCACAGCGGCTTTACAGGCGTAGACGCCGTTTGCCGGGATGAGGCGTTCAGCAGGAATGGAAAGGTTGGCGGTGGGAAAACCAAGTGTTCCTCCGCGGTGCTCACCGTGTACGACCAGGCCAGTCACGTTGTACGGCCGTCCCAGAAAGCGGTTAGCCTTGCTGATCTCTCCCAGACGCAGCAGGCGGCGGATGTTGCTGGAGGAGATGACATCATCGCCTTCCTTGACCGGGTCAACCACTTCCACCTGGTAACCAACGGTTTTACCGATTTCAGTAAGTTGTTGAACGGTGCCGCCGCGGTCCTTGCCGAGGGTAAAATTGAACCCGGCCAGCAGGTGTTCGAGACCGATATTGGCTTTCAATGCTTTCATGAAACTGAGGGCATCGATCCCTGCCAGGGAAAGGTCGAAGCGCAGTACGATCACTTCATCGACACCCGTAGCTTTGATCAGGCCGATGCGTTCTTCGAGGGATGAGAGCGAACTGCCGGTATCCATGCGTTTGAAAAATACCCCCGGCAGCGGATCGAAGGTGATGACGACTGCCTTGCAGCCGGAGCGGTGTGCTCCACTTACCAGTGAGGTAAAAAGTGCCTGGTGACCCTTGTGAACGCCGTCGAATGCGCCAATCGCCACCCATGAACGGTCAATTTTTCTGCTTTGAAGAGTCTCTATGAATTCCATGTCTCTATTATATGGATAAGTACGGATGCTTCAAGGTTTACAAACCCCCTCGTTGCGAGGGGGTTATTGTTTACGAGAAAAATACTTTCTTTGGCTGCCATTCATTGGCGGCTTCGTCGAGCTCCATCAGGGCTACCAATTCACCCTGTTCGCTGACGCCGCAGGCTTTCTTCTGTTCGCTGCTGGCGGCCGGGATGCGGTGGCCGTGACGCAAGGCTTCAACCTGCTCTTGTTCGAGGTCGATGGTCGGCCAATCGGTAAGCGCTTCCGCGGCTGGGATCAGGTATTGATACCAGGTCCCGTTGGCAAAGGCTTCGTTGAGTTTGCGCAGGGGAACCGCGTCACGCAGGGTAAAGCGGCCGCTCTTGGTGCGCCGCAGGCCCGTCAGGGTGGCACCGCAGCCCAGGCGTTCACCCAGGTCGTTGACCAGCGAGCGGACGTAGGTGCCTGAAGAGCAATTCACGTCGATGACTACTTCGGGCGGTGCCCATTCCAGCAGTTCAAGGCTGTATACGTTGATGATGCGCGGTTCCAGTTCCACTTCTTCACCCTTGCGGGCCATTTCATAGGCTTTGCGGCCCTGAACTTTCACGGCTGAATAAGGCGGGGGAACCTGTTCGATCTGCCCTACGAATTTTTGCAGCTCGGTATCAAATTGCTCCTCGGTGACGTTGACCGGTGAGGATGAGGTGGTTTTTCCGTCTGCATCGTAGGTATCCGTGGTAGTGCCCAGCATGAGCACAGCCTGGTAGCGTTTGTCAGAGGCGGAAACATATTCACTGAGGCGCACGGCAGGTCCCACCAGCACGACCAGCACGCCCGAGGCACGCGGATCGAGTGTGCCCGTGTGTCCTGCCCGGCGGATATTGGAACCTTTGCGGATAGCCTGGACGACATCGTGCGATGTCATTCCAACCGGCTTGTCTACCACTAATACGCCCGAGATGGCATTCTTTACATCAAAGTCGGAATTTGTATCCATTTGTTACTCCGTTCTGCTTGCTTCGCTTGAATTTGGCGAATCGATCTCGACCTGGTCAAGATAGTCACGCGTCACCGTTAAGACTCTTTGTTTCACTTCTTCCATATTTCCCTGAATTTCGGCTCCAGCAGCTGCTGGATGGCCTCCTCCATTAAAATCAGCAGCGAGCTTCGCCACGTTTAATCCCGGGCGTGCCCGCCAGCTTACTTTTACCTTATCCTGGCTCTGTTCCACAAATAACACAGCGATATCGATTTCTTCGATGCTGGAAAGGACGTTCGTGAGATCAGCGTCATCAGACCCCGGGTATTTTGCCTTTGTGCGGTCTTCAAGTGTCAGCATGGTCCACAGCAGACCGTCCTGTCGGGTCAGACGTTCCAGACCGTATCCCCAGTAATTTGCTGCTTCGAATGAACGGCTGATCAGCGCTTTGTTATAAAGCGTACTGATATCGGCACCGATGTCCATCAGGTCAGCGGCTGTGCGCAGTGATTTTGATGTGGTGTTCGAGGTTCTGAATCCAATGGAATCGCTGATGATGCCGCTGAGGAGCACAGAGGCAACCTGGGGGTTGATATTCAGCCCCCAAGCCGGGAGCCTTTCGGCGAGAATGGCACAGGTGGCCACCGCTTCGGCATCCACCAGGTTGTAGGTACCGAAACCTTCGTTAGTGATGTGATGGTCGATCACCAGGTCGATGCGGCGGCCTTCAAGCGTATTCCCGGTGCGTTCCAGATCTGAGCAATCCAGGACGATGTACAGATCGCAATCATCTTTGAACGAGCGTTTGACCAGATCAGAACCGGGCAGGTGCCTGAAGGTGTGCGAAACCCCGTCCCGCAGCACCATCTGGACATCTTTACCTGCATTAATTAAGGCCAGTCCCAAGCCCAATACTGATCCAATGGCATCGCCATCTGGCCGTTTGTGAGACGTCAGACCGACCTTGTTTGCTTTTTGAAATAAACCCCGAATTTCCTGGTCGATCATTTCTTTTTCTTTTGCCTCTGATCCTCATCATGGATGGACGCCAGAAGCTGTTCGATACGGTCAGCACGTTCCGGGGTAACATCCCAATGAAACCGCAGCTTTGGAAAACTGCGGAGTTCAATGCGATCCGAGAGTGATTTGCGGATGAAGCCGCTTGCGCTTTCCAACCCTTCCAAAACCTCTTTGGAGCGGGCTATGCCTTCGATCGCTGATACGTATATTTCAGCATAAGATAATTCCCGGTCCACTTTTACTTCCGTTACAGTAATACCACTGAGACGCGGGTCGCGAATTTCATTCTTGACCAGCATTTCAGAAAGTTCCTTAAGGAATCTATCGCCAATACGCGTTAATCTCAAAGAAGAGGGCATGATGGTTTCCCTTTCACTCCGCGCCTTGGTTAGCCCAATTTTTCAATGATGTAACTTTCGAGCAGATCGCCTTCGCTAATATCATTATACCCTTTAAGTGATATTCCGCATTCAAATCCCTGGCGAACTTCTTTTACATCATCTTTTTCGTGCTTCAATGACGCAATCTCACCGTTAAATATTTCCGTGCCATTACGGATCAAGCGAATCCGGGTATTACGGCGTACTTCACCCTGGATAACGCGGCAGCCTGCAATGGTTCCGACTTTATTGATCTTGAAAACGGCACGCACCTGGGCTTGCCCTACCTGGACTTCGCGGGTTTCCGGTTCGAGCATGCCTTTGAGTGCTTTCTCAATATCTTCAAGCAAGCGGTAAATAATGTCATACAGGCGGATCGAGACTCCTTCCTGTTCCGCCAGGTTGCGCGCAGCCTGGTCGGCCGCAACGTTGAACCCGAGGACAATGGCTTTCGACGCGGTAGCCAGCATGATGTCGTTTTCGCTAATATTACCCGTTTCGGCATGGATCACGTTGATCTTGATCTCGCCCTTGCTGAGGTCATTCAAGGAGTTGATGATCGGTTCCAAGGATCCCTGTACGTCAACTTTTACAATAAGCGGTAATTCGCGGACTTCACCCGCCTGGAATTTTTCAAATAATTGTTCAAGGGTTGCCTTGCCGGCGAGGGCAGGGGCAGCCGCTTTTTGAGCCTGGCGTTCAGACAAAATCGCACGAGCTTCTTTTTCACTGGGCACGACCTGGAAGATCTCACCTGCTGGGGGAACCGTCCCCAACCCCAGTACCTGGACGGGCGTTGAAGGACCTGCGGAACGGATCTTCTTGCCGTTGAAATCGAACATGGCTCGAATTTTGCCGCAGGTTTCACCGGTCAGGACGGTGTCTCCAGTCTCTAAAGTACCATTTTGTACGAGCAACGTGGCGATCACACCTCGGGTTTTATCCACCTGGGCTTCGATAACGGTTCCAATGACCTTGCCGTTAGGATTGGCGCGAATATCCAGGCTGTCGCTGACCAACAGGATCGCTTCCAGGATGTCTTCGAGGCCTTTTTTCTGCTTGGCGGATACAGGAACGACGATTGTATTGCCGTCCCATTCATCGGGCACCAGCCCGTTTTCTGCCAACTGGTGTTTCACGAAATCGGGATTGGCATCAGCTTTATCGATTTTATTGAGGGCAACGATGATGGGAACGCGGGCAGCCTTGGCATGTGCAATGGCTTCACGCGTCTGGGGCATCACACCGTCATCGGCAGCAACCACAAGGATCACGATATCTGCACCTTGCGCACCGCGGGCGCGCATGGCAGTGAACGCTGCATGGCCGGGGGTGTCGAGGAAGGTGATTAGTCGGCCTTTTTGTACTACCTGATACGCACCAACATGCTGGGTAATTCCGCCTGCTTCACCGCTGGCAACATTTGTGTGCCGGATCGCATCCAGCAGCGTGGTCTTACCATGATCCACGTGACCGAGTATGGTCACCACTGCCGGCCGGTTGATCAGCTTGGATTGATCTTCGTCCATGATCAACTTACGCCATAATGGAATTTCACCCTGTTCTTCGACAACCGCAGTTTCTTTTGATGATTCCAAGACGGCCTCAAAGCCCAGCTCGGAGGCCACGATTGCGGCCGTGTCGAAGTCGACCATTTGATTGATATTGGCCATCACGCCGTTGGACATGAGGATTTTGATTACCTGGATTGGACTGGACTGCGTGCGCTGTGCCAGGTCCCGAACGGTGATTTGCACCGGAAACTCAATTTGCTTCTCGCCCATACTACACCTCCAAAAGTGTTCCCCCCTCTTAAACCTGTATCAATTACTCCAGGCTTTGTTGCTGACAGGAACGATCAAGTGCCTCTGAGCAAGGAAAATTGATCAATCGGCCATTTCTCAGCCCTCGTTCCCCTTGCCGGTCTGGTTTTGCTCTGAACCAGTGAGGTCATCACTCTCTGGCAGAAGGCCAGCGTACTCTTGTAACTTCTGGCGGTCTGCCGCGGTGATTTCCACACGCAAAGCATGATTGATCGGACCTTTTAGCGCTTGCTCCCAGCATGAACGGATCTTGTGAATGTACGCACCTCTTCCCGGCGTCTTTCCCGTGAGGTCAACAATGACACTGTCGGGAGTGCGCACAATGCGGACCAACTCTTTTTTTGCAAGAGTTGTTCTGCAGCCGATGCATGTACGCTGCGGTACATGCTTGATCCGTTTTTGCGGTTTCTTAACCACCTGTCTTTCTTTCTACTCTATTCCTCCCAGCCCCAATCATCGCTGCCGCGTTTATGTTTCTTGCGGACAGTGGTCATATCTCGATCAGGGTCGTAGGTAACAACTACATGTTTGTTCTTCTTGCCTTTCTTCTTGGCCTTTCCTGATTCGTCCATCTCTTCTTCATCGACGATTGCGGACGTATCGAGAACTTCCGGACGCAGGGTAAATAACTCTTCAAGAGAAGGCTCGTTTTCAGGTTCGCTTTCTAATTCTGGTTCCAGTTCTTCTGCGGCTTTGTCTTCCACAGGTTCAACCACCTCGGCGACTGTTTCTGGAGCAATAGCAGCTTCTTCTTCAACTACAGGTGTCTCCACTTCAACGGCAGGTGAGGGTTCGAGAACTTCTGAAACCGGTACACTCACAGCAGCCTGTTCCGCGGCAAATTGCTCATCAAGCGCGGTCATGAGATGGGTGATGTTCTCCATGGCGCGGTTTCCAATACCCTGTAGACGCAGGATTTGATCTGGATCACTCTTCACTTGCACTGCAAGGTCGCCAACCGTAAAGAATCCGGCTTCCTGGAGAATGTATGCAACGTGCTCAGGCAGACCGCTGTCAAGGATGTTTGTGGTGAAGGCAGATGCGGGAATGCCCTTCTTGATCTCATCAAGCAGTTCCTCTTCCTGTTTCTTCTGTTCTTCCGTCTTGGCAATCGCTTTGCGTTCCACGCGGTCGACGAATTTTGCCATGAAATCGAATTCTTCCGGTGTGAGCGGTTTTCCTTCGCTTTTCTTTGACAGTGATTCTTCGATCTTAACAGTGTTTGCTTTTTCTGCTTCAACAAGAGCAGAAAGGGAGGGATCGTTCTGTAATTTATAAAGCGCGTCCGTCGCGGCTTCAGTCAGGCTCTTGATATCGATTCGCCAGCCGGTTAGTTTCGCTGCAAGGCGGGCATTCTGCCCCACGCGTCCAATGGCCAGGCTGAGCTGATCTTCAGGAACAACAACTGTGGCAGTTTTACCGCCTTCAGTTTTTTGCTCTGTCAGGTAAACGCCGCTGACGCGTGCAGGGCTGATCGCTTTGGCGATGAAAATGGCGGGATCGGGATTCCACTCGATCACGTCGATCTTTTCATCGTGAAGTTCTTTAACGATTGCCTGGATGCGTACGCCACGAATGCCAACACAAGCTCCCACAGGATCGATACCCTGCTGGGTAGCAGAGACGGCGACCTTTGCGCGGTCACCTGGTTCACGAGCGATGGACCGAATTTCAACGATACCGTGGAAGATTTCTGGAACTTCGTTTTCCAGCAAGCGGCGTAGAAAATCGCGGTGGGTACGTGAAAGGATGATCTGCGGGCCGCGTTGGTTGTCTTTTACTTCTGAAACCAGGGCGCGTACGCGATCATGAATGTGAAAACGTTCACCGTTGATCATTTCCTTGCGCGGCATGCTGGCCTCGGTTTTCATCTCAAGACCGATGGTCAATCCAGCGGCTCCGACTGCCTGAACAACACCGCTGACCACTTCGCCGAGTTGCTTTTCAAAGTAAGCAACCTGGGCCTTGCGCTCAGCATCGCGGATTCGCTGCTGGATGACCTGCCGCGCGGTTTGAGCGGCGACGCGTCCAAAATCCTTTGGCGTGGATTCGACCATAACCAGATCGCCCAGTTGAGCTTCAGGATCAACTTTCCTCGCCGTTTCGAGCGTGGTTTCAGTGATATCATTTTCGACCGATTCCACGACCTCTTTCTGGGCATAGATCGAAACTTTACCGGTTTCGGTATCGATCACTGCATCGATCTTTTGTTCTTTCGACGCATTCACTGAACGCTGGTACGCGGAAACCATTGCGGACTGCAGAGCCTCCAGGATGATCTCCTTAGGCAGCCCCTTGTCTTCAAGGACCTCATTGAACGCGAGCGTAAATTCGTTCTTCATCTTTTTTCTCCACCTGGTATCGAACTGTCATATCATTGTCTATGATAAAAGAAAAGTGGGGGATGCCCACTTTTCGGTCTTGAAACCTCAAATGTCTTTCGAACCAAGACTTATTTTATCATATTTCCGATTCAGGTCAAGGGCAAAGGTCAAGGTTATAAATCACTCGATGATACCTGACTTAGGAGTAACCGGGCAAGAATTATCGGTATTCATTGTTGACAAATTGCTATAATTTATTGAAATATCTTCTTCGAGGATTTCATGATGAGAGACTTTCTTTGGTGGCGAGACGGAGTGATCTATCAGATTTATCCGCGTTCTTTCGCGGATTCCAACGGTGATGGCATCGGTGATCTTCAGGGAATTATCAGTAAACTGGACTACCTTTCAGAGCTGGGCATTGACGGAATCTGGCTTTCACCGATCAACCCCTCACCGGACGCAGATTTTGGCTACGATGTTGCAGATTACAAGGATATCGATCCCAAGTACGGCACGATGGCAGATTTTTCGGAGCTGGTAGAGAAAGCCCACGCTCACGGTATCCATATTATCATGGACCTGGTATTGAACCATACCTCTGAAGAGCATCCCTGGTTCGTGGAATCCCGAAGCTCAAAAGATAATCCCAGGCGCGATTGGTATATCTGGCGTCAGAATCCAAAAGGTAAACATTTGCCTCCCAATAATTGGAAGTCTGTCTTTGGCGGTGGCGGCTGGGAATTCGATGAGCGTACCGGATATTACTATTATCACATGTTCACAAAACAACAGCCGGATCTAAACTGGCGCAACCCTGAAGTCTATGCTGAGATGATGGATACGTTTCGATTCTGGGCAGACCGGGGAGTGGATGGGTTCCGATTGGATGTATTTAACGAGTATTTCAAAGACGCACAATTCCGCGATAACCCGCTGAAGATCGGCAGACGTCCCTTTGACGCCCAGATTCATCTTTATGACACCAACCAGCCGGAAATGATGAAAGTCGTTGCAGATATCCGCGCAATACTGGATAGTTATCCGGAGCGGTATGCGGTGGGTGAAACATTCCTGGAAAATCACAAAATTGCCGCTTCATATTGCGGTCCCGGAAAATTGCATGCGACTTTTGATTTCAGTTTGCTAAAGGCAAGGTGGAATCCTGCTCACTTTTTGGAATCCATCCTGGATCGGGAAAAAATCACCCCAACGGATGCCTGGCCGAACAACGTTTTGAACAATCATGATGTGTCACGTTCAGCCTCACGCTACCACGCCGCGAACAATGATGAGCAACTGAAAGTGGCTGCAGCTATGTTGCTGAGCCTTCGGGGTACTCCCTTCCTGTATCAGGGAGAAGAGATTGGAATGCGCGATATCTATGTGCCGCGTAAAGATATCCAGGATCCGGTTGGGAAACGTTACTGGCCCATCCCGGTGGGACGCGACGGCTGCCGGTCTCCCATGCAATGGAATGATGGACTGAACGCTGGTTTCACCGACGGGACTCCCTGGCTGAAGGTGCACAAAAACCATCTCACGCGTAATGTGGAAGCACAGCGGGCTAATCCCAATTCCTTGTTTAGTTTTTACAAAGCCTTAATCAAACTTCGGAAGGAAAACCCTGTCTTACAGAACGGGATGTTCATCCCCTTACATCACAACCCGCAGCGTGTGTTAGCCTATCTACGGCAGGATTCTGAGAGTGTGATCTTGGTTGCGCTTAACTTTGCCCGCCGGCCATCCAAGCTGGCGGTGGGTGGTGAACTGGTACGCCACCGGTGGGAGATCCTGCTCTCAAACCGCGATCGCAGCGGAAGGATCTTCGAAAAAGGATGGCTGAAACTGCAAGGCTTTGAAGCCTGTATTCTGATTCAGAAATAAGCGCCTGTATCTATTCGATTTTCAGGGGTCTCAAATCAAATGGGACCCCGTCTTCATCTCCAGCGGTTACCAGGGCCTTGACTGTTACATCAGAGATGGCGACTCCTTCGGATGCAGCGAGCTCAGCTTTTTCAAACTCTTTTTCACCGTGAATATAGATGCGATCTTCGCCCTCTGCCTTGGGTGAATTTCTTAACTCACTGAGCAGCTTATCCATATCACGTTTGAAAGCGCCGGTTTCACGAAACGCATCGATCTTAATAGCCGCAAAGAAATGACCGACGCGTGTAGGATGGCTGCCCGATGCGCTGAGAACTTCTTCTCCAAAACCTGATCCGGCCAAAACACCCGAAAATATATCTACCAGCAGTCCCAGCCCATACCCTTTATAACCGCGCATCAATTCGGTACCTCCAAGAGGCATGAGCGCTCCGCCTTCGAGCACTTTGGAGGGGTCTTCCGTAACCCTGCCGTCCTGGTCGGTTCCCCAGCCAGGGGGGATGGATTTTTGATTCTTTTGATATACGGTAATTCGCCCAATCGGTACAATGCTGGTAGCCATATCCAATACGTACGGCCGGCTGGAGGCAGCAGGGACCGCTACGGCAATGGGGTTGGTGCCGAGCATGGCTTTACTGCCGTGGGTGGGTGCCACATACGGGCTGGAGTTGGTAAAGCTGATACCGATCATGTCTTCAGGGAGGGCCATCATGGCATAATAGCCGGCAATGCCGTAGTGATTGCTGTTGCGCACGGTTGCCATTGCGATCCCATTTTGAGCGGCTTTCTCCATACACAGGGACATCGCTTTAACGCCGGCGGGATGTCCCAATCCGTTGTTGGCATCAACAGAAAGGGTACTTGGAGTTTCTTTCACCACTGTAAGTAATGCATGCGGGTTGATCAAACCTTTCCCCAGGCGGGAGCCGTAGTAACTTTTCAAACGGATGACGCCGTGAGAATCCACACCGCGCATATCAGCGCTGAGCAATACATCTGCTGTCATGGCTGCATCTTTAGCGCTAACGTCCCAGCGCTGCAGGTAACGAATGATATACGATCTCAGGTCGTCAATTCTGTAATAATGTGTCATGTAACACTCCAAGAACCGGATTCCATAATGTCTGAATTATACAGGAAGAATTTTTTCCTTTACTTTTTCACTTGCTTCTTATATAAAATCCAGTATGATGTAGAAACAAAAAATATTAATTGCCATTGAAAGGAAATTATCATGAAAAAAAGCATCATCACTGTTATTGTTGGATTTGTTGTTGTCTTTGTAACACTTGGGTGTAATCTGATTGACACTCTTACATCAGCTGTAACGTCAAAATTGTCCGGGGAATTGGGCTCTGACAAGGTTGCAACACCAGAGGTGCAGGTGATTCCTTATGGTGGAGATGAACTCCCGACTGAAGTGGCGAATTATTTGTTGCAAGATGATTTCAGCGATCCGCAGAGCGGATGGGAAATCTATGAAGGCGAGTATGGGACAGCCGGATACAGTGACGGTGGATACCTTGTGGAAGCCGTTGAAGAAAGCCAATACATGTGGGGTGTGGCAGGACAAACCTTTTCAGACATCCAGGTTGACGTGGATGCAACCGTGCTCGAGACAGTTGAGGCTGGAAACGATGCCTACGGTGTGGATTGCCGCGTTCAGGAAAATGGTGACGGCTATGGTTTCCGCATTTCATCCGACGGCTGGGTGGCCATCAACAAGTATGTAGACATGGAAAGCGTTGCACTGGTGGAATGGATCGAGAGTGATGCAATTGTCAAGGATGGTGTCAATCATTTGACCGCAATCTGCAATGGCAATCAACTGACATTCCTTGTCAATGGACAGGAAGTTGCCCAGGCGACTGATGACACCTATTCCAGCGGTGATATTGCGTTATCTGCCGTGGGATTGGCCGCCGGAAAAATCTCTGTACTGTTCGATGACATCCTGGTGCAGAATCCGTAAGTCGTGAGCCTGTGGCTGAATTGTCAATGAATATCCGTCATTACCTGTCAGCCATTGGTATGATCCTCACTGCAGCATTATTGCTAGCGGCGTGTACTGAAATGTCCTCGGATGTTCCAGTCAATCCATATGCCGGCGGCCAGGTGGCAACCTTTTCCAGTACTTCAGGAAAATCAGCAGCGACACCAAAGCCAAATAGCGATCTTGGCCCTTTCATCCTGCTGCGGGACGATTTTAGTGATCCAAAAAGCGGATGGCAAATTTCAACCAGCGAATTTGGCCAGGTTGGATACGAAAATGGGCATTATAAAGTTGAATCTTACGTCGAAGACACCTACAACTGGTGTGTGGCTGGCATCAACGCTGATAATGTACGCATTGACGTGGATATCGATGTGGCGGCTACAATTGACAACGGTAATGATGCGTTTGGCGTTGACTGCCGGGTTCAGGAAAATGGTGACGGGTATGGATTTCGCATCTCTTCAGACGGATATATTGGCATCAGTAAATACGTAGAGACCGATGGTATTGAACTGCAGGAATGGCTCGCAAGCGATGCAGTATACGTGGATGGACGCATGAACCACATGACTGCGATCTGTCAGGGTAACCATCTACAATTACTGGTCAATGATGTGAATGTCGCCGAGGTGATCGATGATACTTTCACCTCAGGGGATATCGGTTTTTCTGCATTGACTTTTGAACCTGGTTCGATCACAGTTTTATTCGATAATATAATCGTGCAGGAATTGGGGAATCCATACCTCTACGGTGAATAGACCATAAACCAGAAAACGACTCCCGGTCAATATTTTTGCCGGGAGTCATTTATTTTAAGTCTTATGAGTCGTTATCAGGAGTTCAACTCAGCCCAATAATCTTGCCGGTATCCGGTTCGATATCGATTTCCATGAAGATCGGTCGGGTGGGCAACCCTGGCATGGTGGACATGGTACCTATCAACGGGTAAAGGAATCCGGCACCGACCGATGCGCGCACGTCGCGGATCGGTATGCGATAACCTTTGGGCACACCCTTGAGGGCTGCATCGTGAGACAGGCTAAGGTGTGTCTTGGCCATGCAAATTGGCAGCTTGTTGAAGCCCAGGCGGGTGTAGTTCTCGATGCGTTCTTCCGCTTCAGGCAGGTAATCCACTCCATCAGCCCCGTATACTTCCCTGGCGATAATTTCAATCTTCTGCTTGATTGACCATTCGAGTGGATAGAGAAAATTGAACGAGGACGGTTTATCGGCTGCTTTGATCACGGCATCGGCAAGATCCACTGCACCCTCACCACCTTTTTCCCAGTGTTCACAGATGATGGCATCCTCAGCTCCACCTACTTCGACTGCAGTCTTACGGATCAAATCAAGTTCAGCCGGGGTATCAGTGAGGAAGCGGTTGATCGCCACCACCACCGGGATGCCAAACTTACGTACAGTCTTGATGTGATGCAGCAGGTTTTCGAGCCCTTTCTGCAGCAGGTCGAGATTTTCTGCGATATAAGCCGCATCGAGCGGTTTGCCGGCAACCACCTTGGGACCACCGCCGTGCATCTTCAGCGCACGGACGGTTGCCACGAGCACAACGGCTGAGGGAATTAACCCTGAATAGCGGCATTTGATGTCCATGAATTTCTCCATGCCCATATCAGCACCAAAACCGCTTTCGGTGATCACGTAATCCGCCAGCTTGAGGGCGATCTTATCTGCAAGGATGGAGGAATTGCCATGAGCAATGTTGGCAAACGGCCCCGCGTGCACGAAGACCGGCGTGCCCTCCACGGTTTGCATCAGGGTGGGTTTAATGGCATCGCGCATCAATACGGTCATTGCACCTGCCACACCCAGGTCTTCAGCAGTGACAGCATCGCCGGAACGGCTGATGCCGATCACGATCTTTCCAAAGCGTTCCCGCATATCTTTTAGGTCAGTGGTAAGGGCCAGGATGGCCATGATCTCCGACGCGACAGAGATATCAAACCCGGTGTCGCGGGTGAAATTTTTCTCATCCGGGCCTTTACCGATGGTAATCCCGCGCAGAAAACGGTCTGAAGTATCCATGACGCGCCGCCAGGTAATGGTATCGGGGTCAATGTCCAAACGGCATAGGTTACGGCGCTGTTCTGGTGTGAGTTCGTCAGGATCTGCGACTGTAATGCCGAGCTTCTCCAACCGCACGACCATGCCATGTGTGAAATGACGTTTGCCTGTCTTATCTGGCGGCAGCAGGCGGTTGAAAAGCTGCTCGTCCGTTGCGTCTGATTCGTGAAACATGCGTGCATCGATGGCAGCAGCCAGTAAATTGTTGGCTGCCGTGATGGCGTGAATATCACCCGTGAGGTGCAGGTTGAATTCTTCCATTGGCACCACTTGTGAGTACCCGCCGCCAGCAGCTCCACCTTTGATACCGAAAGTTGGGCCCTGCGAAGGCTGGCGAATACAGGTGACCACGCTCTTACCGAGGTGTGCACCGAGTGCCTGGCTGAGACCGACGGTTGTGGTGGTTTTGCCCTCACCCAACGGGGTGGGGGTAATTGCGGTGACATCGATGTACTTGCCATCAGGAACGTGCTGAAGACGCTGCAAGACTTCGAGACGTACTTTGGCCTTCGTATCACCGTACAGTTCGATTTCGTTTGACAGCAATCCGAGTTCTTCAGCAACCAGGGTGATTGGCTTCAGATCGGCTTCCTGTGCAATCTCGATATCCGTTGGAACGGGATGACGACGCTTTAGCGGGGTGGGTGTGAATGCCTTTCGCCCCTGGAACTTCTCGGATGATGAGGTCATATGCATTCTCCTTTGGAATGATTCATTGTTCATAATTAAAGACGATAATTGTCTGAAAAGCAAGTAGCGATATTGACCTGTAATGGGTGAAAAAATAGTGTAAAATTGGGTGCTTTAACCGCTATAATGGTTTTATTGGTGTATTTGTACTCAACCTGAAATGCCAACTCAAAGGAGGTAACAAATGGCAGAAGTAGCATATTGCATGAAGTGTAAAGAAAAACGGGAAATGAAGGAAACGCAAGAAGTCACGATGAAGAACGGCAGAAAAGCCTTGAAAGGGAAGTGCACTGTCTGTGGTACCGGGATGTACAAGATCTTGGGAAAATAAGTTCTCACTTGCGAATGATAAAACCGCGCTTTGACTGACATCAAGCGCGGTTTTGCTCATACCCATCAAATTGGCTGGAACAATAATCGAATGTTACATTTACACCGCCTGGTAACCAAATCCCCTTCGATAATACGACCTGAATCCGTAACTATCCAATCCATAATATTTATCATTGGGCGCGTTCACAGAAATGGGATGTAACTCAATAATTAAAAAATGCAACCCCTACAAGAACCCATCGTTTTTTTCTTAGTCGTCATGACCCTAATCCTGGTGATGCCGCTTTTATCAGAGCGCATGCATCTGCCGGGAATTGTCGGCGTGATTATTGGCGGAATGATCATTGGACCTTACGGCTTTAACATTCTGGCTGCCAACGATCGTATGGAGTTCTTTGCCACCATCGGATTGGTCTATTTGATGTTTAGCGCCGGCCTGGAGGTGGATTTTCACCAATTCCTGAAGGTAAAGGGAAAAGCCCTGGTATTTGGCATCTTGACCTTTTTCTTTCCGCAGTTACTTGGAATGGCTCTGGGGTGGATCATCGGGCTGCCCTGGCTGGGGATCATTTTGTTGGGCTCGGCGTTCGCTTCGCATACACTGCTGGCATTTCCAATCCTCAACAGGTTGGGGGTCACCCGCAATTCCGCAGTTGCCGTTACCGCAGGAGCAACCATCCTTACGGATATCGGTGCTTTCATCATTCTTGCTATTGTCCTGGGGGCGCAGGATGGCCACCTGGAAATCGGATATTTCATAAAGCTCCTTGCACTACTGATAGCCTTTGCCCTGGCCATCATCTTCGTCCTCCCTCGAATTGGTAAATGGTTTTTCCAGCGCTTCAACAGCAGAACGGTCGAGTTCCAGTTTGTCGTTGTAATGCTGTTCATCTGTGCATTGGGGGCAAAACTGATCGGAGTTCACGAAGTCGTAGGTGCATTCCTGGCGGGGCTTGCCATTAGCGCCACTTTGCCCAGGCACAGCCCCGTGAGCGGCCATGTTTTATTCATGGGTGAATCTTTCTTTATTCCTTTATTTTTACTCTACAGCGGCATGATCACTGATCCATTGACCATCGTTCATCATCCGCAGGCGATCTTCCTAGCACTGGGAACCCTTGTTGTGGCTTACGTTTCAAAGTTCATTGCCTCTTTCATCACAAGCAAAATATTCCATTACACCAAAGCTGAATTTTGGACGGTGTTTGGCTTATCGCATGCCCAGGCCGCAGTGACTATCCCAACCCTGGTCATTGGTTTGCAGAGCGGATTGTTCACTGAAGATCTGTTCAATGCAGCAATTCTCATGATCTTATTCACGTCCATTACTTCACCTTTGATCGTGCAAAAATTCGCACCCGGCTTGCACCAGGCTGAAGATGCGACAGAAGCGCTTCCGCTATTTCAAAGGATCCTCGTTCCCATTGCCAACCCTGCCACACAGGAACATTTGTTGACACTGGCCAGCCTTCTGGCTAAAACTTGCGGGGGGGAGGTATTGGCAGCTAACGTTGTACTTGATCGGTCTGATCAGATATTCAACATTCAGCAACAGAAAGAGCTGCTAAACCACGTTCCAGAAATCATCAGTGATCCCGAAACGAAATATGAACTCATTCCGCGCCTGGCAAATTCTTATGCGCAGGGGATATTACAGATTTCGAAGGAGAGGGAATCCAGTTTGATCGTTATGGGATGGCGGGGCAAACGAACCTTCAAAGAAAGCGTCCTGGGATCGATTCTGGATGAAGTGATCTGGGGATCAGACACACCGGTGATGGTGGGAAAACTGGCATATCCTTTGAATGGAAATCAACGGGTACTGCTTTTACTCCCTGCCAATGTCGTTTCTCCATCAGCATTAAAACGGGTGGTCATTGCGAACATCACCATGGCAAAGGCTCTTAATGTTCCCTTAAGTGTGTTGGCTGATAAAAGCTTCTTATCAACTATCCATGAGATTGTGAAGAGGCATAATCATGACCTGGACGTTGAGATCAAGGAAATGATCGGTTCTCTGCGCATCAATGAACTTGACAAGGATGCGGCCAGCGACCTGGTTGTGATCCCTGGTTTTGGGTCGCGGAAACGTTTTCTGGCGAACCTGGGTACACTTCCGGAACGTATGGCCACGATGTTTGACGGCAATCTGATCATCCTGCACTTTGATCGTTAAGTGTCGTTTGGCCTGACTATTGGATTTCGATGGTAGTCAGGGATTTTAATGCCAATTAACTTCACTCCTGGTCAAATACTGTCTGCGCCAGCGACGAAGGGTCGTATCCATAATCCTTGAAGTGTCCGCTGAGCAATTGCAGCGCTTCTTCCATGTTACCGGATGCCGACTGGCAATCTCCGGCATGATCTTTAATTTTTCCCTGTGTCATCACCATTTCGGTTGTATCCAATTCATACCAGGTGTCGCAAAGGATCACTGACATTCTGCCGAACTGGTAAAACGGCGCCTTGGATTTTGGATAGGTGACCTTGCCGGTGATCTTGTCTTTAATGGATTTGGGGATCTTGGCCGTGAAGATAGGCCTGGTCTCCGGCATTCCATTCAGCAGCGAATCACCCGCCATCCATGAAGGCTGGTGGATATCAAGATAATCCAGTATCGTGGGGGCAATATCGAGGTTCTGCACGTTAGGGATGATGGTCTGGGCGTATTGGCCCTCGGGGAAGAGCATCATCAGGAGCGTGCGGCCGTTGGTCCATTTCTGGGTGTGATCGCTGGCAAGGATGATCACCGTATTATCTAGAATTCCTTCCGCTTCCAGGTTTTTATAAAGTTTTTCAAAGTGCTGATCGAAATCCAGAATGCTGTCGTAATAGAATTCGTTTTCATATTTTTCCTGGGTGTTCAGGGGTTCTCCGGCAGAGAACACCTGTTCATCGGGGAAATACTTAGGACCGTGTGTACCCATCCAATGTAAATGGATAAATGTGGGTTGTTCTGCTTCGCGTAAGATAGACAATGCCTCATCGATCTTCTGCTGCTCGGTTGTTTTTACGATTCCCAGTTCTGTTACCTGTTGATATGGATTATCCATGTCGAGGAGGAAGAAAAGGTGCCCCAAACGGGTGGAGGGACGCTCGATGGCTTCCTGCAGGAAGATCTTGAAATCTTCCGGGAATATTGCAGAGATTGTTGTCATCAACCATCCGCTGGACGCATAAGTGCGGCCGCTGGCTTCGTCAAAGGCCCCTTGCAGATTGTGCGTGTAGGCATCCGCGTAGTGGGAATAAGTCAATTGAATTGTGTTGTAGCCGTAATTCTTTAACAGGCCAGGCAGGTGCTGCGTGGCATCGACGCCCTTGAGCACCTCGTTGGAGTAAAGCACACGCAGGTCGATGGGATATTTGCCGGTCAGGAGGGATGAAATGGAGCCGATGGTTCCCTGAGCGTTGGCAAAGGAATTTTCAGCGAGCAAGGCGTTGGGCGCAAGTGTTTCGAGAAATGGCGTGGTTTCTTCTTCGAAACCATAGAGCGACATATTGGCGGCATTCAGACCGTCCACAGTGATGAGTAATATATTCGGCATGGCATCCTGGCGGGTCTGGCCGTCAGGTTCGATGGTTTCAGCTTGCGTTCCGCGGTTCAGCAGCAACGGAACAATGATGCCCAGAATCAGCAGGAGGCTCAGCGAGATCGTAGCAAATCCCCAGGTGCCGGTTGGTCTGGCTACGCATACTTCGTCCACGAAGCGGATGAAACCGAGCACCGGCTTGTAAAGCAAGGCAAGGAGGTTGAGATAGAGTGCAGTATAAAACAACCGGTAGAGGCCGGTTGCCGAAACGATGCCGAAGTTGAACACGGTATATGTAAAGTTATCGATCAGCATCAACACCAGTGTGGCCAAGATAAATGTGGGCACAATGCTGAACAGGTTTAATAAAATATGGTTTGGTTTCTTTTTGGATATTGCCGCATAGAGGACAAGGGGAAGCAGCAGTACCAGGCTGGCCAGGACGAGCAAAACTCCGAAATTAAAGAGCAGCAGCCCTTTTTCGTACCCGGCGATGGTGGTGAGCGCGGAGGGCTTGGTGATGATGAAGATCCATTCCAGCAGTGCGTAAATAAAAGCGATCAGCCCTGTTGCAAGAAACAGGCTGAAGGGTGAAAAGGAAGAATTCTTGAGAAAAGAGAGTAGGACAGCGAATCTTTTTTTGAGTGAGGTCATAGGGCGATGAGCGATTTCTTTAAATAAGATGGCTCTATTCTAAATCAAATTTGACCCCCGGGAAGGTGGAAGATACTAGAAGAATCCGACCCTGCAATCAAGGTTTGAGCTGAATAGTCTTATCGCAACAGGGATCGCGATGTGAATGATGCTTTCTATGTCGTAAAAAAATCTATTCAATTGAACGGCGGATCATTGCCGGTAATTAACAAGTGAACCCTCCGGGGATATTTGTGCAATAATAAAATATCTTTTTTGAAGTGAGGGCAAAATGAAGAAGGTTATGTTCGTACTGTCTTTTCTTCTTTTATCAGGGTGCTCTCTTACGGATGCGGCCATTCAAAAAGCAATTTATGAAACCCAGACATCCGAATCATTAAAAAATTCAGAAGTGGCACAATCTATTTCCATGCTTCCCAGCAAGCTGGTGTTTAACTCGGACCGGGACGGGAATGTGGAAATCTATTCCATGAATCCCGATGGGAGCGAAATCACCCGGCTGACTAATTCACCATTTTTTGATGGTGCTCCGGATTGGTCACCAGACAGCCGGTATATCGTGTTTCTCACCGACCGCGACGGAAATGCCGAGATTTACCGTATGGATGCTGATGGCAGCAATTTGGTCAACCTGAGCAATAATCCTTATGACGATGCCTACCCGGATTGGTCGCCAGATATGGAGAAAATCGTATTTGAGTCCGTCCGCGACGGCAACCTGGAAATCTATGTGATGAATGCAGACGGCAGCGGTCAAACCCGCCTGACCAATAATCCGGGGGATGATTACGGGGCAAGGTGGTCGCCGGACGGCAGCCAAATTGCTTTTTCATCCGTGAGGAGCGGAAACCTGGATGTGTATTTAATGAATCCGGACGGAAGTGAGCAAGTCAACATTACCAACCACATCGCCAATGACTGCAATCCAACCTGGTCATGGGAGGGCAGCAAATTGGCCTTCGATACTGACCGCGATGGGAATTATGAAATTTATTCGATGAATCGGGATGGGAGCGGTGCCACCCGCTTGACCTTCAGTGCCGGCAATTATGGCTATTCCGATTGGTCGCCCGACGGGAGAAGGATCGTTTTTTCGGTGGATAACGGCGGGAATTGGGATATCTACGCGATGGACTATGATGGAGGGAACATCACCGAAATATTAACCGGGCAGACGGGTGATTTCAATCCCAGGTGGTCGCCTGGAACGACTACATTATCTGAACCGGTGGCTGTATACACCATTCCAACGCTGGTTGAAACCCAGACAACCCAATCGATTCCTCCTGCTGTACCGACCACCTCATCTTTTGTTGAGGAGACAGGATGGATCGAGGTATCCTACTCGGGGACGGTTGACCTCACCCAGCCGACCCCGAAGGCTCTGGATCAAATCGTGATTTTCCACGGTCAGAATACGGTTGGCGCAGGCTTTAGCTGCCAGGGTTGCTATGCACTCGAACCAGCGATCGATTTTGTATTCGATGTTCCAACCGAAGATATCAACGGCTCGGATATTGTCTTCCGCACCGGTGAAGAATACCAGTATTTGATCAGAGGATATTTGAGGAATAAAACAGTCAGTGATTTCTTCGCTGGCAGTTTGCCGGTCTTCGAGGTGACTTATCTGGAAAGACTAAAATGAGTTTTTACTGACCATGCCGGAATTGTTGTTTTAATTTAGACAAACAAGGTTGTAGTTTTCAATTAATCGTTACGAGCAAATCGATATAATCCTTGGTGAGTTAGTGGGGTATGAAGGAGGCTTTATTGGATTCAATCAAAAGATTAAGTTCTAGATGCAATCCTTTCTGTATTACGTTTTAATCGATCAAACACGACAGGGCGCAACAGTATTGTCACAGGTGAGACTGTAATAATCAAGCCAAGTGAAAATGGAGACTTAAAAACGCAATCAACCGGAAAATATCAAAGAGGAAGAATGATCTCGTTTGAACGAATCCCGATAGAAGAATTACCTTGGAATGAGTTGAATAAATATACGGGCGCGAGCATATTCCATACCAGACAATGGATTGAATTTCTTGCGGATTACTATCACCTGGAACCTGTTGTTGCTGCGGTCAAATCAAATGACCAGATTGTAGGCTACTTCACGGGATTAATTATCAAGAAATATGGTTTTAAAATTTTGGGCAGCCCTTTCCGGGGATGGAACACTTTCTTTATGGGCTTTTTACTAATGCCTGGAATTTCATACCATGATGTCTTACGAATATTCCCGGAATTTGCTTTTACTCAGCTTCAATGCGATTTCTTAATGATCGTGGATTTAAATATAAAAGAAGATGATCTGAAGGGTTTACCTTATCACGTGAGAGAGGTCCACAATTATGAACTCGACCTAACCAAGAGTGAAGAGGAATTGTTGGCCAACATGGAGAACAAATATGTGCGGCGTGCTATTCGCAGAGCAATAAAAAAAGGAATCGTTATAGAAGAAACAACCGATCCCGGTTTTGCGGATGAATACTATACCCAGTACCTGGAGGTAATGAACCGGCAATCGCTTTCTCCTCTCTACGGGTTAGAATTTATCCAGCAGATGATTTCTCGCTTTCGTATGTCAGGCAACTTGCTCATGTTATGTGCGAAAAACGCTGAGGGGAAGTGTGTAGCAACGATCATTGACTTCGTTTTCAATAAAATAGCAGTGGGCTGGGGGGCAGCCAGCTGGAAACAATACCAATATCTTAATCCAAATGAATTAATGATTTGGTATGAAATGAAAAAAATAAAGGAAATGGGATCTGAAGTATTGAACCTGGGGGATATGAAAAAGCAGTTCAAGCAAAAATTTGGAGCCCAACGAGTGCCATGTTACCGGATTCTGAAAGGTCGAAATCCGATTCTGTATTTCTATATCTATACTGCTGTCTCGATCGAAGAACGATTAAAACGTCACACTTGAAGAGAATCATCGACTTAAGGAATAAATTAGCAGCTTCTTTTGGGGTTTAATGGGATGAGATAGGGTGTTTCAAAGGAGCGCGAGGAGGGGCGAACCCTCATGAGTCACCATCGACGGATTATCAGTTCCTTGCGTCTGTCTTTCCTCCGGCTGCTTCCATTCTCCTTCAAATGTGTGTCTATAATTAATCCTTTCCGACTTTCATTTTACACGTGACCTAGTAACATTTCTTCCCATCTCCGTCTGTGTCCCTGCTCTACATGTCAGTCATGGAAAAAATCCTCATAGAGCAGACCAGGCAGGATTGGCGCGTCAATATTACTGAATGAATTGACAATCGGATTTAAATCTTCTACACTGATTAATGCGGCAGGCACAGCAGAATCCCCGAAAAATATATTAGCCTTCAAATGAATATCAGGTTGAGAATGGTTTGGCAGGGCATGCCTGAAAGGAGGGTGGTCCATCCAACTGATTTTTTCACTTCGAGTCCATGATTTGATCCCGAAAAAAATGGAGGAAAATATGAAAAATCACGTGTTTCGCGCTTTTGCCATTGCCGTCATCATCGCCATGATATTACCAGCAGCAGCTTTTGCATCACCTCCTGTTGAACTAGATGAATATTCCACTTGGGACGCAGATTTGATCAATAGCGAGGAAGTTGTTTATACCGGGGCTGGCGTATATGTTGCTGTCCTGGATACCGGCCTGGTTCCCAACTGGAAGGATTACTTCCCGACAGATAGCATCGCCACAGACCTGGGCACCGGGTTCTACCAACCAATCACCTTCAAAGCCAAGAAAGATGTCTGCGGGTTAGGCACTACTGTTGGAAAGCTCGTTCGAACCTCATTCATTGGCTCAACGGGTTCCACCCACGGCACACACGTCACCAGCACCATCCTGGGATACGATTACCGCAGCAATAGCGATGCCGCAAGCGGTTTTGCCATCCCGGCGATCCATGTAAGGGGGATTGCTCCTGACGTTACGATCATCCCGGTAAAGGTCCTCACCGATTACCAGATTCCAGCGCTGCCCAAGTGTGATCCGGCTTCTAAAGCTACCACTGCCGTCTTCGGCACATCGGAGATGGTGGCGGCTGGCATCGATTATGTTACCGACCTGGCAATAGCCGGCTACCGACCGATGGTGATCAACATGAGCCTGGGAGGCAGCGAATTGGAAGCGGTTGAACAGGCTGCCATCGATCGCGCGATTGCTAATGGTGTGATCGTTGTGGCAGCGGCCGGCAATGAAGGCGAGACTGGAATGCATTATCCGGGCGCGTATGCTCCAGTCATTTCTGTCGGTTCCGTTGGCTGGACCGGCGAGTGGCTCAGACCCGGCGATGGACCGCGGTACCGGATGTGGTGGCTCAAATACAGCGAAGCCCCGTTACTGCCCGGTACCGGGGAAGTCGCTGACCCGACCCTGGTTGAAGATGTCTACGTGTCAGACTTTTCCAGCCGGGCTTTGCCCGGGCAGGAACTGGACGTGCTTGCCCCGGGATCGTGGGTACGCGGTCCCTATAGCGGTGATCCGGGCTACAATCACCTTCCCTGGTGGTCCAAGGGGATTGGCGACCTGGTGGGAGGTAACGCGGGCAACTTCTATTATGTGGGCGGCACTTCAATGGCTACTCCCCACGTGGCAGCTGTGACAGCACTGCTGTTGGAGCAAGATCCCAGCCTGACCGCGGCCGAAGTGGAGAACATCCTGAAAAGCACGGCTCTAGCGATCCCCGATACGGGCAGCCGAGACATTTGGGATAATACTGCAGCTGCGACGATCACCTGGGATACAGATTGCAACGGGACGCCCTGCGATGCAGTGGGTTCCGGCCTGGTTCAGGCTGACGCAGCCATCATGTATGGGCCTTAGAGAGAGGCGATGACCATCGGTTGATTCTTTAAGACTGGCGGCCCCGTGACGGACCGCCAGTCATTTTTTTCCTGAAATCTGAGGGGGTGTTTGTTATCAGAGCGAGAGGGGGTCGAACCCTTATGATGTTTCCATTAGTAGAATCTATTACCAAACCCTAAGAGATTCAAAGCCCTAATTAGCACAAAATGTTACCAAAATGTGATATTTATTTGATTAGGTTTTTATGTATTTCTCATTAATAGTATAAAATTCTCCCATGAATGCATTCGAGCAAATTGTTGCTGGTCTTTTTCGTGCAGAAGGTTATTGGACCATCACAGGCTACAGGGTGGACCTGACGAAGCAGGAAAAAAGAGAAACTGGGAAACCATCTCTGCCGCGACCAGAAATTGATATTTTGGCATATAGGGGTAGTACGAATGAATTGATCTGGATTGAGTGCAAATCCTATCTCGATTCGCCTGGGGTTCGATATTCGAGTTTTACGAACCCCGAAGATCCAGGTTTCCAACGATATAAGGTATTTAACGATACACGATACCGTGAAGTAATCAGGACGGCATTGATCAATCAGACGGTCAGGCTCAAACTTACTCCACCAACTCCGACACTGTCTTATTGCCTGGTTGCAGGGAAGGTGTATAGAGAAAGTGACAAGGTCAACCTGCAGGGTCATTTTTCTCAAAGAGGTTGGCTGTTTTTCGATGACTCTTGGCTAAAAGAACGTCTGAAAAACGCGGCTGAATCACAATATGAGGATGATACTGCAATGGTTGTTGCCAAAATCATCCAACGTATTTAATCCCTTTACCAAGGATTATTGCCAATTTCAGATTAATATTTCGATAAATTTAGTGGTATTGCCAAGGATGCCAAAATTTTTCGTGATAAAACCTCTGTTTTTCTTCCTCTGCATTTTTTTCTGCAATTATAAAATCAGGCAAGATTTCTCTCTTCACTCGCATTGGATATTGTTCTTTTAGTTCACTCTCCAATTCGTATACTGCATTAGTTCCAGCTTCATCCTCTTGATAGACAACTGCTCTGATCATTAATCTAGCAAAAGCATTGTTCTCTGATATTTTCTGAACTTCGGAATAATAGAAATCAATCCAGTCACTTCTGATTTGTTCCTCAACTGGCTGAGTGTCCTTGTCTGGAAGAGGGAGTTGACCGTGGGGATTGGTGGTGAAACGGTAATAAGCGGAAATTAGCCTATACACTGGAAGGAGGATATCGAATTGGTATCCTTTTTCCCATATAAGATCGTGAATTGCCTGTGTAAGATCATTTTCAACCTGGAGTAATTGTGCCGCTTTGATGTATCGATCAGCAGGAATGCGGAACAACTGACCTCCCAACCCTGAAAAACCGTTTTCCTGAATTTGCCAGAGCAGATGGTTGTCATCATCTCGAAACCACTTTCCCATAATAATTCTTCCCCTATTCCTTTATGCCTTATTCGCTTTAATTCCCTCAATTTTGCTTGCGTACGCTTTTGATCCACAACCTGGAAGGTAATTTTCACATATAAAAATTCTTCCTTTGTTGGATCATCGTGATGCCTACCTTTCGATTCTTGATTCGAAAGGTAATTTCATTTTCTTCCCTTTACTCAAATTCCTCTGGCAACCCCTTCACGATTTGTACTGTTTCCAGGCTGACCGTCACGATCTTCTTGATCAACCTCACGATATACTCTGGGTCATCAGGATTGTTCGGGTCATTCATAATACCTGACCTTTTATCGGTTTTTACTCGATACTGATCGATGATCCATTCCAGCGCGGATCGATTACCCAGTTTGTACTCATAAACTTCAGGTGGGATTCCTGTGAGAGTCAGAAAATCGTTGTAAATTATGGCTGTTTTATCAGGTGACAATTTCATTTTTTCGACACGCCAGTCAAGAGGGTGGTTCGGATTCTCCACCATAGTGAGAGGATATTCAGGTTGATCCTCATAATTCACATGGATTTCTGCTAATCTTTTTCCTGCATTTGAGAATGCCCAAAAATCAGGTGCAAATGGAATTCTAGGGAGTTCTTTACGAAGATTTGCTGCATATTTATTTCTATAATCTGGGTTATGTAAAAAGCCATAAACATAATAAAAAATGTTCCATTTGGTAATAGAGAAATCTTTATATCTTCTTTGAAATTTACTTAGCGTCTGATCAGTGATATTCTCTACAGGGTATGTTCCATTCTCGGAATACATATAGTAGGGGAAGCATTGAGTATCACCAGTAAAATGTAGATCAACGAGGTGGTTTGTAGCAAGAATGTGAAATGGTTTGTTTACTCCAATTGTTGAAAGGCAAAGTACTAGATTCTCTTGCTCTATCACTTGATTGGGAAAAATCCTGTTAAATGAACCCGGGCGATCAATTAATATTCGGTTGTAAAAAAGGTGTTCTCGCGTAAATGGTCGATAATGAGCAACCCGATAATCCTGATCAGATATCTCAATAGAGTTTCCTGAAAGAAAATGTCTTTTTAAAGTACTACTCCACTTAATCTTTGAATAATCGATAATATTATCAATATTTTTCTTATTCACTCCTTTATTTGCTAATCGTAGGATTTCGCTATTGTAGAATTCAGAATATCTAAAAATTTTTTGTTGCAAAGAACTATATCTAAAACCATAAACTATTTGATCACGATTTGTAGATATACCTAGAGTATATTTTTTAAAAATTGTTTCACCTTGACTAGTTTGCGATAATTTTTCGACTTTTGAACCTAGCGAAAGATAATTATGAAATTCAGATTGAAGATGATCATTTAACCAAGTAGAGTCTTGGTTTGGATGGATCTTTTCCCATATCACTCCATTTACACTTTTTGAAGTATTCAAAAAGTTGAATTTCACTTCTCTTCGATCCAATTCTCCAAGCCTTGCATAATAAATTATCGGTTTATCACTTTGGTTTTTCTTTTTCCGAATAAAGAAATTAATGCTTACACCTACTTGAATACCAAAAACATTGTTAATTGTTCCAGATAGTCTAGGATTTTTTCGGACATTTCCACCCAGATCAAGGATGTATATGGAGTCGAAATCTTTTGAAAGATGTTTCCTCATCCCATCAAATGTCATTTCGGTAATATAACTATTATTATTCACAAAGGCTACAATACCTTCTTCTCCGATACGATCAGTTGCCCATCGAATTGCTTTAATGTATGGATCATTTAATTTTCGTAGTAGTTGTGCTTTTGAAGCCTTTCCATAAGTTTCTGAGATACGTTTATCAATAATTGGATATTTACGATTTCTGTTATTATCATTCTCATTTACTTGACCTGCATTATATGGGGGGTTTGCTATAACCACAAAGATTGGTGCATTTCTTTGTTTAGCAATTCGTTGTGTGTTCTCATGCCCGAAGATGCTCATTTGCTCTGTCAGTTCAAAAGTATCCACCAGGCAAATACCATCAAAGGGTTTATATGTACCGGATAATTCAAAATAGGCGTGTTCGATATTCATCGATGCGATGTAATAGGGGAGTAACATCACCTCGTTGCAATGCAGCTCATTCGCGTACTTCTGCGGCAGCTTCGTCTTCTGAATTCGGTTCATGATATTGATGATGAAATTTCCAGTTCCCACAAATGGATCAATAATGTGTACATTCTCATCAGAAAGCGACCTACCAAATTCCTCTTTAAGGATATGCTCCACTGAATTGACCATGAAATTAACGATTGGCTGCGGTGTGTACACGATTCCATAGATATCTGCTGCTTTCACTGAAAAGCCTTGAAAGAACTTTTCATACACCACGTTGAGAAAACTCTGTTTTTCAGAAAAATCTGTGATGGTTTCAGCTGTTGATTCAATTGCTCCATAGAAACGGTCCAGCGATCCCAGAAAGCTATCTCGGCTAAATGATCGGGAAGTTAGTACACGCACCACTTTTTCGATTTCGCTGGCAATTACATTCCGAGTTGCAAAATCTGGGTTTTCAAATATCTTGCGGAAGATTCTTTCCGTGAGGATATGCTGGATCAACATTTCCTCAACCGCTTGTGTTGAAATGTTCGGGTTGATGGCTTCCTGCACCACCCTGGTGAATTCGTCAAATGCCCTCACGAATTCGGGATTAGTCTTTCTTTGTTCTTCGATCAGTTTGAGTAAACCTTCACCAAATTCAGGCACTTTTAGTTTGAATTCTTCTACTGCCTGTTCCCACTGGTTGTAGGCTGGAGGCTCATATTCAAAGAACTCCTTGAGGATCTCAATCAGTTTTTCGGGTTTGGTGATGTCGGAGTCAAGGATTAATCTTCCATCCTGATAAAGCACTGCCCGATCTGGTGCTTGAAATAGAATATTTTCTTTCGGGTAACCTTTTTCAACCTTTGTTTTGATCTCTTTTCCTAAATCATCAGCGGAATCCTTGGCTTCCCATAACCCATGCACCAGTTTGAACTCGTCTACAATCGCCCCATCCACCCTGATGGTTTGATCTTTGCGTTTAATCGTGTGCTGCTCGATCAAGGTCTTGTTCATTTGACCAGAACAGTGGCGCAGCAGGTTGGCAAAGATCGGCGCAACTGCCCCCTCGGTTTTCGCGTTTAGAAAACCAGTCAGTTTTTCCATATCGGAGTAATAGGATTTGATTGTTTTGTGTTCAGGTTTTAGATTCAATGGCATGTTGATCCCCGTTTCCCTATCCAATTAATGATATCCAAATTTTATAATTAGGCAACTTGTTGAAATGAATTAGGTGCATGGATAGCGCACCATTCTGTAGAATAAGTGGATCGAAAGGAGAACTCTCGTTAAGAGGTTGGCAGAGTCGATAAAAAACACTCCAAGTTATGGAGTGTTTACCAGTGGGGCGAGAGGGGGCGTGCCCCCGTTAAAATAGATTTGAGTATTTGAAAGTGGGGCGAGAGGGGGTCGAACCCTCACGATGTCACCATCGACGGATTTTAAGTCCGTTGCGTCTGCCTATTCCGCCATCGCCCCGGGAACTTCCTTATTTTATCTTAATTTCCAAAAACTGAGGATCATTTTCCCCGTTTCTGGCTGATCATTTTTCAACGCTCTTGGCAATCCGCGCCCAGGCGGAATAGAGATGCACCGCGGGGCAGGAGGACCGGCCATTGTCTTGAGCATTGACAATAGCGCTGCGCAGGCTTTCTGCGTCAGTGAATTCAGGAACCAGCGAGTAGACCCTGCCGATCTCCGAGGGGTGGTGGCCGTCTGACCCGGCGGTGCCGGGCAGGTGATGCTTTGCGGCGAATTCCTCCGCCTGGGTGTTGTAATCCGGGCTGAAAACCCGTCCGTTGCGGGTTTCGATGGCATCCACCAGGGGGGCGAGCTGCTCCAGCGTGTCCAGAGTCCAACCCGAGCGCCGTGTATCGAAGGGGTGCGAAATACTGATAAACGCACCCTGATCCTTCAAACGCGCCAGGGCTTCCATCGGCTCCAGTCCGCGGGGAACCTCGCGGGTGACAAAGACTGCCAGGAATTCGCCCTGGGTGGTCATGACTTCTTCTCCGACGATGATCAGATCCGGGGCGGCGGCATGTGCCTCGAACGCACCCTGCACGGAGTTGTGATCGGTGACAACCAGGCGATCCAAACCGCGCTTGCGCGCGGCTGAGATTAAACTTTCGATGGAGGTGATGCTATCGGGTGAATAGCGTGTGTGTGAATGAAAATCAACTTTGAACAATCCGGCCTGCTTCCTGGTTCAATCTGTGTGGTTTGGTGGTGACTGACCAGAAAAGTATACCAAAAAGCAGGTCGATCCAGAAGGTTGCCAGCCGGAAGAGGATGGTCGTTGCCACGGCGAGTTCGGGGCGGAAGTCGAGCAGGATGGTCAGCAGTGCTGCCATCGCCAGCTCGATGACGCCCAGTCCGCCGGGAAGTTTGGAAATCAAGCCCATCAGCATGGAGAAGGAGAGCACCAGGCACGCAATCGCGACCAGTGTCAGGTTGGGCTCCAAACCGAATCCCACGAGAATGAAGAGCAGCGACGCGCCCTGCGCCAGCCAGGAAAGGACCCCCAGCAGAAGGGCAACGGTCATGGAGATCAGCGAGAAGGCATTGGGATAATTCTCCACGCATTTGCGCAGTTGATGCGACAGTTCTTTTACATTGGTGGTGAAACCGCCAGTTTTATTTGATTTGATTTGAACCGAAAGCGTAGATCCCAGGAATAATACAAAGATGATCAGGAAGAATAGCCAGAAAGATGGAAAAGCCATTGTGCCTGCCGCGGCGAGCACCAGTACGCTCATCACCTCGGAGGTGCGGTCGAGCAGGTGCAGGGAATCCGCGGCGTTGAGCGGGATGCCGCTGGCCTGGCTCAGCCATACGGATTTGTAGGATTCACTCACCCGCAGCGGTGTGGTGGAAAGGGCTCCAGCAGAGAGGAACAGTTTGAGTTTGCGCCAGACGGAGAGCTTTTTAAATTTGGAGTGCGAGAGGTTAAAACAATGCTTCAGAAAACGCAGAACGTGATTGATCACGTCGAACGCGAGTGCCAGTGCGAAATATTGCCACTTAAAATTCGCAAAGTGAAATCCCACGAGAGAAGCATCACCCAGGAGGATCATCACCAGCAGGGCTAAGACCCCAAGCAACAGGCCTGGGAACATCACTCGATATACCGGACGGGAGGCAGTGACCATAAACAAATCCTTTCCTTACAAAACTATTATACAGAATCCATTTGGGGTACCAATTAACATGGTTGTAAGGTATCCTTACAAATACTTTTCGCCAGGCATTGGGATTTCATTATCAAATGCTTGAATACGATGACCGGTAACCGGCAGGATTATGACGCTGTGTCATGCAGAGGGAGCAATATGATGCGGCAGGCCATTATTTGGCAGCCGTTGATGCAAATCAAGTGGAAATGGAGTTGACAATTTGTTGTTTCATCCTCATAATTGTTAAGCACCATCCCGATTTCGTCATTGCAGAACAAATCAAAATCACGTATTTCAAAACATGGAGAAGAAAAGTGAAAAGAAAAAGCTTTGTGTTGTTCTCAGTACTGTTAATTGCGGCAGTGGTGCTTGCAGCCTGCTCGCAAAAATCGAACGCTGTTGTAGTGGCCACCGATGCAACTTTCAGCCCGTTCGAGTATACGGATGAAAACGGTAACCTGATCGGCTTCGATATCGATCTGATGAATGCAGTCGCTGAAAAAGCAGGCATCGAAATCGAATGGGCCAACGTTCCATTTGATTCAGTGACAGCCGGGCTGGCCGAATGCCAGTATGATGCCGGTATTGCAGCGATCAGCATCACCGAAGATCGGAAGAAAGACATGCTTTTCGCGACACCATACCTGGATGCTGGACTGATCGTTGTGGTCAATACAGAAACCACTGATATCAACAGTCTGGATGATTTGAAGGGCAAAACGATTGCGGCGCAGTTGGGAACCACCGGTGAGATCGAAGCACAGAAGATCGAGGGCGTCACCTACAAACCGTATGATTCCTACGAACTCGCCTTCCTTGAACTCGCCAACAAGGGCGTCGATGCAGTGATCGCTGACAATCCGGTTGCGATGGGATACGTTGCATCCAACCCGGACAAACTAAAGACCGTGGGTGAGGTCTTCAACAGCGAGCAGTACGGTATTGCTGTCTGCAAAGATAATACCGAATTACTCACAAAAATCGATGCTGCCCTCAAAGAGTTACAGGATTCGGGATACATCGCTGAATTGGCAGAGAAATACTTGAAGTAGAATCATCAGGAACCTGCGGGATCAACCTCCCGCAGGTTTTTTATGCCTGTTGATCAAGAGAGGAAATTAATGACAATTACAACAAGCAAGTCCAACGCGGAAAAGAAGGCCAGCGGATTCGATAGCTGGTGGTTCCTGGTGATCGCGGTAATAGTACTGTTGTTGATGTTGATATTCCTTATTCCAGATCCTTATCAGCGAATCTTTGTTTTTGTACAAAACGGCATCGGAACGACAATCTCTATCACCGGCATTTCTTTCCTGCTGGTGCTGGTTTTAGGTTTATTAGTGGCGCTGGCGCGGTTATCAAAGAGTTGGATTGTCAAGGGGGTTTCAACGGTTTATGTCGAGGTTGTACGCGGTATTCCCATGATGGTGCAATTAATCTTCTGGTATTTCGCGTTTCCATCCGTTATCCAGGGAGTGGGTGATTGGCTGAACATTCAGGCGTTTATCGATTATAGAGCCAGTCCAGTAGCCATGGCGATTTTGGGATTGACGATCGGGTATGCAGCGTACATGAGCGAGGTATACCGTGCGGGTATTCAATCCATTTCACGCGGCCAGATGGAAGCTGCGCGCAGTCTGGGAATGACCTATATTCAGGCGATGCGATACGTTATCCTTCCTCAGGCAATACGGGTGATCCTGCCGCCTGTGGGAAACGAATTCATTACCCTGCTTAAAGATTCCTCACTTGTTTCGGTTGTGGCTGTGGCGGATATGACCCGCCGCGGACGCGAATTCCAGGCGGCTAACTTTCTGCCCATCCAGACCTGGGTCATGATCGCCTTGCTTTACCTGGTGATGACCCTGTTTGCCACGCGCATCGTGGCCTGGATGGAACGCAAATTCAAGATGGAGAAGTAGCCATGGAACCGATTATTCGAATTGAAGAAATTCACAAGCATTTTGGCGCGGTACATGCTTTAAAAGGGGTTTCCCTTGACGTGGAAAAGGGCGAGGTCATCTTAATTATCGGGCCGTCAGGTTCAGGAAAATCCACGCTACTGCGCTGCATTAATCGTCTTGAAGAGTTCGACTCAGGCAAGATTGTTGTTGACGGCATACCATTGGATACTGCTGAAAATATCAATGCCGTACGGACCGAAGTGGGCATGGTTTTTCAACAATTTAACCTCTTCCCGCATTTGACTGTGCTGGATAATATCACCCTGGCTCAAAGACTGATTCGCAAGCGTTCGAAGACAGAAGCTGAAAAAATTGCCAGACAACTACTTGAAAAAGTTGGCATTCCCGAAAAGGCGAGTTATTTCCCGGGACAGCTATCCGGCGGCCAGCAGCAGCGCGTGGCTATTGCCCGCGCCCTGGCGATGAATCCCAAGATTATGCTCTTCGATGAGCCCACCAGCGCCCTTGATCCTGAAATGATCCAGGAAGTGCTGGATGTGATGCTCAATCTCGCCAAAGAGGGAATGACAATGGTCGTGGTTTCACATGAGATCGGATTTGCCAAAGCGGCCGCCGACCGTGTTATCTTGATGGATGGAGGGCAGATCATCGAAATGGCACCGCCTGAAGAAATATTCAACCATCCAAAGGAAGAACGCACCAAACTATTCCTCAGCAAAGTATTATAGATGCCACCTAATCCGCTCCGTTGGCTTTGGAGCGGATTATTTATAAATTAGCAATTTTTTGACTTTTGATTTCAATTATGCTATGCTTCACGTTTGAACGGTATTAATTATTAGAAAATTTTGATCCAAGGAACGATTTTATGCATCATGAACGGGTTTCAGAGAACGTTTACTGGTTTCAGAGTGAAATATACGCACAGGTAACGGCTGGCGCGATCACAGGTCCGCAATGGGCTGTGATGATCGACACGCTTGCGCTGCCCAAGGAAACCCTGGAAATGCGCGCCTATATTGAAGAAGAGGTAGGAGTACCTGTTCGTTACATTATTAATACCCATTATCACGCGGATCATTCCTGGGGCAATTGCCTGTTCCCTGGAGCGACGGTGATTGGTCATTCACTGACCCGCCGGCTCTTGAGTGAAAAAGGCGAAGCATCCCTGGAAGTGATCAAGAAACAAAGCGCGGAGTATAAGCCGGTCAAAATTATCTGCCCGCATTTTACCTTTGACGATGGACAGCTGACGATGCGGGTGGGCAAGAAGACTCTGGTATTGAGCCCTGCAAGGGGCCATTCGATGGACGGGATTTCCGTTCTGATCGAGGAAGACCGGGTGTTGTTTGCGGGTGACGCCTTCATGCCCTTGCCCTACATGGTGGACGGAGATCCTGATGAATTGGCTGCATCGATCAAACGTATAGGGAAAATGGGGCTCGAAAACATCATCCAAGGGCACGGCGATATCATCCTGCGCGGTGAAATCGAAGAAGCGACGCGGGAAAACCTGGCCTATATCAATGCGGTAAGAAAAGCAGTGCGCGTAGCTTCAAAACGCCGCAATCCATTGGAAGCCCTGGCAGAAATCGATATCGAATCCTGCGGGAAGAGCCGGGTCACACTGGGTGGACTGGGGGTTGAATTGCATAAACGCAATGTCGCTTATCTATATAAACATCTTTCCGCCGAGGAACGCATGGAAGATAAACAGCCGGTCTAGACACCGGTTGTTTTTTTATTTGATGATAAACCCTAGCGCGATGAATGCTGCCGACATGATAGCCGGTTCGATCCACATTGTCTCTTTTGGATGTTTGTCCTCGATGGCAAAAGCAATTGCGATCAAAGCGTATAAAAAGCTCAACAAGATCAGGCTGAATTGCAGCGGGCGCAATGGCAGGTAGAAAAGAGCCGCAGTGATTTGCGCAACAATCAGAGTGATTCCGCCAGCCCAGGCCAGACGCCAGTTTCCTCTTAATCGCAGGTAAAGGGTTCTGACTGAGATCAGAAAAACCATCGGAATCACACCAGCCAGAAGCGTATATAACCGGAATCCGGCGCTGGTGATTGTCAATACCAGGATCAGGAAGAGGGCGTAACTGACTGCACTTAATCCCATGACAGCAAAGGAATAGCGGATATCAAGGGGATCGACTGAGATATATTCGGCCACGAACACCCCGATGAGTAGCAAGGCTCCCAGTCCAAATACGATCCACCAGGCTGCACCGACTTCGATGGTTCCCAGTGGAATGCCGATGGCTACAGACGTAAGTGACGGCACCAGCCAGTGATGCCAACGTACCGTGTCTGCCTGATGGGGGTGTCCGGCAATCAACCAATCGGTTCCTGCTGCTGCCAATATTGCCACAACGATGGATACAACGGTAATGAAATTGATATTCACCACCAGCAGAAACCCTGGCAGCTGTAAATCAAATGTTCGCGTGGGAAAGGAAATGATTACCGTTGAAGCATATGCCAGTAAGATGAGAGCGCTCACCACGCTCAACCGGTCAAGATCAGGATTGTGCCTGTGTTCATTCACCCTTGTATTTTACCTTATCCTGAAGTTGCGTCACAAATTGTCACTGATCCATCTGGATGAATAGTCCTGTATGGTAAAATTATCATTCGTATGAAAACCGATATTAATTCTTTAACTGTAAGACCGCCAAGATTGTTTGCCACACTCGTTAAGGGGTTCAACCTGGTGGCTTCAAAGGTGTACCTGATCTTGATCCCCATCGTAGTGGATCTTGCGTTGTGGCTGGGTCCAAAATTACGCATCAGGGACCTCTTTTTGCCGTATCTGAATACATTAACGGCAAATATGCTCAAAATCAGCCCCAAGGAACTGGTTGAGACGGTAAAGGCATCGAATACTCTCTGGAATACACTGCTGGAGCAATTTAACCTGTTCACAACCATCCGCACGATTCCCATCGGTGTTCCCAGCCTGATTGCACGCGAATCGCCGGTTACCTCACCCCTGGGGAATGCCTGGCTGCTGGAAACGCCGTCCGTCCGGATTGGGATAGCAATTTTTGGCATTCTGCTCATGGTGGGATTTTTCCTGGGAACGGTTTATTTCAACGCGCTCTCACGTCATTCAAACCCTGAACCCGAAAAGTTTGAGTGGAAACGCCTGTTGACACAGTACGCCCAAACGCTTCTCCTTTTTGTGATCATGATTGCAGTGTTGCTCATGATTGCAATCCCGGTATTTGTCTTGATTTCCATTTTTTCCTTGATCAACGCCGGCATTGGTCAATTTTTCTTAATGGCGCTAATCTTCATCGGATTATGGATCATGGTTCCTCTTGTATTTTCGCCGCACGGTATTTTTACCCTCGATCAAAAGGCTTTCCCATCCATGCTCCTCTCGATGAGAATGGTTAGGTTTTTCCTTCCGGGAACAGGCATGTTCATTATGGTATGTGCATTGGTTAGTGAAGGTTTAAATTTCCTCTGGACCGTTCCGCCTACTACTTCCTGGTTGACTCTGTTGGGAATTGGCGGTCATGCCTTTATCGTTACTGCGTTGATAGCGGCAAGTTTTCTTTATTTTCGTGAAGGGCTGGACTGGATGAAGTTCAACATCCAAAAAATGTCTGAAGCAAAAAGCAAGAATGAAAATGGAGGTAATTCCGTTGAACAATAACATATCCAGTTATAGTGCAAAAGACATCCAGGTTCTGGAAGGATTGGAAGCAGTCCGCAGGCGCCCGGGTATGTACGTTGGCGGCACTGATCTCAAGGCACTTCACCACCTGGTGTATGAAGTGGTGGACAATTCCATCGATGAAGCGCTGGCCGGAGCCTGCACCCGCATCGATATTACCATCCATCCTGACAGCAGCGTCACGGTCATGGACAACGGCCGCGGCATCCCGGTGGATATTCACCCTGAAAAACAGAAATCTGCCCTCGAAGTGGTCATGACCGTCTTGCACGCGGGCGGCAAATTTGGACACACCTCTTACAAGGTATCAGGCGGTCTTCACGGCGTGGGTGTTTCAGCAGTGAACGCGCTCTCGGAATGGTGCGAGGTTCGGGTATGCCATGACGGGCAGGAATATTTCCAACGTTATCAGAGGGGGATCCCGCAGGAACCGGTGAAAGCAATTGGTAAATGCCCACCAAACAAAACGGGTACAACCACCACGTTCAAATTCGACCGCGAGATCTTCAAAGGCGATGTCGATTTCAAGTTTGAAACACTTACCCAACGCCTGCGCGAAATGGCGTTTGTCACCCGTAATGTGCTGATCAAGCTCATCGATGAACGGCCTCCTGAAAAAGAAACGAGTTTCCTGTTCGAGGGCGGCATCAATTCATTTGTGCGCTATATCAACCGTAACCGTGAGATCCTTCACCCGGTATATTATGCTGAAAAAGAGATCGATAATATCGGTATCGAAGTTGCGGTCCAATTCACTGATTCATACAACGAGTCAGTCTTTTCATTTGCCAATACCATCAACACCATCGATGGCGGAACACATCTCACCGGCCTGCGCACGGCGATCACCCGAGTGATCAACGATTATGCACGCCGTACGAACCTGCTGAAGGATGTCGATCCCAACTTCACGGGGGATGACACCCGTGAAGGTATGACTGCCATAGTCAGCGTCAAGCACCCGGATCCGCAGTTTGAAAGCCAGACCAAGGTCAAGCTGATGAATCCCGAGGTGCAGACCTACGTGCAGCAGGTTGTGGGTGAATCGTTCAGCACGTTTCTCGAAGAAAACCCGGCTGCAGCAAAAGCCATTGTTCAAAAATGCCTGACATCTGCACGCGCCCGCGACGCTGCCCGTAAAGCCCGCGACCTGGTCATCCGCAAATCTGCGCTGGAATCGCTCACCCTGCCGGGAAAACTGGCCGACTGCTCTGATAAGGACAACAGCAAAACCGAAATGTTCATCGTGGAAGGTAATTCGGCAGGCGGTTCAGCCAAACAGGGACGCGACCGTCATTTTCAGGCAATCCTCCCACTGCGCGGTAAGATTCTTAATACGGAACGTGCAAGGCTGGACAAAATGCTAGGAAATGAGGAGATCAAAGCCATGATCTCTGCACTCGGCACTGGAATTGGCGACAATTTCGACCTCAAGAATCTGCGTTACGGCAAAGTCATCATCATGACTGATGCGGATGTTGACGGCAGCCATATCCGCACTCTGCTGCTGACCTTCTTCTTCCGTTATATGGGTCAATTGATCGATAACGGGCATATCTACATCGCCCAGCCTCCGTTGTATAAGATCGCTCACAAGGGTCAGGCGCATTATGCGTATACCGATGCAGACAAAGATGCCTACCTGAAGGAACTGGGTCCGGTAGCCGAGAAGGCCACCTTGCAGCGCTACAAAGGTCTGGGTGAAATGAACCCATCCCAGTTGTGGGAAACCACCATGAACCCCGAAACTCGCACCTTACTGCAGGTTTCCGTGGAGGATGCCGCGGCAGCTGACCGGACATTTGACATGCTGATGGGATCGGCGGTTCCGCCGCGTACAAGATTCATCACCACCCACGCTCACGCGGTCAGAAATCTGGATATCTAACGAATCAACTCCCGGATCACACCGGGAGTTTTCATTTGTAATTATAATTATTGAGTGAAATGATATTGGTATTGAGGTTCAGGTGAGCGGACAATCAGCGTTGCGTAAGGTTGAAAAGGTGATCGAACCCGTGCGCATGACGGACGGGGCGGGGGTAAAGCTGCGCCGCTGCATTGGCACGCAGGCACTGGATTACCTGGATCCCTTTCTGCAATTCGACCATTTTGGATCCCACAGCCCCGAGGAATATCAGCGCGGGTTTCCGATGCACCCGCACCGCGGACTGGAAACAATCACTTATGTACTTGCGGGAAAGGTCAAGCATAAAGACAGCCTCGGTAAAAAGGAAGAGATCATTGCCGGCGACGTCCAGTGGATGACAGCCGGAAGAGGCGTGGTGCACGAGGAGATGCCGCAGGGGATCGGCAATCATATGGAAGCGTTCCAGTTGTGGGTGAACCTGCCTGCCAGTCTGAAGATGTCTCCACCGCGTTACCAGGAGATCAAGGATGCCAGGATCCCGTGGATGAACCCGATGAAAGGCGTTACCGTGCGTTTGATTGCAGGGCAGATTGGCGGGGTTACCGGCCCGGGTGTTGGTGCGGCAGGCAGCCTGCTGCTGATGGATGTAACGGTTGATTGCGATCATGTGTTTGATTATTCCCTTTCCTCTGACCTTACCGCCTTTGCTTATGTTTTCAAAGGCAGCGGGGAATACTGCGGAACACTGATCGAACCTGCCCGCCTGGTAGTATTTGGGGAGGGTGACTGCATCTCTATTAAGGGTGGGCTGCATCGAACCCGCTTTTTACTCGCAGCAGGTAAACCACTAAAGGAACCGGTAGCCAGGTTTGGCCCGCTGGTGATGAATTCCAACGCGGAGATCGAGCAGGCTCTGCGAGAAATCCGAAATCAAACTTTTCCAAACGGACGATAGAAAGGTAGCTGATTATGTCTGATACGAGAATCAAGAAACTGGCTGATGTTCTGGTAAATTATTCCACCAGAGTCAAACCTGGAGACTGGGTGCATGTGGAAGCTGAAGTTCCTGGTCTACCCCTTGCCGTAGAAACAGTCGCTGCTGCGGTACGGGCAGGAGCAAGGGTAACTTATAACCTGAGCAGCCAATCCATTCTTCGAACGTTTTTAGAGAATGCAAAAGAAGATCAATTAGCGCACGGCAGCCCGTTATCGCTAAAAATGATCAGCGAAGCCGATGTGGCCATTTTTATCCTGGCCCCTGAGAATACCCGCAACCTCAAAGGGATCGATCCTGCCAAACTCCAGGCGTATAGCCGGGGCAGAAGAGAGTGGCATGAAGTCTATATGCGTCGCTCCGCCACTGGCGATCTGCGCTGGACGCTAACGAATTTTCCGACACAAGCCCTGGCTCAGGATGCCGATATGAGTTTGAAAGACTATGAGGATTTCGTCTACGGAGCGACATTCGTGGATACGGACGATCCGGTTGAGGCCTGGGAGAAGATCCGCATCGACCAGGAGCGGCTGGTGCAGTGGTTGAACGGCAAGAAGGAAGTCATCATCCGCGGACCGAACGTTGACATCAAGATGTCTGTTGACGGCAGAAAGTTCATCAATTCCTACGGCGACCTGAACATGCCCAGCGGTGAGGTGTACACCAGTCCTGTTGAAGATTCTGTTAATGGCTGGGTAAAGTTTACTTATCCGGCGATCTATCAGGGGCGTGAGGTGGATGGTGTAACGCTCGAGTTCAAGGATGGTAAGGTGGTCAAAGCCACCGCCGAAAAGGACGAGGAATTCCTGATCAACATGCTCGATACCGATGAAGGAGCGCGCAGGCTGGGTGAGTTGGGCATTGGAACGAACTATGGAATACGCCAGTTCACACGCGATATTCTATTTGATGAGAAGATCGGCGGTACCTTCCACCTGGCGGTTGGCAGCGGCTTTGAAGAAGCAGGCGGCAAAAACACGTCAGCCATACACTGGGATCTGATCTGCGATGCCCGTACCGATACCGAGATGCTGATCGACGGGGAAGTTTTTTATAAGAATGGAAAAATCTTGATCTGAGTTTTTCAGACTTACCCATCTGGTTCTGGAATAAGAAAAGACCGGTTTCACATGAAAAGGAAGCCGGTCTTTTGCGTTACTTTAGAAAATGAGCCGGATCAGGGCACTCCCAGAACGACACGCCAAACACCGTTTCCTTCATCTTTGATCGCTGAGTTCAAACCGGTGATGTGGATCCAGGTGTTGCCCGGTTGTAATTCGAAGGGATTCCCGTCATTGTCGAAGAACTGGATAGGTGTCTCGTATTCCGATTTAAAGGTCACTTCATACATTTGACCGTCCCTGAAGATCAATGCGCTGCCCTTTTTCCCGGCAATGTGAATCTCATGCAAGGTATCGGTATCGCTGAGAGATTCGATCTCCGCAAAGATCACGATAATATTCGAGAATTCCAGCTGTTTTTCGGTCAGGCGGTCGGTCAACGGAACCAGGATCACATCTCCATCAGGGTCGATGTCTTCGATCCAGCGCAGGTATTTCCTGGTATCGGGATTGTATTTCCAATTCGCCAGATTCTTGCTGCTGAATTGCATGGTGAATTCGGTGCCTTTTTCACCACCAGTGGGTGCTATGGTATTGAAGGCCATGCCATCAAGATTCTGGCGGGTATTATCCGAGTTGTTTTTGGCTGCGTAATACTTGGACATTTCAGCAGTGTTGGCGAAAACGCTGGTGACCGTTTGCGGTTCAGTGATGCTGCAAATGGCCGGGCAGGTATTGGTTCCGCCCGAGATGGTACGGCTGTAACCAAGGTAGCTCAGAATCTCTGAATAAACCGGCGGCCAGGCATATTCCAGGCCGAGGATGCCCTGGTACATGGGTACCAGCCAGCGGTCGATCAATCGCCCGGAGCGGATGGGGCCTACCTGGGTGGCGTCCTGTCCATAGAACAAGGCAACAAAGCGGTTGCCGCCTTCCCCGGTGTAATAATCAAACACGATATCTGCAAAAGAAAGACCTGCGTGCGGGCGTCCCTCTCGCGGATAATTGGAGACCTTGATCATTACCGGACGGCGGTTGAGGATGGCAGGATCTTCAACACTCAGCCCGGTCAAAGGGTCAACATTGTCTGGGAAATCGGTTGGCCCGTATTGAACAATTTGCTGGGTGGGGGTCATGGTTGGCAGCGGCGTGGGGGTTTTCGACGGCGTGGGGGTCGCAGTGGGGGCTGCGGTGAGGGTTTGCGCAACGGCCCTATCCAACGCTGCTTGCTGTCCATTCTGCGAGGTTGCTCCCTGGCAGCTGGTCAGTATGAGAGCCAAGATTAAGCCCGTGGCAAGCAGCACGATGAATCCGGATTGTTTTTTCATTTTCAATTTACTCCATTTCTCGCTTATCAAGATACCAATAATCTTAACAATCACAAGATTATAATGTGATTTTCACGATTGTTGTCAAGAGTAAAGTTTGCACATGCTTATCGGTTGATGGTGAATGTGATCGAACCGTCTGTCATCGGGGTGGAGTAAATTACACCAGTTGCGCTTCCTACCGTACCCAGCAACAACTTCCATCCACCCTCCGGACCAGATGCACCGATGAAGCGGCTGCCGTCGATCCATTCCACTGTCCTTACACCAGCAAAATCAGGTAGTGGCTGCGGGGCTAAACCCTGCTGACCGATGAATGCACCATGATCGCTGTCATAATAATAAAACTTGGTGCTGTCGGTTGACCATTTTGCCGGGCCGGCAAAGAAACTTCCGGCTGCATACTCGACGGCACCCGTTCCATCCAGGTTCGAGAGGTTGAGGGCAAATTGACCGCTGGAAGGGGGATCCAGTTGAGTCAGGTAGAGGATTTTGGTTAAATCAGGAGAAATAAACGCGAAGCCGCCTGGCGCATACATCATCTGCCGGCTGAAGGTCATCTCTCCTGAGAGGCCGTCAGCAGATACCCGCCAAACGGTTGAATCTTCCGGACTCTCTGCAAAGGGTTCACGGGGAGGTACTGCAGCAGCAAGTGTCTGACTATCAGCGGACCATACCGGCGATGCCACCCAGGCATACTCGGATGCCGTGTTAACAAACTCGTATGCAAGCACTTTGCTGTCAAGTTTGCTGCCGTCGAGGTTGTAAATCTCGATTCCTTCCGGCAGTGATACGGCAATCCTCGTGCCGTCTGGAGAAATTTTGTATTTAAAATACCAGGTGTCAGGAAGGGTAATGGGAGCGGTCATCAATCCATTATCCGCGTTTATGAGATACAGGCTTTCACCAGTAGCTGAACCGGGACCTTCAAAGGTTAGGCGTGTATTCATTGAAAGGATATGGGAATTGGGAAGCCAGTCAACCTGGTTTGGGATCGAGGAAAGCGCATCAACCGGCCGGGGGAGTGCAGCAAAACCGTCAGCCGTGATGAGGGTGCGTAACCCTGATCCATCGGAATTGATCACATCCAGGGTATACGAAATATCATCCGTTGAACGCGCAAGTGCCACCAGTGTACCATCTGGTGAGACATAGGCAGCATTCACGTCATTGGTTGATACCAGCAGAGTCGGAGCGCTGAGGAATTCGTTCCAATAGTATGCGTTCCCGTCAGGGGCTACAAACGCCACACTCAAAGGCGCTGTTTCAGGAATGACAACCGTTTCCTCTGCCATAGGAGCTTCTGTTGGCAAGCCGTCTACCGCGGGGGTCGCCTCAGTCCCTGCGCCGGCTGCCATGGCTGTAAGCGAGGCTACGGTGTACGAGGCAATGTCATCAGCAGAAGGTCCGTTATTGACCAAGGGTAAATTACAGGCTGTTCCCACTGCTGCAAGAAAAACGAGTGCGATGAGTATGGATGCAATCTTTTGAGTGGACATTATTTTTCCTCCTGAAGAGTCTCAATTCAGACACAAACGCTCCTAATATTATAACCAACGATCCTTGAAAAACAAGCGAATCATCATGCTGTTCTGAGGTGACCTTCAGGGTAAAAAAAAGCAGGGTTGAATTTATAATTCAATCCTGCCTCAAATATTTATCGAATGAGATATTATCCGATCAAGAAACCAATACCCATAAGCAGCGGTGTGATCAGGTTGAGCATGACGTTTTGTCCCAGTGAGGGTAGCAGTTTGGGCAGGTCATCGGCATTTTTCAACGCTCCCCTGACGGTCGGGACAGCGATTACCAGGGTGACCAATCCCAGCAGCGTCCAGACGGGGGCCAGTCCGAGCACCACGGCCAGGATCAGCGAAAGGTAAGTGCCCACGACAAAAGAGGTGAAGATCACTGCGCTAGCTTTCCTGCCAATGAGAATGGGGAAGTGTTTGCGTCCAAATCCTTTATCGACATCAGCATCCGGAAACTGGTTGAGAAGCAGCAGGTTGCTGACCAGGAAGAAGGGGACAAATGACGCCAGGAGGGCAGCCCAGGAGAAATGTCCGGTCAGCGCGAAATACGTCGCGTTGACCATCAAGGTGCCAAAACCAACTCCGGGAGCCAGGAGGCAAAGGGTGGGCACCTTGTTCAACCAGGGTGTATAAACGACAATGATCAAGAAACCGATCAGTCCGAGTACAAGGATCGGCCAACCATGAACAGTAAAAAAGAAGATACCGATTGCCGTGCAAATCACAGCAGTGGCAATACCGGTCCACAAGGCAATCTTTACCTTTGATGGAACCGGAACCAGTGTACCGCTGCCGCCGCTGAAGGGGGTGCGGTTGGTTTTCATATCCAATCCGCTCTTAACGTCCTCGTACTCGTTGAACGCGTTGACTCCGCCATGAGCCAGTATTCCTCCAACGAAGCAAAGGACAGCATACCAAACATTGATATCGCCGTCGGTCCAAATGGCAACGGATAATCCGAGGAAAACGCAGACCACAGCTAAAGGCAGGAACGGGGGACGCATAACGCCGATCACGTATTTCATAAACTCACTCCTGTCGATAAAAATGGTAGTATGAAGTAATGAACACCTGACACAAGGATCAGATATTCAGCCATTTTGCGGCCGATGCAGGCAAGTCAAGACTCGACCCAACTTTCTTTGTGCATTCGGGCAACGATTCAATAAACTGCCGGCCATATTTTTTGGTCAAAACGCGTTTATCAAGTATCACCACCACACCGCGGTCAGACTGGGTACGAATCAGGCGTCCAAAACCCTGCCTGAAACGAAGGATAGCTTCGGGCAGATTGTACTCGTTGAAGGGGTCTTCGAATGTTTCGGATCGGGCAGCGATCACCGGGTCGGATGGAACGTCAAACGGGAGTTTGACGATGACTAATACTGAAAGGGCTTCACCCGGTATATCAACGCCTTCCCAGAAAGCGCGGGTTCCCAGCAGGACTGCCTTGTCAGCTTCACGAAAGGTTTCCAACAGTGTATTGGTTGAGGCACCTTCACCTTGTTCATAAACCTGGATTCCCGAATCTGCCAACGCAGGTGTGATCGCCTGGGAGGTGCGTTTCAATTGGGCATACGAGGTAAACAAAGCCAACATGCGGCCACCTGTGGCCTTTGCCAGGCGGATGATGGCACTCTCCACGTCGCGCTGGTAGGCATTGGCATCTGCCGGTTCTGGTATGTCGTTTACCAGGTAGAGCAGGGTGGAATTCTCGAAATCAAAAGGAGAACCCAGAACCAGCTCGTCAGCTTCATCAGCATTCAAACGACTGCGGATGTAGTCGAAGTCATTGTTGGTGGTCAGCGTGGCTGAGGTGAGAATGACGGAGGATTTCTCATGCCACAGGTATTGCTCCATTAATGGGCCGATATGCAGTGGAGCAGCCTGCATTGCCAGGCGGTAGGTGTTGGGAAGAATCTCCACCCAGTAAACAAATCCGGCATCCGGTTTATTGACCAGCTGATCAAGATACGTCTCGGTTTCAGACAGGCGGCGGTAAACACTGGCCAGCGAACCAAGCGTGTCCTCCACTTCGTCCGGGATTTCCTCCAGCCTGTCACTGACGGCCTTCTGGAACTCGGCCAGTTGACTCAGGGTAGAATGAACTCCTTCCTGGGTATTGTCCCAGGCAATCTCGACGTCTGACCAGGCAGGAAGGGTGCGCGTGGCGGGGAGAACCCGGGTTTGCTGGCCGTATCCGCTTACGGGTTGGCCGTCACGCTGCTCCTCCATGAATATCTCCAGGCTGTGAACGAATTCAGCGAAATTGTTCTCGAGCATGAAGAGGGTATCGGTCGTTTTGTGCACGGCCATGTTGAGCGCGGCGAAATCCGAAGGCGGAAGAGAATGTGAAAGCAGGGTGAGCATGCGGCCGAGCAGACCGCTGGAGGTTCCACCGATCTCGCGCAGCATGCGGACGAAGTCCATCTGTGTTGTGCGGAAGGAAAGTGCACCAGTTGTTGCAGATTCGAGATGATGCGCTTCATCCACAATCAGGTAATTGTATTCGGGGAGTACTTTATTGCCGGTTACTACGTCTGCCAACAGCAGTGCATGATTGACCACCAGGATGTGAGAGGACTGGGCTGCCATGCGCGTCTTGTAGAACGGGCATGCACCTCCGGTGCGTGAAATACAGACTTCAGTTTTGCATCCTTCATCCTCGGCTGAAAGGCGAAGCCAGACCTCACGCTCGATGGGCCCGTTCAGGTTAATCTCACCCCGATCGCCGCTGCCGCCCTGGTAGAGCCAGACAAGCGTCTTTGCGAGAACACGCAGCTCATCCGCGGTTTCCGGTCCGTTCTTGCGCATGGCACTGAACCGCCGCGGACAAAGGTAATTGGCACGACCTTTTACAACCGTGGCTCGTACTTCAGAACCAAGGGCTGCTGCCAGGTCGGGAATGTCTTTCTTGATCAGCTGGTCTTGCAGGGTAATGGTGTTGGTGGAGATCACCACGCGCATGGAATTCTTGACTGCCCATTCCACCGCGGGAATGAGGTAGGCAAACGATTTACCCGTACCTGTTCCTGCTTCCACCATGAAATGCCGGCTGTTGGAAAGGGCGTCTGCCACGTTGCGCAGCATTTCAATCTGCTGCGGACGGCTCTCGAAATTGTCGAAATACCTGGAGAATGGTCCGCCATGTTCGATGGAAGAAGCGATCTCATCGATATCAAGGGATTCAGGGGTTTCAACCGGCACAAGCGGTGGGTAAGTTTTTACCCCGCCGAACAGGAGACCGTAATCGTCCTGTACGACCTTCTTTGCTTCCACAGGCATGCGTCCCTTTTCACGCAGTGCCTGCTGGAACATCAAAGATCCATCCCACTCGATCCCTTCTGCCATGCGTACCGTCTCAGCCAGGATTTCAAGCGGGAGATCGAGCAACTTCTGGTAAAGAGAAATCAACACGGCCTGGCAAAGCCTTGCATCATCCAGCGCGCGGTGTGAATTGGGAATCATAATCCCCAGGGTTAATCCCAGCGTGCCGAGATTGTAACGGCTGTTACCAGGGAGGACAATGGCTGCCAGCTCGTAGGTATCCACGGGTTGGTTGAAACGTAAGATATTCTGCTTTTGCAGGAAGGAAAGATCGAAACGCACATTGTGTCCCACAACAGGGGCATCGCCAACAAAGTCAGCCAGTTCCTGGATGACAGCGCGCACCGGTGGAGCGTTGCGTACCATTTCGTCGGTGATTCCGGTGAGCTGTGTAATCATACGCGGAATTGGACGACCAGGGTTGATCAGCTTGGACCATTCAGCTTCGATCCGTTTTCCGTTAAAACGGACGGCAGCGATTTCAATGATGGCGTCCTTCTGGGAATCAAGTCCTGTGGTTTCGATATCGATTGCGACCATGGAGGGCATGCGCAGATTATATCACGCGCATGTACTCTCATGGTACGAATGAGCTTTCAAACAGTCTATGATAAGATTTATAGTATCCCAATCTTATATGGAGTACGGCCATGCATCAAATTCGCAACGACATCTTTACTGTCGAAATCGATCCCCAACAAGGACGATTTTCCATTCTTCCTTGTGATAGAAAATTTCCTGCACTGAAGCATATTCGCCTGGGATGTTCTTATCTTCATCATCAAGTTGTGAACCAGGCCGTCTCGCTGGAGTGGCAGGGGAAGGACCCTGAGCATCGATTCATTGATACCATCGAACACGGCAGGATTGAAGCGCTTGATTATCATATCAATACCGATTCAAACGGGATCGATACACGGCTTACCATTGGGATTGTCCAGGAATATCCGCTGGTATTGTGGAGGCTGGAGGTTAACAACCAGGGCAGGGATGCAGCCGAAATACACAGGATCGAATTGTTGCGCATGCGCACTTCCGAGTGTAGTACGGTGCAATACCCGGCTGCAAAGGTCAAAGATGACCTGGGAATCTTCACCAACGGCTGGCAATCTTGGTCGGCAGCGCGCTGGTATTCTGCGTCATCTCGAATGACCATCAGCCGCGGTCTCCTGCGCCATTTTCAGCACCCGATGATCTATAACCCCGGCACCCTGCTTCCGCGGGAATGGGGTGTGTTTTCCAGCGATATGTTTGCCGTGATTGGCGACCGCAAGGCACGCACCGGCTTTCTCGTCGGATTTCTCTCTCAAACTCGGCATTTTGGCTCGATCCTTGCGGATTTCAACAATGAAAACCTGGAAATGTGGGCGAATGGTGACGATGCCCGGCTTGATCCTGGAAAATCGATCACAACCGATTGGGCGGTCTATAACCCCGTTCTGCTTGATCACCGCGATCCGCTTGACAAATATCTCGATGCTGTGGCGCGTGAGAATCATGTGCACCTCCCGGATGAAACTCCGGTGGGGTGGTGCTCCTGGTATCACTTTTATCACAAAGTCACAGCCAAGAATATTGAGGATAACCTTAATACGATTCTGGAACAGCAGGACCGGTTACCGGTTCAATTGGTTCAGCTTGACGATGGATTCGAAAGCGAGGTAGGAGATTGGTTTTCTTTTAAGCAGACTTTCCCCGAAGGTGTAGCACCGCTGGCGAAGAAGATCGAGCAGGAAGGCCTGCTCCCCGGTTTATGGCTTGCGCCCTTCGCGGTGAACAAACGATCGAACTTGTTCAAGCAGCATCCGGATTGGATTTTGCGCAAGGCAAACGGGAAACCGGTCAATGCCGGGTTTGGATGGAATTCGTTTTTCACTGGTCTCGATCTAACCATCCCCGAAGCTCTGGCCTATGCCAGCAGCGTTGTCCACACTGCTGCAAGTGACTGGGGGTATTCTTACCTGAAACTTGATTTCCTGTACGTTGCAGCACTTAACGGATGTTACCAAGACCCCACTCAAACCCGAGCGCAGGTGATGCGCAAAGGGATGGAGGCGATCAGGGCGGCGGTTGGCCCGCAGGTGACCCTTTTGGGATGCGGGGCTCCGCTGGGATCGATGCTGGGGCTTGTGGATGCCATGCGCATCGGACCAGACGTATGCGGATATTGGGAACCTCATTTTGGTAATGTTGGAATTCTGATGAAGAACGAGCCATCCGTTCCATCCGCTCGCAACTCGGTTTATGACGTACTGACACGCGCTAACCTGCACCAGCGCTGGTGGATCAACGATCCTGATTGTTTGTTGATCCGTCCGGATACGAAATTATCCATCGATGAGGTTCGTACGCTGGCTACTTCCATTGCCATGACTGGCGGTTCGATGCTCCTCTCCGATGATCTGCCAAAGCTGCCTCGAGAGCGTCTTGAAATTGCGGAAGCTTTAATCCCCGTCGTGAAGGATCGTCCAAGGGTGATTGACTGGTTTGATTCACCTGTGCCTTCGCGGCTGCGGCTGGACCTGGTCAACGAAACAGGCGAATGGCATGTGCTGGCTGCCTTTAATTGGAAAGAACAGCCGGAAAACCTATCGATCACCCCGCCGGATTTTCAACTCGCTGATGGAAAATACCTGGTACGTGAGTTCTGGACCGGAAAAATCAGCGGCATATCTGCTGAAAAACCTTTGATCTTTGAAAATGTTCCGGCTCATGGCTGCCTGTTGTTAGCGGTAAGGCGCGCAGCGGAAGGAAAACCTGGTTATTTGGGGAGCACACTGCATTTTTCACAGGGGATGGAAGTTGCTGAATGGAAGATTGGTGAAAAAGATATTCATGCAACCCTTCGGCTGCCGCGAAGTGCATCAGGCGAGATCTTCCTCTATATCCCGGGAGAAATGCCTGTTGCCGATGTTAACCACACACCTGCGGTACTGAAGAAAATGGACAATGGGATCTACAGCTTACCAGTGACAGTAGACGGTTTTGCCCATATCCACATCCACGAATAATGAAAAGAGCGGAGATTGATTCTCCGCTCTTTATTTAATTCAGTTTACATGGGGGGCAGTGGGGGTTTGCCGCTCGACGTGGAATCCTTGGATTGGACGTGACCGGTAGTCTGCGGCCGGTTTGTTTGTGCTCGATGGCCGCGGCGTACAAGCCAGCGCACGAGGAAGAAGACGGGCAATCCGATGACGATCAGGATGGGGAGAATCAAGACGCCTACCCAGATCAAGAAGTTGACCAGTCCTTTGCCGAAATCGATCAGTGCCTGCAGTGCGTCGCGTGCAACGCCTGAAGGTTTCCATCCGGCCACCGTTACCGGGGCAATGGTTTCCTTGGCCTGGATGTGAATACTGATGGCCGATTTGGCTGCTGCCTGTTCGTAGTATTGGATCTGTCCCTTGAGAACTTCAATCTGTTCGGTTACCTGCATTTTCTGGTTGTAGATCGCAAGGGCGTCTTCGGTTTCGGTAGCTTTTTCATAGAATTCAGATAACTTGGCATCGGCTTCTTCGAGGTTTCGTAGCCGCGACTGGAGGTCGGTGTATTCCTGGGTCACATCCTGGCCGGAAACAGTCTCGGATAAAACGTAATCTTCAGGATCACCAGTCAGTGCTTTGATTTTCTCCATCGCTTCATCCAGATCTTCAGCAGGAACGCGGATGGTCACGTAGGCTTCGGGCACTTCCTTGCCGGAGATTGTCTGAGTTTTGTACAGGTTGGAGCTGACGGTGAATCCGCCCATATCCGAGGCCATTTTCTGAATATCAGCCAGCGATTCGGTTGGGTCATCCACAGCGATCGATAGATCGGCGTTCATGATCACCATCTGGGTGATCTCGGTCTCATTTACTCCGAGACCGGCGGTTGTTTTGCTGTTATCCATCGAGTAGTCTTCGGCAGCAGCAGGAGCTTCCATCATTGGTGCTTCCACGCCATAACTTCCATTCGAGTCCATGGCTACCTGGGATTCCCGCTCTGCTTTTGCTGCGCAGCCGCTGATCGTCAACGCCAGTATCAATACTCCGATGAGTACACGTTTGATCTTCATTGAGTTTTCCTCCTTGAAAATGATCACACTTCAAACTTCTTTTCTACCACTCTGACGATAATATGAAGAAAAAAGTTCCGAGCTACCAGCCTTCGCTGAGCCGTAAAGCATGTTTTTCGGGCAACCCAATCTTTAGGATGCGTTTTTGAACTTCTTGAAAATCATAAGCCACCCGGTGATATTCCCAGGTCATGGCTTCGGGATTGAAGATTGCGTAAGAAGCACGGGGATCGTAATCACGCGGCTGCCCGACTGAACCAGGGTTGAGGATGGTCTTCATGGTTATCGGGAAGATGAAATTTGGTTTGAACGTTCGTCGATGGATTTTGCCATTCTTGTCGTCCATGATAAATGCCACTGGCAAATGTGTGTGACCTACCAGTGCAACTTGCGTCTCGAAATACGGAAAATTTTCGAGCGCAATCTGTGGGTCGATAATATATTCCCAAATTGGATGACGTAAACTGCCGTGGGTCAGGGTGGCAGTCTTCATGGACTGTACTTCTGGAAGCTCTCTGAGGTATTGGATATTGGCTGGAGTCATCAACTCGCGGGTGATTAAAATTGCGCTGCCCGCTTCATCGTTGAAATATTCCACATCTCCCTCACCAGTCACAGCTGCATCGTGATTGCCTTTGATGCAACTCGTGTTTGGCAAGGCTGAGATACGTTCAACGCATTCGTTCGGATCCGGTCCGTAGCCAACGAGATCACCCAGGCACCAAACAGCGTCAAACGTTCCAGCAGCCTGCAATACAGCTTCAAGGGCTGTCAGGTTTGCATGGACATCCGAAATGACTAATATTCTCATAAAACACTATTCCAATGAATAAGGGTCCGCGATATTTCAACCAGATTGACTGCGATGGATTTGTGAAGTTGGTTAATAAGAATTATTGTACTCCGCTATGAGCGTGAGAACCAAATGAAAACTCACACATTTTCTTGATTTTGATCCTCAAATAGAGAATTACTTGACGTGTTAATCCCGTGCTCTCTCAATGATCTCTGCCGCGTAATCATAGCGCTGAAATGCAGGCATCAGGTAAATTCCCTGAACCGCCGGCTTGATCTGCTGGATCAACTCAATGGTTAAGTTAATTCCAATGCGTGCTCCCTGGTCGCCGCTCTGATTCATCAAATCTCGGGTGGATTGAGGTATCTCAATACCAGGTACTTCGGATTGGAGGAAAGCTGCGTGGCGGGCACTAACGAGCGGCAGCAGCCCAACGATTAGCGGAACGGTAAGTGATCCGTTCTCTGATTCGTAAGCTTTGAGGAAATCAAATACCGGGCCAGGGTCATAGATTGGCTGGGTGAGGATGAAATCAGCTCCGGCTTTGAGTTTGCGTTTTAGCTTTTTTATTTCATCTGCGATATTGGCTGGATGCAGGTTGAGCGCACAGCCAACGAAAAAATTGGTGGGTTGACCGATATCGCTACCGGAATGATCAAGGCCCAGGTTAAGCCCCTGTTTGATGAGTTTAATCAATCCTGAAGGCACAAGATCGTAGTTATCCATGGCATCAGGGTATTCACCGATGGAGGTAGGATCACCCATCACCACAAAGACATTACGGACGTTCAGTGCATGTGCTGCCAGCAGGTCTCCTTGCACGCGCAGTACATTCCGTCCGCGGGTTGGAAAATGCAAGACGGTGTCTATGCCGACATTCTGCTGGATCAGGCTGCACACCGCCCAGGGACTCATGCGCATACGTGCCATTGGGCTGTCAGCAACATCGATCACATCTGCCCCGGAATCGGCGAGCAGGCTGGCACCGGCCAGTATCTTCTGGGTGGCGAGCCCGCGCGGAGGGTCCATCTCGACAGCGATAACGAACCTGCCATCTTGCAGTTTTTGAGCCAAAGACGTTGGCGGGAGTGCCTCCGGTTTTATGTCTTTTGTTTCTACACGGATCACCTTCTGATCCACTTTTTCCCGTTCGAGGGTGGAAAGATTCTTCATCGCCCGTGACATGGCCGCGATATGTTCAGGTGTCGTTCCGCAGCAGCCGCCGATCACGCTTGCGCCTGCCTGCCAGAAGGTAAGTGCATAGCTCCCGAAGTATTCCGGGATTGCCGGGTACATGATGCGCCCTTCTACCTGTTCCGGCCAACCGGCGTTTGGCATGACGGAATAGAGGGCATCGGGAACGGCTTGACGCATTAAGCGCAGGATATTGAGCACCTGGTTTGGTCCGCCGGAACAATTAACTCCAAGAAAATCGGCCCCTGCTTCGTGCAGGCGGCGTGCAACCTTTGCAGGCGGGTCGCCCAGCAAAGTGCGGCTGTCGCGAGTGTATGTCATGGAGGCAATGACTGGTAAATCCGAAGCGACCTGTTTGGCAGCAGCAACGGCCTCCACAATCTCATACAGGTCTGCCATCGTTTCTATGATGATCAGATCAACGCCGGCTTTGACAAGTATGGAGATTTGTTGAGCAAAAGCCTCATGGGCTTCGGCTACCTGAACCCGGCCAAAGGGTGCCAGGCGCACCCCCAGTGGTCCGACATCACCGGCAACCAGCACGGACCTTCCCGACGCTTCAACAGCACGCCACGCGGCTTTTACACCTGCCGTAATGATCTCTTCGAGCTTTTTTATTTCTCCATGCCGGGACAGTTTGAAACTGTTGGCACCAAAGGTATTGGTTTGAATGATATCGGAACCAGCTTCTATATAGTCGCGGTGGACGCTCTCGATTACTTCCGGATGTGTCAGGTTCAGAATATCGTAACTGCCGCTGCCGATATCAATTCGATGATGCAGCACTGTACCCATTGCTCCATCGGAGAGGAGGGCTCGCTTGCTATCAAGCAGTTTCCGCAGATCGTTGATCGAAGTCATTGGTACCTTCTATTTCATAAGTTGTTCGACGCGCGTCTCACCGGTGTTGTAGTATTTGGCATCCGGGTGGTGCAGGACGATCGCAGCCGTGGATTGTTCGGGTACAAGTTGATAGGCTGCAGTAAGGCTCATCCCCAGTTCCTTTTCTGCGGGCAGCAGGTCGAATACTCTCCGGTGATCAACAAGTTCCGGGATGGCAGGATAACCCCAGGAATAACGCTTGCCCTGTCCATCGCTGAGCGATAATTCACGGCGGATATGACGGTGCAGATACTCCGCGGCGGCCTCTGCAGTCTGTACGGCCAGTCCGTGAGTAAAGTATGCTTCAGTGTAATTACTCTCTGCCTGAAGGCGGTCGAAGCGTTCTGTGGCTTTCTGGCCGACCGTGACCACCTGGAAAGCAACCACGTCCATGATTCCCGAATCCACTGCAGCAAAATAATCAGCCAGGCAAAGGAACTCACCGAAGGTCTGGCGCGGGAAGTGGAAGCGGGTCAATTCTTTTGGTGATCCCGTTTCTATGAAGGATGGATCATAGATGATCAGATCATCCCCGTTCGATTGTGCAGGCCAGTACCCGTATACACCCCGGGGATTCAACCATTGCTCCTCAGCGGCCTGTCTGCGCATTTTTGCCAACCGGTCTTCGAATTCCTGGCTGAGCTTTTCCCATTCTTTTCCGTGAGCGTTTTTGGCACCCCACGAGAGCCTGAAGAGTTCGTTCTTGGCCAGATGTTCGAACACGATTTCCAGGGGCATACTGTGCACCACGCGCGCGCCCCAGGATGGAACCCGAGGAATCTTTGTCGCAGGTTTGACAGCGGAACGCGTCAGTGTCTTGCCGCTGGATCCTTTCTCCTGAGTCAAAGAAAATTCGAATTCAGATTCTTTAATGATGCGGGTTTTGATTTCTGAACGTGTTTCATCCTGTGCAAGGGCATCCATCGTGGCAAGTCCCTCGAAGGCATCTTTGCAGTAATAGACGCCGGGGTCGTAGATGGAGCCGTCTTCGGTTCGCAAAATGCGGCGTCCGAAGCGCTGGTTGATGGCTGCCCCGCCGATTAAGACTGGAATTTCCAATCCGCGGCGTTTGAGTTCATTGACAATAAGGGGCATTTGTTTGCTGGTGCTCACCAGGAGCGCACTTAGCCCGATAGCATCGGCGTTTTCTTCCACTGCCCTGGAGATGATTGTATCCGCTGGCACCTGTTTGCCGAGGTCGACAACCGTGTATCCGTTGTTGGATAGGATGGTTTTCACCAGATTCTTGCCGATATCGTGAACATCACCGTACACCGTAGCCAGCACTAGTTTGCCTTTGCTGACACCTTCCTTTCGTTCAAGGAAGTTTTCCAGGTAAGATACCGATTTTTTCATTACCTCGGCAGATTGAAGAACAAACGGAAGGATCAGTTCGCCGCTGCCGAATTTGTCACCGACTTCCTTCATGGCAGGCAGCAGCACATGATTGAGAATGTAAACTGCCCTGTCGCTGCGTGTTCCACCCAGTGCGTCGTCTGCGAGCAGCAAGTCGATATCGGAATCCAGATCTTCCTTGTAGCGGTGGACGATCTTCCAATGCAGGCGTTCAGCGGGTGCAAGCTGGCGAAGTTCTTCTTCCTGTGCGCTCTTGCGCGCTTCACCGGGGGCAGCTGCCTGGAAGTGTTCGATCAATCGCGGCAGTGCATCAGTCCTGCGGTTAAAGATCAGATCCTCTGCTAGTTCTCTTTCTTCTGCAGAAATGTCAGCATAAGGGGTGATTGCAGCGGGATTGACGATCGCCATATCCAACCCGGCCTTGACGGCATGGTGGAGCATGACGCTGTTGATGATCCCGCGAGCGTTGGGAGCAAGGCCAAAAGAGACATTGCTCACACCAAGAGAGGTGAGCACCCCCGGCAAGGATTCTTTGATTTGGTGAATTCCATTGAGGGTTTCAACCGCTGAGTTTAAAAACTCATCTGAACCTGTGGCCAGGGTGAAGGTCAGGTCGTCGAAAACCAGGTCTTGAGGGGCAAGACCATGTTCCTTCACGGCGATTTCGTATATACGCCTGGCAACTTCCAGTTTGCGTTCAGCGGTTCGTGCCATGCCCTTTTCATCGATGGTGAGCACGATGACTGCTGCGTTGTACTTGCGTGCCAGTGAAAAGATACGATCTGCCTTCTCCCGTCCACCTTCCAGGTGGGTGGAATTGATCAGGCAGCGTCCGGGTGCGGTTTTAAGCGCAGTTTCAAGTACCTCAAGTTCAGTGGTGTCGATCACCAGGGGCAAGTTGATGACCGGTGAAATCGTTTTGATCAGACGGCGCATCGTTTCAGCTTCGTCTGCACGTTCGGTCAGCGCCACGCACAGGTCGAGTCCGTGTGCGCCGTTTTCCGCCTGCTGTTGCGCGAGGGTGAGGATGGCATCGAAGTCGTTATCCAGCACCATCTTTTTAAAATTACGGCTTCCCTGGGTATTGAGCCTTTCGGCAATAAAGAAGGGAGCAGGTTCCTGAAGCATGGACTGCGTGTGAATGGCTGATGATAGCTGAGGACTTTCTGCAACCGGGCGATCGGCAGGGCGCAGCCCTGCGACCTTCTCTACCAGGGCTTTCATATGAGCAGGAGTCGTACCACAGCAGCCGCCGACCACATTAATGCCGTTCTTGGAGGCGAATTCGAATAGCGTTTCTGCAAATGGTTCAGGCTCTAAAGGGTACACAGCCTGACCGTCAACGTTCAAAGGCAGTCCGGCATTGGGAATACAGGATACCGGGATCGGGCTGTTTTCACCCAGGTAACGGACCGGCTCACGCATGAAATCAGGTCCGGTTGAGCAATTTAATCCGATGACATCGATCGGCATTCCCTCAAGGATTGATACGACAGCGGTGATATCCGTGCCCAGCAGCATGCGTCCAGTGGTATCCAGTGTGACCTGCGCCTGGATGGGAAGGCGTTTTGATGTCTGGGTAAAAGCTGCTTCGATGCCCAGAATGGCCGCTTTGACTTCGAGGATATCCTGCGAGGTTTCGATCAGCAGCAGGTCTACGCCGCCGTCGATCAATGCGGCTGCCTGTTCGCGGAAGAGATCCACCAGTTCATCGAAGGTAATATTCGACAATTCAGGGTCGTTCATGGAAGGCAACTTGCCAGAAGGTCCCATCGATCCGGCGACGAACCGGGGTTGTTCAGGGGTAGCAAATTCATCGGCAAGGCGGCGTGCTAACTTTGCAGCTGACTTGTTAATCTCTGCCACCTTGTCTGCCAGGCCGTATTCACCCAGGGTCAGGCGGTTGGAACGGAAGGTACAGGTTTCGATGACATCCACACCGGCTTCAAGGTAGGAGCGGTGAACCTTTTCCACAGCCAGCGGGTATGAGATCACGAGGTAATCATTGCAGCCAAAGGTCCTCTCGCCACCGAAGTGCTCGATTGTCAGGTTTTGTTTCTGCAGGCTGGTTCCCATGGCGCCGTCGAAAACGACGATTTTTTTCTTTAGTGCATCCAGGTATTTGCGGTTGGTGTAGTTACGCTCCATGATTCTCTCCGGTGGCCAGGATTTTGGCCGGTATAAAAAGACCTCTCAATAGAGAGAGGTAGCAGATGAAACAATCTCTCTCATCTTTCAGAATTCCTTCTGCCGGAATTGGCACCATAAACAAATATGGTTGCCGAGGTTTCATCAGGCCGGTCCCTCCGCCTCTCTTGATGAGCCGGGTAAAATACCCGTCGATTGGCTGATTTTACCATGAAAAAAGTGGATTTAAAATGTCCATATTAGGCTGATGATAAGATAAAAATCACCTTAGAGTGATATTACAGCGACTAAATACATTCATCTTTCGTCTAGTTGATATAATAAGGTATTGATCTTTCGATAATCGATCATCTTTGCTCATAGGAACTCAATGTGAACAGCGACCCAAACGAACTCAGAAAACAACTTCCCCCCTTCAGATCGATCCTGACCACCAGCATCATCCTGGCAGCCATCGGGCTGGTTGGGTTGGCAGTCATCATATTCTTCACGCTTCCCACGCTTGGACCGCGCTGGCTGTTGTTCTTCCTGGTCACGCTGCTTTTCAGCGGCCTGGCACTACCGGTCGTTTATTATTTCAACTTGCGATTCCCATCCAACCCTGTTGCCGGAAATACCGTGCTGGTGCGGGAGGCATTATGGTTTGGTATCTATTTTGACGTGATCTTATGGCTGCAATTCGGCAAGGTGTTGAACTTTGCGCTTGCCTTTTTCATTTTCGTTGGCCTTGCTGCCATCGAGTTGTTGATCCGCGTGGCAGAACGAAACAGGTTCAACGCACAGCGGTAATTCCATGACCGACCTGCACCGTATTCCATCAGTTGACAGGCTGCTTAGTCATCCCGATGTGTCTGTGATGATCGCCCGGTATGGACGCGGTCAAGTTACTGATGCCATACGCGAGGTGCTGCAGCATCTGCGTCAAGAGATTGTGAAAAATGATCCACTACCCGGACTGGATGAAATTGTTGCCATACTTGCAACACACCTGGAAGCAAGCTCACGCGATACATTGGTGCCGGTAATCAATGCCACCGGTGTGATCCTGCACACGAACCTGGGTCGTGCCCTGCTTTGCAGGGACGCTGTTGAAGCGGTGGAGCGGGTAGCCCGATCATATTCCACACTGGAATACGATCTGGAAAAAGGAGAACGCGGTTCACGTTCGGATCACGCTGCCTCCTTGCTTTGCAGGCTGACCGGTGCAGAGGATGCCCTGGTGGTCAACAACAATGCAGGGGCCGTTTTATTATGTCTCTCCGCGCT
>Ga0116191_1000157_pt1 | contig 66249 bp, 46 predicted proteins | sample AD_UKC111_MetaG_FD_89897 | JGI IMG/M metagenome (GOLD analysis project Ga0116191, IMG submission 89897) | Active sludge microbial communities of municipal wastewater-treating anaerobic digesters from Hong Kong - AD_UKC111_MetaG | ecosystem: Engineered > Bioreactor > Anaerobic > Digestate... | reverse complement strand
CATCAAAAATGGGAATAGAATTAATCCAGGTCCATTTATGGAATTATATAACTGGACTGATGATGGTTTGCCAATCATTCAAGGAACTTTATCGCTGTCTTTTCCAAATAATGATAGTATTTACCAATTGCTTCATTTAGATATGTGGGCTAAATCTCAAAATAACATTTTATCTTTATATTCACCATTCTATTATTCCACTATTAATATGAAAATGAATAATGGATTAGGCGAAGCCATTAACTTAAATAAACCCGTAAATCAAAATGATACCGTCAGTGTTGGTCAATTAACTGCCTGCCGACATGCAAATGGTAGAGATTGGTGGGTATTATTAAAAAGACCTTATCAAAGAATTTATAGTAGTTATTTAGTAGCTGAAGATACTATTGTTTTCAAGTTCGATAATTTAATTCAAATTCAAACTGATACATTTAATGAACCTTATGGTCAATCCATGTTTACACCAAATGGTGAAAAATTTATTAGTATATCAGGATCAAGGCTAAAAACTCCTGCATACTTTGATATTTATGATTTTGATCGTTGTCGTGGTTCTATTAGCGGACATCAAAGAATTCAATTTGAAGATTCATTATATCATATTGTTATTGGTGGTGCTGTTTCACCTAATTCAAGATATTTATATGTTTCAAGATATGATTATATTTTGCAGTTTGATTTAGAAGCAAATGATATTTTAGCCTCAATTGATACTGTTGCAAAGTACGATGGCTTTAAATCCCCTGTTACAGGTTGCCCCACTACTTTCTTTCTTTCTCAATTAGCTCCTGATGGAAAGATATATATTAGTGTGGGTCCCTGTGCTACCGAATACTTAACTGTAATTAATGAGCCAGATAAAAAAGGAAAAGATTGCAACGTACAGCAACATGCCATCTATTTAGAAGTAAATAATAGTTGGGAAGTTCCAAACTCCCCTAATTATAAATTAGGAGCATTAAAAGGAAGTGGGTGTGATACTTTGGTAATGGTGGGGAACAAGGAGTTAGATAAAGTATTGGATAAGATTACTTTAGTTCCTAATCCTGCTTCTGATGTTGTACGATTATCAAACTTACCAACAAATGAAATTGTAAAAATAGAAATTTTTAGTACACAAGGATATTTGTTAGATTCTAAGAATTTTAATACAACTAGTTCTTCTTTGGATTTGAATATACAAAATTACACTAGTGGAATTTATATTGTTAAAGTAAGTACAAATCAACAATTGTTATCAAGTAAAAAATTGGTGATTATTAGATAATTATGCTTACAGGTTTTCTCCGTAATGAGATTACACTTTATTAGAAATATAGAAATTTTAGATTAATAAATTAGAAATATTTTCAATCATAATTTTCTTCAATTTATTTAATTCATATAAAAACTTATTTTTACAATTATTTTATATGTCTTTAATAATTTTTGATGCATACAGGAAGAAGATACAGACCAATTGAGTTTTTTATTTGGACTATTCATACAACTATTGGATTATTAATCTATGTATCCATCCCTACTATTTTATATGCTATTGGATGGAAATTTATCTCTATTCCTTGGCAACCTATTGCAATATTGGGCACTGCTCTCTCATTTATTGTCGGATTCAAGAATAATGCTAGCTATGGTCGAATTTGGGAAGCCAGACAAATTTATGGAAGTATCATTAATGATAGTCGAAGTTTTGCTTATTCAATTAGAGATATTTTGAATGGAAAACAAGATTCGACAGTAAAACTTATATTTTGCAGACATTTTGCATGGTTGACCGCTTTAAGATTTCAACTTAGAGAATCTAGAAGTTGGGAAAATATGAAAAACAAAAGCAATGTAACTTTTCAAAATAATAATTATAGCGTTCCAGAATGGCAATCTAAATTGGAGACAGAATTGAGTAATTATCTGAATGATAACGAATTGCAATATATATTGAGCAAAAAAAATAGAGCAACACAATTAATCGCTTTACAATCTGAAACAATAGCAAATTTGAAAAAACAGGGTGAGATAAACAATTATGAATGGACTTTGTTACAAAATGCTTTAGTGAAATTTACGGATGATCAAGGAAGAGCAGAGCGAATCAAAAATTTTCCTTACCCAAGAAATTTTTCATCTATTACTACATATATGTTGTTTATTTTTATAACCTTACTTCCATTTGGATTGCTCAAAGAATATACTCAAATTGGTAATGGTACAATGTTAGAGGGCTATACGATTTGGTTAAATATACCGATTTCTGCTATCGTTGCATGGTCATTTCATGTGTTAGATACTATTGGGGAAAGTGCAGTGAATCCCTTCGAGGGAAGTGCAAATGATATTCCAATTACTCAAATTAGCAGAACAATCGAAATTGATATGAGAGATATGTTGGATGAAAAAAATCTACCTCCTCCTATTCAACCAACTAATAATATTGTACTATAATAAAAAAACTAATATTTTATATGGACTTTTCAACGATTTTCAAGAACAATGAAAAATGGGTAGCTGAAAAACTTTCTGCTGACCCAAATTATTTTGAACAATTATCCAAAGGACAATCCCCAGAATATTTATATGTGGGATGTAGTGATAGTAGGGTTACGGCAGAGGATTTGATGGGAGCTAAGCCTGGTGAAATATTTATTCATAGAAATATAGCCAATATGATTATTTCTATTGATTTGAATATGATGTCAGTTTTGAATTATGCTGTCAGACATTTGAAAGTGAAACACATCATTGTATGTGGGCATTATGAATGTGGAGGAGTGAAGGCAGCATTGACCCCAGCCGATATGGGTATATTGAACCCTTGGCTTAGGAATATTAGGGATGTATATCGATTGCATCAAGTAGAATTGGATGCAATAGAAGATCAAGGTAAAAGATATAATAGACTAATAGAACTAAATGTACAGGAGCAATGTGTCAATCTAATAAAGACTGCTGCTGTCCAAGAAGCATATATTGAAAGAGGTCTTACTGTTCAAGGTTGGGTTTTTGATATACATACTGGAAAAATAATTGATTTAAAAATTGATTTTCCAAAAATATTAGAAGGAATAATGAAAATATATAACTTAGGTAGAATATAAGCTACATTTTTAATTTTAAGCTATAAAATATTTAATATCAAATATTGAGAATTCTTTTACTATTTTAAAAAAAGAGGTATTGAAATATTTCATACCTCTTTTTTAAAAATAGATTATCATTTCTCAAATAAGGTAACATCTCCTTTGAAACTTTTAGTTGATCCATCCAAAAATAATAATTTTGCATAATATACAAAAACTCCAGGATCCATCTTTTTGCCATTGAAGGTTCCATCCCAACCTAGATTTTCATCTCCAGGATTAAAATTATTGGCAATATAAATTTGATTGCCCCATCTATCATAAATTGCAAAGGTCTCAACTTGCTTCACAAATCGTGGATCGCCATAAGGGACAAATCTATCATTGTAAGTATCATCATTTGGGCTGAATGCAGTAGGAATATACACTGGATATTTCGTGCTAACCCCAACCCAAACACAAGAACTTGCCTCACAGCCATTTAAGTTGCGAACTGTAATGCAATACCTTCCACTTTGAATAGGTTTTGTTGCAACATCTAATTGATTGTATGCTGTGTCTCGTTCGTAAAATTTCCAAATTATAGTATCAATTTCATTTGGATAACTATAATTGCTAATGGTTGCCTTCAAATGAATGGAATCGCCCAATAAGACTTCAAAATCAGAACCTAAATCAACAGAAATTGGTTTTGGGTCTTTCACAGTTATCGTAGTATCCCAATTACATTCGTTGGCATCTATCAATTTCAAAGTATAAGTTCCTGCTTTTAGAGCTGAGAAGGTTAAAACATCTGTTGATGCAGTATTATAACCTGTGGTCTGATAAGCATATTTTATCGGTTTTTTCCCTGATGTTATTTGAACAGAAAATGTCCCATCTCCTTCACCAGGGCAACTTACATCCTTTACATTGGCAATAGCAGTTGGTTTGCTATTACTAACTGAAACATTAACTGTATCTATTGCAAAACATTTTGTGATTTGATCAGAAACAACTAAAATGAAATCTCCGCCATTTGTGGTAGAAGTGACTGATTTTGTTGGGTTTGCAACACTTCCGCCTGACCATTGATAGTTTATATTTCCTCCTTGAGAAGAATTTTTTCCTCCTAAGATTACGCTATTTACTTTACAATTAATAGCTTGATCAAGTCCAGCATCAGCTGTTGGTTTTTGGTTTAAAGTAATTGAAAAACTAGATGTATCCCCTTCAAAAGATGGCGGTGTGTTTTTTTCAGGAATAATGTATCTAAATGTATAAACTCCAGGAGAGGATTGACGAGTAAAAAATGTATCAAACAATCCTAAAATGGATGGAGTCGATTCCCATTTTCCATTTGGCTCTTCACCATTAAGTAGGTTTGGTAAAAATATTGCCGTATCCAATGGAGCACAAATACTTATATTTCCAATTGGCGTTCCAGCATTACTTTTACATTTCGTCTTGAAAGTTCCTTGAATCACTGTTGAATCACAAGATTTACTATCTTTTACAACGAATTTGTATGGATTTTCACTTTTTATTGGTGAAGCGGTTAGCACATTTCCATTGATTGTAGCCACATTTGATCCGTTCAACAAGGTAAATGGTGGATTGCCATTCAACTTAAAACTTACTATGTAGGATGTGTCAATACAATTTGTAACATAATTGGTTGAGTTTGTAACTAATGAAGGGGTTGGTGTAATCGTAAAAGTTACTTGTGTTTCGCAAGAATCTACGAAAATATCGTTCTGAATTTTTCTTTTAAATCTATAAACTCCAGGTTTGTCAACAGTAATATCCGTAATAGATTTTAAATTATCCGAAAATAGTACTGTACTATTTGATGGTTGCAATGTTATTGTCCATAGACCTGTCCCAGCTGCTGCTGACGAAGACAAAGTAGCCGTTAAAATACAATCAATATTTTGATCTGATGGGCAAATCAATTCTGGACATTGGAAAAATTGGATTGGTGCTGATAGGTAAACCAAACATTTTGTATTTAATGATAGATCAACATTGCCATTGGACAAGCTATCATTTACTACAAAAATTATATAATAGGTTTTCCCAAAAGTATAAGTTGGTTTATAAGTAAATAAACCTGTTTTGTTTCTATCCAATATAGTTGCAAAAGGAATACTTGCATTATCAGTAAGTAGATATTCAAAGGTATCGTTTGCATCTAATTGATAGTTACCATCGCTTTTAGAACTAATGGTAGCTACTCCAGAACTAGGTACACAAACTTTTTGCAATGTATTTGCCATTGTACCAGCATTAGTAGCACAATCACATTTTTTTATTCCCTCAATGGAATCCTTACAACCTAATTGGTCTGAAAATACAAATTTAAAGTTTTGATTATTTGAATTTATGGCATTGGAAATGAATTGATTGTTCATGATAGTTCCGCCATTCATTCCATTAACTGATAGGTTTGGATTACAAGATTTAACATCTAAACTTACAGTATAATTTGTGAATGTTGGATCACAATTCGCTACCAAATTACTTATTATTGGTTTTTCACTAAATTCGATTTGAACAGAATCTGTTTTCGTGCAACCAAGATTATCTGCTGTCAGTAAGAATGTATATTTCCCGCAAACATCTACTGTAACATTTGAGGTTAAGGAATTACCATTTGAAAATGTTGCTGTTCCATTCCCGCTTTTCTGACTCCATTTTACATTTCCAATAGAATTTGTTCCTGCTAATGTTGTTGTAGTTTGACATATATTTTTATTCAAGCCAGCATCAACTTTCGGATTGCAATTGAAAGTAAATGGAATACATTCAAAATCCAAACAAGGGTCTGCAAAATCTATTTTTCCAGTAGTAATATCTTTATTGCCAGCCACATAGATTAATTGATACTTTGTACCACATGACAGTTTTGAAGTTAAAGTAAACTTTCCATTGTGGTTACTTTCAATAATATTGAATGCAGGTGATTTCACATTGCAATTATCCGAAATAATAAACAAAAAGTCATCCGATGGATCTAATATTGAAGTTGCAATTGCTTCTAATGTGTCTGACTCACAAAGTGTTAAGTTCGTTGTAGTTAAACTTGTAACATCGGTGATGCAATCACAGATTTTTAGTAAAGGTATGGTTATTATTTTGCAACCATTTCCATCTTCCACAACGATTGAATCTTGTACTCCAGTAGGAATAGAATTAGTAGTAAAATTATTACCAACTAGAACATTTCCATTTACTTTATAAGGCATCGATCCGTTACTGATCGTTATGCTTGCAGTATAATTCTGACCAGATGGATCACAAAAATAGGTTGGACTACTTACAGCAAGATTATCTGGATTGAACGTAACTTCCACTGTATCTTTTCCAATACAACCTTGATTATTTTCTTTCCATTCAAAAGTATAGGTTCCAAAATTATTTGCTGTAATTCCTGAATTTGGTAGAAAATTATCAAAGAATGTAATTGTACCAGCACTGTTGGATAATAAAGTCCAAGCACCATTTCCAATATTTGGGGTAGCAGCCAGAGCTGATTTCAAGCCACAAATTTCAAAATTTACTCCTGCATTAGAAACAGGATTTTGATGGAAAATAATTGGTTGACCAGGGGAAACCGATTTGCAAGGGTCTGTCAAATCCACTTGATTGCCAACGTTATTTCCAACAATATATGAAATATAGTATGTAGTTTCGAATTGCATTCCAGTAAGGAATTTGAAAACTCCATTTTGGTTTTTGTCCAAAATAGTTCCTAACTGAGTTCCAGAATTAGTATGCAAAATGTATTCATAAGTATCATCTGGCTGCAAAAATTCTGTTCCAGCATTATGAGTGGCTGTTCCAGTTGCATTTTCACAAACATCAATTACTGAATTAGACATTGTTCCTGATTTGGTTGCACAATTACAATTTTTTGTCCCAGTAATAATTGAACTCATACATCCTTCATTATCAACTATTTGAAATGTATATGGAGTGCTTTCGTTTATTAAGTTTGAAGTAAAAGTATATGGTGCAACTGTCAATGTTGAAAGGGTAGCTCCTGAACCGTCCTTTATGGTATAGCTATTTGCACAACCTTGTACATCAAAATTTACTGTATATTGTGTCTGTGCTGGATTGCAAGTTTCCTGAATGGTAACTGGTTTAGGGTTATCAATAAAAGTAACTTTTTGAGTCACACTATCTTTACAGCCTTGATTGTTTTCTAGCCATTGAAATTCATAAATTCCACAACCATTGACAATAACTCCTGTATTTTGATTGGTTGGAGAATTAATATTTGCAACTCCATTAACTGGTGTATTTACTACACTCCACAATCCATTTCCCACTGATGTCATTCCATCCAAAGAAGCACTTAAGCCACAAGTTTTTTTATCAATACCAACTTTTGCAACTGGTTGTTGAATTACATTTACTATCTGGCAATTTGTTACTATTCCACATTCATTTGTTAAATCTGCACAGACATTTCCGCTATTCCCAACAATGGTCCAATTTACTTGAATTGTATTTGTATTTTGCCCAGAAATGATATTTCCTCCAGTTACTTTCCAAATAACAGATTCATTAGAGTTCAATGCAGGAATAGAATAGGATTGATTTGATTTTTCGCAAACAGAGATTAACCCTGAAATTATTGGTGCAATTGCTTTTTTGCTCACCACCACATACAAACATTCATCAGCTGATGTTCCGCAGTTATTGGAAGCACTTACACATATTTTCTGACTACCAAAAGTGTCCCAAACAATGGATACTGCATTCGTATTCAAGCCACTAACAATGGTTCCACCTTGAACTGTCCAATTATAAATTGCTACACCTGCAATTGGATTTACTGAATAATTTGCTGTATCATTCAAGCAACCCATTGGGCTTCCAATTATCGTATTGGGCTTGTTTGGTGTTCCAGTAATGTAGATATTCACACAAGTATCGTGGAAGCTACAATTATTAGTTGCTCTAACACAAAGTGTGGTTTGCTCTGTAATCGTACCCCAATTGACCTGAATACAGTTCGCAGCAGTATTTGTATAGGATGCACCAGTTGGTACTGTCCAAGAATAAGTTTCACCAGCAATTGGATTTTGAATACAATAGTTGGATAACATATTGCCACAAACTATCGTGTCCCCAACAATAATAGTAAGTTTTGGAGCTTCTAAAACATTCAAATTAAGGCAAGTATCTTTGGATAATTGACCACAATTATCTTCGAAATAAACACATAATTTATCTCCAACACCTTTGATTTTCAGGCTAATAGAAGATCCACTAAATCCTAAAGTATCATTATTATAAATCCAAGTATATTTACCATTATTATTTTTGTTCGATACTGTAAATGAATAAGTGCTATCGACACAGAGCTGGTTCGGTGCAACAACTTGTGGAGTCTCTGGTGGTAATAGCAAAGATGGACGAATCCGAGCAGTATCAGATTCAACACAGGATTTGGTTTTCGTCTTTCCATTTGGATCTACCCATGTATAAGTGATCGTAATATCCACAGTGTATTTTCCAGGTTGTTTTGCTACAATCGAACAACTTTTTTGACCATTTAGAACCACTCCATCCAATTTCCATTGATAACTCAACGAAGTTCCCGAATTAGGTGTGAATGTAGAGCTACATGCCGAAATGATTGCACTATCTTTAGGGCAATTCAGTGTAGAGTCTTTGAAATTTAATTTTGGAGTTACTAATATAGGTACTATATTCAATGAAACTGAAGTATCGCAGCTTTTTGGTGGTAATGTTCCTGTACCTTGGCATAATATACCAGTTTGAATACCTTTATCTAAGTGAGTGAAAGTTATATTGCATAATTTGTATGTTTCATCTTTACATAATGGAATATCCCCAAGATTTTTTAGAATTTCTTCTTTCTGATCAATAAAAAGATTCAAACTATAACAACCTGTATTAATTTTTCTTTGTAATGTATATAAACCTGGTGAATAATTAGTATTGTTATATGTATAATATTGATCTTCAAAACATATAATGAATGTGCTATCTTTATCGGGCAAATATGGTAGAACATTTACTTTTTTGTTTCCTATAACTGATTTTTGAGTACATGGATCGTAAATGTCACATTTTATATTATAATTTCCTGGAGATAAAAAGTCCACAGAAATATTATCTACTAAAGTAGTTGCAGTTGAAGAACCTCCATTTATACTAGCAGTCGTTGGAGTTATTGTCCATTTATACTCTAAATCAGGTCCTAAATTATTTGGAGTATTAATTTTATAAATATTATTTAGTTCATATAAGCAAATAGGAGTTGGACCGGAAATATTTGCAACTATCGGTGGCGGGGGAATTACAGGACCAATTCCAGCTGATCCAGAAAATTGAATTGTAAACCCAACGCCATTAGTTGTAATATTATCGCATACAATATAATAATTTTGGCCAGCTATTAAATTCAATGTTGTTGGTATAATCTCATCTTGTGGTGGTGTGTTAAAAACAGTTAATGGGTCAGAACAAACACCAGTTGGTACAAAAGGTCCAACAAATATTGGTCCTTTATAACTACATGCTATAGGCATTGGATTACCAGTACATGGGCATTGTAAATATACTGCAAAATCATAATCTGCACCCAAACCATTTGGTGTAATCATAAATTCTAAAGTGCCTGAACTCGTACATGTAAATTTAAACCAATAGGTTTCATGTTCAATATCTAAACATTTATGTCCTATATCTTCAAACATCATACCTGTACCACTTACTGAAGGAATAGATATAGTAGATAATCCATTTAAATTTTGACCAGTTGGACAATCTGCTTCGTCTTGTGAGAATAGTGTCTTAGCTACAAATAGGATTAATAATATGTAATAAATACGTATCATTAAATATGTTTGTTTTTTAAAAGGCAAAGATACATTTATATCTCAATTTGCTGCATCAATCCACTCATAATTTGCCCAATAGCTTAATTATCAACAATAAATACACTTTTTAATAGCTTTTTATTTATCTTTCAACTTTAATTTGTTAGGGATGGATAGATTGAAATTAAGTGAAGAAAGACATTTTTTGGAAGGACCAAGGTCGAGGTGGGCAGAGCTGAAGTATGCCATAAGTGTAGTGTTTCAATTTTTGAAGGGATTTCGCACCCTTCATTTTGTGGGTCCTTGTGTCACCATTTTTGGGTCAGCTCGATATGCGGAAGATCATCCTTATTATCATCTGACGAGGTCTGTGGCAGCCAAAATCTCTAAATTAGGCTTTACGATAATGACAGGTGGAGGTCCAGGGCTAATGGAAGCTGCAAACAGGGGAGCGAAAGATGCAGGTGGCTTATCCATTGGTTGCAATATCGTCCTACCCAAAGAGCAACATGAAAACCCTTATTTGGATAAATTTGTCAAATTGGATTACTTTTTTGTACGAAAAGAACTGCTTAGAAAATATTCCTCAGCCTTCGTGGTGATGCCCGGTGGCTTTGGAACTCTCGACGAGTTTTTCGAGACCCTAACTCTAGTTCAAACTCATAAAACACAAAACTTCCCAATTATTTTGATGGGAAAATCCTACTATAAGGATTTGATAGAACAAATCAATCAGATGGCTATTGAGAAAACCATCAGCATCGAAGATTTGCAGTACATCTTGATAACGGATAGGGTGGAGGACGTCGCTGAACTCATCAAAGATAAATTGATTGACAAAACGTATAAGAAAATCAACCGCATCCAACCCCATTGGATATTGGGTGAGCAGCAATTGCAAAAGAAAGTGAAAAAAACCTAAGCTTATTTTTCGAATGCAAACTATTCCACCACCACCAACTTCTCCGTTGCCAACACTTTTGCCCCCGATCTTTGTGGTTGCCTAAGTTGCACCCCATACACTCCACTGGGGAGCTTGGAAATGTCTAGTGTAGCCAAATAAGCAAAGTCGGGCATCACATACCGCATCACAATTGCCCCACTGACATCTACCACGACCACTTCTGTTTTTATAGAAGGGTCGTATTGAGGGATGGTGATATCTATTTTGATTATAGTTGATGATGGGTTCGGGAATAGTTTAATGCCATAATCTTCTGGCTTTATATCTTTGGTGGCAACACTAACCGTATCGCAAGGGCTACCTTTGAGGGGACCGAGGCGGTAATTGGGATGGTTTTGAAAAGTTTGTTGGTTGTATGATTTTAGTTTGACCTGTCTTTGAACGACATTGCAAGCTTTTCCTTTTTTATCAGGATTATTAATTACTGTCAAATATTTTGAACTGTTTTTACAAGAAACATATATCTTTCCATCTGGACCAAGTTTCATTAAGTAGAAATCATTTGGAAATGGATCTATATTGCCATCAAATATTGCAACAGTATCAATACTTTTCTCAATATCAATTGCATTTAAATCATATTGAAATAGTAAGTTTGAAGATGTTGCATATAAATATTTTGAATTAGGAGAGAATGCAATTCCTCCTCCCAAAGCACCAATATTAACAAATTTAATATTAACAGCTTGATCAAATGTAGCATTACAACGATCAAAATTTGCTATAATTACAAAAAAATAATCTTCTCCAAGTAAACCTGAATGATGTATTGATGCATATTTTTCACCATTTTCGCTAAATACTGTTTGTCCTAATCCTGGTTCGAAAGGAGAACAATCTAAAATCTGTTCTGAATATAAATGCAAACCATTAGTTGATAATAGAAATATATATATTTTGTTATTATTATTATCCAATTTTGTTAACCACCAATCTCTACCATTTGCATGTCTAACAGCTCCAATGGGCGATGCAAACATAATTCCGCTATATGCTTGTATATTTTTTTCAATAACTTTTCCTTTACCATTGTTTAATTTCATATCAATAATGGAATAAAACAGTCCTGATGAATATGGATACGGTAATGTATCAACTCTAGTATCAGAATATACCAATATAATTTTACTTGTATCACTCGGCATTTGCATTGCTACAATGGATTGATTACCTGCATTACCATCATAGCCAGTTAACCCAACTTCGAGATCATCACCATTTTGCATAAGGGTAAACGTAGAATCGAGGATATAGCGCCCATTAGTAAAAAATTGCAATTTCCCATTATTGTCACTATACGTTACTACGGATGTCGCTAAATTATAATCTGCATTTAAAAGATTTCTTTTATAAATATGAAGTGTATCATAGTTGAAGTCAATTACTGAAGCACCAAAATCTTCACCCATCAAAACATTTGATGAACCCATTACCCAATTGTAATCATGTTTAGATTGAGCATTAAGAAAAGAAGTACAAAATAAAAGTAATAAAAAAAGATATTTCATAAATTATTGTTTTTCAAAGTGATAAAATGTTTTAAATTGAGGAGCATAATTAGTTATTCAATTTTACTCTTTAATTTATTTCTTCTTTCATTAATATTCTATTATTTATTCCTTTTCCAATAGCGTTACATCCCCTTTATACATCTTCGTAGTGCCATCTAAGAACATAACTTTGGCTTGATATACATATACACCAGGGTTCATTCTTTTGCCATTGAAAGTGCCATCCCATCCGAACTGGTCATCAGTTGGAGTGAAGTTTTTGGCAGCATACATTTGGTTGCCCCATCTGTCATAAACAGCAAAGTATTCAACTTCCTTTACAAACTTAGGATCCACAAATGGCGAAAAGCGATCATTGTAGGCATCTGAATTGGGCGAAAACATATTAGGGATATACACAGGATATTTTCGTTCTATCCCTACAAAAATACAGTCTGCTGTAGTGCAACCTTTCTTATTGATCAGATGGATACAATAAGTACTACTTTCTATAGGATAAGTTCTGAAAGATAAACTTTGAATCAATGTATCTTTGTTATTTATCGTCCACCTCAACGAATCTACATCGTTCGGATAGCTAAAGTTGGCCAATTGTGCAGTAATATCAGTGCTTTCACCGAGAATAAGATGCACATCTTTACCAAGATCCACAGCTATTGGTTTAGGATCGATCAATGTTACTGAAGTATCCCAAGTGCAATAGTTTTGATCTATCACTTTTAGTTTATATTCCCCTGCTTTCAATGCTGAGAAGGTTAAGGTATCCTTAGTTGCTGTGTTGCCTTTTGTATCTTGATAGTCAAATAGATATGGCTTGGTGCCATTGGAAAGGATGAATTCTATTGTTCCATTACCATCTCCTGGGCATAGAATATTTGAAACAACTACCTGCCCTATAGGTTTTGCGTTTTTAGAAATAATATTCACCGTATCTGTGCTAAAACACCCTGTCAATTTATTTTTAACTGTTAATACATATGTCCCGCTATTATTAGTTGTAGGCGTTGGAGATTTAGGATTCGACACATTTCCACTCCATAAATAATCAATTTCAGATCCTTGAGAAGTGCCTTTCCCTCCCAACTGAATATTGAGGTCTTTACAATTGATGCTGCGATCTGCTCCAGCATCGGCTATTGGTGCAGGGTTAATGGTGATAAATACCGTAGAAGTATCCCCTTGATAGGTAGGAGTTGTTACTTTATCTGGAATAATATAAGTGAAAGTGTAAACCCCAGGAGCAGCAAATCTTGTCTCGAACAAAGCAGGTGAGCCATTCACAGCAGGCTGAGCCGACCATGAACCGATTTTTTCTTCTCCTGCGATTAAATCAAATAAATCGATGATCGTATCAGTTGGTTGACATAATACCAAATCTTTAATTTTTATCCCTGCATTACTTTTGCAATCCGTTTTGAAAACACCTTCGAATATATTCGAATCACAAGATATTTTGTCTTTAATAATAAAGCGATAAGGAGTTTCACTCTTCAGCGAAACCGAAGTAAGGGTATTTCCATTAAAGGTAGCATTATCTGAGCCAGGCAATAACTGATAAGGTGGCACCCCAGTTAGTTTGAATGAAACGGTATATGCCGTATCTTTACATATCGTATTATACACCAACGAATTAGGCTGAATTATAGGAGCAGAAGCTACTCTAAATGTAACATTGATATCGCAAGTATCCCCAAAAATATCATTTGTCTGAATTCTCCTCAATTTGTACAATCCCACTCGATCAACTTTTATTGTGGTATTTTCAGCTGAAATGTTGCTAAAAGTAAGGTTAGAATTGGTAGGGGAGGAAAGGATTGACCATGTTCCTTTTCCAACTAATCCATTCGATTGGATATTTGTGGTGAAAATGCAATCCACTATTGTATCCATTTGACAATTGAGTTCTGGGCATTCAAAAAACTGAATTTGTTGGCTCGTAAGTGCCAAACATTTATTTGTAGCACTCAGATTCACTTGCCCATTGAGCAAACTATCTCCAGCTGCAAAGACAATATAATAGGTTTTTCCAAAAATTATTGAAGGAACATAATTGAACGTACCATTTTTATTTCTTGAAATAATAGTTCCTAATGTAGATCCATTGATGTCATCAGTTAAGATATATTCATAAGTATCATTGGCATCCAAGACATAGTCGTTATTACTCTTTGTAGAAATGCTACCTACTCCAGTTGAGGTCACACAAGTTTTGAGCAGTGCAGTTGGCAATGACCCTGAAGTGGTGTAACAATCACATATTTGTTCTCCTGAAATAGAATCTTTACAGCCTAGTAAATCAGTTATGACGAATTTGTAATTTGCAATCAATCCAGATATGGGGTTGGAGGTAAATTTGTTTCCAGCAATAGTTCCAGCGTTCATTCCAGCCACACTAAATGTAGGAGAACAAGTGCTTACATCAAATGTTACGGTATAATTAGTATTCGTATTATCGCAAGTTGCATTGAGATTAGAAATGATTGGCGAAGTATTAAAGGTATGTTCAACGGTATCTTTTGACAAACATCCTTTGTAATTTCCAATAATTTCAAATTGGTAAGTTCCACAACTCGGTACATTGATTATACTGCTCAAACTTGTGTTATTAGCAATCAGCACACTATTGTTTGTTATGGATTTCCACAAAACACTTCCATTATTGATTGTCCCATTTACTGCACCATTCAATCCACAATTATTAGTATTTACCCCCGCATTCACTATTGGGTAGCAGTCGAACTGAACAGTTGTACATTTTGAATCGAAACAAGGGTCTAATAAATCAATCTGCCCATTTGGCTTAGGATTTCCGACTAATAGCAAAACATAATAGTTGGTACCACAAGTTAAGTTTGGAAGTAAAGTAAATTTTCCAGTCTTATTTCTATCAAAAATGGTGATTGCTGGGTCGAAAATATCGCATTTATCTGCAAAAACATATTCAATATCGTCATTTGGATCTAAAACATAATTTCCATTAACGGTCAATAAGTCATTTTTGCATAAAACCATATTGACTTGACTTACGCTATTTGCTTTTGTTTTACAATCACAAACTTTGAACACAGGTACTTTTATATTGCTACATCTAAAATTATCCGTAATGTCGAATGTATCGTTCACACTAGTACCAATTGGAGCAGAATTGAAGGTATTGCCCAATATTTTTGTACCATTGACGAAGTAAGGTGGGTTACCTCCAGAAATTGTGAAACTAACAGTATAGCTTTGTCCATCGTTTGCACAGAAATAAGTCAAGTTATTATAAAACAACTGATTGTCTCTGAAAGTAATATCAACGGTATCTCTACCCAAACAGCCTTGATTGTTGTCTGTCCATTCAAATTTGTACAATCCAATTGCTGAAACATCGATATTTGTAGTTGGAAGATTCGGATTATTAAAATTAACAATGCCAGCACCACTGATTAATTTCCAAGTTCCAGACCCCAAGTCTGGTGTAGAAAGCAGATGACCAGATAAGCCACAGAAAGCAGTATCCACACCTGCAAAAGGCTTTGGATTGCGGTGAAATACAATGGGTTGTCCAACGGATACTGATTTACACAAATCTGCCAAATCAACTTGATTTCCTATTTTATTTCCTGCAATATAAGAGATATAATAAGTCTTTTCGAACTGTAATGCTGGCAAATAACCAAAAATACCTGATTGATTTCTTGCAAAAATATTGCCCAATTGAGTTCCAGGATTGTCATGCAAAATGTACTCAAAAGTATCATCAGATTCTAAGTTTTCAGACCCAACTATATGAGTTGCTTTACCAGTCGCTGTTTCACAAACTTCCAACAAAACTGTGGACATTGAGCCAGACTTCGTTGGGCAATTACATTTTTTTATTCCAGAAATCGTATCGCTTTTGCAACCGTCATTATCTGTAATAACAAATTGATAGACTGTACTTTCAGCAATTAAATTGGATTTGAAATTGAATGGAGCTGTTGATACATTTGTCGTTACATTGGTTGTCAGATTTTTCACAGAATAGCCAGAGCTACATCCAGAAATATCAAAAGTCACATCATACTGAGTCTGAGCAGGGTTACAATTTTCAGCAATTTGTAATGGTTTCGGAAAGTCAATAAATGTAACCTTATAAAAAGCTGAATCAATACATCCAGAATTGTTTTCAGACCATTTGAATTGATAAGTTCCACAAGCATCTACTGTTGCCAAAGCATTGGAAAGTACAGGATTATTGTAGCTCACATTAGTACTTGGTCCAGAAATTAATGTCCAAAGACCAGTGCCCACATCAGGAATTGCATTCAAGTTGGTTGATAATCCACATACTTTTTTGTCGGCACCAACCATTGTGTTTGGAATTTTTATCAGATTAATATTCAAACATTGATTGACTGGTCCACATTCATTCGTTAGGGTGTAACAAACTTGATTGTTCGAAACTCCTTTATCCCATAGAACATCTATAGATTTAGTTCCTTGACCACTAACGATAGTTCCATTTGTAACTTTCCAAAAAATGAGTTCATTAGCATTAAGTGTTGATATGGAGTAAGTTATAGTAGTATTTTCGCAAATAGAAGTTTTTCCATGAATGGCAATTGCTTTAGGCTTTTCACCAATAATTGTATTCAAGCAAAAATCATTTGATGAGCCACAAATATTATTAGCTTTAATACAAATGGATCCAGCACCGATATTATACCATGCGACTAAAACAGAATCAACAGTATTAGAAGTTAAAATTTTTCCGCCGTTAATTGTCCAATCATAACTGGTTGCATCTATTAAAGGGGTGATCCAATATTTAGTTGTATCTAAAATACAATTATTTACATTCCCGTAGATTTCAGTTATCGGGCTTGGTTTGTTTTTCAACTCAACAGTAATGCAGGTATCTTTTTTTCCACATTCATTATTTGCACTTACACAGATATTTTGAAATCCTGAGAGTGTTCCCCAATTTACAGTTATGCAATTATTTCCTTTGGCGACAAAAGTTGCTCCAGATGGAACATTCCATTGATATTGATAAGTTCCATTGTAATTGGTGATACAATAATCTGCATCTACATTGTTGCAAATCAATACATTGCCATTGATGACAGGCTGAGTTGGACTAAGATTAACTCTAATATCTTGACAAGCAGTTGTACTTGCAAGATTACAGCTATTAGTTACGAATACACATACCTTTCCACCTAATGCAGTCATTTGTATATTTGCAATAGTACCTGTTTGTGATTTTAAAGTATCATTATTATAAATCCAAGTATATTTTCCGTTTGGTTCAGGGTTTTTAATTGAGAATTGATGGAATTTCCCAAAACACAAAATCGAATCATAGACAATAATGGGTTCAACAGGTGCAGTAACAGTAGAAGGATTTACTATTATTTTAACAGTTTCTGTACAAGATTTTTGCAGATATTTTCTCACTAATTCACTCCAATAAGTGAGTGTGACTGTAATATCTACAGCATATTGTCCTGATTGCTTGGCTAGATACGAACACTTGGTTGCACCTGGAATGATTACTCCATTTTTCTTCCATTGAAAAGTCATCACAACTGAATCTTTTGGTAAAAAAGTGGATAGACAGGCACTTATTAAAACGCTATCTTTTGGGCAACGAAATGTAGTGTCTGTAAAATTAACTTTAGCATCTATTAATAATGGAATTATTTCAAAAATCATAGGAGTATCACAACTCTGTGGTGGTTTTGCACCTTTACCAGGGCACATTACTTCGGTATGAATTCCTTCGTCTTTATAAGTGAAACTCGACCCACATAAACTATAAGTTTGAGTTCTGCATAATGGAATTTTCCCAATTTCTTTTATCGGAATTTCATAAGGATCGATATTGAGAACTAAATTATAACATCCAGCATTTGTTTTTCTAGGCAATTGATAGGAGCCTGCTCCATAAGGCACATTATCATAGGTATAAAAACCATCCTCCCAACAGATCCGAAAGGTGCTATCTTTATCAGGAATAATATTTAAGACTTTTAATGTTTTGGTAGCAATAGCAATATTACCAGTGCACTCATCTTTTGCGGTACATTTGATGTTGTATGTCGTTCCAGGTTGTAAAAAATCAATATTGACTTCGTCTAATCTATTATTTGCTACGGGTCCATAAAAGTTCTTAATATCAGCAATAATATTTTGACCATTATATCCAGGCGTTACTTCCCATAGAAAAGTTCGATCACTGCCAAAAAAACCTGGTACTGCAATTTTAAAATTAATATTATTTGCTTCAGAAGGGCATAATAAATCAGGAACTTGGTTAAATGTTGTGGATATAACACTTTGTGGAGTGATTTGACCAATTATAGCAGTACCTCTAAATTCCAATCTAAATCCTTCTCCATTTCCAGTAGTATTATTTAAAAATAGATAATAATTTTGACCTGCAACTAAACTTGCAGTTGAAAGTGTGAATTCAAAAGAATAAGGAACACCAAAAGTAGCTGGAGGATTAAAACAAAGTCCTGTAGGGTCAAACTTTGGGGGATTCATCGGACCTGCATTATTGCAAAATAAAATTTGGGGATTTCCAGAACATGGACATTGTTTCATAAATGCAAAGTCATAATTAGCACCTCCTCCGGTTGGTGTAATCATAAATTCAAATGACCCACTTGCAAGACATTTGAATCTATACCAATGTGAATTTGTTTCTGCACCTACACAATTTCCTCTCATATCATCTGCCATACCAGCACCACTGACTCCAGGCATAGAAACTGGAGCATTACTTGTCAACTCTTCAGCATACTGACAATCTGGATATGAAAATTGTGCAAACAATTCAAAATGACCAAATAAAATTAATGAAGTAATGAGGATAGTTTTGTAGATTGTCCTTATCATTTTATTCGCTTAACTGAAATATATGATACAAATATATAAAGAAATGCTGTATTGTTTTTATATTAATTCTAAATAAATTATATGGTTAAACAAATTATTTGGCAAAAAATATTTGAAATTTAGCTTATTTTCTAGTATTTTTAAATTGAACTAATTTTTAAAATCAGGATGTTTGAATAATATTTTCAATATCAAAATAACAAATTTTGCTATTTTTTGAAATTGATTATCTTTACTTTTTTGGAATTTTGACAAATTAAATGAGTAACAATTTTTTTCAGATTTTGGATAGACACGAGCCAATTAACATTAATTGGAGCAAATGGATTTTTTTAATTTGGTGTATTATAATGATAATTTTTAGAGAGCCAATTCTGATTATTCAACCTAGAATTTGGGCGGAGGAAGGTTCTATTTTTTATTCTTGGGCAGCGAATCACTCTTTTTATGAAAACTTTTCGTCTGCACTTGTTGGATATTATACAGGCTTTAATTTTTTTGTTGCTTCCCTACAATCCTTATTTCCAATAGATTATATTGCATTTATAAGCACATGGATTGGTTTTTTGATTCAATTGATTCCTATTTATATTATTTTGAATACAGATCACCCAATATGGAATCGTTACTTTAAAAAAGTAATTTTAGTTATTTTTTACCTATTTATCACTCCTCCAGAATTAATGCTCAATACTACAAATTCACATTTTATTTTTGGACTAATTTCATTTCAAATATTAGTTGTTCCAACCGAAAATTTGACCAATTTTCAAAGATGGTTATTTAGAATTCTGTTATTAATTGGTTGTCTTTCAGGACCTTCTTCCTGTTTTTTTGCTCCATTATTTTTTATGAAAGCATATCAAAATAATAGCAAAGAAAATAAAATTCAAGCTACGATTGTATTGTTTTCTACTATGCTTCAATTTTATTTTATTCTGAAAACTATTTTATATGAAAATCAATATGGAAGATTGCAAGTTTTTGATTTTTTCAACACATTTGACGCTTTCATAAGAGATAATTTTGGCTGCGGATTTGATTTGATGGGATTGAATGATAAAAAGAATTTTGGGCTTTTCATTTTTTGTAACACAATAATTATTTTTTATAGAAATAGAAAAAATACTGTTTATCAATACTTTATATATGGATTTGTGATAACCAGTATTTTATCTACTTTAGGATCTTTGAACATGGAAGGCTCTCTTCGATATAGTTTTATTCCTACTTTTATGCTTATTTGTATTTTTTTGAATGAACTGTATCGAAATAGTGAAAAAAATAATTGGATTTTCAAAATTCCGTACATTATATTATTAATTGTATTCACATCTAATCTCTTAACTTACAGAACTTCAATGAAAACTGTTTATAATGAAGCTTATCCAATTTTTAATGAGGAAATTGAAAAATGGAAATTAGACAACAATTATACTATCAAAATCCATCCGCTAACAGATGATTTTGTTTGGGAAATTGATTTGAACCATTCAAAAACAAAAAGTGATCTAAAATTTTTCAAACCAATTCCCAAATAATTTTTATTATCATCTACTATTTAAAAGCTATAACACTATTATTCTTATTGACCATCCATTTCTCTGTATTTATCTTTTTAGCCAAGATGTCACCAATGATATATTTGTAATTTTTAGACTCAAATATTTTATCAATTTTCATAAAACTTTGTGTCTCAATATCTTCCCAATCGTTAAAACTTACATAGATTTTTATCTCTTCATCGTTAGAGAATGTTGTGTTTAGATTAGAATTATATTTCCTGTACTCATATTTATAATCATATCTCAAAGCAGAAATGTCGCTCAGAACGGCAGATGCAGTTGGAAATCTACCAGCGCCTTTTCCCGAGAAAAACTGATTTTCTGAAAAACTACTTCCTAATGCAATTCCATTATTTTCATGATTAATATTATAAAACATCTCTTTTGAATCTATAAAAGTAGGCAAAACAAATGCTGTAATAGACTGATTATCTTGAATTTTTGCTTTTGCAATCAGTTTGATTTTATAATTATGCTCTTTGGCGAATGCAATATCTGCTTTATTAATATTTGTAATGCCTAATCGCAATATTTTTTGAGTATCTATTACAATACCGAATGCATGATTTAGAATAATTCCTAATTTATTCACAGAATCTTCACCACTCACATCTAATTGAGGATTACTCTCTGCAAATCCCAAATCTTGGGCGATCTTTAAAGCATCTCCGAAAGTCAGATTTTTTTCTTGAATTGCATCCAAAATATAGTTTGTTGATCCATTTATAATTCCTTCAAAAGACTGCAACATATCGTTATCATAATATTCTTCCAAATTTCGGATAATTGGCAAACTTCCGCCTACAGCAGCTTCGTAGAGCAATGGAACTTTGTATTTGTGTTGTAAATCAATTAATTCTTTTTGATGTTTTGCTATCATTTTTTTATTTGCACTCACCACTGCTTTCCCTAGTGAAAGTGCTTTTTTGATTATATCAAAAGCAGCTTTATCATCATCTATAAGTTCAACGATCACATTAATTGATTCGTTTTCGAGGATAGAATCAATATTATCGGTGAACAGATTTTTAGGTGCATTTCGCAATTTATTGGGATGTTTGATTCCAATTTTAATGATTTCAGCATCCAAAGTTGGGGTATTTTTCAAAATTTGATAGATTCCCTCCCCAACTACTCCGAAACCTATTAGCCCTATTTTTAACTTTTTCTGACACATAGATTTTAATTTTAAACCCAGATTACTCAAATGACTTTTAATATTAGCATATTTCTATTGAATAATTTGGGTTAAATAGTTATAATTTGATTTTTTTCAACTTTTGCTAATGCAAAGTGGAGGTCTGCAATTAAATCCTCCACCTCTTCAATTCCGCATGAAATTCGAATTAAGGAATCGCAAATACCAGATTGTATTCTTTTCTCCTTTGGAATTGATTTATGCGTCATTTGGCTCGGCACACAAATCAAACTTTTGCAACCCCCTAGGCTTTCTGCCAGCTTAAAGTATTTTGTTTGTGTTGCAAAAATGTTAGCTGCCTCTTCGGTATCTATCTTCAATGAAAATGAAACTACACCACCGTATTGTCCTTTCTGTTGTTTTTTGGCAATTTCATGATTGGGATGTAGTGGAAGACCTGGATAAAAAACTTGGTCAATTTGTTCTTGTTCTAAAAGCCATTCAGCAACTATTTGTGCATTTTTGCTAATTCTTTCGAATCGCAAAGTGATAGTTTCTAGCCCTCTCAGTACCAACCAACTATCCCAAGGACCTAAAATTCCACCTGATGCATTTTGAATAAATTTGATTTTATCTGATAATTCTTTGGTTTTTGTAATTACTAGTCCTGCTACCAAGTCGGAGTGACCACCGATGTATTTTGTTGCAGAATGAACCACAATGTCTGCTCCCAATAGCAATGGTTTTTGTGATAATGGGGATGCGAATGTGTTATCTACTACCAACAGACTACCAAATGATTTGGCTATTTTTGCAATATGTTGAATATCAGAAACTTTTAATGTAGGATTTGTTGGTGTTTCAATCCATATAATCCTTGTTTTTGTATTTATAAATGCCAAAATATTTTCAGCATTTGTGGTATCTACATAATGAATTTTTATTCCAAATTTTTGATAAACATGTGTAAATAGCCTGAATGCACCTCCATAAATATCTTCTACAGCTATTATTTCATCGCCATATTCTAATAGTTTAAGTACAGCATCAATTGCTGCCAAACCAGTAGCAAAGGCAAATCCTGAATCCCCTTTTTCGAGTTGGGCAATAGTGTCTTCCAATACTTTTCTAGTTGGATTATTCGACCGTGCATAATCAAATCCTTTATTAACTCCAGGAGCCTCCTGAACAAAAGTAGAAGTTTGGTAGATAGGAACTGATATTGAACCAGTTAGAGGGTCAATTGGCAAAGAATGAATTAATTGTGTTGTACTCATTTCAACAATTTTTTTAATAATGATTTAAAAAATCTAAAAAAAATTGCTTATCAAAACTTCATCAGAGAGCAAAAAAAAGCACTCCGACAAATCAGAGTGCTTTTTTTGTATCGTGCACAATACTATAAAACATTTTCTGACTTATCTCTCTTCGAAAATACGAAGTTGGATGTAGCACCTTAATCCAAAAATTAGGTTGCTAAGGCTTCATCGGACCATTCCCTCAGCCTTTCTTGATAAGTAATCATTTAAAAGAACTATTACGGGTGCAAATATGGAAGTTGTAAAATAATATTTCAAAATGTTTAGATGACATTAAGAAAACTTTAACTTTAATGAATTATTTTTGAAAAAAATTTCAGCAATGTATTTGACTAAAAATACCTTAAATTTTCTTGCCGATTTGGCTGCCAATAATGATCGAACTTGGTTCAATGAAAATAAAAGTAGATATGAAAATGAAGCTAAAGTTCCATTTATCAAACTGATAACCAAAGTGATAGACGAACTAGGTGAGCCCATTACTTTCAAAGAATCAATCTTTAGAATCAATAGGGATACCCGCTTTTCATCAGATAAAACACCATATAAAACCCATCTATCTGCTATCGTTTCAAAATATGGCACAAAGGATAAGTCCTATCCAGGATTGTATATACACTTAGATTCAGAGCAATTCACAATTGGTGGTGGTGCTTATTTTTTAGAAAAAACACCTTTGCAAAATGTCAGAAATGCGATTATGTTGCATCATCACGAATTTACATCCATCCTAAATGACAAGAATTTTTTAAAATATTATGATGGCTTGCACGAATCAGAAGTAAATAAAGTGTTGCCTTCAGAATTCAAAGCTTTTCAAAAAACCGAGCCATTAATAGCCAACAAACAATTTTTTGTAATGAAAGATTATCCTAGTGAAAGAGCATTAGAAAGTAATATTGTTGAATTTATTGTCAATCATGCAAAAGCATTAAACCCTTTAAATCAATTTCTTAGAGATAATTTTTAAGTTAATTTCAGGTAAATAAATATAGATAGGTTCAGATTCTATTATTTATAAATAAGCTTATAATAAGTACTTGATCCACCAATAGAGTCTTGTTTTAAAATCCCATTAACTTTTAAAATTTATACATTTTATATCTTGCAGTGAATATTTTTAGCTATTCACCGCATTTTTGCGGTGAATAGTAAATTGAAATTAATAATGGATTATAAAATGATAATTAAGTGTTCAGGAATATAAAATAAGCATATTTTGATTTACAACTCATAATTAGGGCTCAATTCTCCAGACTGATCCTCTCCATAGAAATTATTGATAATCTTCACTATTTCTTCCACATCGTCTGTCATATAAAATAGATTCATATCGTCAGGATTTACATTATGATATTGTTCTAGCATAACTGCTTTGATCCATTCCCTTAAGCCGGACCAAAAACTAGTTCCTACTAATATTATTGGCACCTTACTCACTTTTTTAGTTTGAATAAGGGTGAGCACTTCAAATAATTCATCCAACGTACCGAATCCACCTGGCATCACCACAAATGCTTGTGCATATTTCACGAACATCACTTTTCTGATAAAAAAGTATCTATGACTCAAGTTTTTATCTGTATCAATATATGGATTATGGTTTTGTTCGAAAGGCAAGTCGATATTTAAGCCAACTGATACACCATTGTTCAGTGCTGCACCTTTGTTACCAGCTTCCATAATTCCAGGTCCACCTCCAGTGATTATTCCGTAACCTTCTTCAGTTAATCTGCTGGCAATTTTTACAGCCATTTTATAATGCGGATTATCAGGTTTGGTTCGTGCAGAGCCAAAAATAGAAATACAAGGACCCACTCTGTTCAAAGTTTCAAAACCATCAACAAATTCAGCCATTACTTTAAACATTGTCCAAGCATTTTCACCTTTTATCCGACTCCATTGTCGCATATGCTTCGCTTTATTTGAAATTTCCATATTTTTAAATATTATAATAATTTGTCATTCGACAAAAGCCTCGCAAGTTATAGGAATCATTCAAAAATTGCAAATATTTTTAATTGGAGATTAAGATTTTTTGATAATATAGAAAAAATATTTAAGTAATAATATAAAGTATTTTAGCAAATAATCAATTATAATATGTTGTTAATCATAAATATATATATTAAATAACATTTTTTTGAATTTTGAAATATTTAATAAATAAGCAACTTTTTTTGAATTAACAATTTGAATTTTTCAAATTAATTGTATCTTTGCAGCCGATTTTTGAAAGAAATCTATTTTCAAGTGCCAACAAATGCATTATTACCTTTTAAATTGCCCATTTTAGGAATAAAAAATGGGCAGCATCAATATCAATTTTTGATAGAGGATGTTTTTTTTAAGGAGTTTAATGATTCATTTGTAAAACAAGGAAATATTAATATGAATGTTACTTTGGATAAAAGAACAGACATGATGATATTTCACTTCAACTTTAATGGTACTGTTGTAACGGATTGCGATAGATGCTTAGCAACAATTAATTTGCCCATTCATGGTGAGAATCAATTGATTGTAAAATATAGCGAAGCACTAAATGAAGATGATGGCGAAGTGGTTTTTATCGACCCAGCTAGTACTGAATTTTCAATTGCACAGTACGTTTATGAATTTATATTACTTTCTATTCCAATTTTAGGACAATATGATTGCAATTCGGATACAAATCCACCTTGTGATTTTGAAATGTTGAAAAGATTGGATCAAGAAGTCAAAATTGAAGATTCTAACCCAGCTTGGGATGTGTTGAAGAATCTTTCTGAAAACTAATAAATATTTTAAATCAGTTAAAGAATTAAACAATGCCGAATCCACGGACCAGACATTCGAAAAGAAGAAAAAGAGCTAGAAGAACACATGACCATGCTGCAATGCCACAGTTAGCAGTTTGCAAAACAACTGGTGAAACTCATGTTTTCCACCAAGCATATTGGCACGAAGGAAATATGTACTATAAAGGTAAAATGGTGCTAAAAGGAAAAGAAAAGAAAGTTGTAGATTCTACTGAAGAATCATAATTTTTTTGATTTTCGTAATTGACGACAACAGCTCCATTTTTGATAAATTGGGGCTTTACTTGTTTTATTAATGTAAATATTATGAAAAAAATAATTAAAACCAATGCTGCTCCCCTTCCCATTGGTCCTTATAATCAAGCTACTACATTTAATGGATTGTTATTCGTTTCTGGGCAGATAGCATTAGATCCAAATACTGGAGAATTGGTGATAGATACAATTGAAAATGAAACACACCAAGTTTTAACTAATTTGAAAGCAATATTGCATGAAGCAGGATATTCTTTGGAGAATGTGCTAAAATGTTCAGTTTTTGTCACTGATATGAATATGTTTGGTAGGATAAATGCAATTTATAGTCAATATTTCAATGAAGAAAGTGCTCCAGCAAGAGAATTAGTGCAAGTGGCAGCATTACCACGTTTCGTAAATGTGGAAATATCTGCAATAGCAGCAAAATAATTATTACCCAAATCATTAATAATGAAATTGTTATGAAAAAAGTACTTTCTGCAATACAGCCAACTGGCGATCTTCATCTTGGAAATTATTTTGGAGCCGTCCAAAATTGGGTAAAACTTCAAGATGCTTACGATTGTAAATATGGAGTTGTAGATTATCATTGTATGACTATGCCATATAAAGCTGCTTCATTAAGAGAAAATACATGGAAAATGGTATTTCAATTATTGGCATGTGGAGTAAAAGTAGAAAATTTGTTCATACAATCCTCTGTACCTGAGCATGTTGAACTGTCATGGGTGCTATCTTGTGTTTGCTCTTATGGTGAATTGAGTAGAATGACACAATTCAAAGACAAAGCTGATCAATTGAAAGATAAGGATAAAGATGCTATGGTGAGTGCTGGTTTATTTCTTTATCCTGTGCTTCAAGCTGCAGATATTCTAATCTATCATGCTGATTATGTGCCAGTTGGAAAAGATCAAGAGCAACATTTAGAATTGTCAAGGAATATTGCTCAACGATTTAATGCTCAGTTCGAAAAAGAATATTTTGTTCATCCAGAACCACTTTTTACTGAAATACCAAAATTATTATCATTGGCAGACCCAACTAAGAAAATGAGTAAGAGTTTGGGTGAAAAGCATTATGTAAATTTGTTTGCGGAAGAAGATAGAATAAGAAAACAAGTGAAAAGTGCTGTGACAGATACTGGTGAAGAACAGACTGGAATGAGCCCTGGAGTTAAGAACTTATTTGAATTATTGATAGCTTGTAATGAAAGATCTATTCATGATCAACTCATGTTGGATTATCAAAATGGTATTCTAAAATATTCTGCGTTGAAAGAGTCAGTTGGGGAAGCTTTAGTAAATTTAATTGCACCATTCAGGGAAAAGTTGAAATCATTTGAGGAAAATAAGAAACAGATAAAAGAACAAGTGAAAGATAGCTCAGCTCAAATTCGTAAAGTTGCTCAACAAACGATGAAAGAAGTAAGAGATTTAACTGGCTTATTATCAATGAAATAAGATGAGAATTATTGCTCTTGAAGGAATGAAGTTTTTTGCAAATCATGGATATTATGATGAAGAGCAAATAATTGGTAATCATTATGTATTAGATGTTTTTATCGGAATAGATTTTAATGACCATCTGGATGACGACCTAAATAAGACCATTAATTATGAAACTGTTTTCTTAATTTGCAAACAAGTAATGGCTCAACCTGCTCGATTGCTAGAAACCATTTTGAATAATATTGCCGATAAGCTAAAGCTTCATTTTAAAAAAATTAGAACATTAAAAATTAAAATTCAAAAAATTGGACCGCCATTGGGTGGGCAAGTTAGTGCTGCATCAATTATTGATAGCTACGATTTTAAGAAAGTTTGCCCTAGCTGCGGGGATAATTTATCTTGTTACAAATCAGATAGTTGCGAATGTTTTAATGTTGCATTAGATAATGAAACATTGTCAAAACTCAATCAAAAATATAATGGTTGCTTATGTATGAAATGCTTAAAGAAAGAATCAAATAATTCTTGATTCTTTCTTTAGATTTTAATATTTATTTTTTAAAAAACAACCATTTTATTGCTTTAGGAAATTCAATTCCCCAGCGATATTCATTATGTTGTCCTCTAGGGTCTATTGCAGTTTTGATTTTTATTATATGCTCATTCAATCCTTTTCGATGTAAACTTTCCTTAAAATGATTGATTAATGGAATCATCGATGCACCTTCTCTTGCCCCTGCATACAGATATATTTTGGATTTGAAAAGTTTGTAAAAATTCATCGATTCGAAATGAATGTTTGGGTTAACCCATAATGATGGCGAAAATACCATCAACTTGCCAAAAGTTTCAGGATAGCGAAATCCAGAATAAATTGTGATTAACCCGCCCATTGAACTGCCGCCAATTGCTGTATTTTCACGATCTGGTAAAGTTCGGAAATGACTATCTACATAGGGCTTTAACGTGTCTTTTAAGAAATTGACGTAATTCCTACCTTGCGAATTGCTCAGTTTTTTTGTCGGAAAAGGATTGAATTCTTCAATTCTATCCACACCACCATGATCTATTGCAATGATTATTACATCACCTTTTCCTTCTTCTGCAAGTTTGGTCATACTTTTATCCACACCCCAAGTTCCAAATGGAGCATAGTCATTATAAAGATTTTGTCCATCTTGTAAATAAAGTACAGGATATCTTTTATTTGAAGTAAAATAATCATTTGGCAGAATTGCTGCAATCCTCCTTTTTCGATTAAGTTGAGGGATATTGAATTCATCTGATATAACTTGAACGATGGGTTTGAATGGATAAACTTCATCATCATAGATTCCACCCCAATTATAGACTATATCTTTAAGTTTTCTCTTACCTTTTGTTTCTATGATTCGGTTGGAAGTATTCCTACCATGTTCGTTTAGTTCTACATCAATCCAACTCCCTTTTATAAATTTGTATTCCAATTTCTCAGGTAAAATTCTTTTTGGAATAGCAAATTTATATTTCCCTTTTCCCACTCTAGTCATTAGATAGTTCTTGTCTTCAGCCACCCAATTATTGAAATTTCCTGTAATATATACTGGTCTTGCGTCATCTTTGTAGGTTGTAAGTTCTATTTTTAAACTTTTTTCAACAGCAACAGTACTCATTTAATTTTTCATTTTTTAAAAATAAAATATACGGCTAGCACTAAAAAAATCATTCCAACTATATGATTAGTTCTAAATGATTCAGTTTTGAAGAACATAGTGCTAAATATAAAAAACACAATCAAAGTGATAACTTCCTGAATTACTTTCAATTGTAACAATGAAAATGGACCTCCATTCTCTTTAAATCCAAGTCTATTTGCAGGTAATTGAAGCATATATTCTGGCAAAGCTATCAGCCAACTAATCAGAACAAAGATGATAAAGGGTTTGTTTTCAAAGAGTTTTAAATCTTTGAATTTGAGATGTCCATACCAAGCAATGGTCATAAATACATTAGCAAAAATTAATAAAGCTATTGAATATACGGCTTTCATCATGCAATAATACTAATATTTAAGTGTTTTGTACAATTTGAATTATCAATTTATTTATAACTTTTCAATTTTGATAAATTCTAAATTAACTATCATTTTTATCCCAAATAAATTTTTTTTAATAATAATTATAAATTATTGATTGATAAATAAAAAAGAAATTTATATTTGTAGGTAAGTTTTTACCCACTGCTCCGTACCAAATGAAAAAGAATTCGAACAATCGCATTCCTTTATGGCTTTTTATTTTAGCCATAGCTAGTGTATCCTTTTTGGCAATTGACCAAAATTCAAATCCGCCATTTTTAGATATTCAAAATGTCTGTTTGAACAAAAACAAACCTGCGACTTTTTTGATTTTTCTTCAAAAAGATGAGTCAATAATTACAAATTTCTCTCTATCATCTAATAACAAGCAATCTGTCTTGGCAGATATTTCCACTAAATTAATTGATCTTAAAAGTGGAGAAATACGATCTTTTAGGTCAGGGCAGAATATAATTGTTAATAATACAGGGAATTTCAAATTAGAATTTAGTGCCAATAAACAAATTTTAATCAATGTTAATATTACAAAAAGTAACGATGAAGAGTCAAATGCAAAACTTGATGTTTTGAAAGTCAATAAATGCTTCATCGAAGAAAAAAAATCTGGCAAACCAAATTTCAAACAAACAATTCCATTGAAAGCAAATGATCAAATCACGATAAGCTCTTCTGATCCAAAGGCTTCAATGTTAGCATGTTATATGCCAAGAACTGGTGAAACTTTTTTTGTGAAAGACAAGCCTACTATCGAAATATTGGATGATGGTAATTATTCTATTGAGTTTTATGTTGATAGGGGATCCGTTGGTTGGCTTATACAAGCAAAAGAGGGAATAGGTTTGGATTCAAAAGATTTTTATTTTTCTGATTTAATAATTACTCGTTCAAGAGCATCAGCTATTAGTTCTAATTCACAAAAACAAGAAAGTAATATTAAGGAAGCCTTCAATCCATCTGTAATGCTTGAAAATTCGAGTAAACAGTTTAAAGAAATTATGGAAAAAGGAGAACTGGATGCTGCTGCTAGAAACAAAATGATGGAAGATTTAATCGGAATTTTAGGAAAAAAAGATACTCTATTGAATACTATTTTAGGTGTCCCTACTTCTATTATGGAAGAAGTTCCTGCCAAACTCAACTATGTGAAAACGAATAAAATAGTGAAAGAACTGGAAATTGATGAATCCGCAGCTTTTTGGATGTTTTGGATTGGAACGGGAGATGGTGCATTAGCTGCATTTAAAGATAAAAACCAAAAATCACTCAATGAAAGGTCAAAACCGATTTTCAAAGTATTTTCAGAAAAAATATGTAAAGCTCAAAACTTGTCCATTTCTACATTCCCATTACAACAAGAATATCCAGATGAAATTTATGAAGATATAGAGTTTGCAATTCTTGATGAAACTAATAAAGATAGATTTTTAAGAGGAGAACAATATACTCCATTTTCTGAATTGACTTACGGAAGAGGCATCAATTCCTCATTCGGGTTTGCAAAAGTACCCGATCAAAAAAATATTTTATATCTATGTATGGCAAATAATAATAGAGTAAGTCCAGTTCAAGTTAGTTTCCAATTACAAACATTTCAAATCGAGCAGGAATACAGATGAAATGGATTTGCTTAAAATATATATTAATTCTATGTTTGATGGTAAAAAGTATTCCTCAAACAAATGCTCAGTTTGATGCTCTTAGAAAGAAAATTTTCTCAAAAGGGACGTTGAAAAAGTCAGGTAATCACTTATCAAACATGGGTTTGGATGCTCCATTGTCAGATCTAGTCATTGAAAAACCTTATAGGGTTTTTGGAACAGAGCCATCTTGGCTGATTACAAAAGATGGTTCATTCGATCGGTATTATTTTAATTTATTGACTGATTTAGTTGTTGGCGAATATGATATAAATCCAGAAACTGGAGATGCAAGAAACCCAAATGCTCTAAAGTTATACAAAGAAGTAAAGAAAAAAGATAAATCAAAAAAAGAAGAACTTACAATTATAGAAAGAGCTAATTATCTTAATTCTTCCATTAACATCCATATTTTAGTCACTTATTATGGAGATTATGGAAAAGAAGGTTATCAACAAACTTATTATGATAAATTGCTGGCAGATGCATCAATACAAAAAAATGTTATTGATTCTTTAAGGAAAGAAGTTGATTTTATAAACTCAAAATACAAAATAAGCGAATCGAGGATTGGAATAATATTAGATTTTAAGAACATTCCACCAAATGATTTTAGTGCTTTTGTCAAGTTTGTTAGTGTTTTCAGCGATCATTTCAAATCCATTGGGATCAAATTGCCACCAATAACTGCCAAAAGTGGAAGTAGAATACCCAGAAATGTACTACATGAGTTGAATGATTATGCTAATTTTTTTATAGTAGAAGCACATGGCTTTGAAGAATTAATGACTGAAAATGAGGTTAATAGATTATTTAATAATTTAGATAATCGTTTTCTTATCGAAAGAACTTTCAAGTATTATGCCGACACTATTTTAAAGCCAAAAGTTATCTTGGAGTTTCCTTACTACGGTACAACATGGGAATTTATTGGAAATGAACAATTTGCTATTCGACCCGACAATGCTTATCCACCATTAGATATTGTTTATAAAAATGTGGGCAAATCAGGTAAAATTAGTTATAACCCTATTGATACAACTATGGCTTTTTTCAGAACTGAAAAGCAAGGGCAAGCCACAAATGCTTATTTATTTGATGATTATAAGACACTTAATCGCAAATACAAATGGATAGATAGTCTTGGATGTAGTGGCATAGGCATTTGGTGCTTGGGTTATTGTAGTGCTAATGAAGAAGCTTCCAACAAACTTTGGGCGGCGATTGGAATGAATTACGGAACTGTTAAAACGGGACTAGGTTGGTTAATAGCAGGTTTCCTTACAATGTTCTTGCCATTAGGATTTATCTATGTCCTTATCAATTCTTGGGAAGTGCGGAATGCGGTGGCAAAACATAGAAAATATTTTTTAAGATTTCTTTTTGCTTTTATAGGAGCTTTGATCATTTTCTTTTTCTGCACGAATATTATTCCTCGAACAACAGTTGGAATCTTTATAGGTATGAGCATAGTGATAGGATTTTTTATATATATGAAAGTAAAGAGTTATATGTCGAAAGTGAAAAAATATCAAAAATATGCTCAATAAAATAAATGGATAATGAAGCGTTTTTTTCAAAAAATTTGGATTAGAATCATACCAGAATTGCTGTATTTAATTAAAATTGCAATTCCTATTGCATTGATAATCATGTGGCTATTTGTTTATCTGCCCATTTTTGCTCAAAACACTGCAATATCTTTAGATGATTCTAATGTATTATTATATGGTTTTTTACTTAGTATTTTAGGTGTTTATATCAGCAGAATAGTTGCATGGGCTATTTGGAAGATTTTTATCCGACAATATGATTTGATACCAGATATTTATGATTCGACAAAAAATGAATCAGTTAACTAAAAAATATAACAATGATACACGAAATCATACCAATAATAACTGACGAATTAAATACTTTTTTAGAATCTCATTTTAGTTTATCTGAGAATGCAGTAGTATTATCTAATATACTTAATCAGGATGGGTCAGTAGCAATAAAAGATGAAAATAAAGTGATAGCAACACTCATAAATGTTGAACGAGATGGATCAAATCAATATCAAGGAGCTGGTTTTGCTCGAACGGATTTGCCAATTCATGTCAATTTGTATTTACTTTTTAGTTGCTATTTCGTGAATTACTCCGAATCCTTAAAATTTTTATCTGGTATAATTGCTTTTTTTCAGACCACTCCAAATTATGTATATGATGGCAACACTATTAAAATAGAATTTTATAATATTGATATCAAAGAATTAAATACACTTTGGACTGGGATTGGTGCTAAATATATGCCTTCAGTCATCTATAAATTTAGAACTATTGGTATTGATGAAGAACGTCTCAGAGATGAAATTCCACCTGTGTCAACAGTTATAACTTATTAAAATTGTGTAGATTATGATGATGCCAGTAAGTATCGAAACAAGATGGGGCAAGTTTTTAACGCTCAAATGTTATCATGATTTTTATAAAGAAGGCTACTGCCCAGACTTGCAATTTGTAGCCTCCGAAGATACTAATTTAATAATGAAGAATTTTAGAATACTTTTTAGAAAACAAGATGATGGTTTTTTATTATTATATGATAAATTTCAAACTCATAAATTAATGAATTCTAGTGTTTTATCAAAAATATTAGATAAAAAATTAATTTTTTATATTTATAATGATAATAAATTATTGAATCATATTTCTAATATTGACTTTGAAAAAGGTGAATCCATTTATTATTTCAACAATATATGTAATTCAATTCCAAAAGATGAAATTTTTCAATTGAATAATGAAAAGGATTTCAATGCAAATAAAGTTAACTTAAAAAGGAAAATATTTTCAATAAATACCGAAAAACCTATCTTGTCAAAAGAATTGATGATTTATAATTCACTAGGCGAATCAATCACTAATAGATCGTTAACTGCTGCTGAAGATAAAGCGAAAACAACAAATCATCATATTGATATTCAATATACTGATGAAGGGTTATATGAAATAAAATCGGAATCAGGTTCACAAAGAATATATTGCATTAATAACGGTACAGATTTGAAAATATGGGGAGTGATAGAAATATATTTGAATGCAAATAATAATAAAGCTAAATTGTTTGATTCTAAAAATATGCTCTCCCCAATTTTAAAAATTCAATTTGAATCAAGATTTACTTACTGGAAATACTTGCTAATTGGTAGATTTACAGACATACAAAATATATCAGAAGTAAAAATTACTTACAAAAGTTCTGAAATTGAGTTTTCAAAACCATTAATGACTGAACTTATGACTGGAGGTAAGGCTATAATGATAGAATCCTTAGAACCCATAAAATCTAGCGAATTATTATTTACAAATGACTCTCTAAGTTTAAAGCTAAAAGTAGATCATAAGTGGATTTCTAAAACAATTGCAATTCCAAAACCATCAATTGATATGATCAAACCCAATAGAGATAATGGTAAGTTATATTCATTAGCATACATATATGTATAATCATATCAATTTCATTACCTTTGCAAGAAAATGTCAAATACATTAGCATCAACAGATTTTGATTTTCCAAACCAAAAAAGTGTTTATAAAGGTAAAGTAAGGGATGTATATGAAATAGAAAACAAACTGTTTCTGATTGCAACTGACCGAATTTCAGCATTTGATCACATTCTACCAGAACCAATTCCTTTCAAAGGTCAAGTTCTAAATCAAATTGCTGCCTACTTTCTGAATCATACCAAATCTGTAATACCAAATTGGTTAATTGCTACTCCTGATCCAAATGTTAGTGTTGGGCACAAATGTAATCCTTATAGAATAGAGATGGTGGTAAGAGGTTATCTCACGGGTCATGCATGGAGAATTTATGAAAAAGGTGGAAGAGAAATATGTGGAGTTAAACTACCAGAAGGAATGAAGCAAAACCAAAAATTTGAAAAGCCAATTTTAACACCAACAACAAAAGCAATTGAAGGTCATGATGAAGATATTTCAAGAGAACAGATTATTTCAAGAGGTATTGTTTCTGAAAATGATTATAAGATAATAGAGCAAAAGTCACTTGATTTATATGATTTAGGAGTTGCAATGGCTAAAGAAAGAGGCTTAATTTTGGTAGATACCAAATATGAATTTGGGAATTTTAATGGTGAAATCTTAGTTATTGATGAAATTCATACTCCAGATTCTTCTCGTTATTTCTATTCAGATTCTTATTTAGAGAATTTTAATAATAATAAACCACAACAACAATTATCCAAAGAATTTGTAAGAGAATGGCTCATACAAAATGGATTTCAGGGAAGAGAAAATGAAGTAATACCAATAATGTCAAAGGATTGGGTTAATGAAATTAGCGAAAAATATATAAGATTATATGAAATAATTACTGGTGAAAAATTCATAAGAAATGCCAATGAAGATATTTCAGAAAGAATATTTAATAATATTAAAACTTTTTTAGCATAGCGCTGTTTACAAGTCGGGTTTTTCTAAAGTATAATGTTTGAAAATATTTAATAAAAAAATCAATTTTTTTTTTTGAATATTAAAGAATAGTGTTATCTTTGCATCGCTTTTGAAAAAACAAGTTCTTTTAAGTATTGAAATTATCATAGATACAATATATTTATCTATATTGCCAGTGTAGCTCAGTTGGCCAGAGCAGCTGATTTGTAATCAGCTGGTCGGGGGTTCGAATCCCTCCACTGGCTCTAATCTTTGAATTTTGGTGTTCTCACCTCTTTGAAAAGTGTTAGAGTGAATGATTTTGAGGGGGTGCGCCGAAGTGGGAGAGACGGGGCAGACTGTAAATCTGTTGGCTTGCCTGAATAGGTTCGAATCCTATCACCCCCACAGCATTCATTAATAATTTTGTATTTAGAATTGCGGGAGTAGCTCAGTTGGTAGAGCGACAGCCTTCCAAGCTGTAGGTCGCGGGTTCGAGCCTCGTCTCCCGCTCTAAAATGTTGAGTTATTTTGCTTAAATAAAATTTATGCCAACGTAGCTCAGGGGTAGAGCACTTCCTTGGTAAGGAAGAGGTCGTGGGTTCAATTCCCATCGTCGGCTCTAAAATAAAAATAAATTGTTTTTTACAATATTATATTCAAATTAAGTCTTAAAAAAAAATTAAAATGGCTAAGGAAACATTTCAACGTGTCAAGCCCCATGTTAATATAGGTACTATCGGTCACGTAGATCACGGTAAGACTACTCTTACTGCAGCTATTACTTATGTTTTAGCACAAGATGGTTTGGCAAAAAAAATGGACTACGATTCAATTGACGCTGCTCCAGAAGAAAAAGAAAGAGGTATTACTATTAACACAGCACACGTTGAATATGAGACGGCTAACCGTCACTATGCTCACGTTGACTGTCCTGGTCACGCCGACTATGTGAAAAACATGGTAACTGGTGCTGCTCAAATGGATGGTGCAATTCTTGTTTGTGCTGCTACAGATGGTCCAATGCCGCAAACTAGAGAACACATCCTACTTGCAAGACAAGTTGGTGTTCCAAATATTGTTGTTTTCATGAATAAAGTTGATATCGTTGAAGATCCTGAGATGATAGAACTTGTAGAAATGGAACTTCGTGAATTATTAAGTTCATATAACTTTGATGGAGATAATATCTCAATCATCAAAGGCTCTGCATTGAAAGCTTTAGAAGGTGATGCTCATTATACTCAAGTTATCAAAGATTTGATGGCAGCTTGCGATAATGATATCAAAGATCCAATAAGATTAGTTGATCAACCTTTCTTAATGCCAGTTGAAGACGTATTTTCTATCACAGGTAGAGGTACTGTTGCTACAGGAAGAATAGAAAGAGGAGTAATCAAAGTTGGAGATTCTGTTGAAATCATTGGTATGATGAAAGATGACGAAAAACCAATCGTTTCTACATGTACTGGTGTTGAGATGTTCAGAAAATTATTAGATCGTGGAGAAGCTGGTGACAATGCAGGTTTATTACTTAGAGGTGTTGACAAAGCTCAAATCCGAAGAGGAATGGTTATTTGTGCTCCAGGTTCTGTGAAACCACACAAAAAATTCAAATGTGAGGTATATGTATTGAGCAAAGAAGAAGGAGGAAGACATACTCCATTCTTTAATGGCTACAGACCTCAGTTTTATTTCAGAACTACTGACGTAACTGGTGATTGTGTTTTACCAGCTGGTGTAGAAATGGTTATGCCTGGTGATAATGTAACTTTGGAAGTTACTTTATTAAACACTATCGCAATGGAAAAAGGTTTGAGATTTGCGATTCGTGAAGGTGGTAGAACTGTTGGTGCAGGTCAGGTAACTGAGATTTTACAATAATTATAAGTAGTAATACTTTAAAATATTAAATTAAGCAACCTCTTGTAGGTTGCTTAATTTTTGTTTTTCGCGGAAATAGCTCAATTGGTAGAGTGGCGGTCTCCAAAACCGTAGGCTGTGGGTTCGAGTCCTTCTTTCCGCGCCTTTTTAATTAAATAAATCGAAATTCGATGGATAAATTAAGAAATTATGTTAAGGAAAGTTATGATGAGTTAGTACATCATGTAACTTGGCCAACATTAGCAAACTTACAAGGTACTACGATGGTAGTGATTATCGCTTCTGTCTTGATAGCTTTAATTGTGTTTGTAATGGATATTATTGCCAAAACAGGCTTAGGATTCATCTACAAATTATAATTTAAATCAAAATATCAACAAAAACCAAAACTATTATGGCTGAAGACAAAAAGTGGTATTCACTTAGGGTAATATCTGGTAAGGAAAGAAAAATAAAAGAGAGGATTGATTTGGAAGTATTGCGTTCCGAATGGTCTGATTTTATATTTCAGGTAGTTGTGCCAACAGAAAAAGTTTATAAAATAAGAAATGGTAAAAAAGTTATTTCTGAAAGAAATATTTTACCTGGATATATTTTAGTGGAAGCTTTGTCTGGCAAATTAACTCCAGAAGTGGTAGGTGTTATTGATGGAATTCCTAATGTGATACATTTTTTAGGAAAAAATACACCTATTCCAATGACTACTACTGAGGCAAATCGACTTTTAGGTAAAGTTGACAATTCTCAAGATATTGGCGAAGCATTAATAGAACCATTTATTATTGGTGAAACAGTTAAAATCATAGATGGACCATTTAGCGATTTTATTGGTGACATTCAAGAAGTAAATGATGAAAAGAAAAAACTTAAAGTAGTTGTGAAAATTTTCGGTAGAGGTACTGAAGTTGAACTCAATTTTATGCAAGTTGAAAAACAATAAATTTTAAAAATTGATAATTGAATATTTTGATACCACTTCTCCGGTATTATGTGCTTCCAACATAAAATATTCAATTTCTAAATTATATCATTAATTAATAGTTTACAATGGCTAAAGAAGTAGATATTTATATAAAACTTCAAGTTAAAGGTGGGCAAGCAAATCCCGCTCCTCCAATTGGACCAGCTTTAGGTTCGAAAGGAGTAAATATCATGGAGTTTTGTAAGCGATTCAACGCTGCAACACAAGATCAGCCTGGTAAAATATTACCTGTTATTATTGGAGTTTACAAAGACAAAACATTTGATTTTGTAATTAAAACTCCTCCAGCTGCAATTCAATTGGCAGAAGCTGCAAAAATCAAATTAGGATCTGCTGAACCTAATAGAAAGAAAGTAGGATCTGTTACTTGGGATCAAGTAAAAGGAATTGCTGAAGTTAAAATGCCAGATTTGAATTGTTTTACAATTGAATCTGCAATGAAAATGGTAGCTGGTACAGCACGTAGTATGGGTCTTACTGTTACAGGTACACCACCTTGGGCATCTTAATATTATTTTAATCATAAGGGAGTTCTTTTATAGAATGCTATACCTTTAAATTTTTTGCAATGTCAAGAATAACTAAAAAAAGAAAAGTTGTAAACGTCAAAGTTGATGAAAGCAAATTATATACTTTAGGTGAAGCTATGTCTTTAGTTAAAGATGTGAATATTGCTAAATTTAACGCTTCCGTTGATGTTCACGTAAGACTTGGAATCGACCCTAGAAAAGCAGACCAAGCACTAAGAGGTACTGTTACACTACCTCATGGAACTGGTAAGACAAAGTCTGTGGCAGTTATTTGTACTCCTGATAAGGAAGAAGAAGCTAAAGCAGCTGGTGCTGATTACGTTGGATTAGATGAAATTATTTCTAAAATCCAAGGTGGTTGGACTGATGTTGATGTTATTGTTGCTACACCAAACGTTATGGTTCAGTTAGGAAAAGTTGGTCGTATTTTAGGACCAAGAGGTTTAATGCCTAATCCTAAAACTGGAACTGTTACAGTTGATGTAGGAAATGCTGTTAGAGAGGTTAAAGGCGGAAAAATTGCTTTTAGAGTTGACAAATTTGGTATAATTCACTCATCTGTTGGTAGAATAAATTTCACACCTGAGCAATTAGCTGATAATGCAACTGAATTGATTAATACGCTAATAAAAATGAAACCATCTACAGCGAAAGGTCAATATATGAAGTCAATATCAGTGGCAAGCACAATGAGCCCTGGGATAAAAGTTGATACAAAATCTATTAAGTAATCCTCTAATATCAACAATAAAGATGACAAGAGAAGAAAAAACGGTAGTAATATCGGAATTAAAAGAGCAATTTAGCATTAATCCTTTTTTCTATTTTACTGATTCCTCATCGCTTTCAGTCGGTGAAGTTAACAATTTAAGAAGAAAATGCTTTGAAAAAGGCATTGAAATGAAAGTTGTTAAAAATTCATTAATCAAGAAAGCTCTAGAAGGAAATAGTGCAGACAAAGGATATGAAGCTTTATTTCCAGCTCTTAAAGGGCATACTGCAATAATGTTTACAGATGTTGCAAATGTTCCTGCTAAGTTGATTGATGAATTTAGAGGCGATAAGGAGCTTCCATCTATCAAAGCTGCATATATTGATTCAGCGGTTTACTTAGGGGATAGTTCGATTAAGGAACTAAAAGCTTTGAAATCGAAGGAAGAATTAGTTGGCGATATCATAATGTTATTACAATCACCTGCGAAGAACGTAATCAGTGCATTAAAATCTGGTTCGAATACTATTGCTGGTTTATTGAAAACATTAGAAGAAAGAGCGGCATAATTTATTATATCTCAAAAAATCAATAATTAATTATTTTAAATCATTTAGAAACTATTAAATATTACTAAAATGGCAGATATTAAATCTCTAGCAGATCAATTAGTAAACCTTACAATCAAAGAAGTTACAGAATTAGCAGCTATACTTAAAGATGAGTATGGTATCGAACCAGCTGCTGCTGCTGTTGCTGTTGCTGCTCCTGCTGCAGGTGGCGGTGCTGCTGCTGCAGCAGAACAAACTGAATTCGAAGTAATTTTGAAAGATGCAGGTGCAAACAAACTTAATGTCGTAAAAGAAGTTAAGAACGTATTAGGATTAGGCTTAAAAGAAGCTAAAGACTTGGTTGACGGTGCACCATCATCATTGAAATCTGGTGTATCTAAAGATGAAGCAAACTCTTTAAAAGCAACTTTAGAAGGAGCAGGTGCAGTAGTTGAAATCAAGTAATTATAGCTTTTTTGATCTATAAATTTTCATGGCAGGACCATACAATTTTTTGTTATTTCTTGTTAATTATACTTAGTCAGGTGATATTTTCACTCTGACTAAGTGTATTTTTATTAAAATTATATCCAAAATCGCAATCTAATAATATTCAGGCAGTTTTTGTTTGAACTAAAATTTAAACTTACTTACCAATGGCAGAAGCAAACGGTGTAGTTCATAGTGCGGATAAAAAACGCATCAATTTTGGGAAAATTAAGTTGTCATCTCACGATCCTGATCTTTTAGAGATTCAGTTGAAATCCTTTCAAGAGTTCTTTCAGTTAGAAACTACTCCTGAAAATAGGATCAACGAAGGTTTGTATAAATGTTTCAAGGAAAATTTCCCGATAACCGATGCAAGAAACATTTTTGTACTTGAATTCTTAGATTATTTTATTGATCCACCTCGCTATACAATTGATGAGTGTATGCACAGGGGATTGACTTATAGCCTACCTTTAAAGGCTAAGTTGAGATTGTCTTGTAATGATGAAGAACACGTCGATTTCGAAACGATTGTTCAAGATGTGTTTTTAGGAAATATTCCTTATATGACTCCTAAAGGAACATTTATTATCAATGGTGCTGAAAGAGTTGTTGTATCTCAATTACATAGATCTCCAGGAGTATTTTTCGGTCAAAGCTACCATCCAAATGGGACAAAAATTTACTCTGCAAGAGTAATTCCATTCAAAGGGGCTTGGATGGAATTCGCTACGGATATCAATACCGTAATGTATGCTTATATTGATAGAAAGAAAAAGTTTCCAGTAACTACTCTGTTAAGAGCTATTGGATTTGATACAGATAAAGAAATATTGAACCTATTCGGATTAGCTGATGAAATTTCAGCTGATAGAGATAGTTTACAAAACTCAATTGGTAGAAAACTTGCTGCTAGGGTGTTAAGAAGCTGGACTGAGGATTTTGTGGATGAAGACACTGGAGAGGTAGTTACTATTGAAAGAAATGAAATAATCTTAGAAAGAGATGTTATTCTAGACGAAGAAAATATTGAATATATATTGGATTCTAGTGTAACAAATGTAATTCTACAAAGAGAAAATGTAGAAGAAGATTATTCGATAATTTATAATACTTTACAAAAAGATCCTTCAAGTTCAGAGCTTGAAGCTGTGCAATATATATATCGACAACTTAGAGGTACTGATCCTCCTGATGACGAAACGGCAAGAGGAATCATTGACAAATTGTTTTTCTCTGATAAAAGATATAATCTTGGTGATGTAGGAAGATATAAGATTAATAAAAAATTAAGTCTTACTATTGAAGACACTAATTTAGTATTAACGAAAGAAGATATAATCGCTATCGTTAACTATTTAGTGAAGTTAATGAACCAAAAAGCTGATATTGATGATATCGATCATTTGAGTAATCGACGTGTAAGAACTGTTGGAGAACAATTATTTGCTCAATTTGGTGTTGGTCTGGCTAGAATGGCTAGAACAATAAGAGAGCGAATGAATGTAAGAGATAATGAAGTGTTTACACCAGTTGATTTAATTAATGCAAGAACTCTATCTTCAGTAATTAATTCATTCTTTGGAACAAGTCAATTATCTCAGTTTTTGGATCAAACAAATCCATTATCAGAAATTACTCATAAAAGACGTATTTCTGCATTAGGACCTGGAGGTTTGAGTAGAGAAAGAGCTGGTTTTGAGGTTCGTGACGTTCATTATTCTCATTATGGTCGTCTTTGTACTATTGAAACTCCAGAAGGACCAAATATCGGATTGATATCTACATTATGTGTTCATGCTAAGATCAATAAAATGGGATTCTTAGAAACACCATATCGTAAAGTAATGAACGGTGTGGTGGATATGAATAATGTTGAGTATTTATCAGCCGAAAGCGAAGACTTTTGTAAAGTAGCTCAAGCAAATTCGCCAGTAAGTGACGATGGAATTTTCGCTACTGATAGGATAAAATCGAGAGAACATGGGGAATTCCCAGTTTTGACTCCTGAGGATCTTGATTTTATGGATGTTGCACCAAATCAAATTGTTGGTGTATCTGCATCACTAATTCCGTTTTTAGAGAATGATGATGCAAACCGTGCTTTGATGGGATCCAACATGCAACGTCAAGCTGTTCCATTGATTCGTCCAAAATCGCCAATTGTTGGTACAGGATTGGAAGGAAAAGTGGCTAGAGACTCAAGAATGTTGATTAATGCTGAAGGAGATGGAGTTGTAGAATATGTTGATTCTACCGAAATTATCATCAAATATGATAGAACTGAAGAAGAGCAGCTCGTTTCTTTTGAAGACAATAGAAAGACTTATGTTTTAACAAAATTCCTTAGAACCAATCAAGGAACTTGTATAAATCTGAAACCAATCGTTAGAAAGGGTCAGAGAGTGGATAAGAACTCTATTCTTTGTGAAGGATATGCAACAGAAAATGGAGAATTAGCACTTGGGCAGAACTTGAAAGTTGCATTTATGCCTTGGAAAGGGTATAATTTTGAGGATGCGATAGTAATTTCAGAAAGAGTTGTTCTTGAAGATATTTTCACTTCTTTACATATTGAGCATTTCGAAATGGATGTTCGAGATACAAAATTGGGTGAAGAAGAGTTAACTAATGATATTCCAAATGTTGGTGAAGAAACAACAAAGGATTTGGATGAAAATGGTATCATCAGAATAGGTGCATGGGTAAAAGAAGGTGATATTTTAATAGGTAAGATCACTCCAAAAGGAGAATCTGACCCTACACCTGAAGAAAAATTACTTAGAGCAATCTTTGGAGATAAAGCTGGAGATGTAAAAGATGCATCTTTGAAGGCACCACCATCTACAAATGGAGTAATCATTGATAAGCAATTGTTTGCAAGAGCAAAGAAAGATAAAATCCAAAAAGTTAAAGAAAAAGAACAATTGGATAAACTTGATGATGTTCACGAAGTTGCAATCAATGAGTTAAAAACAATATTAGTTGATAAACTATATTCTTTAATTAAAGAGAAAATTTCTCTTGGTGTAAAAAGTATCTATAATGAACCATTAGTTTCTAAAGGTACTAAATTCACTTTACAATTACTTAGAGAGCTAGATTATTCACATATTGATTATGCAAATTGGACAGATGATAGCCATACTAATGATTTGATAGCTAGATTATTACATAATTATAGCATTAAAGTAAACGAAGAAGTTGGTCGATACAAAAGAGAGAAATTCAATATCAGTATTGGAGATGAATTACCTGCTGGAGTATTAAAATTAGCTAAAATTTACTTAGCGAAGAAACGAAAGTTGAAGGTTGGAGATAAATTAGCTGGTCGTCATGGAAATAAAGGAATTGTATCTAGGATTGTTCGTCAAGAAGATATGCCATTCCTTGAAGATGGAACTCCAGTTGATATTGTTTTGAATCCGCTGGGTGTACCTTCAAGGATGAATTTGGGTCAAATTTTCGAAACTGTACTAGGTTGGGCGGGTGAAAAATTAGGAGTTAAATTTGCTACTCCGATTTTTGACGGTGCCAAACAAGATGAAATCGAAAATTGGATCGAAAAAGCCGGCTTACCACAATATGGACAAGCATATTTGTCAGATGGTGAAACTGGTGATAGATTCCATCAACAAGCTACTGTTGGCGTAATTTATATGCTTAAATTGGCTCACATGGTGGATGATAAAATGCATGCCCGTTCAATAGGACCATATTCATTGATTACTCAACAACCTCTTGGTGGTAAAGCACAATTTGGAGGTCAGAGATTTGGAGAGATGGAGGTTTGGGCTTTAGAAGCATTTGGAGCATCAAACATATTACAAGAATTGTTGACTATCAAGTCAGACGATATATCTGGTAGAGCAAAAGCTTATGAAGCAATTGTGAAAGGCGATAATTTACCAGAACCAAACATACCAGAATCATTCAATGTATTGGTTCACGAATTAAGAGGTTTAGCTCTAGATATTAAATTTGATTAAATGCTTTACTAGCAGTCACAACTTTGTGACTGCTAGTTTTGTTTAAATTTATAAATGCATTATTATTTATGTCATTTAAAAAGAAATCACTAACACCTGGTTCAAATAATTTTGATAGTATCACTATCAGTTTAGCATCTCCAGATGAAATTCTTGAAAGATCATTTGGTGAAGTACTTAAGCCAGAGACTATTAACTATCGATCGTACAAGCCTGAAAGAGATGGTTTGTTCTGCGAAAGAATTTTTGGTCCGGTTAAAGATTACGAATGTTATTGTGGCAAATACAAACGTATTCGCTATAAAGGCATTGTGTGCGATAGATGTGGGGTAGAAGTGACTGAAAAGAAAGTCAGAAGAGAACGTATGGGACATATCAAATTGGTAGTTCCTGTTGTTCATATTTGGTTTTTCAAATCATTACCTAATAAAATTGGATACTTATTAGGGCTTTCATCAAAAAAATTAGAGGCTGTAATTTATTATGAAAGATACATTGTAATCCAACCTGGAGTAAAAGCATCTGATGGATTGAATACATTAGATCTTTTAACTGAAGAAGAATATTTAGACATCGTAGATTCTCTTCCAAAAGAAAATCACATGATGGATGAAACTCACCCTGATAAGTTTATTGCTAAGATGGGTGCAGAAGCTGTTAGAGATTTATTGATGAAAATGAATCTCGACGAAATGTCTTATAGCTTAAGACACCAAGCTGCAAACGAAACATCGCAACAAAGAAAATCAGAAGCTCTAAAAAGATTAAGAGTAGTTGAGTCTTTCAGAGATGGTTTATTACATATTGAAAATAGACCAGAATGGATGATTATTCAATATTTACCTGTTGTTCCACCAGAATTAAGACCTTTGGTTCCATTAGATGGTGGTAGATTCGCTAGTTCAGACTTGAATGATCTATATAGAAGAGTAATCATCAGAAATAATCGTCTTAAAAGATTATTAGAAATTAAAGCTCCTGAAGTTATCTTAAGAAACGAAAAGAGGATGCTTCAAGAAGCTGTTGACTCTCTTTTTGACAACTCTAGAAAATCTAATGCTGTGAAAGCTGAAGGTGGAAGAGCTTTGAAATCGTTGAGTGATATTCTAAAAGGTAAGCAAGGGCGTTTCCGTCAAAACTTATTAGGAAAACGGGTAGATTATTCAGGTCGTTCTGTAATTGTGGTGGGTCCTACTTTGAAATTGCATGAGTGTGGGATTCCGAAAGCAATGGCAGCTGAATTATTCAAACCATTTGTTATCCGAAAATTAATTGAGAGAGGAATTGTAAAAACAGTGAAATCTGCTAAGAAATTAGTGGATAGAAAAGATCCTGTTATTTGGGAAATTCTTGAAAATATTTTGAAAGGACATCCTGTAATGTTGAATCGTGCACCTACTTTGCATAGGTTATCTATTCAATCATTCCAACCCAAATTAGTAGAAGGAAAGGCTATTCAATTGCATCCATTAGTTTGTGGTGCTTTCAATGCCGACTTTGACGGTGACCAAATGGCGGTTCACGTTCCATTGAGCCATGCTGCAATTTTGGAAGCACAGTTATTGATGTTGGCTTCACATAACATGTTGAATCCACAAGATGGTTCTCCTGTTACTCTTCCATCTCAAGACATGGTTTTGGGATTATTTTATCTAACCAATATTAAGAAATCAATTGGTGATATTAAAGTAAAAGGTGAAGGAAGAACTTTTTATGGTGAAGAAGAAGTAATTATTTCATTCAATGAAGGTCAGATTGATTTGCATGCTCCTATTAAAGTGAGATTGACAAGAACTGATCTTAATGATGTGACTACAACCAAAATTGTGGAAACTACTGTTGGAAGAATTATATTCAATCAAGCAGTTCCAACTGGTGTAGGTTATATCAATGAGCTGCTGACTAAGAAAGCTTTAAAAACTATTATTGGTGAAATTCTACATAAAACGAGTTTTGCTGTAACAGCTGATTTCCTTGATGCAATCAAAGAATTAGGGTTTTTTTGGTCATTCAAAGGAGGTTTATCATTCAACTTAGGAGATTTGATTACACCATCAAATAAAGTATCTACACTTGAGAATGCACAATCTGAGGTTGATGAAATTTGGGATAACTACAATATGGGTTTGATAACCAATAATGAGCGTTATAACCAAATTATTGATAAATGGACATTTGCCGATAATAGAATCACAGATGTCTTAATGAGAGAATTATCGAATCATAAGCAAGGTTTCAACTCAGTATTCATGATGCTTCACTCAGGAGCCCGTGGATCCAAACAGCAAATTAAACAGTTGTGTGGATTGAGAGGATTGATGGCTAAGCCAAGAAAATCTGGAGATACAGGTGCTGCGATCATCGAAAATCCAATTTTATCAAATTTCTTAGAAGGATTATCGGTGTTGGAGTATTTTATCTCTACACACGGTGCTAGAAAAGGTTTGGCGGATACAGCGTTAAAAACTGCGGATGCAGGTTATTTGACTCGTCGTCTTGTAGATGTTGCTCAAGATGTGGTTATTGTAGAAGAAGATTGCAATACATTAAGAGGAATTGAAACAACAGCTTTAAAAGATAATGATAAAATCATAGAACCACTTTCTGGTAGAATTCAAGGTAGATTTACATTACATGATATTGTAAATCTAGAAACTGACGAATTAATCTTGAGTGCTGGTGATTATATTGGCGTAACTGATGCTAAAAGAATTGATGAATTAGGAATAGAATCTGTAACTATTCGATCAGTTTTAACTTGCGAAACCAAAAGAGGAGTTTGTACAAAATGTTATGGTAAAAACTTAGCAACTGGTAGAGTTGCTGAAAATGGGGATGCTGTAGGAATTATTTCTGCACAATCCATTGGTGAGCCAGGTACACAGTTGACTTTGAGAACTTTCCACGTAGGGGGTATTGCATCTGTTACTAAAACAGAAGCTGAAGTTACTGCTAAGTTTTCTGGTAAAATCGAATTTGATAGTATTAGAACAGTTCAATCAACTGATGAAATGGGCAATCCGATTGATATCGTTTTATCCAGAACTGGTGAGGTGAGAATCGTTGAGAAAACTGGAAAGGTATTATCCAATAGTCATATTCCTTATGGTGCTACATTGAAAGTGAAAGAAGGAACGGAAGTTACTAAAGGTCAATTGATCTGTGATTGGGATCCATTTAATGCTGTTATCGTTTCTGAATTCACGGGTATAGTTGAATTTGAATCCATTGAAGAAGGGGTAACCTATAGAATTGAGAGGGATGATCAGACTGGGTATGTAGAGAAAGTAATCATTGAGCCAAAGAATAAACGTAAGATTCCGATCATCAAGATTTTAAGTAATGATGGAGAAGAATTGAGAAGTTATACTTTGCCTGTGGGTTCATACATCTCAATTGATGATGGTCAGGCAATTAAAGCAGGAGAAAGGATGGTGAAAATACCTCGTAAGTTAGGAAAAATCCAGGATATTACGGGAGGTTTACCAAGGGTAACCGAATTATTCGAAGCTCGAAGTCCTTCAAATCCAGCTGTAGTTTCTGAAATTGATGGAGTTGTTTCTTTCGGAACTATCAAAAGAGGAAATAGAGAATGTGTTGTTTCTGCAAAAGATGGTCAAAAAAGAAAGTACTTGATTCCATTATCAAAGCATATCCTCGTTCAAGAAGGTGACTTTGTGAGAGCAGGTACTCCTCTTTCTGATGGTGCAATTGCTCCGATAGATATCTTGAATATAAAAGGACCTTTCGCAGTTCAGACTTACTTAGTGAACGGCGTTCAAGAAGTATATCGTTCTCAAGGTATTGCAATCAATGATAAACATATTGAGGTGATTGTGAGACAAATGATGAGAAGGGTAGAAATTTTGGATCCAGGTGATACTACTTTCCTTGAAGGCGAAGCTGTTGAAAAATACGACTTTTTAGAGCAAAATGATTGGATTTATGATAAAAAGTTCGTTACTAGCTCTGGAGATAGCAACAGATTAAAACCAGGACAATTGGTGTCATTAAGACAACTTAGGGAAGAAAATTCTTATTTGAAACGAAATGATAAAAAAGTAGTGGAATACAGGGATGCAATTGCTGCTACTTCAATGCCAATATTACAAGGTATTACAAAATCATCGTTAGGAACTAACAGTTGGATATCTGCTGCTTCTTTCCAAGAAACTACAAAAGTGTTAAGTACTGCTGCAATCGGAGCAGTAAAAGATCACCTAAATGGATTGAAAGAAAATGTAATTGTAGGTAAGAGAATACCTGCAGGTACTGGAGTTAGAAGATTTGATAGAATGTTAGTTGCATCTAAAGACTCAAATGCTTCTCAAAGAATGAGGTTTGCAAACCTTGAAGAAGTATTAGAAGACGATTAGTAGAGTGTTTTTTGGGGTTATATATTAGGGGTGCATTCTTTCAGAATGTGCCCCTTTTTTTTAGAAATTTGTATTCTCAATATTAGCAAAATTTATATATGTAATTATTGAATTTTACTTCAAATTAATGAATAAAAAATTTGAATATTTGTTGAATCATTCTTTATGATATGAAAAGCATTTTATTAAATATATATTTTTGGTTTAAAGCTACATTGGCATCTTTAGGGTCATCAAAAAATATGACTTTAGACAATTCAAAAGATGGTGATCGTTATCTAATACAACACAGTGAAGAGAAAAAGGATATTTCTCTTTTTCAAGAACAAGTACCAAAAACTAATTTAAATAATCGATTGAATAACTCTTTTAGAGCAAGAATTAGCAAAAGAATTTATTCGATCTACAATAATATTATTCTAAAGAAATATGAAAAGAAATTAAGAGAAATTAATAATATTCAACCTGGTGAAATAGTCAAAGTCAGTTGGATGAAGGATTTAGCTAATATTTTACCAAAAGATAAAATTGATAGGATTATTTTTAATCTTTATATCAAACAACCGCTACCAGGGATGTCGATAAAGATGAATATCTCTACTGAAGTGGGTCATACTTTCATCGGACTAAAGTTATTTGGAAAATCATCTAACGATATGATAAAACATATATTTGGATATTACCCCAATCCAAATAGACATAAGTTGTTGTCTGGTACTCCATTTGAAAACAAAGCTGAATCGTGTTTTATGGATGATTCTGAACATTATTATCATATAAAATTATCTAAGGAAATATCTATAAATCAACATATTGCAATATTGGAGCTTGCTTCTAAATTTGAAAATATGGAATATGATTTATGTGAAAATAATTGCACTGATTTTGGAATTGATGCTGCTAATCTTGCTGATATTGTGATACATAAAACTGCTGGTGACTGGGTTGTAGGTGAGGGAAATAATCCTGCCGATTTGGGTCAAGCCTTATTATATGGTTTATATTTTAATAAAGCAACCAAAAGCAAGGACGGTATAATGATTGATCTAAAAAGAATTGAAGAAGAATTTGATTAATCTAATTAACTAATATTTTTGAGTTAAAAATATTCCCATTATCTAATTTTATTTTTATTAAATATATGCCAGAAGTTAAATCTAGCCTTGTATAATAGCTGTTTGATTTTATTTGATTTTGTTTTATTAGTTTTCCATTTAAATCATAGATTTCCAATAAGTTAACATAATAGTCTGATTCAATATTTATAGTTTTATCAAATTGATTATAGTACAAATTAATATGCATTTCAGATATTAAATTACTATATGAAGTAGATACTATTGAAGCGAGATTCAATTTGTGAAGAGCAGCATTTCCATCTGAGGAAAATTCATTTGTAAGATAAATAGTAGAATCATTCATGAAAGAAATTCCTTCTCTTTGCAACTTACTATCAAACAAAAAAAATCGTTTTCTACCGTTCCAAAATTCTGATGAATTAAATTGATCGAAAATGTACAAACCATTATTTGCTAATAACGCAATAGATTGATTATTAGGACTAATAGCTGCATCTGTTATCTGTCCCAAATTGTAATTTTGATTATTAGTTGGGATGATAGCAATTAGTTTGGCTTGTTGTTTTTCAGGAGATTTAGATAATTTATATACTTTTGTTTGACCTTTGAATGGGAAAGTATAATCTTTAGTGAACAAATAGAGGCTATCTCTTATACTAATCATTGCTTCACAATCATATTCCCAAGAGCCAATCGGGGGGTTGAAATCGATTTGGTCTTCATAAGAGAAATTAATTTTTTGTGGGCTTATCGAATTATTCAGGATTTTATTGACAGATGAAATTTTATATATAACTAAATCAGTTCTATTACTGGTATTATTTCCAAAATCACCGATATAGGTGTAATTTCCATCATCAGTGATAGACTCCCAGTCTTCATTGGATGCATTAGACACTTTTATTGTTTTAATTTTATTTCCTATGGAATCAAATTTTATTAATTCATCAGCATTGCCACTATCGCCGAAGCTCCAAAATTCGTTGCTAGAAATTGCAAACAACCCTGAAGATTCTGAAAGTGAATTGGGCAAATCACAAATAAATTCTGGTGAAAGAGATTGTGAGAAAATATGTGTATTAATTAATATGATTAAAATTGCACTATATAAAAAATTCATAAATAATTGTTTATGGATAAAGTAAGTACTTTTTTCTTTTGATTAAAAATGCTTTTAAATCATTTTCCCATGTCGCTCTAATTATTTTTTCATCCGATCCTTTCAATATCATTTTTCTGAACTTGTCCGAACCATATAATTTATCAATGTAATTAGTTTTAAGAAAAAATGAATCTTTATTTGGATACGAATGATAGGCTACAAAAAATGGTTCTAAATCAATTTTTTTTCTTGAAATTATACTTTTTATATCCATATTAGATAAATCTTTACCATAACACAACTTATCTTTTTGAGGTGGATTTATTGAATTTTGAATTGACTTTGGTGTAAATTGATATTTCATTTTAGTTAATAACGGATTGCCAAAAACCATAAATGGTTTGTCAGTTCCTCTTCCTACACTAATTTCAGTTCCTTCGAATAAACATAAAGAAGGATATAAAAGTATGGATTGTTTGGTAGGTAGATTGGGTGATGGAGCTATTGGGTAATCATATAGTGGAGATTTTTCATGGATATATTGTGAACATTTTATTATTACTAAATCTAATTTTTTATTACAATTTAACCAATTCTCACCTACAATCATAGATGTCATTTCACCAAACGTAATACCATGAACGATAGGAACAGGTAGCATACCAACGAACGATTCAAATTTTTTTTCCAATATTGGTCCATCTACAAAATACCCATTTGGATTAGGTCTGTCGAGAAGTATTAATGTTTTACCATTTTCTGCACATGACTGCATCGCCAAATATAATGTGGAGAGGTAGGTATAAAACCTGCAGCCAACATCTTGAATATCGAATATAACTATATCAATATCAGACAATTGTGATACCGTGGGTTTTTTGTGATTACCATACAATGAAATAATGGGCAAATTGGTTTGAACATCAATCCCATCCTTTATTGATTCTCCATCTGCCATTGTTCCTCTGAAACCATGTTCGGGAGCGAAAATTTTTTTAATCGGAACTTTAAGTTTTATTAAACTATCTACTAAGTGAGTTTTCCCAATTCTCGAGGTATGATTGACAATTAATGCAATATTTTTATTTTTGATTAAAGGAAAATACTCATCAATTTTTTCAGCTCCAACAATTGGTTGTTTCAAAAAATTATTTTTAGATGATGATTGTGTTGAAATAATGTTGAAAACCCATAAAGTTAGAATAATAGAACTTAAAATTTTTACCTTCAACATATTTGAAATTGAATGATTTAATTTTGTTATCAAAACATTAATTAATACGTAAAAATGAGTTAATAGAATATAAAAATTGAAAAAGAATCAAAAAAATTTAGATTTTGATAAGAAAGCATGGCGGTTACAAATGTTATCATATATAGTAATATTCTATATGTTTGCTGCTTTCACTTGGTGGGCTATTTTATTGAATATCAAAAATAAAGAAATATTTAATGCCCGAATTTCTGCTCTAAAAATGGAAATGAAATTAGATAAATCAGTAGTAAATGATGAAATTTTCATGCTAGACCCAAAATATCTTGCAATAAAGAGAAAGCATGATACCCAACAAAAGATGATATTAGGGGAAGGGTTGGTTTTTACAATCAGTTTATTAATAGGCATTTGGATAATAATGAGTAGCACCAAAAAAGAATTAGATGCTGCAAAAGCAAGAAAAAATTTTTTATTATCTATAAGTCATGAGTTAAAATCTCCATTAGCTTCAATCAAATTGACTTTTGATACTTTGCTGAAACGCAATTTAGAAAAAGAAATGATTGACAAACTGAGCCATAACGCTGCTAAAGAAGCCGACAGAATGGAACGTTTAATTAATGACCTACTATTAGCTACTAGGCTAGAAACGCTCTATTTGCCAACTTTCGAACCATTTGATGTGGTGGAACTAACAAGAACAGCAGTTCAAGGTTATAAAAATCAATATTCATATAGTGAAATTGAATTTGAAAGTGAAATTCAAAAATTAATTATCAATTTAGATAAAGTTGGTTATATCTCCATTTTAAATAACTTGATTGAAAATGCAATAAAATATAGTAAGGATCATATCAAAATTACAATTGCCTTAAAAAAAATTGATGACAAATTTGTTTTGGAAGTAAAAGATGAAGGAATTGGAATTAGCGATATGGATAAAAAATTGATATTTAATCGTTTTTATAGATCAGGGAATGAAGAAACTCGTAGCACAAAAGGAACAGGGTTGGGGTTGTACATCGCAAAACAAATGGCAAAATTGCATAATGCCGAGTTATTGGTGACTGATAATATTCCAAAAGGTACTATATTTAAATTGATATTACCAATCAGATAAAAAATTTATCTAAAAATTTTATGTTGAATCCCAAACATAATTTTGCTATATGATAAGATTTTGAAAGTTTAACCAAAAAATATCATTGTTTGTAATATTATATATTTTGTTGATTTTCATGCAATTGATAATAGAATGAAAATCATTTATATTTGCCAAAAATTATTATAGTGGAGAACCTAATGAAAAAGATCATCACACTTTCTATATTATTTTTATTTGTGAAATACATTTTTGCACAAAATACGAATGTTTTGACTTTCAAAGATTCAATACAGGTGAAGGTGATTGAAAATAAGAAATTCATTTTTCATAAGACAATGCCGAAGCAAACACTTTTTTCTATTTCTAATTTTTATGGATTAAGTATAGATGATATTTTTGCATTAAATCCTGATATCAAAGAGAAAGGACTTACAATTGGCAAATTAATTAAAATTGATTTACCAGAAAAAGCAATTATAAAATCGAGGAAAAAGGGATATTACAGGTGGAAGAGTATTCCCATTGTGTATGAAGTAGAGGATGGTGAAAATTTATTTAGAATTTCGAAAGAATATTTCGATCAGCCAGTAGATACAATAGTTGCATTTTCAAAGAAAAAAGATAAAATAATTCATAATGGTGAGCAATTGATTATTGGCTGGTTGGATGCAAAAGGAATTCCAGATAGTTTACATTCAAAAGTAAAACCCAATAAATCTGTAACTGTACTTAAAGATAAAGAACAAGTAGCAAAAGAAATATTTGAAAAACAAATTACAAAAGAATCAGTTAAAAAGATTGTTGATCAAAAAAATATAGTATCAAAAATTCCAATAACTAAAAAAGATTCACTTAAAAAAGAATTTACTAAAAATAATACACCAAAGAAAGATTCGATAGTACCTACTCCAGTCATAGAATACGTTGAATATCAGACACAAGGAGTTGCTTTTTGGAGTAAGAGCAATTATCAAAATAATGACTTATATGTGTTGCATCGGAAAGCACCAATTAATTCCTATATAGAAATAATCAACCCAATGAAGCGAAAAACAACTTATGCAAAAGTTATTGACCGAATACCGGAGGGAACTAATAGTGATGTAGAAGTGGTACTATCACCTGCAACTGCCAAAATGCTAGGAGCTAGGGATCCAAAGTTTTTTGTAAAAATTAAGTATAAAGTAAAAAAATAAGTATTTATTGCCATGAAGATCTGTAAGAATATATTAGAAACCATAGGAAATACACCATTAGTTCAATTGAATAAAGTTTGTAAGGATTTACCTTGCAATGTATATGCAAAAGTTGAGTATTTCAATCCTGGTAACTCTGCCAAGGATAGAATGGCAGTGAAAATGATTGACGATGCAGAAAAAGCAGGTTTGCTCAAACCAGGTGGAATGATCATAGAAGGTACTTCTGGAAATACAGGAATGGGGTTAGCTTTGGTGGCTTGTATTCGGGGATATAAATGTATTTTTACAACAACTGACAAACAATCCAAAGAAAAAGTAGATATTTTGAAAGCTATGGGAGCAGAAGTAATTGTATGCCCTACAGCAGTTGCTCCTGAAGACCCAAGATCATATTATTCTGTATCAAAGCGATTAGCGAAAGAAACACCAAATTCATTCTATGTTAACCAATACGATAACTTATCCAATAGATTAGCTCATTACGAACAAACAGGTCCTGAAATTTGGGATCAAACTGATGGAACAATCACTCATTTAGTTGTTGGATCAGGGACTGGTGGTACTATTGTTGGTACTGGAAAATATTTGAAGGAGAAAAACCCAAATATTAAAGTATGGGCAATTGACACTTATGGATCATTGCTGAAAAAATATCATGAAACTGGAATTTTGGATGAAAAAGAAGCTTATGCATATATTACTGAAGGCATTGGAGAAGACTTTGTTCCAATGAATTATGATATGCAAGTGATTGATCATTTTGAAAAAGTAAGCGATAAAGATGGGGCAGTATATGCTAGAAAATTAGCTAAGGAAGAGGCAATTTTTGCAGGTTATTCTGCGGGTTCAGCTATTGCTGGATTGTTACAGATGAAAGACCAACTGAAGCCAACTGATAATGTAGTTGTTATATTACATGATCATGGTAGTAGATATGTTGGTAAAATCTATAATGATGATTGGATGAGAGAAAGAGGTTTTTTGGATGAAGATTTGAGAGTAAAAGACCTTTTATCAGTCAAAAAAGATAACCATTTTTATTCTGTAAATAGAAGAAATACTGTCCGACAGGCATTTAATATGATGAAAGAACACGATATTTCTCAAATGCCTGTAATGGACGGAGAAAATATGGTCGGTGCTATTAGTGAAACTAGTGTATTAGGATTTCTATTAGAAAATCCAATGAATAATGCAGAGATATTAATAGAAAAAGTAATGAGTCAACCATTTCCAATTGTAGATGAAGCTACTTATGTAAAAAATATTAGCTCATTAATATCTAAAGAAGTTCCTGCTGTAGTTGCAAAAGATATGGCGGGTTCAATGCATATAATTACTCAATATGATATTGTAAAAGCAATGTAATATGCATGATATAGAACCATATTTCAGATGGAGAGGCGATTACACAGCAGATGAAGACCCAAAATCACCCTTTTATGGTAGATTGTATAGTGAATTTGAGTATTCAAATAAAATTTATAATCATTATATTCACCCTCAATGGGATGAATTTGGTTCATTAACATTATATACCAAAATTTTATTTGTTGATTATGACGAGCAATTTGCCATCTTTGAAATGATTGGGGAATGGAATGATGCTATCTACAATGATATCATGTATTTCAAACGTAATTTAATCAACGAGCTAATTGATGAGTCGATATTCAAATTTATTATTATATGTGATAATATTTTGAATTTTCATGCTTCAGATGACAGTTACTATGAAGAATGGTATGAAGATATTAAAGAAGATAATGGCTGGATTTGTTTCATCAATACATTTAAACATGTAGAAGATGAAATGAAAAGTGCAATGTTGCAATTTTTTATTAATTTTGGTGAAAATTATAATGATATAAATTGGAGGATTTATACGCCAAATAATTTATTTCTTATGATTGAAAATTATGTTCACTCAGGTGTAAAAAGATTAAGATATTAGAAAATGCAGCAATACCAACAACTTTTACAGCATATTTTAGATAATGGAAATTTTAAATCCGATCGAACAGGAACTGGGACTTATAGTGTGTTTGGTTATCAAATAAGATTTGATTTGTCCAAAGGATTCCCATTAGTAACTACAAAAAAACTGCATCTCAAATCCATTATTTATGAATTACTTTGGTTCCTAAAAGGGGATACAAATGTTCAATATTTGAACGAACATGGAGTGACGATATGGGATGAATGGGCTGATGAAAATGGAAATCTTGGACCAGTGTATGGCAAACAATGGAGAAGTTGGGAAACAGCTTCAGGTGAGGAGATAGACCAAATTAAATTAGCAATTGATACTATAAAAAATAACCCTGATTCTAGAAGAATTATTATTAGTGCTTGGAATGTTGGTGATTTGCCCAAAATGGCACTTAGCCCTTGCCATTGTTTGTTTCAGTTTTATGTGAATGATGGAAAATTATCTTGTCAATTGTATCAAAGATCAGCTGATGTTTTTTTAGGAGTTCCATTTAATATTGCTTCTTATGCACTATTAACAATGATGATTGCACAAGTTTGTGATTTGAAACTAGGCGAGTTTGTTCATTCTTTTGGCGATGTTCATTTATACAGTAATCATATAGATCAAGCAAAACTGCAGCTGACCAGAACACCTTTCGAACTACCTCAGATGAAAATAAATCCAAATATTAAAGATATATTTTCTTATGATTATCAAGATTTTGAGTTGTTAAATTATCAATCTCATCCATCAATTAAAGCACCAATCGCTATTTAAAGTTCTATCAATCTAGCACTCAGGTAAGCTAATTGGAACATGTACTGCAAGTCCCCCATCAGAGGTTTCTTTGTATTTAGAATTCATATCCAAAGCTGTTGACCACATCGTTTTTATGACATCATCTAATGTAACTTTTGCTTTAGTAGGGTCGCTTTCTAATGCTAGTTGACTAGCAGTAATTGCTTTAATCGCACCCATTGTGTTTCTTTCTATACAAGGAATTTGAACAAGACCACCAATTGGATCACAAGTTAATCCAAGATGATGTTCCATTGCAATTTCTGCTGCCATCATCACTTGTTGGACACTGCCACCCATACATTCAGTCAGGGCTCCAGCAGCCATAGCGGATGATACGCCAATTTCTGCTTGGCAACCACCCATTGCAGCTGAAATAGTAGAACCTTTTTTGAAGATGCTACCAATTTCAGCAGCAGTCATGATAAATTTTAATATTTTTTTGTTAGAGTTTCCATTGCAAAATGCAATGTAATACATTAGAACAGAAGGAATTACTCCAGATGCTCCATTGGTTGGTGCAGTGACAACTCTTCCAAATGAAGCATTTTCTTCATTTACGGCTAAAGCAAAGCAACTCACCCAATTAAGTACTTTAGAGAAATTATTTCCGCTTTCTTGAATGATGGTCAACCATTCCTCGAAGTTTGAATAAGTTTTGGCATCAACCAACTTTTGGTTTAAGATTGCTGCTCTTCTAGTCACTTGTAATCCTCCTGGCAAATCCCCAAATGTATGACAACCCTTATAAATACAATTTTTCATGGTTTCCCAAATTTTCAAAACCCCTCTAATAGTTTCATTTGGGCTTCTCCAAGCTTTTTCATTTTCCCAAATTATTTCTGAAATTGACATCATATTAGAAAGGCAATGATCAATTAGGTCTTCAGCTTTATCAATAGGAAATGGAAGTTTGAAATGTTCTATTTCGAGATTGTCATCACCTTCAGCTACCACAAATCCACCACCAATAGAGTAATAAGTTTTTGCAAATGTTTGATTATCATTTGTTTCTGCAATAAATGTCAAAGCATTTGGATGAAATGGAAGGGATGCATCCATCAAAAAAACAATATCACTAAATGGATTGAAATTTATATTCGTTTTGTGATCTATTAATAATTTTTTAGAATCAATAATTTGTTGAATAGTTGAATTAACGAGTTCAGTATCGAAAGTTACAGGATCTTCACCCATCAAACCAAGTTGTACTGCGATATCTGTTCCATGCCCAATTCCAGTTTTGGCTAAAGAACCGTACAATAAAATCTGAATTTGTTTTATTTCAGAAATGTTATTTATTTGAGAAAATTCTTTTAGAAACCTTAGTGCAGCTCTCCAAGGACCTAAAGTATGAGAACTGGACGGTCCAATCCCGATCTTAAACATATCAAATACTGAAATTCTTTCTTCCATTATAATTTTATTGTTCTCTTAAAAATAAATTTGTAGTTAAATTAATTAATTCTTCTTTCTTAGAAGATTCAACCGAAATCTTTTCTAAATTTTCAAAGGCTGTTTTATAATATTTTTTTTGATATTCTGATGCAACAGTTTTTATATCTAGCTCATCAAATATATGAGTTACTTTTTTGATTTTAAAAGTTTCATTTTTTTCTAAATAAGCATTTTTTAGAGCATCAATTTGATCTGAATTTGAATTTTGAAGTGCCAATAAATACAATAGTGTTTTTTTATTATTAATAATGTCGCCACCAATTTTTTTCCCAAATTTAGTCGAATCTCCAAAAGTATCTAATATATCATCTTGAATTTGGAAAGCAATACCTAAATTTACCCCAAAATTATATAAGTATTTTGAGTCATTATCGTCAGCACCACCTAATATTCCCCCAATTTTTAAAGCTGCACCAATGAGTACAGCAGTTTTTAATTCGATCATGTGAATATAATCAACTATAGATACGTTATCTTTTATCTCAAAATCAATATCCATTTGTTGCCCTTCGCATACTTCAATTGCAGTTCTATTGAATGTACTAAATATATTATCGTATTGGTTTTCAATATTTTTGAGTAAATATTCGTAAACATATATTAACATAACATCTCCTGACAAAATTGCTGAGTTTTCATTATATTTTACATGTACAGTTGGATATCCTCTCCTAATTGGAGCTTTATCCATAATATCATCATGCACTAAACTAAAATTATGAAATAATTCAATAGCAAAAGCAGATGGAATAGCTTTATGATAATCAGATCGATATAGCTTATAAGATAATAGCAATAGTATTGGTCGAATTCTTTTGCCCCCAATATTCATAATATATTTTATTGGCTCATACAAATTTAATGGAAATTTTGAATTGAATTGATTTTCAATGTATTGCTCGAGATTTTTAGATATTTCAATTATGTTATTATTCATTTTTATATGATAATTTTGTGTAAAGTTAGTAGATTGAGAACTATATTTATAATACTGAAAATCAAACAATGTTAGAATTAACAATATAAAATACATTTAGTATAAATATTACTAGAATAATAAATAAATAAAATATTTAATTTGCAGAATCATAATTAAAATAATAATATATATGGCAAATAGGCGATCTTTCATAAAATACTCATTAGGTGTTCCTTTATTAACATCAAAGAGTTTATCAGATATTTTTAGTAAAGATTCAGTAGTAAAACCAATTGTGGTTTCGACATGGGATAGCGGATTAGAAGCAAATGAAGCAGCATGGAAAGTATTATCTCAGAATGGTTATGCTTTGGATGCCGTTGAAAAAGGAGTGAATGCCTTAGAAAATAGTGTTAATTGTTGTGTTGGGCTAGGAGGAAATCCTGATAGAGATGGATTTGTTACTCTTGATGCTTGTATTATGGATGAGAAATTTAATTGTGGGTCTGTTACATTTTTAGAACGAATAAAGAACCCCTCATCAGTTGCAAGGCATATTATGGAACATACACAACATATAATGCTATCCGGAGCTGGTGCTCAGCAATATGCTCTACAAAATGGTTTTAAACTTGAGGATCAAAAATTATCAGAAGATGCTCAAAAGTTATATAACGAATGGATTTTGAACTCGAAATATGAACCAATTAAAAATATTGAATTACAACAAAAAAATAGAGGCAAGGGTGGTCCGTTAGTACCTACTTCAAATATTGATGGATCTTTGAATCACGATACTATGGGTACTATTGCGTTGGACATAAATGGTAGATTGGCAGGAGCATGTTCAACAAGTGGAATGGCTTACAAACTAAGAGGAAGAGTTGGGGATTCGCCAATAATTGGCTCAGGTTTATATGTTGATGGGTCAGTGGGTTGTGCTGTAGCTACAGGAGTTGGAGAACAGGTTATTAAAGTAAGCGGTTCTCATTTGATAGTAGAATTGATGAGACAAGGAAAGTCACCATATAAAGCATGCAAAGAAGCTGTGAAAAGGATTGTTGATATTAATAATAAGAAATTAGAAAATATTCAAGTTGGATTTATTGCTCTGAATAAAAATGGAGAATATGGCTCTTATGCAATACAAAAAGGGTTTGTTTTTTCTGTGACAACAATAAAAGAAGGAGCAAAATTATATAAATCGGAAAGTTATTTTTAAAAAAAAGCTGCCCGAAATGGACAGCTTTAATATTTATTCTCTTTTATATAGAGGTTGTATATTCAATGTAAAAAAGAGAAAGCAATTGTGTTTTGAACTAATGTCGAAAAAAAAGTATTTTTTGATATTATAAAGTCAAGTGAAAATTGGGGAATTTTTTAGGTTATATGGTGTGTAATGAGGAGTATTTAGGGGAGTGAAATAAGGTAAATATTTTGAGTTTTTTCTGATTATTATGTTTCTTTATGATTATGGTACAAATATCAGAATAAAAAAAATAAAAAAAATAACAATTGAGTGAGCTCCGACACTTTTTGAGTGAATGAGGCATTTTATTGAGTGAATGAATTTTTCAGAAAAATGTGGATAACTTTTTGGTTGAAATCCTATCAAAATTTTAGTTAAAGTTTTCATAAAAATAATAATGAGAATATATTTACTACTATTATCGAATTTTGAGTATGAAGGTAATAGGACATCAAGAATGGTATAAGAGAAGTCTTATACTTTTAATAAGCATAATATTTGGTTCAGAAATATTAAATGCACAATTACCGCTATACAGACAATTTACTGAAGAGGATGGCTTGCCAAGTAATACTACCTATCAAGTATTTGAAGACAAAAAAGGGTACTTATATATAACAACTGCAAAAGGAATTTGCAGATTTGACGGTGCTGAATTTATCAAAATTCCAATGCCTGATTTGCAAAGTGAAGACATACCGATAGCTGCAATGGATGATGATGGTAAGCTTTGGGCAGCAAATCTGGCAGGTGAGTTAGTTTGTGTGGAAGGGTTGAGTTATAAGAGGATAACATTAGAGAAATATCCTGAAAAAAATAATATTAAAGGATTATCAATTAAAGGTACATCACTAATTGTTGATTTTATTGATAGTAAATTTGTTAACCATATTATTACAATATCATATAATAGATTAAACTTAAAATTTGAAAAAATAATACAATCTTATCGAAAATTTCACATTGGAAGTTTAATTGGAATGAATGTTAATATAAAATCATTTGATCTTTTGATTAAAGATATCAATTTACTAATTATTAAAAATATTCCTAAATTAGATCTTCCTAAAAAAAATCTAAAAACTTTTCCAAATGCTATATTTGATTCAGATAAATTTGCTTATAGAAAAAATTATAATAAATCATTGAATAAATTTAGTGTTCAAAATAATTTTTTAAATCTAAAAAATATTGGAAAAATATTTTTTATTGATTCAAGTCAAATTATTTTATGTAAGAATGAAAAGTCAAACAATAAAGAAGTATATATTCAATACATAAATAATCCAAATAAAAATAAACAAATTTTAAATAGTATTGATATTAACTCTGTATTAATAAATGAACAAAATTTATATATATTTTCTACAAATAATAATGGAATTTTATTTATTCCAAATCCACTTTTTCATATTGGTTCTTTTAATTATAAGTATGATAAAGATATAAAATGTCTTTCCAAAAAAAGTTCAAATATTATTGGTTATTTAAATAATTATATAATTTTTAAAAACAGCATTGATAAATCTAATATTGCATCTTTTCATGAAATAAAAAATACTAAATCTCTAAATTACCTATTAGAAAGTATGATTATAGGTAATAATATGGGATTATATCAATATAGAAAAAATAAATTTACAGAAATTACAAATTTTTCTAGTATTAAATCAATTCTACAAATTGATGAAAATAATATTTATATATCTTTAAATTATGGTGTAGAGTTTTTTCAAAGATTACAAAAAGATTCTTGGCAAAAAAAAACCATTTATACATTACGTACTTACGCACTAAACCAAAGAAACGATACCATCTTACTTGGCACAACAAAGGGATTATATGGTTATTATAATGATTCTACCTTTGCTTTTAAGGGATTCAAGAAATTTGAAATATATATTACTAAATTATATGTAGATAAAAATAATACAATCTGGATATGCACTGATGGAAAAGGGCTTATTGAATATAAGAATGAAAATGATATAAAGTATTATGATTTAAAGGATGGAATGCCGAGTTTAAATTGTAGTGATATAGTTCAAATAGATGAAAACAAATATGCAGTTGGTACTGATAAAGGGCTGTGGATTTATGATAAAAAAACTAAATTCAGCTTTATGCTTAATAAATTAGATGGACTCAAATCTAATGAAATTACAGCATTATTAAATGATGGAGAAAACTTATGGGTAGGAACTACAAAAGAAATAATCAAATGTAACATAAATGAACTAAAGCCAAACCCTGAAATTCCATATATTGAGATAATAAAAAAAGAGTATGAACAAGATGGAAAATATTATGCCCTTTCAGATAAGGTGAATTATGACCATAATAGAATAATTTTTGAAATATCAAGCAGGTCGCTATTAGCAGGAAAAATTAGGAAATATTTTTATAGGGTAATTGGAATTGATACTAATTGGATAGAAACATCTGATAAAAGAATAGAGCTACTGGGTTTAAAATCAGGAGAATATAAATTTGAAGTGAAAGTTTATAATGAAGATGGTATTCCTTGTGATAGTCCAGCAACATTTTCATTCACTATACTTCCGCCTTGGTGGAGAACTCTATGGTTTTACAGTGTAATTTTATTGATAAGTTCTGGAGGAATCTATTGGTGGGTACAAAGAGTTAAGAAACAAGAAGCAATGAAGTTTGCAGTGCAGAATCAAATCAATGAATACCGACAGCAAGCACTTCAAAGCCAAATGAATCCACATTTTATTTTCAATTCGTTGAATGCGATACAAAGTTTTCTCTCCACAAATGATGAAAAGAATGCGATGCAATATTTGTCGAAATTCGGAAAATTGATAAGACTTATATTTGAGCAATCTAAGACTAAACTAATATCGATTGAAGAGGAAATAGAAATGTTGAGAAATTATTTAGAATTGGAGAAATTGAGATTTAAAGGAAAGGTTGAAGTTATATTAAATGTTGAAAAAGAAGTCCTTAGCCAAGATAGAGATATTTTAATTCCGCCATTAATGATTCAACCCATCATCGAAAACTCCTTTCGCCATGGCTTATTTCATAAAGGTAGTGGAGGAAAGTTGGAAGTGATGTTTTCTATAGAAAATAATAAATTAAAATGTATAGTAAGAGATAATGGGATTGGGAGAAGTAAGTCAAAAGAGATAAATAAGTGGAGAGAGGCTACCCATAAATCGTCGGGATTAACAACCACCATAGATAGAATTAGACTTTTAGACAATAATGAAGGTAGAATGAGTATTGTAATAAATGACTTAAAAGATGATGAGGATAACCCTATTGGAACAGAAACTATTTTGAAATTCTAATATTAACCTAAAATGAAATTAAAAGCAATAATTATTGAAGATGAGGAAGAAAGTAGAAATCTTCTTTCTAGGCTATTAGTTAAATATTGTCCAAATGTACTATTGTTGGGTAGTTACGGTACTGTAGCTGAAGCAGTGGAACCAATTTTAGCTATAAACCCAGATGTAGTATTTTTGGACATCGAACTTCCAAGAGAAAGTGGTTTTGCACTTTTTGATTATATTAAAAACCCAACATTTGGTGTGATTTTTACCACTGCATATAACCAATTTGCTATTAAAGCTTTTAAAATGTCTGCAATTGATTATTTATTAAAACCAATTGACTTTGAAGAATTGAAAGTTGCAGTTAGCAAAATAGAGTCAAAAGAGATAAATAGTGATAATCAAAATTTAATTGAATTACTCAAAGAGAATATTGTTTCATCCAAAAAAAGAATTGCAATATCTCATGCCGATGGCTATGATTTGCTGGATTTAGAAGAGATTCTTTGGATTGAATCGGATAGTAACTATATTGAAATACATTTGAATAAAGGGAAAAGTATAACAGCAGCAAAAACATTGAAAAATATGGAAGATATTTTGGATAAAAATATTTTTTTTAGAATAAATCGGAGTTCTTTAGTTAATATTGACTATATCACTCAATTTAAAAAATTCGATAATCTAATCGTACTTGTTGACGGAACCAACCTTCCATTATCAGAATCGAGAAAAGAAGCGTTTTTGGCATTGTATCTGAAAATATAATGAATTTGAATATATATACAAAAATTAAATATAATAAAGCTTAACTTTATTTTAACATTCCTTTTTTAACTTTGCCAAATTAAATTCGAATTCATTTTTCTTAATTAAAAGGCATTTTATGAAATCCACTTTTTTACAAAAGTTTTTAACTTCATTGTTTCTAACTATGGTTTCTTTTGGTGCTTTTGCTCAGCTTACTACAAGTAGTTTGGTAGGCTCTGTGAAAGATACAAAAGGGGAAGCATTAATAGGAGCTACCGTTGTTGCAGTACATAATCCTACTGGAACTAATTATGGAAACATTACTAATGAGAATGGCTTATTTAGCATTCAGAACATGAAAGTTGGTGGTCCATATACCATCACAATTTCTTATGTAGGCTACAAAGCTTACACAATGGAAAATGTAAACTTACGATTAGGTGATCCTTTAAGACTTAACGTCGCTTTGTTGGATGATGCATCTGTTTTATCAGAAGTTGAAGTGGTCTATCAAAAAAATGCTATAATTAATAACCAAAGAAATGGTGCTTCTACCAACATTTCTACACAAACTTTGAATAGTTTGCCTACTTTATCAAGAAGTGTTCAAGATTTTACTAAACTTACACCACAGT
>Ga0116191_1000155_pt1 | contig 66810 bp, 41 predicted proteins | sample AD_UKC111_MetaG_FD_89897 | JGI IMG/M metagenome (GOLD analysis project Ga0116191, IMG submission 89897) | Active sludge microbial communities of municipal wastewater-treating anaerobic digesters from Hong Kong - AD_UKC111_MetaG | ecosystem: Engineered > Bioreactor > Anaerobic > Digestate... | reverse complement strand
CATAGCGCTTGTCGTGGATATCCCGCACCAGGGAGCATCCACCATAGCGCAACACCTTTTCAAAAGCCTCCTCCGCCTTGTCGGTGGTCACATCGGCTACCGGAAAGGGTTGGTCTGCCAGGATATCCTCCCTACTCACGCCTGGAGCAAACTGTTTGAAACTCTCTCCCAGTTCGACACCCAATCGGTTATCTGCAGTCACTGCGGCATTACCCTCCAGGATGTTCCCCTCCAGATAGAAACGTCCATGGACACCTGCCGGCTGGTGGTTCTCTCCATTATCGGCGTCAGGATTTATGATCCGTGCGGAAGATCCCTTCGAACTGGCCGGACCCGGTTTGTAGTAGTTGGCTATCAAATTGTAGCTCCCCCCTTCTGCTGCGTAGATGTTGTTCGATCCCCAGTTATAGATCACATTGTTGCGGAAATCCACCAGTTCCAGGTCGGGCCTCCCGGAGTAGCGGCTACCGCAGAAACGGGGGTTTCGGCTATCATTGTGGACCAGCAGGTTGTGGTGGAACGAGGCATGACGTCCGCCCCAGATACCGCCGTAACCATGTTTGCCCTTGTCATGCCTCGAATTTCGCAGGCTCTCGGCAAGGAAGCACCACTGCATGGTGAAATTCTCATTGTCGTAAAAGGAGGCAAGTTCATCCACGCTCCAGCTCATGCTGCAGTGATCGATGATGATCTGCCGGTTGCGATAACCCGACAGTGCATCGACTGCCCTACCTCCCCTGTCACCCAGACGGAACCGGATAAAGCGGATGATCACATTGTCGGCACTGATCACCGTTTCATGGTTACTGATGCAGATCCCATCACCTGGAGCCGACTGTCCGGCGATGGTCAGGTCACCGTTATCGATCTTCAGTGGACTCTTCAACCTGATTTCACCCGACACCTTAAACAGGATAGTGCGTGGCCCCTTTTTCCGGATGGCCCAGCGGAGGGTTCCCGGTTTATCCGAATCCTCGAGGGAGGTGACATAGAGCACCTCGCCCCCCCTGCCTCCGGTAGTATACCTGCCTGCACCCTCTGCACCGGGGAAGGCGGGAGTCTGTGCATCTGCAGGGACAACAGGAAGAATCAGTACAATCAACAGTGAGACAATCAGTTTTCTCATATTGAAACGGTTTTTTGTTACCTGTCCAGCAGGATGCTGGTCATGATGAAAGGCCCTACCGCCTTGGGGTCGTCATCCCTGACCGGCTCAGAGATATAGTATTCGAAACTGCCGTCGCGGTATCTGGGCTCGCCCCCCAGTCCTGCCACCGAGCAGACACTGGTAACCGAAATGGTGCCATCCTCGTTCTCGCGAATGAACTGCTTCAGGAACTGGTCGTACGCTTCTGCCCCTTTTCGGGCGAACTCCTCCGGCAGATAACCTTTCTGCGCACCTTTTACCCAGCTGTAGATAAACATGATCGATCCGGACGACTCCAGATAGTTCCCTTCCCGGTCGCCCTGGTCGGTCACCTGATACCACATGCCGCTTTCCGGATCGCGATAACGCTCCACCGCCCCGGCAATTTTGTTCAGCTGTCCAATCACCTCATCCCGTTTGGGATGCGTCTCCGGCAGGAAATCCAGCACATCAACCAGTGCCATCATGTACCAGCCGATACTCCTCGACCAGAAATGGGGCGACTGTCCCGTCACCGGATCGGCCCAGCGCTGTTGACGGCTCTCATCCCAACCGTGGTAGAGCAGGCCGCTCTCCTCGTCGTGCAGGTCGCTCCAGGCGGTGATCAGCTGCAGTGCAACTTCGTCGAAGAGGGCCGGCTCGTTGAACCGCTTGCCATATTCCGCCAGGAAAGGGGTTGCCATATAAAGGCCATCCAGCCAAACCTGGTGAGGGTAGATCTGTTTATGCCAGAAGCCTCCATTGGAGATCCTGGGATGGGTCTCCATCTGGCTCCTGAGCAGTTGCAACGCCTTCAGATATTTCGGATTTCCTGTCCGTTCATAGATCGGGAAGAGAATCTTTCCCGGATTGATATGGTCGATGTTGTAGCGCTCAAGCCGGTAGGTCTTGATGGAACCATCCTCGTTGACGATAGTATCGGCGTAACTTTCGGCGTAACGGTAGTACTTCTCGTCGCCGCTCTTCTCTCCCACCTGAAGGAAGGCCTGCATCTCCAGCCCATGGGTATAGTTCCATTTGGGGGCCTTTGAAAAGTCTACCATCCAGCTCTCCGGATAGCGCTTCATCTCCGAATCGGCCATCTTCCTGTAGTAAGGATCGGCTGTTGTCTTCTCTCCTCCGCCGCTGCAGTTCAGCAGCAAGGCGGCCAACGGAATCACGATTGCATCTCTTCTTTTCATCATTACTGCGTTTTGAGTAGTCGGATAACTGCGTCTACTTGCTCTTTTCTGCAAGCCTCGGCAAAGAGTCTGGCCACTTCGCGGGTTCCCTCTTCGTTGAAATGGGTGTTGTCGTCCAGCCCGTCGGGATAGAGTCTGCTTACCCCGGGAGGAATTTTATGGAAGAACCGTCTCGATTTCTCCACTCCTACCTCCTGTAACCAGTGTGAGGTAAGAATCTCCATGTCGATCAGGGTAACCTTCTCCTGAGCCGCTACCGAGCGGACGATATCAGGGTATTCGCCGTGGGTAGGCATCAAAACTCCCTTCTCGTCAAATTTCCGGCGTGCAACCGGCGTACAGAGAATCGGATATCCCCCCTTGGCCTTTACCTCATTGACAAAGGCCACCAGATTCAGTCTGAACTGCACCGGGTTGGTGTAACTCGCCTTGGTGGTCACCCCGTCGTTGTGTCCAAACTGAATGATGACCAGGTCGCCCGGTGCAATCTGGCTGTAGAGCTCGCTCCAGAGCCCCTCCTCCACAAAGGTGCGGGTACTGCGTCCGTTGCGGGCAAAATTGAGAACTTCCCCTTTCTCCGAAATCAATTCCGGGAGCAACTGTCCCCACCCCCTTTCGAGAAACGGCTCTTCGGTCTCTTCACCGGTGACACTCTCTTTCACCGTTTTGAACAGCGGCTTGTCGGCCATGGTTGAGTCGCCCGCCATCAAGATCTTTACCGGATGGTCCCGACCGATACCCAAAGATAGGGAGAAGAGCAACAAAAGGCAATTGAAAAGCGGTATAGTTTTCATCTTTCTTAACTAATTGAGACAAACCACCTCGCTGCTGTCCGCCCCGGAAGCGATCTCAACCTGCTCCCGCGGTACACCGGTCAGCCTGACTGCTTCGCTCCTTTCTCCGGTAATCTCCACGAGGGGATTCCCCTTTTCGTCGTCACTGAAGATTCCATCGGCGGTGAACTGCTTCACGTTGTGCAGCATGTAGGCTGGTCCCTCTTCCGGAATCACCGTCACATTGTTGAAGGTGATCTCCTTCGATTCGGAAAGCTCTGCTCCGTAACGCGCCGTGATAAAGGCATTCTCCAGATGGATATTCTCGATGTTCATCTCCGGCAGTCCATTAAAAAACAGGGCACGTCGTGCATTGCGGGAAACCAGGTCCCTTACGTAGATATTACGGAAAACGGGAGTCTCCTCCGATACCGGGAACGGTGGCTGGTCGACCGGCGTCGTATCACCGTCGGCAAGCGATTCCGAAGCCGACTTTCCGCCGTAATAGAGATCGAAAAGGAAAGAGTCGGTGGTGATATTGAACATGTAGATGTCGGAAATATGGATGTTCTCCACTACGCCGCCCCTGCCGCGGTTGCTCTTGAAACGGAGCCCCACGTCGGTTCCCAGAAACTGGCAATTGCTCACCGAGATGTTGCGCACGCCGCCAGACATCTCGCTCCCCACGATAAAGCCGCCATGCCCGTGAAACACCTTGCAGTTGTCCACGATCAGGTTGACCGTCGGGCGACCACGGCGGCGTCCATCCTCATCCTTGCCCGACTTGATGCAGATAGCATCGTCACCCACATCGAATATTGAATTGACAATGATGGAGTTGACACAAGATTCCAGGTCGATGCCGTCACCATTTTGCGAGTAGCTGGGGTTACGCACCAGAATCCCGTCGACGATCACATTCTCGCACATCAACGGATGGATGTTCCATGCAGGCGAGTTTTCAAAAAGGACCCCCTGCAGGTAGACATTCTTGCATTCGATGAAGCTGACCATCACCGGTCGCAGGAAATCCCTCACCTCCATCCACTCCTCCTCCGTAGTGAGGGCACGGGGCACGTTCATGTCGCTCCTCTGGTGCGCCTCCATGGCCGCAGCCGATGGGAACCAGTAGTTATCGTTCAGCACTGCCCCACCCGAGCCGACCACTTTTCGCCAGTGGGCTTCGGTCACCTTCTCCTTCTTGAGAGGTCGCCACGCCTCGCCTGACCCGTTGATCGACCCCTCGCCCGTAATGGCGATGTTTTCCAGGTTGCGTCCGGAGATGGGCGACTGGCAACGGCGGGTATCGAGACCCTCGAATACCGTCTCTACAAGCGGGTAGAGATCCTTGTCGGGCGAAAAGAGGATAAGTGCTCCCTTCTCCAGATGCAGGTTGATATTGGAGCGGAAGACAATGGGTCCGGTGAACCAGATGCCTTTGGGTACGACGAGTGTGCCGCCACCCATTCCGGAAAGCGCCTGCATGGCATCATCGAATGCTTTGGTATTAAGGGTGATGCCATCCGGCTTACCCCCAAAGTCTGCCACACTTACCTGCTGATCGGGAAAGGTGGGGATCTCCACACGGGGCATATCGAAAGGCAGCTCCTCATAAAGATATGCATATGGGTAACCGCTATTAACCTGAGTATGCTCCCTGCAGGAAATCAGGAGAGTCATCACCAGGAGAATCGGAAAGATCTTTTTCATTCTTAGCATCTGTTTCGGTTTATAGGCAATATCAGTTTACGTGTCCTTAACGGGGAAGGTCACGTAAACTGATATGAAATCACTGCTTAGTTCACCCAGCGGGGATCACCGGTACCTTTGGCTTTGAGTACCTCGTTGGTAACCGTGAAGTTACCGTTGGCCGCATCTGTGAAACCGGGATTCTCCTGTGTGGCCGAATCGTCAAAGATCCGCGAGGAGCTGCCGGATGCCGAGAAAAGGTTCGGGGCATTGAAGAAGTTGTTCCCGCCAAAAGTGGGTGACGGATCGGTATTGGCCTGGTTGGAGAAGATACCCTCGGTTGCCGCCACAATGGTGTTGGTGAAGGTAATCTTGTTCTCCCTGAACCTCACGTAGAGTAACCGCCTTGAAGATGTGTTGCTCACTCCGTGAAGGGTATTGTGGTCCACCAGTATCTCGGTGGTGATGCCCGGGAAGGAGCCGGAGGCGTCGTCGTAACGGATGAAATCCCTGCTAGCTGCACTGTTGTATACGGTGTTGTTGGTGAAGGTCAGCGACCGCATCGCACCTACACGGGAATCGATAAAGTCACCACCATCACAGACAATGCCATGGATGATGTTGCCATGGAAAGTCATCGATTCCACCATTGCCCTTACATTAAGGTAGATCAGGCCCTTCACGTAATTGCGGATTTCACACCCTGTCACGGTGAGCGGACCATACTCCACATCGCCGGTGCCATAGACGATGGTCTGGCTGCCGTCAGTTTCGGTACCCTCCAGGATAAGATCCTTGAGGACCAAGCCAGCTCCATCCAGCAGGGAGATGTAACCATTCAGCACAGCTCTGTCGTATGGATATACCCCTTTTATTTCGACGCTCTTGCTGATCACTATCTTGCTTCCGTCGCCGTAGGTTCCCGGGAAGAGAGCAAAGACGTCACCATCACTGGCTACATCCAGCATTGCCTGGAGGTCATCTTCCGGATATACCGGAATGGCGTTACCAATGTCAACCAGGGTCATGAAGGTGAGTACGCCACGTGTCTTGCTTCCGTTCTTCAGCGTGACCGTATAGTTGGTCTCGCTGGCCAGCCCTTCGATGGTGGCAATGCCCGCCTCAATCTCGTCGGCGGTAACAGTATGCACGATGCCGCCCGGCTCTAGCTGGATAGCGGTCACTATCCTGCCGGGTATCCATCGCAAGGTAACCGAGGTGGCCTCCACATCCCCATCCACAAAAGGTAGAAAGATGTTCTCCGTACCGGTTTTGAACGTCACGCCGCTCCATTTCGATTCATTCCTCTCGGCAGCTACAGCCTTGATCCGTGCCGAGTAGCGGGTTTCACCGTCGAGGTCGCGGATATAATAGGGCAACTCACTTTCAGTGATCCCCTCGTAGATTCTCACCGGAGTGCCGGCGAAGGTGAGACTGTCGTCGGCAAACAGCTCCAGCGTATAGGACTCCACCTCCTTGTTGTGCACCCAGTTTAGCCGGGCGTCGGTACGGTTGATCACCAGCGCCTCGATCTTGATGGGAGAGAAAAGTCGCTCGTAATCGATTGATGTCAACTCCTCCGCCCGGTCGTCCTTACAGCTGTAATTGCACAGTGTTACAGCCAGGAGGGCAAGAGATATGATGGATTGTATAGCTCTTCTTTTCATAATGGTTAGTTCGTTAATTGTCCGTTACTGCTGTCGATAAATGTCTGCCAGATCGGCCAGAACTGATTCTGGTCGGGATCCTTCTGATAGAGGGCATTGATCAGCTCAGGTTTCAAGTCACTCGGGTCGAACCAGAGGGTGCTGCCTTCATAACCCAGGCTGGCACCGATCTCATCGGTATCACCGTGGTTCAATCCGTAAATGATCAATGTTTCGTTGTCGCTTGCAGTCTTGAAATAGAGTCTCTCGGGCAGATCCGCATAAGGGCCTTCCCGATTGATCAACTGGGTCATCTTCGCCTTGGCTTCATCCAGCTTGGCCTTGAGCAGATTCCACCGGATCAGGTCGGCCTTGCGGAGGCTTTCACCCGCAAATTCCAGTGCACGCTGCTCCACAATAGCATTGAAGAATGCTGCCTTACTGGCAGTTGCCTGAGCCATATAGGCATTTACCTTTGCTGCGGGAAGCGCCCTGTCGAGGATCGGCTTCAGGTAGGGAGCCGCGGCGGCGGGACCATCCAGTTCATTGATCGCCTCGGCAGCCATCAGGTAGACATCGGCCAACCGCATGTATTGCCAGTTGATACCGTCGTCATTGGTTGAGGTAACACGCCGTGTCATCCATTCATAGCGCAACTTGCCGAAACACCACTTGCCGATGCTGCGGAGCTGTTGCCGGCTCGGATTGGAGTTGGACCACTCATAGGGTACACAGGTGATATCGCGTCTTACATCTTCCACATCATAATCATAGAAGAGAAAAGGGAGCGGACCGTTTACACCACCCTTGTTCTGCCCCGTATATTGATCTATTGCCTTGTGCTCCACACCCAGGGTATAGAGTACGCGTCCACGGCCGGCAGAGAATGGGATCTCCCAGAGCGACTCCTTGCCTGCAGTCACATCATCCTGGCAGAGCAGCCGGAAGTTCTGTTCAAACGACCCCAGCGTATTAGACCCTTCTTGGATCACCTCAAGCGTCTTTTCCTTGGCCAATGCATACATCTTGTCGGGACTCAACTCCGGGTCGTTGCTGCGGCGGATGCCGTCGGCCCGCTGCGAATAGCCCCCTGCATAGAGTGCGATGCGTGCCATCAATCCCTTCACGAAAGCCTTGTTTACCCTCTCGGTACTGGAGGTGACATCGGTCTCGTTTGGCCAGGCCACCAGCTCTTCAGCCTCATCCAGGTCGGCCAGCAACTGCTTGTAGATCACATCCCGGTCGGTACGCGGCAAATAGAGAGTTTCGGTAGTGATTGGCTCGAAGCGTGCCGGCACATCACCCCAGCCCTTGACCAGGTCGAGATAGATCACGGCACGCAGGGTGAGCGCTTCACCCAACAGCTGTGCCATTCTGGGATTTTCATTCACTTTACCATATTCACGAAGCCCTTCTATGGCCTTGTTGGCCCGTTCAATACCTTCGTAGAACTTTGCCCAGGCATTGTTGTCGGTATTCATCTGCGTGTTTCCGGGTGAAGCGGCATAGGTTGCCAGTTCATGCTTGCCGGCGTCGTTCAGCTGGGAGGGATTGATACCGTTTAGCCACTCCACGTCGCTGTTGATTCCATAATAGGGGAGGTAACGCCCGCGGTAGGAGTTGGTCTCTCCAAACGATTGATGGATGCCCATCACCGCTCCTTCAGCCAGGGCCTCTATTGAAAGTACGACCGACCCTTCCGCTGCCGACTTGGATGGTGCATCCAGGTCGCAGGAGCTGAAGAAAAGTCCCAACAGGGAAAAAATCAGACAGATGTTGTTGATATTTTTTTTCATACGATTTTTACTTTTTATTTCAAGGTTACCCATTCAAGAGATTGCTCTTGTCGAATCAGAAATTCAGGTTCAGACCGAATATCAGTTGCCGGCTTCTCGGATAGGCCGAGTAGTCGACACCCGGCGAAAGATTGGTCCTTCTCACCGTCGAAACTTCGGGATCATATCCACTGTAGTTGGTCCACAGTGCCACATTGTAGCCGGTCACATAAAAGCGGAGACTTTCAATTCTGGCTTTACCCGTCAGGCTCCTTGGAAGGGTGTAACCCAACGTGAGCGTGTTGAGACGCAGGAAGCTGCCATCTTCCACTGCCCAATCACTGAAGATCATCCTGGAGGTGAGGGGCGACCACATGGTGGTGTTGGCGTTCATGGCAGCCAGCTCGGCCGGATCATTGCTGATGGTACCATCCTCACGCAAGTTGGTCCACCTCTTGCCCGGCTCCATGATGGTGATCATGTTGCGGTACTGGTATTTACCGGTCTGGGTAAATTCGATCTTGTTGGCATTGTAGATATCGTTGCCGTAACTCCAGTTGAAGGCTGCTGCCAGGTCAAAACCGTAGAAGGTTGAATTGATGGTAAATCCGCCGGTATGGACCGGATTGGCATCACCGATAATCTCCCGGTCTTCCACGTCGATGATTCCGTTGCCATCCAGATCCTTCAGTTTCATCGAGCCGGGACGGAGATTTCCCACCACGCCGGAGGCATCTGCAACCCCCTCTTTCAGTATCCAGCGGTTGTTAGAGGCATTGTAGCCGGTGAAATCATCCACCTCGTAACGTCCATCGGAGCGGAATCCAAACATCTGACCCACGGCCCCCCCTTTGGCAATCCAAAAGTCATAGCCGATCTCCGAGGAGGCCCAGTAGGTTTCATAACCGAAGTCGTTCATGATTCCCAGGCTCTGGATCTCGGTCTTGTTAAATCCGATATTTCCGCTGAAACTGAGGGTGAAATTCTTCCGGTTTACGGCATACCAGTTGAGTGTCGCCTCGACACCCTGATTCTGGTTCTCACCCATGTTGCGATATTGGGTATCATAGCCGGTACCGGCTACCGGGAACTCAATCAGCAGGTCACGGGTGGTATTTCGGTAGAGCTCAACTGTTCCGCCCAGTTGTCCCCTCAACAGGGTGAAGTCAAGTCCCACGTTGCGGGTGACGGTGGTCTCCCATTTCAGGTCGGGATTGGCCATAACCTTGGAAGGTGCCCAGTAGTTGGAAAATCCGTTGATCCAGGAGGTCGCCTTCGATTCGAACATCTGTACCAGCTGGCCTGAAGGGATATTGTTGTTACCGGCGGTTCCGAAGCTGGCTCGCAGTTTCAGGTCCTCCAGCCATCCCTTGGCGCCCTCCATAAAGGGTTCGGAAGAGAGGCGCCATGCCGCAGCAGCCGATGGAAAGTAGCCCCATCTGTTCTCCTTGCTGAATTTGGATGATGCATCGGCACGGTAAGTAGCGCTCAGCAGATACTTGCCTTCGTAGTCGTAATTGACCCGGCCGAAGAAGGAGAGCAGCTTGTCATCTTCATTGTAATAGTTGTCGATGGTGTAGGGCACTCCCTGCGAGGAGAGACGCCAGGCATCCTTGGCGGTGAAGGTGGTGGGGAAACCGTGCACCTCATCAGTAAGGGTAACCCCTTTTCGGATGATATACTCATGTCCCGCCATCAGATTCAGGCTGTGTGCCTCGTCCAGCACCTTTTTGAAATCGTAATTGACCGTGTTGGTGTTCCTTAACGCCTCTCTATCCCTGTTCACCAGGCGGATGGCCGGCTTACCCTGATTCTCTACCGAAGGGTAGTTCTTGATGTAATAGGTGGTAAGTCCCCAGTAGCGTTGGTCACCATCATCCTGGCGATCCAGTCCCGCCTCCGAACGTAATTTCAGGTTGTCTACCACCTCCCAGGTGGCGCTACCCGCCATATTGAGCCGCTTTTGACTCTTTTCCCGGGCATTGTCGCTGATCGATACCAGTGGATTGTAGAGATTGCCCAGATCGTCATCTGCACTTCCGGCAGAAGCATCCAGATTCTTCAACGGGATGGGGGTATAGATTACCGAATATTTCAGCCGCTTGTCGGTATCGAGCGTACTGCTGGCATCGTTGGCTCCACCACCGTCTATACGGGTATCGGTATACCGGACCGAGAAATCGAGGGTGATCCGTTCTGTTGCCTTGTTGTTGAGCTTCAGGCTCACGCTGTTTCGACGGTAATCGGAATCCTCCATGATCGCCTTGTCTGAAAGATGGGAGAAGTTGAAGGCATAGGTCATCCTGTCGCTTCCCCCATTAAGACTGAAACTGTGATTCATGGAATTGCCTGTACGGCCGAAGGTGAGATCCTGCCAATCATTGTAGGGTACGTTCCGGTAAAGGTCGAGATCCTGAAAATTACCGAAGAAGGAGTTGTAATTTTGAATGGCATCGCTCCCTTTCAGTGCCGCCAGCTCATATTGCCAGATGGCATAGTCATAAGGCGAAAGCACGTCGAGGGTCTTTGCAATCTTCTTCACACCCAGGTAGGCATTGTAGCTCATCCGCAGCTTGCCGGCCTTTCCCGACTTGGTGGTGACGATCACCACCCCGTTGGCTCCACGCGACCCGTAGATGGCAGTGGAGGATGCATCCTTCAACACGTCGATCGACTCGATGTCGGTAGGCGGAATGTCGGAGATGGTGCTTACAGGGAAACCATCCACTATGAAGAGTGGATCGTTGCTCTGCGTGATTGAACCGCCACCACGTACACGTATACGCATCTCGGCATCGGGCGAACCCTCGGTGGTAAGGACCTGTACCCCGGCCATTTTACCGGTAATCGCCTCTACCGCTGAAGCCACCGGGATTGCAGCCAGGGTCTCCGCACTGACCGATGAGACCGATCCGGTGAGATCCCGTTTTTTCATGGTACCATAGCCTATTACCACCACCTCGTCGAGGCTTGATACATCCTCTTCCATGGTAATGTCGATCAGATTGCCCGTAATGGGAACTTCACTATCCTTCATGCCGATGTAGGAGATGGTGAGTGTTGTTGCTGAAGCAGGTACCGTGAGAGAATAACTACCGTTCATATCGGTTGCGGCACCGATTGTTGTGCCTTTCACCATCACGTTTGCACCAATGATAGGTTCTCCTCCGCTGTCTCTCACGACCCCCCGGATTGTCCTCTCCTGGGCGGTTATACCCAATGAGACGAGAAAAAGGAGAAGTAAACCGATGGTTACTTTTCGTTTCATTCCTGATTCATTCATATTTGTCATGTTAATTAAAAGGTTATTAAAACAAAAGATTCATATCCTTAGATTCTTGGCATAATCACATTGCATGCTGTTTATTCCGGTACATCAGGCTGGCAATCCTCTCCTTGCCATTTTCTGTTCACAATATTACATCATTACTTTTGAAGGATAGGTGACAAATTGGTTTTTAACGGGTGACAAATTGTTATAAGAACAAAAAAAAGGGAACAAAAGAGCAAAAAAATGTATATTTGCGCAAGTCGAAATATCAGCATGAAGAACAGAGCAACTATACTTCTACTCATCCTTCCGGTTGTTTTTACCCTCAAGGCGCAACCTGATGCCTATTTCGTGCACTATGGACCGGAGGACGGACTTCCTCAACACACCGTCACCGACATCCTTCAAGACCGGAGCGGGTTCATGTGGTTCAGCACTTGGGATGGATTGAGCCGGTTCGACGGTTATACTTTCGCAACCTACCGCCTGCCCGGAAACAGTAACATTGCCTCGCAAAGCAGCCGGATAGATCATCTCTTCGAGGATCGTTACCGAAACATCTGGGCGCTTACCTACGACAGCCATGCCTACCGTTTCGATATCGAGACGGAAAGTTTCTGCGGGATCGGATCAGTCGCCGCCCTGGAGGGTCATCCTTTCTCCGCCTCGAATATCATTCCGATGGAGGGGGGAAATGTCTGGCTCTTGTCTCAGGAAGATGGATGCATTGTGGTAACCGACTCCCTGCTTAATGTTGAAGTATATCATCCCCGTTACGGCAACCTTACGGACAGACGGGTAAACGGTGTCTACGAGGATCGTGAAGGTAACAGTTGGATCCTCACCGGGAAAGGAATTACCCTGCTGGTCGCCGGGGAGAGTACACCGCTATTCTACTTCCATCACGCCTCCATCACGCCGTATCGCGACCCATACCCCTTTCACTGTGTGAGCGAACTGGATGATGAGATCTGGTTTGGTGCCGATAAGGGGATCATCTGGCGCTACGACAAGCAGCGGAAATATTTTCGTCCCCTCGACACCGGCCTTGGGTCCAACCTGATTGCCATCGAGGCGATCTCAACGGAGAAAATCGCGCTTGTCTCGTCCCGTGGTGGTTTTGCAATCTACAATACCCACGACGGGAGTATGGAGCTCTACAACCGGCAGACACTCCCCGAGATGAGTGCCAGTGAAATCTTCACCACATACGTGGATGGAAACCGGAATCTGTGGATCGAGACAGATCGCCTGGGTGTAGCAAAATTCAACCCCTATACACGGCGTTATCTCCATTTCAGCCCCTACATTGAAAGTACCGAAACCACTGTTTTTCCTCCCAACTTCTTCATCTTTGAAGACAAGGAGGGTCGACTCTGGGTCCATCCCCGCGGGGGAGGCTTCTCATACTACAACAGGGATCTGGATCAGCTGGTCCCTTTTTACAACGAACCCTTCTCCCCTACCTGGATGTTTTCCAACATGATGCACTCCGCCTATTCGGACAGGCAGGGAAACCTCTGGATGTGTACCCGCTCACACGGACTGGAAAAGGTGATCTTTTTCGACGATACCCAGTTCCGGTCGATCCAGCTGAACGATAATATTCACTCCACCATCTGCAATGATGTGCGTCCCATCTTCGAGGATTCACGCGGCATGATCTGGGCTGCCACCAAAGATGGAATAATCCATCTCTACGACAACTCCTTGCAGGAAAAGGGCATCCTCACGGAAAAGGGTACTATTGGCAAAGGGAGGCCGTTAAAGGGGATCGCCTACTGCATCATGGAGGATTCCCGGCACAACATCTGGATCGGCTCGAAAGGGGAGGGCGTTTACCGGCTGACCCCCGGTCCGGAGGGCAACAACTTCGATATTTTACACATCAGGCACGAACCTGACAATGTCAATTCACTGAGTGACAATCAGGTCTACACCATCCATGAAGACAGGGAGGGAAATATCTGGATCGGAACGTTCGGCGGAGGGATCAATCTGATCCCGGGAGGAAAAGTGGGTGAAACGGTTCTGCATCACTCCAACGGACTTGGTAGCTACCCCTACAGCATCGGAGATCAGGTTAGGATTATCAACAGCGACCGTTTCGGTAATATATGCGTAGGTACGACGTTGGGGCTGATCATGTTTAAACCTGATCTTCAGCGGCCCGACAGGATCGATTACAAGGTGTATGTCCACCGCAACGGACATGGCGGCACAGTAGGAGCCAACGACATCATGGATATCTGTACCACCCGGACAGGCGAGACATTTGTCGGAACTTTCGGCGGGGGAATCAGCCGGATTGCCGAGACTGACAGCCTGGGATTCCCGCTCACCTTCGAAACTTTCGACAGCAGTCACGGTCTCCCGTCCAACATCATCCTCTCCCTGCAGGAGGATCACAACGGAAATATCTGGGTAGCCAGCGAGGGAGGGCTCACCAAGTTCAACCGTACCAGCGGGAGTTTCGAGAACTACAGCGAAATGAAACGGTTGATGAAGCGGAACAACTTCTCCGAGAATGCAAGGTGTGCCCTGCGCGACGGACGGATACTCTTCGGCTATTCGCACGGTATGGTTCTTTTTGATCCCGGACTTGTGAAAAACAACACCTTCAACCCCACCCTTGCACTGGTTCAGTTCAGGCTCTTCAACCGGGTGGTCCCCATCTCGACGGATGGTCCGCTTCGCCGGAACATCCACCTCACCAGGCGACTGGAATTGAAACACAACCAGAATTTCTTCAGCATCGAGTTTGCAGCACTCGACTACATCGACCCCGACAACATCTACTATGCCTACAAGCTGGACGGGTTCGACAAGGAGTGGATCTTCTCCGGCAACCAGCGGATAGCCAACTATACCAACCTCTCTCCCGGAAAGTATCTTTTCAGGGTAAAGTCGACCAACAGCGACGGTGTCTGGGCTGACAACGAACGCATGCTGACCATCGAGGTATTGTCTCCCTTCTGGGCTACCGGATGGGCCTACCTCTGTTACTTTATCCTTTTCGGGATCATCCTCTTCGTCACCTACAGGATTCTCTACACCTTTTACCGGATGAGACACAAGATTATTCTGGAGAGACAGGAGTCGGAGATAAAGACCCGTTTCTTTACCAATATCTCCCACGAGATACGTACTCCGCTCACCATGATCGTATCTCCAATCGAGAATCTGCTGGCGAGTGACACTACCCCTACCATAGTGAAAAACCAGCTGAAGCTGGTCGCCAAGAACACCCACAGACTGCTCAACATGGTCAATCAGATCCTTGATTTTCAAAAGATGGCCCAGACACCGCTCACCGTGCACCGGATCGTAATAGCACCCTTTGTAGAGAACCTCTACGAAGGATATACACGCAACGCGGAGATCCGGAAGATCGATTACCGGTTCGTGAACAATGTGGGCGACACGCTTATCTGGGCCGACGGGGAGGCATTGGAAAAGATCATCCTTAACCTGCTCTCCAACGCATTCAAATACACTCCAGCCGGCCGGTCGATTACCGTTACACTTCGTGATCAGGAGTACGAAGTGGCCATCGAGGTGAGCGACACCGGGAGCGGCATCTCCAGGGATAAGCAACAGCGCCTCTTCCGCCGGTTCGAATCGTTTAACGAAGACAAGAGCAATCCCAGTACCGGCATCGGCCTCTCCATCGTCAAGGAGCTGGCCGACAAGCATCGAGCCCGGATACAGGTGGAGAGTGAACTTGACAAGGGGAGCTCTTTCACCCTTTTCTTAAAGAAGGGAATTGCCCATTTCGAACCGGAGGTGACCATCGATGAGGAGACGATCAAGGGAGTCGTCAACGAGTCTCATGAGGTACCGGAAGCAATAGAACCGGTATCTGCCAGCGATGAGATGATCCGGCTCGATGAACATCCCACCGTACTGGTGGTGGAAGACGACGATGATCTCAGGCAATTTATCTGCTCCATCCTGGAGGAGGATTACGAAGTACACGAGGCTTCAAACGGCAGAGAGGGGTTCGAGAAAGCGCTGGAGCTGATTCCCGACTTCATCGTGAGCGATATCATGATGCCTGAGGAGGATGGCATGCAACTGCTTGCCAACGTCAGACGAAACCTGCAAACCAGCCATATCCTCTTCCTGCTGCTCACCGCGAAAACCACGCTCGACAGCAAACTGGAGGGGCTTGAACAGGGGGCAGACGAGTATATCTCCAAACCATTCAGTGTCACCTTCTTCCGTGCAAGGGTGAAAAACCTGCTACAAAGGAGGAATGAACTGCAATCCTATTACCGGGACAGGGAGAACATCTCTCCCCTCTCATCCGGCAAGAAGTCCGACAACGGGCCTCTGCCTGTTAACGACAACGACCTGGCATTTATCCGCTCTATCAACAGGTTTGTCGAAGAGCATATGGGAAACAACGAATATGTGATCGAAGATCTTGCGATGGAGATGGGAATGAGCCGTACCGTCTTTTTCAAGAAGGTGAAAGGGCTCACCGGCCTGGCACCGGTGGAATATATCCGCGACCTGCTGCTGCAACACGCCGCCAGATTGCTGACAGAGAGCGGGTTCAATATCAAGGAGATCGCTTACACGGTGGGGTTGAACGATGCCAAGTACTTCACCCGCTGCTTCAAGAAAAAATATGGGATGACACCCTCAGAATACAGGAAAAGAACAGAACATAATGATATTACAGTTTAAATCTCAATCATTTAACTAAAAACAACCGCAATGAAGCAATTAGGTAAGTACAGCATCGGTGTGGGTGACCGTTTCACCCGTCAGGGAAAGGCACAGCTCCGTGCCATCATGAGAGCAAACGAGAAGGGATTGGATATCTGCCCCGTATGGAATAAATCTAACCGTGAACACACCTATGTGGGCACGGTGCCGTCAGACACGCGTAAAGAGGCAGATGAAGCAGTAAAGGCACTTGGTTACGAGGGTATCTATTTTGTCGATGCAGATCACATCAATCTCAACACCGTTTCCAGCTACGTGGAGACATCAGATTTTTTTACCCTCGATGTGGCCTCTTTTATCGGTAAGGGGAGCAGCAGAGAGGAGGTGGACGCTTTCATCGCATCCTGCAAGAAGTATCTGGGTGAAATGGTGATACCCGGCATGGACAAGCCGTTGCAGGTAACTGTTGAGTTGTTGGAACAGATTGCCGGCAAATTCTTGGCTGCCACACAGCACGCCTCTGAAATCTACAACTTCCTGAAGCGGGAAAAGGGTGAAGGAAACTTCATCACCGAGGTCTCGATGGATGAGGTAGAGTCTCCGCAGACACCGGTTGAACTCCTCTTTATCCTGAAGATGCTTGCCGACAAGAGGGTACCCGTACAAACCATCGCCCCAAAATTCACCGGCCGCTTCAACAAGGGGGTAGATTACGTGGGCAATCTTGACCAGTTTGCCAAAGAGTTCGAGGAGGATGTGCTGGTGATCGACTATGCCGTCAGGGAGTTCGGGTTGCCTCAAGAACTGAAACTGAGTGTACATTCGGGCAGCGATAAATTTTCCATCTACCCTATAATGGCAAAAGTGATCCGACGTCATGACAAAGGGCTACATCTGAAAACGGCCGGCACCACCTGGCTGGAAGAGGTGATCGGACTGGCCATGGCAGGCGGGGAAGGGCTCGAGCTGGCAAAGAAGATTTATGAACACTCCTACAACCGCCAGGATGAACTTTGTGCCCCCTATGCCGACGTGATCGATATCGACGGTTCAAAACTCCCCACGGTAGAAGAGGTCAATGGATGGAACAGTGAAAAATATGCCAATACACTGCGTCATATTCCGGGACATCCCGACTACAACCCCAGCTTCAGGCAGCTGATCCATGTGGCCTACAAAATAGCGGCAGAAATGGGAGACAGCTACACCTCACTGCTGGAGAAATATAGTAAGGTGATTGGCAGTTGCGTTGAAGAGAATATCTATGACCGGCATCTGAAGAGACTTTTTACCCTCTAAATTTCGCACCGGGTAGCTGTCTGAAAAAGAGAGAACCCGTCATGGGAGGCGTGAACTGCCAACCATGGCGGGTTTTCTATTCGGAATTGTCCGACTCTATCCGTTCAGACGATCTTCATGACCGGCTGACCAACCTGAACAATATCACCCGGCTTCACATAAATCTTGTAAACTTTTCCTGAAAACTCAGAGGCCACCTCGTTCTCCATTTTCATCGCCTCCAGGATGAAGAGATTGTTTCCTCGACTAACCTGTGCCCCTTCCTCTGCCAGAAACTTGATGATATTTCCCGGCATCGGGCTTTCCACCACGTAACCATCGGGTTCCTTTTCCTCGACAACCGGTGCGGCGTTGACATTTTCAACCGGTCCGGCCTGTTCCTGTGCCGGCTGCCGGGACACGAACTCCGCTTCGCGGAGTTTTTTCAGGAACTGGGTAGCTACGGTCGGGAAGAGTTCCAGCAACAGCTCCTCTTTTTCATCCTTCGCCAACTGAACATTGCCAAACTCCGGCAACACCGGATTATCCTGACGCCTGTAGCTGCTCGTGTCGTACGGTGTCTCTTCGCCAGTTCCGGCAATCTTCAACCTGAATTCGGGATCTACCGGAACGGGAGTCTTTCCATACTCACCTTTTACCAATGCAACAAACTGGTTGGAGGCGTTGGCATATTTATCCCGGCCATTCTTCAGGTTCAGGGCCGAACTGACGGCCTGTGCCCCTACTATCTGGCTGGTAGGCGTAACCAGGGGTGGTAACCCTGCATCGAGCCTTACACTGGGAATCAGCTTCATCGCATCTTCCAGAATATCCAGCGCATTGAACTGCTTGAGCTGGGCAACCATGTTGGTGTACATTCCGCCCGGTATCTCGGCATTCTTCACCTTTTCATCGGGCTTGGGAAAATTGAAGTGGGCTTCGATCAGATGACAGGCCTCGAGCAGGGCCTCTTCGTTGTTGGTTCTTGCTGCCGCAATCGCCTCATCGAACAACCTGTCGATCTCGGCCGGCAATATGTCGGTCAACGGATTGAATGGATTGGGATACTGTTTCACCGCATCGAATGCTTCCAATTCACGCCGTATTTCAAACAGTTCGGCATTTATTTTTGCTACAGCCTCCATGTTGAGATCCAGTTCAATATCCATCTTTTCACAGAAGATATAGATCAGCTCAATGGCCGGCGCAGCCGGCCCGCCAGCGAAATTCCAGATATTGGTATCCACTATATCGACACCGTTCACAATTGCAGCAAGAACGGAAGCCAGTCCATATCCCGGCGTACAGTGGGTATGAAAGTCAACGGGTACCTCAAGCTCCTTCTTGAACAACGATACAAGCGTTGCCACACGTGCGGGAGGAATCAGTCCGCTCATATCCTTGATGGTGATCATATCGGCACCTAAAGCCTCCATCTCTTTGGCCTTCTGAAGAAAATAGCTGTCGGTAAAGACCTTTTCCTTCTTTACCCGTACCTCCTCTTTTTTGCTGAACAAACCGAGGAACCCCCTCTTTTCCACGATCTTCACCTCATCGTCGTACTTGGGATCAATCGTGTAGCAAACCGCACAATCGGCCAGTCCACCATATTTCTTGATATATTTTACACTCGACTTTATGTTGTCAACATCATTCAGCGCATCGAAAATACGCATGATGCTGAGCCCGTTTGAAACGGCATTTTTAAAAAAGCCGTCAATGATTTCATCGGGATAAGGTGCATACCCATAAAGGTTTCTTCCTCTTGAAAGGGCCGTAAGTTTGGAAACACCCTCTACGCCATCGCTGATTTTTTTCAGCCTGTCCCACGGATTCTCGCCCAGATAGCGCATCACGGAGTCGGGAACAGCTCCGCCCCATACTTCCATCGCATAGAAATTGGCATCCTTGTAGTAAGGAAGAACCCGGTCGACCTGCGATTGATTCATTCGGGTGGCAAATGCCGATTGTTGACCGTCCCTTAGGGTGAGATCTCTGATTAAAAGTTTACGTTTCATCTGTTTAAGTTTTTATTTCTTATTTTTGTGTCTCTTTAGAAACAGTTTCGTTGTTTTTTCGGCCCGTTTTCTTACAGTTTAATATTTTATATAAGTAGCTAAAAAACAGATTTTTATATCTCTCTTTTGCCCTACAAAGTAACTAATTTATTTGTAATATCAACTAATGAATTAAAGAAAAATTTCTTTAATTTTTGACATAAATAAAAGACAGTATTTTGCTATCAAAATACTGTCTTTCGAACTTGTTATTTATTAAGGAAAACTCTTCTGATCAATAGTATCGCTTTTTCCCTTTTTTGGAAGGAGCGAAATCCGCTTTCGACCTCTCTCCCCTATTTTTTTTGCCTTCCCCTGTGTGACTGTCAGCCGGTTCAACCACTACCTTTCTATCTTCCACAAATACACCCTTGAAAGATTTGAGGAGTTGCCTTGCACTCTCTTCGGGAACTTCAAAAAACGAAAAGTTCTTCATCAGGTCGATTCGTCCTATCCTGATCTTCCCGGGTACATAATCATTGATAAAACCCATCAGGTTAGCCGGATTGGCTCCATCCACCTTTCCAATATTGATAAAAAAACGGGAGTAGCCCTTTTCTGCCTTTTTCGGACCAGACTCGCCTCTGTCATACTTTTTGCCTTTGCCGCGCTCATCTCTCCTATTGCCCTGCTCCCTAGGCTCTTCGATCTCGTCTGCAGCCTGGTAATAGTCGATCAACCGGTTAAACTCGAGCGAAACCATCCGTTTGATAATATCCTCCTTTTCCAGCCAGTCGAGTTTTTTGAATACCGAAGGCAACAAACGGGCAATCTCTTCCTCCTGAACCTTTACCTTCTCAATTTTATCCACAAAATTGAACAGCTGCTTTTCGCAGATGAGATCCCCTTTGGGTACCTGGCGATATTCAAACTTTTTATTGATAAGCTTCTCAATCTGGCTTACCTTGCCTTTCTCCTTGGTGTGGATAATGGAGATGGAACTACCGGTTTTCCCTGCTCTGCCTGTGCGACCGCTACGGTGTGTATATACTTCGTAATCGTCAGGCAGTCCGAAATTGATTACATGGGTGATGTCGTCCACATCCAGACCACGGGCTGCCACGTCGGTCGCGATCAGCAGCTGCAGGTTCCGCAAGCGGAATTTGTTCATGACGTAATCGCGTTGCGCCTGCGACAAGTCGCCATGCAACGAGTCGGCATCGTAACCATCCTGAATGAGCTTGTCTGCAATCTCTTGCGTCTCTTTTCTCGTCCGGCAAAAAACAATTCCGTAAATATTGGGATAGTAGTCTACAATACGTTTCAGTGCAAGGTATTTATCTTTTGCATGAACCATGAAGTAGATATGCTTCACATTCTGTGCCCCCTCGTTTTTTCTCCCGATGGTTATCTCCATGGGGTTTGACATATACTTGCGTGTGATCTTTGCTATCTCCTGGGGCATAGTTGCGGAAAAGAGCAACATGCTGCGGTTGTTGGGGACGTAAGACAAAATTTCATCGATACTTTCAGTAAATCCCATATGCAGCATTTCGTCCGCTTCATCCAGTACTACTGTCCGGACGTTTTCAAGTGAAACGGTCTTCCGGTTTATCAAATCGATCAATCTTCCGGGAGTGGCAACTATAACATGAACTCCACGTCTCAAAGCTTTGATCTGGCTTTCGATGCTTGATCCGCCATAAACGGGAAGAATCTTTATATCGTCAACATATTTGGAAAAATCGGTCAGGTCACCCGCGATCTGTAGACAAAGCTCCCTGGTGGGGCAAAGGATCAGCGTTTGTGGTGCATGTAAATCGAGGTCTGTTTTCTGTATTACCGGTAGGCCAAAAGCGGCTGTTTTTCCGGTTCCAGTTTGAGCCAAAGCAATAATATCACGGGTATTTGCCAGCAGTTGCGGAATCACTTCCTCCTGCACGGGCATGGGCTGTTCAAAACCCATCTCCTGGATTGCACGCCAAATTTCCGGGGCAATCCCAAGTTCTTCAAAAGTTCTCATTTTCTTTATTTAAATTTATTGGTGAAAGTATTCGCATTTTCTCGAAACCCCCACAACGCGACATAGATAAAGATGTGAGAAAATTTGATATACAGACTGAAAAAAACGATTTCCACCTAAACAAAAAAGCCCGCGTAGGAAATCGGGCGCAAAGGTAATGAAAAAAAATTGAATCTTATTGATTATAGAGCAAATGTTTACGCAATAATGTTTTTTTCCCCGGGGTCAACTTAAGTTCTTTCTCAATATAACTGTCAATTGAGCCATATTTCTGATTGATGTAATCGATCGTATAATTGATATAGGCGTGATTTACCGACATCAGTGCAGTTACCGCTTCCTGAAAATATTCGGGCTTTGTCTTGACATTTTCAGCAATGGTCAACACATCAATGGTCTGACGCGACAGAAGGTAATCGTCAATAATGATATTTTGAGGGATTCCCAATGCATAGAGGATGAAAAACGAGGCAAGCCCCACCCTGTCCTTGCCAAGCGATCCACTGAGCAGTACCGGATAGTTGTTTTCGTCGGTAAGGATATTGAACATCTCGGCAAATTCATTCTTGTAGTTCTCGATAATGCCGATGTAGGAATCCTGGACATTGCGAATTGCATCGCTGCGTGTCAACTTCTCGTCACTCATCATCTCATTGATCTTTTCCGTATCCATTGGAATGATGGGCAATGAGATCTTCCTGATATTGGGATGAACAAGAATGGGATATTTACCCGCAGTTTTCTCTGACCTGAAATCGATGATGGTTTTGATGTTCAAGCGTCGTATCCGCTCCTGATCGTAAAGTGTTGCACTGCTCAAATCACCCGATCTGAAAATCTTGCCCCACTTCATCTGCTGATCGCTACGGGTGAAGTAACCACCCAGATCCCTGAAATTCTTGATATTGCCCATCTCGATAATCCGGTCTGCCACGATGCCGGAATAGGCTGAGGTGGTTTTAAGTATGTAAAACTCCCTTATATCCGGGCTTGAAGGGTTGATAACCGTTACCTGATCGGAAATATTGGACGTTTTCACCGGAGTAAATGAAGAGATATCACCGTCCGTTTGGGATGAATAGATATTGATACTCCCTTCCTGATCGGGACTCACTTCCCACTTGAGAAGTAACTCGCCGTCCTTGGTCCTTTCTGCTACTGACGTTATTTTAACTGTTGATGCGCAACCTGCAGCAAACAACAAAAAAAATGCCGAAATAAACAGACAATTTTTTCTTTTCACCCGCATTTGATTTTGGCAAGCAAATATAGTTAAAACATTTTGTAAACAAAACTCTTGCGTTTGCAACTTAACAATAAATAATCACATTTTTGCCATTTTTGGTAACTTTAAAACTTAAGTAATTGTACAACTAATTTTTATGTGATACTTTTGCATTCGCTCTTTTTTTTCCGCTGTTGTTGATAAATTGTTTATTTCATGTAGAGAAAATTCAAATAACTTCATTTTGCTATTCCAATTTTTTGTTTATATGAAAAATTTGTACAAAAAGATAAAATAAGAAGTGATGAAAATCTCGGCAAAGTTTGCACTATTCATCAACAGGATATGAAGTGAAAAATCTGATTTGATTATCAACACTACAAATTATCAAACAATGTTGATAAAAGTTGTAATAAAAAGTAAATCAAATAATTAAATTTTATATAATTGTTTATAACATCACTATTAAGGTGTCACTTTCTTAATAACTTATTTTGCAATTTTTTTCACACTTTTTTTTCAACAGTATCAACACTCCTTCATCATCATCATAGTTTTTTTTGTTTAAAAAAGTAATAATAATAATAATCGAATGAAAAAAGAGGAATTGATCGATAAGATAGATAGCCTTCGTAAGGAGAAGAATGCAATTATCCTGGCACACTATTATCAGGATGCTGATATTCAGGATATAGCAGATTTTGTCGGCGACAGTCTCGCCCTAGCTCAATGGGCTGCCAAAACAACTGCAGATATTATTGTGCTTTGCGGTGTTCACTTCATGGGTGAAACGGCTAAAATTCTTTCTCCCGATAAACGGGTCTTCATTCCCGATATCATGGCCAGCTGTTCATTGGCTGAAAGTTGTCCGGCCGATGAATTTGAAAAATTTATCGAACTACATCCCGGTCATACTGTAATCTCCTATGTAAATACTACAGCAGCAGTAAAAGCATTGACCGACATAGTGGTAACTTCCACTAACGCAAAGCAGATCGTAGATTCACTTCCGTTGGATGAAAAAATCATTTTCGGACCCGACAAGAACCTTGGTGATTACATCAATAAGCTTACCGGAAGGAATATGCTTTTATGGGATGGTGCATGCCACGTACATGAACAGTTTTCATTGGAAAAAATTCTTCAGTTGAAGAGGGAGTATCCCGACGCACTGTTGCTGGTGCATCCTGAATGCAGGAAGTATATAATTGAAATTGCCGATCATGTTGGATCTACCTCTTCGATAATAAGTTTTGCCCGTAATTCCGAGAAGAGACAATTTATTGTAGCTACCGAATCCGGAATCCTTCACCAGATGCAAAAAGAGAATCCCGATAAAGAGTTTATACCTGCTCCACCCGAAGATTCAACCTGTGCCTGCAACGACTGTTTCTATATGAAAATGAACACGCTGGAAAAATTGTATCTCTGTCTAAAAAATGAGACACCGGAAATTTTTGTCGATGAAAAGATTCGCATTCAAGCGGTGAAGCCTATTGAGCGAATGTTGGAGATATCAGCGAAATATGGGTTGTAAACAAAAAACGAGATTAAGGCTCCTACTTAAATAGGGGGTGGTTAAAAAACAACTAATTTTTGTACCTTTGCAACCTTAAAAAAATATCTGCCGTTTCCGTTGTAGATGACAACATTTCCTGTACTTATAACGTAACGGTCTAATAAATAACGAAAGATGGCTCTACAGTGTGGTATAGTTGGACTTCCCAACGTCGGAAAATCTACCCTTTTCAATTGCCTGTCAAACGCCAAGGCACAGGCAGCGAATTTTCCTTTTTGTACGATCGAACCTAACGTGGGGGTAATCACTGTTCCCGATGAAAGATTGAATAAACTTGCCGAACTGGTACATCCTCAAAAAATTGTACCTACAACGGTCGAGATAGTCGATATTGCCGGACTGGTAAAAGGTGCAAGCAAAGGAGAGGGTCTGGGTAATAAATTTTTGGCCAACATCCGTGAAACCGATGCCATACTGCATCTCTTGCGTTGTTTTGAGGATGAGAACGTAACCCATGTTGACGGCAGTATAAATCCTGTAAGAGACAAGGAGATAATTGACGCGGAACTGCAATTGAAGGATCTGGAGACCATCGAGTCGAGAATTCAAAAGGTAGAGAAACAGGCAAAGACGGGGGGCGACAAGGAGGCAAAACTGGCTTTCGAGGTCTACTCAAAAATCAGGGAAGCTTTGTTGCGGGGTGAATCGGCACGAACTGTAGTTTTTGATACCAAAGATGAGAACAGGATAGCGCGTGATCTCTTCCTCTTGACTTCCAAACCGGTTTTATATGTTTGCAATGTAGATGAAAAGAGTGCCGTTAACGGAAATGAATATGTGGAACAGGTACGGGAGGCAGTAAAGAGGGAGAATGCAGGAATTTTGGTAGTAGCGGCAAAGATCGAGTCTGAAATTGCTGAATTTGATACTTACGAAGAGCGTGAAATGTTTCTCGCTGAAATGGGGTTGAAGGAGTCTGGTGTAAACCGGCTAATCAAGGCAGCCTATGAGTTGTTGAATCTTCAGACATTCCTCACTGCAGGTCCGCAGGAAGTGCGTGCCTGGACATTCCAGAAAGGATGGAAAGCTCCCCAGTGTGCCGGAGTTATCCATACCGATTTTGAGAAGGGATTTATCCGTGCAGAGGTGATCAAGTATGAGGATTACATCCGGTATGGTTCGGAAGCAGCTGTAAAGGAGGCCGGAAAGATGAACGTTGAAGGTAAGGAGTACATCGTTCAGGACGGTGATATCATGCACTTCAGATTCAACGTGTAAAATCGGTTAAAAATCAGTTAAAGTGGATATTGTAGAAATTGTAGGATATCTGGCAATGACATTTCTTGTCGTTTCCTTTATTCCCAAACAGATAAAAAAAGTAAGGTATATCAATCTTGTAGCCTGTCTTTTCTTCATTGCATACGGCATTATGCTGGGATTTAAGTGGCCGATCATCGTTTCCAACGGAGTAGTTTGCCTTATTCAGGCCTATCATCTCTTTTTTTCTGGAAAAGGCGAGTGAGACTCCAACCTTGGAACAGGTTGGTAATTTAACCGGTTGACATTTAAAAAATTGATTAACCTTTTAAAGTTTAATTAATTTAAATATTTTTGTGAAAGTTATTTCTCTAATCACAAAAATTAAACCATCATGAACACGACAAAGATGATCACAACCCTCTTTTTTATCTCGATTGCGTTGTTCGGATTTTCACAGCCCAGAACATTCAACGGTCTTGATATGAATTTGGGTAACCTCTACAAGCTCTCCAATGCTGAAACCCGGTCGATCAGTCCAGAAAATTTTACCGGTGAAAAAGGAAAGGGTGGAATGGCGATTCCCGACCCGGATGCTCCCGTCAATACGGCCAATGCTACTCATGCTGCCCGTGATCTGGGTCAGGGATGGAAAGTAAACCCCTATATCCGCATCAATCCCGGAGAGACTTTTACCTTGGCTGAAATTGAAGGACCCGGAGCCATTCAGCACATCTGGATGACACCTACTGGAAACTGGCGTTTCTCCATTATCCGCATATATTGGGACGATGAAAAAGAGCCATCGGTTGAATCTCCTATCGGCCATTTTTTTGGCATGGGATGGAATGAATATGCTCATCTCAACTCAATGCCAGTAACGGTGAACCCGGGAAGTGCATTTAATTCGTATTGGGTAATGCCTTTCCGGAAAAAATGCAAAATCACCATGACCAACATCAACGATACCGATCCTATGACACTCTATTACCAGATCGATTATACCCTGACCGATGTTCCGGAGGATGCCGCCTATTTCCATGCACAATTCAGGCGAACAAAAGTGAATGAGACATCCGATTACACCATAGTGGACGGCATACGTGGGGAGGGACACTATGTCGGTGTATATATGGCCTGGCAGGTTAACAACAACGGTTGGTGGGGTGAAGGTGAAATCAAATTTTTCATGGATGGCGATAAAAAATTTCCTACCGTAATAGGCACAGGGACAGAGGACTATTTTTGTGGCTCCTATAATTTTGACCGGCAAGGGAGATATGTAACCTTTACAACACCTTATGCCGGATTGGTACAGGTGTTGCCTGCCGACCTGATCTATAAGTCGGGACAGCGTTTCGGACTCTACCGCTGGCACATCATGGATCCTGTCCGGTTCAAGAAGGATCTGCGTATTACCATCCAGGACCTGGGCTGGAGACATGGAGGACGCTATTTGCCCCAACAATCTGATATTTCGTCGGTATGCTTCTGGTATCAATCAGAACCGCATGCCTCATTTCCCCAGTTTCCCGATTGGCAAGAACTGGAACTGAATTGATTTAAGTTTCGCAAACGAGAGGCAAATGGGTGGCAAAAGTTGCGGGAATCTCGTCGTAAGTGCACCGGAGGAGTTATCCGGCTACCAGGGTAGGAATACCTAACTCCCCTACCCGCTCCGCAATTTTCCTCAACTCTTCCAGAGGCACTTTTTCAAGCTCTCTGGCGGGCGTTTCCCGGTCGATGGTGTAGATCATCACCTGACGGGGATAAAGCGCTCTAACGAGCTCTAACCACCCTGAAATCTCTTTTTCGGTGGAATTGTCTATCCGCTTGCCTTCGAGCATGCCTCGTAAAAACATGGTTTGCAGGATAAAATTGCCGTGGAATCTTTTATAAAGTTCCACCTGTCGCGCTACCGAATAATCGGGTAAATTGGGTCGGTCGATAAGCCTCACGGTCTCATCGAAGGCGGAATCGAGCTTGAGTATGGGATTGTCCACACGTTGCAACGCTTCAAACACGGATGTTTTTCCTACATGCATCCCGTTTGACAGCACGCTGATTTTGGCAGTAGATGCATACCTATCCCTCAGAAAAAGGGTATCGCCGATAATTTTGTCGAATTGGGGATGCATTGTAGGCTCCCCGTTTCCGGCAAATGTGATCACGTCTGGTTTTATACCCTCCTCGAGCAGTGATTGCAGTCTATTTTCCAATGCAGCGTAGACATTTTCCCTGTCGGGCAGTTTCGTTTGCGTGCGAAAATCCTTATTGAACCCGCATTCGCAATAGATGCAGTCGAATGAACAAAGTTTGCCGTCGTGTGGCAACAGGTTTATTCCCAACGAAATGCCCATCCGTCGGCTGTGAACCGGACCGTAAACGATCTCGTTAAAAAGGATTGTAGACATGTTGTTCAACAAAAAAAATGAAAAATATCAAAACCACGATACAAGCTGATCGGTTCCAAAGCCGATCAGGATGTAACGGAGCAATTTTCCGACCGTCATGGAGAACATGGTTACAGGTATGTTTGCCCGCATGAATCCCAATGCAACCAGTATGGCGTCGCCGATGCCGGGGAGAAATCCAAAAAACCCCATCACAGCCCCTTTACCATGCAACCACCGTATGGTCTTGTTGATCTTTTCAGGATTTATCTTGAACCACCTCTCCAGCCATGCGGTCTTTCCCAGTTTTCCCACATAATAGCAGGTGGCACCACCAGCTGCATTTCCAATTGTTGCATATAGCACGGATAGCCAAATATCTGCTCCTGCCGTGATGAGTGCCGCAAAAACAACTTCCGAACTGAAGGGCAATATGGTAGCAGCCAGGAATGAGGCAAGCAGTAATCCCCAATAGCCATATTCTGCCAATCCTTCAAGCATGATCAGTGGGCTTCCAGCCAATTTCCTCCTGCTCCGCAATCAGTTTTCAGCGGTACACGCAGTTTACAGGCATTTTCCATCTCCTCCGTGACGATCTTTTTAACCTTTTCCAGTTCGTTTACTGGGACATTGAAGTTAAGTTCGTCGTGTACCTGAAGGATCATCTTTGCCTGTAAACCCTCTTTATTCAGCCGGTTAAATATTCGGACCATGGCCATTTTTATGATGTCTGCCGCACTTCCCTGAATTGGAGCATTTATTGCATTCCTTTCAGCATACCCACGAACTACGGCGTTCTTGGAGTTTATGTCGGCCAAAAAGCGTTTACGTCCCAGGATAGTCTCCACATAGCCCTTTTCTCGTGCAGCTGCAATACTTTCATCCATATATCGCTTTACTCCCGGGTATGTGGCAAAATAGCCATCTATCAATGTTTTTGCTTCAGCACGGGGTATATTTAGCCTTTCGGAAAGACCAAAAACCGAGATGCCGTAAATGATCCCGAAGTTGGCTGTTTTTGCTTGGCGGCGCATTTCGGGAGTGGCTTCCTCAACCGGAATATGGTTGATTTTGGCGGCAGTGGCAGCATGAATGTCCAATCCACGGTTAAATGCCTCCACCATGTTCCGGTCTTCACTCAGGTGTGCCATGATGCGCAGTTCTATCTGTGAATAGTCGGCCGAAAGGAAGATGCATCCTTCGTCGGGGATGAAAACTCTTCTCATCTCTTTCCCGCGTTCATCCCTGATGGGTATGTTCTGCAGGTTGGGATTGGTACTGCTCAGCCGTCCTGTTGCTGCCACGGTCTGATTGAACGACGTGTGCACTTTCCCGGTTTCGGGATTTACCAACAGTGGAAATGCATCGATATAGGTCCCCAGCAACTTTTTCAATCCCCGCTGTTCGAGGATCTTCTCGATAATCGGATGTTTGAAGCGCAGTTTCTGCAACTCCTCTTCGCTTGTACTGTATTGGCCGGTCTTGGTTTTTTTCGGTTTTTCGATGATCCTCATCTTTTCAAAGAGTATCTCCCCTATCTGCTTCGGAGAATTGACGTTGAAACTCTCCCCTGCCATATCGATAATCTCCGTCTCGATCTGCTGCAGTTCGGCGTTAAATTCTTCCGAGAGCTGAGCCAGCGCCTTTAGATCCAGCCTTACCCCGGTCCACTCCATATCGGCAAGTACATAGACAAGGGGAGACTCCACTTCGTGGAAAAGATAATCGAAATTGTTCCTCCGGATCTCCTTCTCCAGTATATTCTTCAATTTCAATGTGATGTCAGCATCTTCTGCCGCATAATCACAGATAACCTGTTTATCCACGTCCCGCATCGATTTCTGGTTCTTTCCTTTCGGACCGATCAGCTCCTCGATGTGTATGGTCTTGTATTTCAGATATGTTTCGGCCATGTAATCCATCCCGTGCCGAAGTTCGGGATTGAGGAGATAGTGGGCAATCATCGTGTCAAAGAGTCTCCCTTTTACGAGGATGCCATAACGGCGGAGGGTGAGGATGTCATATTTCAGATTTTGCCCTACCTTCTCGATCTCTGCATTTTCAAAAAATGGCCTGAAGATTTCCACTTGCCGTTGTGCCTCCTCCCTTTTCCCTGAAATGGGGACATAGAATGCTTCACCTTCGATATAGGCAAACGACAAGCCTACAAGGTCGCTTGTCAGCGGGTCGATACCCGTTGTTTCAGTGTCGAAACAGACCGATTGCTGTGCACAGAGAAGAGTGTTGAGCTCATATAGTTCGTTTTCCGTTTCTACCAGCCGATAGGTGTGCGGGGTGGTGTGGATGGTGGAGAAGTTTCCGGAAAGTTCCGCGTGGACGGCTGGTTCCTCCTTTACGGTATTATCTGGAAATCCGCTGAAAAGATCACCTTGTATCGGTTGCTTGTCCGACGTTTTTTGGGTTTCATTCTTCAGCACCCGATTAATCAATGTCCTGAATTCCAGATTTTCAAAAAGTTCTCTTATCGCAACCTCGTTTATCTCCTTTCTTTTCAGGTTTTCGATATCGATTTCTACCGGTACATCGGTCTTTATCGTGGCTAAAAATTTGGAGAAGAGGATCTGTTCCCTGTTCTCTTCAATCTTTGTGCGAAGGGTCCCTTTCAGCTTATGGCTGTTTTGGATCAAGTTTTCGATGGAGCCGTACTCCTTCAGCAGTTTTTCAGCGGTTTTGGGTCCAACACCGGGACAGCCGGGAATATTGTCTGACGTATCACCCATCAGGCCAAGCAGATCGATTACCTGGCCAGGGTGGGATAGATGGTACTTCTCCATCACTTTATCGTGGTCAAGTACCTCAAATTCATTACTGCCGTATTTGGGCTTATAAATAAAAACATGCTCTTCGACCAGCTGTCCGTAATCCTTGTCAGGTGTCATCATATAGACATCAAACTCATTCTTGTCCACCTTTTTGGCCAATGTTCCAATCACATCATCTGCCTCGAAACCCTCTACTTCCAGCACCGGAATATTGTAGGCTTCCAGTATCTTCTTGATAATGGGCACGGATCGCTTTATATCTTCGGGAGTGGCTTCACGTTGAGCTTTATAGGCTTCATATTCCGTATGGCGGAATGTGGGTCCCGGCGGATCAAATGCAACGGCAATGTGTGTCGGATTCTCTTTCCTCAGCACCTCTTCCAGCGTGTTAACAAATCCGAAGATGGCCGAGGTATTCTCGCCTTTCGAGTTTACGCGGGGATTTTTAATAAATGCATAATATGCTCTGTAAATCAAAGCATAAGCATCAAGCAGAAACAGCTTCTGTCTGGCCATATAAGCTAATTATTTCTATTAAGAACGTAAAGTTACGAATAATTGATTGCTTTAAGGTGAATTATTTTTAAATTTGCGATTCAATCAGACAATAATGGACGAAAGCCAGGTTATTAAGGAGTCGTTGCGTGACGAACTGAGCCAGTTCGACATCTATCTCAAGAAATCTCTGGAAAACAATAATCCCCGGATTTCGGAGATTCTTCGACACGCTTTTAGGGTAGACGGCAAACGGATCAGGCCTATGCTGGTTTTCCTGGTGGCAAAGTGTTGCGGCAAGATAACGCCAGCCACATATCACGGGGCGGTTACAGTGGAGTTGCTCCACATGGCTACCCTGATGCATGACGACGTTGTAGACGAGGCCTCTACCCGGCGAGGACAGCCCTCCTCCAATGCCGTTTTCGACAACAAACGTTCAGTACTTGCCGGAGATTATGTATTGTCATCGGCCTTGTGCGAGAGTGTAAAGACCGATAATCTGGAAATCATCGGCATCATTTCGGAACTTGGCCAAAACTTGGCAGAGGGTGAGCTGAATCAATATTCGCTTGTCAACGAGATAATTATTGATGAGGAGGAGTATTTTAAAGTGATCGACAAAAAAACGGCCTCCCTGTTGTACGCATGTGCAAAAATCGGAGCCATCTCTGCCGGAGCCAACCACAAGACGGTAGAGGAGTTTGGAAAGGCGGGCAGGATATTGGGTATTGCTTTCCAGATTCGAGACGATATTTTTGACTATTACAAAGCCGATGTGGGCAAGCCTACCGGAAACGACATCAGGGAAGGCAAGATTACACTCCCGCTCATCTATGCGCTGAATCACGCACCTAGGGAGAGATCAGACGAGATGATGAAGATCATTCGTTCCTACGACTATTCTCCCGAGAATATCGAAATGTTGCTCGATTTTGCCAAAAATAACGGAGGGATAGATTACGCCTGGAGGAGCATCGATTCTTTGTTGACGGAGGCGAACCAAATTATCGAACGCGTTTCGATCGACAACGATTTCAAGGTGATCCTGAACCTGTTGATCCTCTATCTGAAAAACCGGACTGTTTAAGGCAGATAAAAAAATACCGCCCCCAGGGGAGCGGTATCTTAGCTCAATAGTAAGGTATCTTATTGTATTTCAATTTTTTTGATTCTCGATACCTTTTCTTCTTCCTTCACGGTCGGTATATCCACTGTTAATACACCGTTTTCAACTTTTGCCGAAATATTGTCGATCTCTACATTGTCGGGCAGAATCATCTTCCGGGTGAACTGCGTGTATGAGAATTCGCGTCTCAGATAGGTTCCCTTCTTGTCTTTTTCTTCCGACTCATTTTTCTTTTCAAAGCAGATAACCAAGTTGTTATCTTCATCCACACTCACGTTGCAATCTTCTTTGGTCATGCCGGGAGCGGCTACTTCAACGGTGAAACCGTTATCGTTTTGCTGTATGTTGATTGCCGGCACCGACCGGTTGTTGTTTGTAACCCATTCGTTTCCGAAAAAATCGTTGAAAACACTGGGCAACCACGGGTTAGTACGTCTGATAATTGTCATAGCTTTATCCTTTCTTTTAAGTTTATGATTCAGTTCCACATGCATCTCAAGCGATGCAACAATAAATATCCAAAATGTATGCCGAACCATTTTCGATTACTTTTAGGCACGTACTATGACAAAATGGCTTAAAAAAAGACAAAATGCACCAAAAAACGGTTTAAAATGTGACAATATGACATATTGAAACCTTTTTCTTTTGTGGTGAGTAGGATCAATATTTCAGCACCGACTTTGTTTGAATATCCTCTGCATCACGGAGTGGAACCAGTGTAAATCCCCATTCGTAATCCTGATTTGCCGGGATCGAATATTGGGGTAGGGGACGTGCCCCCCAGCTGTTGTATCCGGCAACACCCTGCTGCTTCATATCGACACAAACTTCCACGAAGTCTCTTGGAGTAATGTCGTTGATATGGGTCTGCCTGGGACGCCTGTTTTTCGCATCACCATCTTTGCGGGCGGCAATCTCCTCGCTGCTGAAATTGTTCCATTGATACGGACGATTTGTAGCCTCTTCGGAATCGAAATCTTCCACTGAGTTTTTAAGTGCGTTGAATCCGATCGTTTCGTCAGCCACAACCATCAATCCGCTTTTCTTTCCTTTAATGGCAACCCAGCGGGTATCGGTACGGTGTCCGTTTTCTTGCGGACGAACGTATGGGAAATACATTTCATCGGCTGTTGTACTGTAACGTCCTATCATTGAGCCGGAAGATCGATCGATATAGTTTTCACCCGGTCCTCGGCCGTAATATTCCACCAAATTCATGCTCGATGGCAGACGGAAGCGGACACCGATACGTGGGACGACCAGGCCTGACGATGCTTTACGGGCTGCGGTGGCTTCGGGCGATGCCGTTGCCATCAGGGTAGCTTCAGAGGCCTCAAGCTGAGAAGCTTCACGGTCGGTTGAGCGGAAGGCCACGTCGACTTTCACAACACCCGAGGGATGAACTCTATATTTCACCGTGTAGAGGTTTCCCGCCGCAAGCAGGTATGTGGTCTCAATCACGACATTGTTGTCCAGGGTGTAAGCCTTTGAGTCGGTTACCTTGAAATTGCGGCTCGACTCTTTCCATATCTGGAGTCGATACGGATTTCCATTGCCGTAGTCATTGTCGTTTGGAGCTCTCCAGAAGTTGGGCTGGATGCCGAATCCCTTCTCAAAATACTCCTGTCCGTTCACCTTGTAGGAGGTTACCACTCCCTGTTTTCTGTCGAACACAAAGTTGACCCTGGAAGAGTGTACAGCAATAGTATTGTCAGATGTGCTGATTTTCAGTTCTGTTTTTCCTGTTTTATCGGTAAACTCCTGCCTTGGAATCGATATAGGCAATTTGTACTGTTCTACTGCTACAACATGCCCGGCCGGTATGAGCCTGCTGGCATTTTTCTGTATCACCTCAAAATTGACAAAATACTCCATGCCCGGCTTTGCTTTAATGGTCTCTACAGGAACAGTAACTCTGGTGGATTGCTGTGGCTCCAGTGATACTGCAAGAGTTCCTTCGAAGATCTGCACTCCGTTCTCGGTTACAAAGTATCTGAATTTGTAATTGTCACTATTTGAGAAGTATTGTCTGTTGATTACCTTGAAGATACCTTTCATTGGATCCACGCTCTCAACAGCAAAATTCTGGTGGGTATATTTTACTTCTGCCATTGCGGGGTGGGGGGTACGGTCGGGATTTACAATGCCGTTACAGAGGAAATTACCGTCGCTTGGCATATCCGTACCGTAATCGCCTCCATACTTGTAATAGATACGACCATTCTCGTCAACTGCCTCCATTCCCTGGTCGACCCAATCCCAGATGTATGCCCCCTGGAGATTTGGGTATTTGTAGATTGCCTCCCATTGCAGATCGAGGTTTCCGTTTGAATTGCCCATTGCATGCGAATATTCGGAGGGCACCACCGGACGGTCGCTCCCTTTCTTTCCAATCTCTTCCAGCCATGCCGCACTTGGATATTGGGGAACATACATATCGGTGTTGTAATCCCACAATGCCCGTTCGTAGTTTACCGGTCGGTTCATCAGGTTACGCTCCTGATCCTTGAGGTATTTATAGGTGTGGAAGAAGTTGATGCCGTTTCCTGCCTCATTGCCCAGCGACCAGATGGCAACCGAGGGATGGTTCTTGTTGCGTTCAAACATGTTTACAGTCCGGTCCATGTGAGCCTGCTCCCATTCCGGCTGTTTGGCCAACGATTCCTGACCGTAATACATGCCGTGCGACTCGATATTTGCCTCATCATACACGTAAAGGCCCAACTCGTTACAAAGCTCGTAGAAACGGCGCGACTGCGGGTAGTGCGACAGCCTTACGGTGTTGATATTGTTTTGCTTCATCAGTGCGAAATCCTTCAGCATCAGCTCCTCGGGGACATAGTGTCCCGTCTTGGGATTGGTTTCGTGGATATTTACACCTTTCAACTTGATGGGTTGACCATTTACCAGAAAGAGACGGTCGATCCTGTCGCCAGTTCTTACCGCTTTGATCTCATAACGGCGAAATCCAACAGGGTAGGGGACAACCTCTCCCCCTTTTTCCCCCTCTTTTTGGACCGTTATCAGGAGCTTATAGAGGTTGGGCTGTTCCGAAGTCCATGTAGCCACATTTGGAAGCTCTGCGTCAAATTTTATGGCATTTTCGCCGTTCCCCTGGATGCTTACGGGCTTTGATCCCGAGGCTACAGTTTTTCCTGCACCATCCAGCAATTCATACGAGACTTCGGCATGTGATACACCGGGATTGTAGTTGCTGATGGTCGTCTCCAGCTCGAAGATGCCATTGCTGTAACTGTCGTCGAGTATCGATTTTACCCGGAAATCGCGAAGCGAGGTTTTGGGTTGTGACCAGAGGAAGAGATCACGTTCAATACCACTGATGCGCCAGAAGTCCTGGCATTCGAGGTAAGAACCTGTAGACCAGCGAAATATTTTCAAAACAAGAGAGTTTTTCCCCGGCTTGACGTAGTTGTTTATCCTGAATTCTGCACTGGTTTTTGAATCTTCACTATAACCTACCTCTTTACCGTTGATATAGACATAGACGCCAGATTTTGCTCCGTCAATGCAGAGGAAGATCTCCCGTTCACTCCACTCTTCAGGGATTTCAATTTCACGGCGATATACTCCAACAGGGTTATCCTCAGGGAGATAGGGTGGTGAATATTTGGGAAGACGGGTTTTGGGATCGCGTTCAACAAATTCGTATGGATGATTTACGTAAATGGGTGTACCAAACCCCTGCAGTTCCCAGTTGCCGGGAACGTTAATCGTTTTCCAGTCGGCCAGTGAAACTACTGAATCAGTCACATTATCAGGAAGATCTTTATATCCATCCACATAATAGAAATTCCAGGTTCCATTAAGGGAGATATAATATTTGCTCTCCTCGAATCGTGAACTTAATGCTTCCTGCTTGCTGTCGAAGGTCATAAATTGCGTGCGCGGGTACTCTTTGTTTACCTGCACCACATTTACATCTTGCCAGTAAGGTTTTTTCCGTTGTGTCGATGTCGCTCTGCTCTCCTGCGCATAGATGTTGGCGATTGATGTAAGTCCAATCACCAATGCTAATGTCAAATAATTGATTTTCATTATAAAACTATTTACTGTTTTCTCACTCTCATTCATCCTCAATAGCTTTGAGCAGACTGTCAGCAAGTCTGCTTGTCCCAATACGGAATAGGGTAGGGGAGCACCATTCTTCACCCAGGATCTCCTTTACCAGGGTATAGTATTTTACCGCATCTTCGACTGTGGAGACGCCCCCGGAAACCTTGATACCAACCTTGTTGCCGGTTTTTTCGAAATAGGCTCTGATGGCATTCGACATGACATAGACTGCTTCGAGCGAGGCTCCCGGATAACCCTTGCCTGTCGACGTCTTTAAAAAATCGGCCCCTGAATAGAGCGACAATATGGAGGCTTGATGAATCTTTTCGGCACTTTCTAGTGCACCGGTTTCTAAAATCACTTTCAGGATTGCACCATGGCAGCTCTCCTTAATTTCGGAAATTTCTTCGCACATCTCTTCATATTCACCATCCAGGAAGAGGCCTAAATTGATGACGATATCAATTTCGTCGGCACCGTCGGCAACTGCCAGTGATGTCTCTGCAATTTTCACCTCCGTTAAGGTCTGTGAGGTAGGAAACCCTCCTGATACACAGGCAACCTTCACATCTACAGTCAATGCCTCCCTTACTGTTTTCGCAAAGTTGGGATAGACGCAAATCGATGCAACATTCTGAAGATTAGGATGATTGTCTTCGAATAGATTTACCTTTTCAGTGAATTTCCACACCTCTTCGCGGCTGTCTGTAGCGTTTAAGGTGGTGAGGTCGATGCAGGAATAGAGTTTTTTGTAAACTTCCTGGCAATTGTTTTTATCGAAGCCGTTGTCAAGAATCTTGTTTATCTTTTCTGTCAACTCTCCATCCGAAAGCGTAAATGGATACTTCTTCAGTGTATCGGAGTATTTACTTGTAACGTTCATAGACTCAATATATTTATTTTAATAATTTACTGTTTTCCTTATGTCTTCTATTGTCTCTTTTGCTCTTCTTGGCCAAATTTTTTTGCAATGCCTCTGTTAAATCTACCCCGGTCTGGTTTGCAAGACAAAGCAATACCCACAGTACATCGGCCATTTCGTCGGCCAGATCACCCTGATTATCGGATGGCTTAAACGATTGTTCACCGTATCTGCGTGCCATGATCCGTGCCAATTCACCCACCTCTTCAGTGAGTATGGCCAGATTGGTAAGTTCATTGAAATAGCGGACTCCGTAGCTTTTTATCCACCTATCCACCTCTTGTTGAGCTTGCTGGATGGTCATCTTTTTATTCCTTTATTTTTGAGTCAATCCATATGGTTACTGGGCCATCATTGATTAGCCCTACCTGCATATCTGCACCAAATTCACCAGTTTGCACCGGTTTTCCCAGCATTTCCGACAAGGTTGCACAAAACTGTTCGTAGAGCGGAATGGAGATATCGGGTTTTGCAGCACGGATATATGAGGGACGATTTCCTTTTTTCGTGCTGGCGAAGAGGGTAAATTGAGAAACTACAAGGATTTCACCGCCGATATCCAGTACAGATCTGTTCATTACACCATTTTCGTCATCAAATATACGTAAATAAATGGTCTTTTTACACATAAAATCGATATCTTCCTTCTCGTCTGTCTCTTCAAAGCCAACCAAAAGCAACAATCCCTGCGAGATGGAGCTCTTTACCCGGCCATCAATGGTGACTGACGCTGCTGAAACACGTTGAATCAAGAGTCGCATGGTTTACTGGTTATAATTATCCTGTTTGTCGCTGAAATGTTCGATGATCAGTTTTGCCTTGCTTTTTCCAATAACCGATATGATCTCCTCTTCACTTGCCTCCTTGATACGCTTAACACTTTTAAAGTGGGTGAGGAGTCTCTTCTTGCTCTCTTTCCCTACTCCTTTAATCTGGTCGAGTTCGGAAGTAACTTGAGATTTGCTCCTCCGGTTTCGATGATGGGTGATACCGAAACGGTGAGCTTCGTCGCGGAGCTGTTGAATGAGTTTTAAAGTTTCGGAATTTTTGTCGATGTAGATCGGAACGGAGTCTTCAGGGAAAAAAATCTCTTCCAGTCGCTTCGCAATTCCGATAATGGCAATTTTGCCATAAAGACCAATTTTCTGAAGCGATTTTGCTGCAGCGTGTAATTGGCCTTTACCACCGTCAATAACAATAAGTTGCGGCAAAGATTCACCCTCGTTAACTACGCGAGAATAGCGTCTATGAATTATCTCGGCCATTGATGCGTAATCATCGGGTCCTACGACGGTTTTAATATTGAAATGGCGATAATCTTTTTTGGATGGTTTTGCCTTTTTGAAGACTACACAGGCGGCAACCGGATTTGTTCCTTGAATGTTTGAATTGTCGAAGCACTCGATATGCCAGGGGATCTCCTTCAAGCCAAGATCTTTTTGAACCGTTTTTAAAATACGGGTGGTTCGTTGTTCAGGATTTAACATCTCTGCCTTCTTCAGTTTGTCGACCTTGAACTGTTTGACATTCTTTTCCGAGAGATCGAGGAGTTTTCGTTTGTCACCACGCTGAGGAACCGTAAATTCCACTCCAGTAAGCGTAAGGTCGGGGAGAAAGGGGACAATGATCTCTTTCGATTCACTGCCAAATCGTTGACGCATTTCAACTATTCCCAGACCGAGTAGCTCTTCCGGAGTTTCGTCGAGCCTCTTTTTATACTCGAACGTGTATGCCTGGATGATGCCACCGTTTACCACATGCAGGTAGTTGATGTAGGCAGCGCCATCGTCGTCGGTAAATCCATACACATCGAGGTTGTAGTTTATATTGCTGACAACCTGCGATTTTTCCCTGAAATTACGGATCAGTAGCAGCTTCTCCTTGAGGCGATGCGCCTCTTCAAAACGGAGATTATCGGCACAATGCTGCATCTCTGTCATTATCTGCTTCTCAATGAGGGAGATGTTACCCTTCAATATCTCGATGATCTCTGAAATATTCCTGTTGTAATTTTCCAACGTCTGGTTACCTACACAGGGACCTTCGCAACGTTTGATATGGTATTCCAGGCAAACCTTAAATTTTCCGGCCTTAATATTTTCAGGAGTTAGGTTAAGTCTGCAGCTTCTTACCTTGTAGATTTTCCGGAAAATTTCAATCAGGGCATCAACTGCGGCAACAGAGGTATAAGGTCCAAAATATTTTGATCCGTCTTTTACAATATTTCTTGTTTTGAAGACCCTAGGAAAAAATTCATTTTTCACAACGATGGAAGGGTAGGATTTATCATCCTTCAGCATCACGTTGTACCGTGGCTTAAGCTCCTTGATAAGGTTGTTCTCGAGCAGGAAAGTATCCTCTTCAGAGTTCACCACAATATACTTTATCTGGCGAATCTTGCGAACAAGGATACGGGTTTTGGGATTCTCCTGTTGTTTGTTGAAATACGAGGATACCCTTTTCTTCAGGTTTTTGGCTTTACCGACATAGATTATTTTGCCTTTTTCGTCTAAAAACTGGTAGCAACCAGGTCCCTGAGGAAGTATTTTAAGCGTATCCCGTATCTCCTGTATCATATTTCGAATTTAAGAATAGTCTCCAGTTCCACCTCTTCTGGAAACAATGAACGTCCATTCAGTGCTTCCAGTTCGATAAGGAAATTGATGTATACTTTCTTAACTCCCATTTTTTTTACCAATTTGTGTGCAGCCACCATTGTTCCTCCAGTTGCCAACAGATCGTCATGAATCAGCACAACGTCATCCTCTGTCAAGGCATCTTCGTGAATTTGGATTGCATCCTCACCATACTCCTTCGTGTATCGCTCCTCAATAACCTTGTAGGGGAGTTTTCCCGGTTTACGGATAGGCACAAAACCGGCGTTTAACCGAACTGCCAGCTGCGGACCCAAAAAGAACCCCCTCGACTCGATGCCTACAACCTTGGTGATCCCTTTATTTTTATACTTTTCATAAAGAATGTCAGACAACTCTTTCAAGTGAGATGGTGACTGGAACAAGGTGGTGATGTCTTTGAATTGAATCCCCTTGATCGGAAAGTCAGGAATATTCCTGACGGCAGCGGTTAGTGTTTCAATACTCATTGTTTTCTATTTAAATAAAATATCTATAATTTTTGTATGTTCCACGTGGAACATACCTGTTTTATCTTCCCAAAAGCACAAGCAGTACAGAAATGTCATTTGGAGAAACTCCGGGAATCCTGCTAGCCTGAGCAATGGTTTCGGGATTGATGGCGGTCAGTTTCTGCCTGGCTTCGGTAGAGAGCGACTGTATTGCGTTATAGTTGAATCTATCCTTGATGCGGATGTCTTCCAGCCGGTTTATCTTGTCGGCCATCATTTTTTCGCGTTTGATATAGCCTTCGTACTTAATTTTTATCTCTGCAGACTCGATAATCTCCTCTTTCCTGTTCTTGATGCTATCCAGCACTTCCCTTAAAGGAGCAATTGCATGTGACATTGTTTCGAGATCGATATGTGGCCGGGTGAGCAGTTCGATAAGTTTTACACCATGTTTTAGCGGAGCCGTTTGCAAGGTTTCCAGGTAGGGATTTATCCGGTCTGCCTTGACGGAAAAATTGCGTGCGAAATCGATAATCCTTTCCACCTCCCGCTGTTTTTCCTCCAGGAGGTTCATTCGTTCAGAAGTGGCAAGGCCGAGTCTGTAGGCCCGTTGTGTGAGGCGTTCATCCGCATTGTCCTGGCGGAGAAGAATGCGGTATTCGGCACGCGAGGTAAACATCCGGTATGGCTCATCCACCCCTTTTGTGATCAGATCGTCGATGAGTACTCCAATATATGCTTCATCCCTGCGGAGGGTGAAAGGAGCACCTCCATGACAATTGATGTGGGCATTTATTCCAGCAACAATTCCTTGCCCCCCCGCCTCCTCGTAGCCGGTGGTCCCATTGATCTGTCCGGCAAAGAAGAGGTTCCTTACCAGTTTTGTTTCGAGAGTGGGATTGAGTTGGCGTGGATCGAAAAAGTCGTATTCAATGGCGTATCCCGGACGGAAAATATGGACATTTCGGAAAGCCGGAATGGCTTGCAGGGCATTTAACTGGATCTGGAGGGGTAGGGAAGAGGAGAATCCGTTGAGGTAGTACTCGTGGGTTGTTTCTCCTTCAGGCTCCAGAAAGAGTTGGTGACTCGTTTTCTCCGCAAAGGTCACAATTTTTGTTTCAATACTTGGGCAGTAGCGTGGTCCAATACTCTGTATCTGTCCGTTGTAGAGCGGAGATTCGCTCAATCCGGTGCGGAGCAGGCTGTGAACCTCCTCCGATGTATAGGTTATCCAGCAACTGCGTTGCGTGAGTTCACGCTGTATCCTATCCATGTAGGAGAACTTGTGAAAATCGTTATCTCCTTTTTGCTCCTCCAGCAACGAAAAGTCTACACTTCTGCCGTCGATGCGTACAGGTGTACCTGTCTTCATCCGGTCGGTCTTAAATCCGATCTCCCGAAGCTGTTCGGTCATTCCCGCCGAAGCGGGTTCCGACATGCGTCCGCCACCCATTTGAACGCGGCCGATATGAATCAGTCCGTTCAGGAAGGTGCCATTGGTCAGAACAACAGACTTGGCCGAAAACTCAACTCCCATGCGGGTTTTAACGCCTGTAACCTCTCCATTCCGGAAAAAAAGAGCGGTTACTGTATCCTGCCAGAGGTAAAGGTTTGACGTATTTTCGATGATTGAACGCCACTCCTCGATAAACTTTATCCGGTCGCTTTGTACACGTGGGCTCCACATGGCTGGACCCTTGGAGCGGTTAAGCATGCGGAACTGGATGGCTGTCTTGTCGCTCACGATACCCATCTGGCCACCCAACGCATCGATTTCACGCACAATCTGCCCCTTTGCGATGCCTCCCACTGCCGGGTTACAACTCATCTGGGCAATCTTGTTCATATCCATCGTGATCAATAAGGTCTTTGAACCCAGATTGGCAGCGGCGGTGGCTGCTTCGCATCCTGCATGTCCGGCGCCTACCACAATTATGTCGTACTTGAAATCCATCTTTTCTCTTTAGCGGCTGCAAATATACGAAAAAGATACTGCTAATCTGCTTATAAGATGTTAATTGAGTGAAATTAAACTTCTTTCACGAAGATCTTAAGGTAGATAGGAAGGTGGTCGCTAAACCCGCCGGTATAGTGGCTACGGTAGGTGCGGTTGGTAACCGGTCGTCCGTTTTTATTGAAATGGAGCAGATATTTCGGATTGAAAACATCTGCATATTCCGGTCTGCAATCAATTTTTGAGGAAATGAGCATCTGTCCGGAAACAATGAATTGATCGAACAGTAACCACCCCTTGTGGAAGGTTGAGCCGATGCCCTTTTTGTGTCTCGGATATGTGAGGTTATAAAGTTGGCTGCTGCTGATGTTTTCGACCGTTTTACGGGCGCCCAGCACCTCGGCAACGCTTTTGTCGTCAGGTGTATCGTTGAAATCGCCCATGATGAGGATATTTTCGTCAGGATTTTCGTTCAAAACCCGATAGACAGCGTCGTGTAACAGAGTTGCCGCAAAATTGCGTCTGCGTTCAGATTTCTCTCTACCTTCCCTGCGTGAAGGAAAGTGGACGATATAGATATGAATTGTTTCGCCGAACGAAGTATTTCCCTTCACGTAGAGTATATCCCGGGTACGATCCTCAATGCCGTTGAGATGTACCAGAATCGGCCTCGATTCGAGAACGGTAAACGATTGGGTATTGTAGATCATGGCCACATCGCTGCCACGTTCGTCGGGACTGTCATAGTGGACGAAACTGTACCTCTCCATGCCATGACGCCGCATGTTGTCGAGAATGCAGGTCATCACGTTCTTGTTTTCTATCTCGGCCAATCCTATGATATCGGGAAATGATGGTTTTACAATGTCTTGAAACAGAAAGGTTAACTTTTCAAGTTTATCGTTAAATTTCCTCTCGTCCCATCTCAATCTACCGGTTGGGGTGAATTCATCATCCATTGTTTCAGGATCGTCGATGGTGTCGTAAAAATTCTCGGTATTGTAAAATATGAATGAAAATTGCTCCATCATGGATCGATTTATATAACTGTTACATTTTCAAGTGTATGACGTGAAAACAGCGATTATCACATGCCGATCAGTTCAAGTGCCCGGTTTTCCGCCTCTCTCATCTGGCGAGAGGCAGTTTCATCCTTGTCATCAATTCCGCAGAGATGAAGAATTCCGTGAATGATGACCCGGTGAAGCTCCTGCTCGAACGGGTTGTCGTACTTTTCCGCATTGGAGCGGACTGTCTCCAGGCTGATGATGATATCGCCAGAAATCATATTGCCTTCGGTATAGTCGAATGTGATGATGTCGGTATAATAATCGTGTTGCAAGTAGTGGTTGTTCACCTCCAGTATCTTTTCATCCGTACAAAAGAGGTAGTTGATCTCGCCGATCTTTTTGCCGTGGAGACCGGCAACCTGCCTGATCCAATGTTTGACGTCGCCTCTCCGGATCTCCGGAAAACCGATATCTTCAGCTTGAAATGTAATTGCCATATGTTTATTATTTACGTTTACAGAATAGGGAAAGGCTCTCTGTTACCCGAAAAAGAGGTAAGCCACGAAGATTGCTGCCACTACGCCGGCCAGATCGGCTAAAAGGGCATAGGGAACGGTATACCGGCTGTTTTTGATGTTCACGGCTCCGTAGTAGACCGCCACGATGTAGAAGGTGGTGTCGGTGGCTCCCTGCAGCAGGCAGGAGAGTCTGCCGGCAAACGAGTCGGGCCCGAAACTCTTCATCGCATCGATCATCATTCCACGGGCACCACTGCCGCTGAGAGGTTTCATGATGGCCGTGGGCATGCCGTCCACCCAACGGGTATCAGTACCGGTAAGCGCTACCAGGCTGCGTATCCCATCCATGAGGAAATCCATGGCTCCTGACGCGCGGAAAACGCCGATACCCACCAGGATCGCAATGAGGTAGGGGATGATGGTGACAGCGGTCTTGAATCCCTCCTTGGCACCATCGATAAACGACTCGAAGATATTGACCCGCTTGCGCATCGCTACCAGGATAAAGAGGATGATGACCGAAAGCAGGAAAATATTGGCTATCAGGCCGGAGACGATATTGGCATTCTCTTGCGGCATCGTCTTGAATGCGAGGATAGTACCCGCAATGATGGTCACCATGCCGATAAAAAACCCCATGATGGCCCGGTTGAAGATGTTGATACGTTGTTTGAGACAAACGGCAATCACCCCTACAAGGGTTGCGACGAAAGTGGCAATCATGATGGGGATGAATATGTCTGCCGGATTGGCTGCTCCCAGCTGGGCTCGGTATACCATAATGGTGACCGGAATCAGGGTCATCCCCGAAGCATTCAGCACCAGGAACATGATCATCGGATTTGATGCCTGATCTTTCCTTGGATTGATCTCCTGCAACTCCTGCATCGCCTTCAGACCGAAAGGGGTGGCTGCATTGTCGAGCCCGAGCATGTTGGCCGAAACATTCATCAGTATGGATCCAGCGGCGGGATGCCCTTTGGGAATGTCGGGAAAAAGCCGGGTAAACAGCGGAGAGACTCCACGCGAAAAGAGATCGATCATGCCGCCCCGTTCACCTATCTTCATCACACCCAGCCAGAGTGATAGCACCCCGGTCAAGCCCAGGGAGATCTCAAATCCAGTTTTGGCGGACTCATATGTAGAGTCCATGATTTCGGTGAAGACGTTGATGTCGCCAAAGCAGACCAGCCTGACCAGGGCAACCACGAACGCTATTAGAAAAAAAGCAATCCAGATGTAATTCAGGACCATAACATGAGAAATTCACAATTGTTCAGTCAAAGGTAACACTTTCGAGGAAATATTTTTATCTTTACCCTGTAGAAGTGCAACCGTCTATGCATTGGAAGGATTTTCTATATTATCAGAAAAGCGAGAAAATAGCGGTAATATTGCTACTAATCCTGATCGTGCTGATGTTGTGCCTAAACCTGATACTATCGCAACGCAACAGCAGGGATATAGACCTTCTCCAAAACGATTCGCTGGTAAAAGTGTTCGAAGAGTTCCAGAAGAGCCTCAATTTGCGGGAAGATCTGAACGATACTGGCCATAATGCTGTTATATCTGGACACGACAGGAAAAGCAGAGACCGTACCGATACCCGGCTTCTCTCCAGGGAGAGGATCCCGGAACGGAGGATTCTCTTTCGGGCCACAGAAAAACTGGCTGCAGGTGAAACGATCCTGTTAAACAGTGCCGATACGGCCGACTGGAAAAGGATTCCGGGAATAGGTAGCGTGTTTGCCAATCGAATTGTGAAGTATCAAAACCTGTTGGGAGGATTTGTGTCGGTTGAACAACTCAGGGAGGTCTACGGGATCGACGATGAGTTGTTTCTGCGGATCTCCCCCTATATCCAGGCAGACGATAATTATAGTAAGCTTCAGATCAACAGGATGGAATTCAGGGAGTTGCTTAAACATCCATACCTCAATTACAGACAGGTACAAGCCATTGTAAATCTCCGGAAAAAGAGAGGAAAAATTGCTTCAATCAACGAGTTGGCCATGCTGGATGAGTTTACTTCGGAAGATATCTTCAGGATCGAGCCTTACCTGGAGTTCTGATCGCGGCTTGCCAGTGGCAATTTAATACGGCGTTATGGGATGATCATCCTGCTTTTAAACTTTCAGATAAGAACCGATATGAGAAAACAACTTCTATTATTTTTGGGGATCACACTCCTCTTCCTGGCTTCATGCAAGCAGGAAGGTGTGAAGCCTGATCCTGAATTTGCTCGTTACATTACGGCATTTACATACGGAAATGTGTCGCCCGACGCATTTATCGAGATAGAGCTGGCGCAGGAGTTGCCAGCTGTAGAGCTGAACGGTGCAATACGGGAGAGGCTCTTTACCTTCTCCCCGTCAGTCAAGGGGAACAGCTACTGGATAACCCCTAGAACCATCCGTTTCGTGCCAGATTCCGGGCAGTTGAAGGCAGGGAAGAGCTATACGGCAAGGTTTCACCTGGGGAAAGTGCTGAAAACGGAGCAGAAGTTCAATACTTTCAACTTCGTTTTCCGGGTGAACGAACAGAATTTCACCTTCGATCCGTTGCCCTACTCGCCAATGGGCAGCGATGAATTGAAGTGGAACCAGGTTACCGGTACATTGCGGCTGGCCAACAAGGTGTCGCCCGAGAAGTTACTCCGGCTTTTCGAATTGAAAGGGGCCAACCGGGAGGCCAGAGTGAGTCTGACCGCCACATCCGACGGTAGATACCGGGTTTCAGTTGACAGCCTGCTGCGAAGTAACAAACCGGAGAGCTATGAGTTGATTCTCAATGGTAATATTATAGGAGCGAAGCGACGCGAGAAATTCAACATCGAACTTCCGTCGCTCCCCGAAACCGAATTTCAGGTGATCGATGTCAGGATGATAAATGAGGGTACACCCCATATCAGGATAACCTTCAGCAGTCCCTTGTCGCGGGATCAGGAAATTGAGGGACTTGTGGTAGTTTCGGGAGTCACCCATTTCTCTTACCAGATGGATAAGAACGTGCTGAAGCTCTTCCCCGAAACCTACCCGGAGGAGGAGATAACCGTGCAGCTTCACCAAGGATTGCGCAGTTCCGGAAACCTTGCCCTGGCGAAGGATCAGACCTGGAAGTTACGCGGCGAGCGGGAAAAGCCGCAGGTGAAGCTGGTGAAGAGCGGCAATATCCTGCCCAATTCCGCCGAACTGATTCTCCCTTTTAGCGCAGTCAACCTCTGGGCAGTTGATGTAAAAGTGATCAAGATCTATCAGAACAATGTTCTCTACTATCTTCAGTCGGCTTCGATCAACACCCAGTCTAGCGGGGAAGTACGCCGTTTTGGACGACTGGTTAAAAAGAGACAGTTCCGCCTGGATACGGACAGGTCGATCGACCTGACCCGCTGGAACAACTTCGCCATCGATCTGGCTCCGTTGATCAGTGAAGAACCGGGTGCAATCTATAAGGTTGAACTTTCGTTCAAGCCTGGATATTCACTCTACAACTGTGGCGGAGTCTCACCACAAATTCCTGATGGACAGTCGATGAGTACCATGGCGGATGAAACCGTCAGCAACGAGGATGCTGCACGGTGGGATGAGACGTCGCCCTATTACTACGATCCGGTCGACTGGTCGGAATATAACTGGGAAGATCGCGACGACCCCTGCAAGCCCTCCTATTACATGAGCAGGGAGCGGATGGCCGAGACCATGGTGATGGCATCCAACGTGGGAATTATCGCCAAGCGGGGTGACGATAACCGGATCGAGGTGGCGGTGACCGATATCCTCTCCACTTCACCGATTTCAGGAGCCGAAGTCACCGTATACAATTACCAGATGCAGGTGATAGGCAGGGGAAAAACCGACGGAGAGGGCTTTGCCGTAATCGCTTATACCAACGGAAAGCCGTTTGTGGTAACTGCTGCCAGCGGCAAGGATGTTGGCTATCTGGAGGTGAGGGAGGAGCAGTCGCTCTCGCTTAGCAATTTCGACGTGAGCGGCAAGGAGCTACAGAAAGGGATGAAGGGTTATCTCTATGGCGAGCGGGGTGTCTGGCGACCCGGCGATACCATCTACCTCTCGTTTATTCTGGAGGAGAAGACAAAGAGACTGCCCAAGGGCTATCCTGTCACGCTTGAGGTCTACACACCTGCACGCCAGCTTCATCACCGGCAGGTAAGCAGTGAAGGTGAAAATGGGTTCTACACCTTCCAGGTAACCACCGATCCGTCTGCTCCGACCGGGATCTGGCAAGCCTATGTGAAGGTGGGTGGAGCTGCATTCTACAAACCGCTCCGGATCGAAACGATCAAGCCGAACCGACTGAAAGTAAGGCTCGAGACCGATTCAATCATCGATGCCACCCAGGGACGTTTCTCCGGAAGACTCAATTCGCAATGGCTGCACGGTGCGCCGGCGTCCAATCTGAAGTCGGAGGTGGAGATCACGCTTTCCCGTGCTGAAAACCCCTTTGCCGGGTACAGGGATTACCAGTTCAACAATCCGCTCTTCAACTTCGAATCCAGTCGCTACAAACTGTTCGAAGGGCTACTCAACGCATCGGGAGCCGCAGTGGTGAATTCCCCTATTCCAGTAGCCGAAGCTGCTCCGGGCATGCTGCGGGGCAATATTGTCTCGCGTGTCTTTGAGGCCGGAGGAGAGATGAGCTTTTATGCACAAACCGTCTATTATTCTCCCTACAGTGTCTATGCCGGGGTAAGAGCGCCCGATCCCGGGCCGTCGGGATATCTGGAGAGCGACAAACCGATCCTTTTCGACGTGGTAACCGTTGATCCTTATGGCAAAAAGGTCTCCCGCAATAATCTGGAGTACAAGATCTACAAGCTCAACTGGTCGTGGTGGTGGAACAGCACCCGGGAGGATCTGGGTTCCTATGTGAACAATACGGCAGTTTCGCCGGTGGCTACCGGAGTGATCCAGACAGCTGGCGGCAGCGGCAAGGTCAGCTTTCAGGTCGATTATCCCGACTGGGGCCGTTATCTGCTCCTGGTGAAGGATACCGGTAGTGGACATACTGCCGGAACCATCTTCCATGTCGATTGGCCATCGATGTACGGACGGGCAGGTAAGAGCGACCCGGACGGGTTGACCATGCTCTCATTCTCGACCGACAAGGAGCGATATGCAGTGGGTGAAACGGTCAGGGTGCTCATTCCCAAAAGCTCATCAGGAAGGGCATTGGTTGCCGTCGAGAACGGATCACGCATCTTGAGGAAAGAGTGGGTGAAAACTTCGGGTACCAGCGATACGGAATACCGTTTCGAGGTCACTGAGGAGATGAGTCCCAACTGCTACCTATTCATTACTTTACTTCAACCCCATGCCCAGACAGGAAATGATCTGCCTGTCAGGCTTTATGGGGTAAAGAATATCAGCGTGGAGGAGAGGAGCAGCAGGCTTGAGCCGATTATCCGGATGCCCGACCTGCTCTCGCCCGAAAAGGAGTTCTCACTCTCGGTTTCTGAAAAATCGGGGAGAGGAATGACCTACACCCTTGCCTTGGTGGATGAGGGATTACTGGATCTGACCTCTTTCAAGACCCCAAACGCCTGGGATGAGTTCTTTGCCCGCGAGGCACTTGGCGTGCGCACCTGGGACCTGTTCGACCGTGTACTGGGGGCAAACGCCGGGATGATCGGGCCGTTACTGACCATCGGCGGCGATGAGGCACTGAAAGTTTCCGGCGATCAGGTAAACCGCTTCAAGCCGCTGGTGAAGTTCATGGGTCCTTTCACGCTAAAGGCCGGCGAAAGCAAAAGTCACCAGATGAAACTTCCAGCCTACGTGGGATCACTTAGGGTGATGGTGGTTGCCGGTGGCCATGGTGCTTATGGTAGCGCCGAGAAGCAAGTCGAGGTGAAAAGCCCGCTGATGACTCTCAGCACGCTCCCGCGCGTGATGGGTCCAGGCGAGGAGATCTCGCTTCCGGTCAACCTGTTCGTGACAGACCGGAAGATCAGGACGGTACAGCTGTCGGTTCAGAGCGAGGGGGTGTTGAAAACGGAGGGCGAAACCATCAAATCGCTGTCGTTCAGTACTGTCGGCGATACGGTCATCTTTTTCCGCCTGAAAGCAGCGGAGCGTACCGGGGCCGCCCAGGTAAAGATCAAGGCGTCGGGTGGGGGAGCATCCACGACGGAGACGATAGATATTGCCGTCCGCAACCCCAATCCTCCCGTCATTATCGGCCGATCCGCACTGATCGACCCGAACGGGGAGGCAGAGCTTCTTCTCCGTCCAGGAAGTGTAGGCCAGGGCGACTGGGCCCGGCTGGAGCTGTCGAGGATGCCGACGGTCAATCTGAACAGCATCCTTGCCTTCCTGGCCGACTATCCGCACGGATGTACCGAACAGGTTATTTCACAGGGTTTCCCGCTGCTGTATCTGGAGCAGTTTGCCTCTCTTTCCGAAGGGCAGAAGGAACAGGCACGTCAAAAAATTACCTCGGTGATACAGATTCTCGCCTCTCGTCAGATGCCGGATGGAGGCTTTCTCTACTGGCCGGGTCACTCTTTTGCCTCCGAGTGGGTATCCTCCTATGCCGGACACTTCCTGATAGAGGCTTTGAATCATGGATATGAGGTTCCACGGAGCATGATAAACCGTTGGGTGGAGTTTCAGCAAAGATTGGCAAGGAACTGGTCGCGTACCCAGCCAGAGAGAGGTTACCACGGAATCTCGATGACCGAACTGCAGCAAGCTTATCGACTCTATACGCTGGCATTGGGCGAACATGCCGAGCTGGGAGCCATGAACCGGATGCGCGAGATTGCCGACCTGAATCTTCAGGCGAAGTGGCAATTGGCGGCAGCTTATGCACTGGCCGGCAAGCCGGATGTGGCCAGTTCGCTGGTGTTCAATCTTTCGGACAGGGTAGAGGAGTACCGGTCCGACAACGATACTTATGGTTCGTCGGCCCGCGACCAGGCGATGATCATGCAGACACTACTCCTGCTGGGTAACGTGGAGCAGGCATTCCAGCTTGCCGGGGAGCTCTCCCGGGCGCTCTCCTCCGATTATCTCTCCACGCAGACTGCCGCGTTCGGTCTGGCGGCAATGGCCAATCTGGCCGGGAAGCTGGGATCGGAGGTGATTGATGCCGAGTGGACCTTAAACGGGCAGAAGATGGCTCCCATTTCAACACCACAGGCTCTCCATCAGACTGAGTTGAAGCTGGCGGCGGAACAGTCGGTACGTTTGGTCAACCGGGGCAAGGGGAAGATATATGCACGGCTGACCGCCTTCACTCAACCGCTGGAGGATACGCTCCGGAGTGTGGAGGGATCGTTGCGGTTGTCGGTCAGCTATCTCGATGCCGCCGGCAAACCGCTGGATGTGAGATCCATGAAGCAGGGGACGGAGTTTACGGCAATGGTTACCGTCCGTAATCCGGTGGAGCGTCCCTTCACCAACTTGTCGCTGACGCAGATCTTCCCCTCGGGTTGGGAGATCTATAACGATAGGCTGACCGGAGCAGTGGCGGAAACCTTTGATTACCGGGATATCCGTGACGACCGGGTGCTGACCTACTTCAACCTGGGTGCAGGTGAATCGGCCACCTTCCGGATACGGCTTCAGGCTGCTTACCGGGGAAGATTCTACCTGCCGGCAGTTTCGTGCCAGGCGATGTATGAACCGAGAGAGCAGGCTAGAACGGGCGGAATGTGGGTAGAGATAAGATGACCGGTTGGTTCACTTCACTGAAGCGTAGGGAGAAGGCTACCCTGATCACCGCTCTGCTGCTGGTGGCCGGCTACCTCTTTTCCTTGCCCCGACCCTGGTTTGATGCCACCTACAGCACCCTGGTGACCGACCGGAACGGTGAACTGCTGGGGGCACGCATTGCCCCTGACGGTCAGTGGCGCTTTCCGCCCACCGACACCGTTCCCGAAAAATACAGGATCTGCCTGATTCAGTTTGAGGACCGCTATTTTCGTTACCATCCAGGAGTAAATCCGGTATCGCTGGTGAGGGCAGCCTTCCAGAATTTCAAGGCGGGTCGTGTGGTCAGCGGTGGAAGCACCCTCACCATGCAGACGGTGCGGCTGATGCGTCAAAAGAGACGGAGTTACCTTGAGAAGGCGATAGAGGTCGTACTGGCCACGCGGCTGGAGCTGGCCTCTACCAAGGAGGAGATCGTCGCTCTATACGCCTCGCATGCCCCAATGGGTGGCAATGTGGTGGGGATTGGTGCTGCTGCATGGCGCTATTTCGGGCACGATCTCCGATCGCTCTCGTGGGCGGAGGCTGCCACGCTGGCCGTCCTGCCCAACTCCCCGTCGCAGATCCATGTCGGCAGGAACCGGAAGGAGCTCCTCGCCAAGCGGAACCGGCTGCTCGCCAAGCTGCTCGATGCCGGCATGTTCACACCGGCCGATTACCGGCTGGCCATAGAAGAGCCGTTGCCCGACACACCCCATCCGCTTCCACAGATTGCTCCGCATCTGGTGGAACAGCTCCATCGCTCTCTCCCGGGAGCCCGACTGCGGTCGACCGTCGACAAGGGGTTGCAATTGCGGGTGGATGATGTAGTGGAACGCTGGAATGCCGACTTCTCGCAGAACAATATTCTGAACCTGGCTGCACTGGTGGTTGATCTTGAGCGGAACGAGGTGATCGCCTACACCGGAAATGTCCACTTCGGAACAGGACAATCTGGCAATCAGGTGGATATTATCCGTTCCCCCCGAAGTACGGGAAGTATCCTCAAGCCGTTCCTCTATTACGCCATGTTGCAAGAGGGCGCTCTTTTGCCGGCGGAGTTGCTTCCCGATGTCCCGATCAACGTAGGCGGTTTTTCGCCCAGGAACTTCAGCCACCAATACGACGGGGCCGTACATGCCGACGAAGCGTTGGCCCGTTCACTGAATGTACCGTCGGTGGTGGCGCTGCGCCGGTTCGGTCTCCCCAAATTCTACGATTTTCTGAAGCGTGCCGGTATCACCACCTTGAACCGTCCGGCTGATCACTACGGTCTCTCGCTGATCCTGGGCGGGGCGGAGGGAACACTTTGGGAGATTGCCAACGCCTATGCCGATATGGCCGCTGCAGTGACCGGACAATTCAGGAGGGGTCCATTTGCACTGTTGCATGAGGAAGGAGAGCCTGACAACAAGCGTGAACCTGGCTTTACCGATGCCGGTGCGGCATGGTTGACGCTGGAGGCGCTGACCAACGTCAACCGTCCCGAGGAGATCGACTGGCGATTTCTTCCTTCGGCGCGGAAAGTGGCCTGGAAAACAGGAACCAGCTTCGGTTTCCGCGACGGCTGGGCGGTAGGGGTGACTCCCCGCTACCTGGTGGGGGTTTGGACCGGGAACGCAAGCGGTGAAGGGCGTCCGGGGCTGACAGGGGCACAGACGTCGGCCCGGGTGATGTTCGACCTCTTCAACCTGCTGCCGGCCACATCGTGGTTTGAAACACCCTACAGTGGATTGACCGAGGTGGTGGTATGCCGCGAGAGTGGCTGTCTGATGGGTCAACATTGCCCCGCTTCGTCGGCCGATACCGTACTGGTTCCGCTTAAAGCGGTACGTGGAAATGTTTGCAGGTATCACCGGCGAGTGCATCTTTCGGAAGATGGACGTTACCGGGTCTACGAGGATTGTGCGGGAAGCAGGGGAATTCGTGCAGACTCCTGGTTTATTTTGCCGCCCTCCTGGGAGTGGTACTTCAAGCAGCATCAGCCAGCCTACCGTTCGCTGCCGCCCTTTTCACCGGAGTGTATGGGTGGAGTAGCCGAGGAGATGATGCAGTTTATCTACCCCTATCCTCAGTCGGTGATAAAGATTACCAGGCAGCTCGACGGATCACGTGGTAACGCAGTGTTTGAAGTGGCCCACCGGAACCGGTCGGCCCGTCTATTCTGGCACCTGGATGACGAATATGTCGGCGAGACGGCAGATATACACCAGATGGAGCTTTCGCCTGAGCCGGGATATCATTCGGTCACCGTGGTGGATGAGGCAGGGAACAGGTTGATGATCCGTTTCAAGGCGGAGTGAAGCGGTCAGAAATAGCGCCGAAGGATAGCAGTAACGCTAGAAAGGTATCCGCCACCGAAGAGGTTGAGGTGAACCAGCAGATAGTAGAGCTGGTAGAGGTCGATTTGACTCCGCTCGTTCTCCGGCAAGGGAATGATCTCGTGATAGGCGTCGTAGAAAGGTGTTGCAAATCCGCCAAAAAGCCGGCTCATGGCGATATCCACCATCGAGTGGCCATAATAGGTTGCCGGATCGATCAGGTAGGGTGTCCCGTCGGCGGCGATGAGGTAATTGCCTCCCCACAGGTCGCCGTGCAGGAGTGAGGGTTTGACCTCGCCGAACAGCTCGCTGAACAGCTCCAGTGCCATTTCGGAGGAGGGTATCTCCCCGTGCTGGAGCAGTCGCCGGTCGCACGCCATCTTCAATTGCGGTGCGATCCGTTCCTTCCAGTAAAAATCGGCCCAATTGTCGCAGGAGTGGTTGCTTTGTGGCAGTGAGCCGATAAAGTTGTCAGAACCGAACCCGAAACAGCTTCGGGTGCATTGGTGCAATTGCGCAAGCTCTCTGCCGAACCGCCTGAAGTCGCTCTCCCCGGGCCGCCTGCTCTCCACGAAATCCATCAGCAGAAATGATTTTCCACCAAGTGAATCGACAATATGGACATGGGGTACGGCAATGGTGCCGGTTGCTTCAATCGCCTGCAACCCCTGCTGTTCTGCAATGAACATCTGCTTGGCGGAAGGGCTACCGTGTACCTTGAGGAAATAGCGCCTGCCACTGCCCTGCAGCAGATAGGCTGAGGAGATATCGCCACCCGATACCGGGCGGTGCGAGGTGATCTTCTCTCCCAGCACATGGGATATATGGGCCAGGATCTCTTCCATTTACAGCTGTTTTAACGTTTGTGTTTTTGGTGCACAACTGCTCGATATGCAGCCGTGTGGCGACCCATCAGCCGCTTGCCTGCTGAAAGCAAAGAACTCGCTTTGCTCAAACAGCTTTGCTTTCCGGTCGCAGGGCTTCGCGGGATTTGTCCCCGCCCCTCGGCAAAATTATCTCGCAGTTTGTGCACCGTCTCTATTTGCAACTGCTCGATGGGCAGCCGTGTGGCGACCCATCAGCCGCTGTTGTCAGTGCCCGGACAGCTTATGATTCAAGCGCCTTGATGCTCTCCCTAAGCAATGCGATTTTACCCTCGGCATCGGCCCTCTTCTTCCGTTCGTTCTCCACAATCTCAGGCTTCGCATTCTGCACGAACCGTTCATTGGCCAGCTTCTTCATGACCGATTCCAGGAAGCCGATCTGGTACTCCAGCTCAGCCTTCATCCGTTTCAGTTCGGCCTCCAGGTCAATCTTGTCGCTCAATGGGACGGTAAACTCGGTGGTGCCTACCAGGAAACCTATGGCGCCGGCCGTTTTTTCCGATACCTCCTCGATCGATGAGAGGTTGGCCATCTTGGCTATGACCGCATCGAACCGGTTGTCGTGGCTTCCGATCACCTGTAACGTCAACTCATCCTTGTTGGGGATATTCTTTTGCAGACGAATCGTCCTTATACCGGCGATGATCTGCTTGACAATCTCAAAGTCGGCGATCAGTCTCTCGTCTACCAGTTTGGCTTTCGGCTGAGTTGCAACCATGATGCTTTCACCCGCTTTTCTTTCGTACAGGGCCTGCCAGAGCTCTTCGGTGATGAAGGGCATGAAGGGGTGCAACAGGCGCAACAGGCTGTCGAAGAAGGCCAGTGTGGCCTCATAGGTGGCCCGGTCGATCGGCTGCTGATATGCCGGCTTGATCAGTTCGAGGTACCAGGATGAGAACTCGTCCCAGAAAAGTTTATAGATTGTCATCAACGCCTCCGAAAGGCGATACTTGCTGAAGAGGTCGTCCAGTTCGACAATGGTCTTGGAGAGGATACCGTCGAACCAGTTGATGGCGATGGCGGCCGTTTCGGGCTGTTCTGCCCTGTCGCTCACCTCCCATCCCTTTACCAGCCGGAAGGCGTTCCATATCTTGTTGTTGAAGTTTCGTCCCTGTTCGCAGAGCGACTCGTCGAAGAGCAGGTCGTTGCCTGCCGACGAGGCGAGCAGCATCCCCATCCTGACACCGTCTGCACCATGTTTTTCCATCAGTTCGATGGGGTCGGGGGAGTTGCCGAGCTGTTTCGACATCTTCCGTCCCTGGATATCGCGGACGATACCGGTGAAATAGACGTTGCGGAAACAGGGGGTCTGGCGATATTCATATCCCGACATGATCATCCGTGCTACCCAGAAGAAGATGATATCGGGCCCGGTAACCAGGTCGTTGGTAGGATAGTAGTAGTTGATATCCGGGTTGTCTGGGCGGTTGATCCCGTCGAATACGGAGATGGGCCACAACCAGGATGAGAACCAGGTGTCGAGACAATCCTCGTCCTGACGCAGATCGTCGATGCTCAAGGGGTAATCCACCTTCTGCAGTGCCTTCCGGTAGGCCTCCTCCCTGGTCAGGGCGACCACTACACCCCCCTTGGGGAGGTAATAGGCCGGGATACGGTGTCCCCACCATAGCTGGCGGCTGATGCACCAATCCTTGATGTTCTCCATCCAGTGGCGGTAAGTATTCTTGTACTTGGCCGGGTGGAACTTGATGGTGTCGTTTTCAACCGCCTCAAGGGCAGGTTTGGCAATCGCCTCCATCTTCAGGAACCACTGCATGGAGAGTTTAGGCTCAATCACCACGTTGGTCCGTTCGGAGAAGCCCACCTTGTTGGTGTAGGGCTCCGTCTTTTCCAGCAATCCGGCTTCAATCAGATCCTTCTCGATCAGCTTGCGCACCTCGAAGCGCTCTTTGCCGGCGTACATGGCTCCATGTTCGTTGAGCGTGCCGTTATCGTTGAAGATATCGATGGAGGGCAGGTCATATTTCTCGCCCAGCAGATAGTCGTTGACGTCGTGGGCAGGGGTCACCTTGAGGCATCCCGTGCCGAACTCCATATCCACATACTCATCCTCGATCACCGGAATGACCCGGTTGATCAGCGGCACAATCACCTTTTTCCCTTTCAGGTGTGCCGTTTTGGGATTATCCGGATGGATACACATCGCCGTGTCGCCCATGATGGTCTCGGGGCGGGTAGTAGCCACTACTGCGTAGCCATCCTCACCCTCAATCCGGTAACGGAGGTAGTATAACTTGCCGTTCACCTCCTTGTGGACAACCTCTTCGTCCGAGAGGGCAGTGAGTGCCTGCGGATCCCAGTTGACCATGCGGACACCCCGGTAGATCAACCCCTTCTCGTAGAGATCGACGAACACCTTGATCACGCTTTCGGAGCGCAATTCATCCATGGTGAAGCAGGTCCTGTCCCAGTCGCATGATGCTCCCAGTTTTTTCAACTGCTCCAGGATGATTCCGCCATGCTTGTGGGTCCACTCCCAAGCATGAGCCAGAAACTCTTCGCGGGTAAGGTCCGATTTTTTTACTCCTTCGGCTGCAAGTTTGGCAACCACTTTCGCTTCGGTGGCGATGGAGGCGTGGTCGGTCCCAGGAACCCAACAGGCATTTTTTCCCTCCATCCGGGCCCGGCGCACCAAGATATCCTGGATGGTGTTGTTGAGCATATGGCCCATATGCAGAATGCCGGTGACGTTGGGAGGAGGGATGACGATGGTGTAGGGTTCACGTTCATCGGGTTCGGAATGAAACAGTTTCTGCTCCATCCAGTAGGAGTACCACTTCTCTTCTACCTCAGCGGGGTTGTACTTGCTTGAAATTTCCATTATGCATCTGAATTAAAGTGCAAAAATACAAAAAACCATTTAGCGATGAAATCCTTTCCGGAAAATCAGTTACTTTTGGAAACAACTACCCTCAGGGTAAAAATCCTAAAAAAGAGAGATATGACAAAAAAGGAGATCGCACAGAATTTTTTAAAACTTGCTAGTGGCGGGAACCCCCGAAAGGCGTTTGAATTATATGTAGCGGAGGAGTTCAAGCATCATAACCCTTACTACAAGGGCGACAGGGAAACGTTGATGCTGGGAATGGAAGAGTCGCACATGGAAAGCCCTAACAAGGTTTTCGAAATGCTTCGGGCGCTGGAGGATGGTAATCTGGTGGCTGTCCACTCCCGGGTGCAGCAGCAAGGAAAAGATGGCTGGAAAGGAGCAGTGGTGCATATTTTCCGCTTTTCCAACAACAAGATTGTTGAACTTTGGGATATCGGACAGGCCGTTCCCGATGAGATAATCAACGAGAACGGCCTGTTTTGATTGTCTGGAGGTCCGGGCTATTTTCCGCCGAAGATTTCTGCCAACTTTTCCTCCAGGGCTTCACCCCTCAGGTTCTCGGCAATGATGATCCCTTCAGGGTCGATCAGGTAACTCTGCGGTACAGCCCTTACGCCATAGAGAAGGGCTACCTCGTTGTTCCATGAATTGAGGTCGGAAACCTGTGTCCAGGTGAGCCCATCCTTCTTGATAGCGTTCAGCCATGCATCCCTTCCATCTTTATTGTCGAGCGACACACCCAGGATCTCGAATCCTTTCTCCCTGTAAGCGGCATACGCTTTTACCAGATTGGGATTCTCCTGCCTGCAGGGTCCGCACCACGAAGCCCAGAAGTCGAGCAGCAGATATTTCCCCTGGAAATCGGAGAGGCTTACGGGATTACCCTCTGGGTCGTTCTGAGTAAAGTCGGGCGCTCTCTTCCCGATACCGATCATTTTGGCTGCCTCGATCCGTTGAGCAAATGCCTTTCCCGGAAATGTAGAGCGATGCTCCTCATCGATCGACAAAAAGAGCGGTTCAATCTCCTCCACCTCAAAATCGGATGAAACCGACTCGGATAGGGCAACTATACTGAAGTAGGAGTCGGGGTGTTCCCGTACATACTGCTGCTGTTTCAGCGCACGCTCCTCCAGCATTTGCCGGTATTCCCGGTTCAACTGCCCCATGAAGGCGGTGTCGTTCAACTGTTCGGGCGTTGCACGCATCACCTTTTGGTTCATCCGGGCAGCCAGATCCTGAATCTGCCCTCCCACGTAGTCAAGATATGCCAGGTATTCATCGTTGATGGGTGAGTTGATGAACTGGCTGTTATGCAGGGAGTCGGGCGATTTCAGTTTCACTGTACCGTTCTCCAGATAGAGATAGAGGATATGTCCCGCCTGTGCGGCTCTCCCCATGCCCTCACCGGCATAGTCAAGTATCAGCCGTGCGGGGGCAGGTTCTGAAATTGCCCCGGTAAAGGCAAACTTGCCATCCTGCAGGCGGATCGTATCCAGATATTCGCTCCCCTCATTCCAATAGCTCAGGTAGAGTGTTGCGGGATCGTTCCAATTGCCAATATTCCCTTTGAGGGTAAACGACTGTTCCTGCTTATCGGCACAGCCTGTCATTAAAAGCGCGGCAAGGAATAGAGTTGTTGTTTTGTTCATCTTAGTCATAATTTTGTGTGAGATTTGGATTGTAATTGGTGGCTGCCTGCGGGAATGGGAATATCCAGAGCGGCGAGTCGGGACGCAATGTATAGCTCTTGGTAGTAACCGGCGGAATGGGATCCCACCCGATCATCGGATTTCCTCCCCTGGGCATAAAACCTTGTGGGGCCAGTGTCAACGTTTTCGTCAATGTGGTTTGCCACTCCGGTTCGGTGGCGTTCCACCGTTTCATGTCGATGAAATTTTTTGAGGTGGCAAAGTTTTCGCAGCGGGCTACCTGTTTCAATGCCGCGATGGCTTCTGTCTTTGTGCTGACGTTCAGTGGAGTATAACCAGCCGGGTCGATACGCCGTTCACGCAATTTTTCCAGGATCTCCATCGCTGCGGGAATGTTGGCATCCTCTCCCCGTAGCAGGCATTCAGCGCGGGTCAGATACATATCTGCCGTAGTCAGACTGTTGATGCTGTAGTGTATTTTGAAGTCGCCCGCCATTACATAATGGAACCAGGCCTGAACGCCGGCGAGCGATGTCATGTTGCCCCCCTGGTTCAACAGCACGCCTCCTGTCAGGTAGGTGGCCACATTGTTCTCCAGTTCGCCATACTTCAGCATGAGGTCGTTTGGATCGAAACTTGCCAGGAGGTCGGGTGAGAAGATGTAGCGCATGGTGAAGGAGGAGACCTGGTAGAAGAGCTCCTCTTCGTTGAATCTGGGCCTTTCGAAGAAGGGTATGTCGAACGGAGGCATCGGGATGGCCAGCCTATCGTCTCGATGATCCAGCAATCTGTCGTTGATTGCCAGGGAGGCGATGGCGGCCTGGTCGGCACCGGCATAGTCGCGCATGGCCATCAGCACCTTTGCTTTTACTGCATAGGCAAAAGCTTTTCCCACACGCATCCCTGCCGGGTTTTCGGGCAGTGCGTCCAGTTCAAGGGCGCTCTCCAGATCTTCGAGGATAAACTGATAGACCTCCTGGACGGTTCGCTTTTCGGCAAGTCCGTTAATAGGGAAATCTTCAAGCATATAGGGAACCCCTCCGTCGCCGGCAGCCGTGGCCGGGTTATAAGCCCTTGCGTAGAAGTTGACGGCCAGGTAGTGGAAAAAGGCCCTCAAGACATAGGCTTCGGCTTTGATCTGCGCAGCTTTTGTCTTGCTGCCCGTGGCTTGATCCACATTGGCGATGATGGGATTGGCTATCCGGCCAATAACCCCGTAAAAGGCTCCATAGAGATTTTGTTGGGGATCTTGTGTGATGGTGGTGCGGTCGACCGTCTCATCCCAGGTCAGCAGCACCGATTCAACTGTCGGCATGCCATTTTCGTGTCGGGTGATCAGGTCGAGTATGTTTTGAGCCGGGATGTTGTCATTGACCAGATACATGGCCTCCCAGCTCTGCAGTTGGGTATACTCGTCGTTCAGGAGGAGTTCCAGCTCCTCCACCTTGTTGAGGATGCTTTGACCCTTGGGCGTGATGTCGGTGAAATCACTGCAGCCGATAAACAGCGGGAGCAGCAGAAAGAATCTGTAATATTTCAGATCGATTGTTCTCATACCAGCAATGTTAATGGTTCAAGTTAGAAGTTGAGTGTCAGCCCCAGAATGAAAGAGGCGGGACGGGAGATTCCCCCGGTTTCGGGATCCACCCCTATCCGGTTCTTTTTCCAGAGAGGTGGTAGGTTGTCTATCTGGAAACGCAGGGTTGCGTTCTGGAGGCCTCCTTTTACCCTCCATGCAGCTGGCAGGTCATACCCGAGTACGATGTTGCGTATCTTGATGAAATCGGCCGGCTGGACGTAGATATCCAGGAAGTTGTATGCCCCTGCTCCGTCCGTGGTGGATGATCTGTCGTACTGGAAGATTCCGGGCACAGTCGTATCGGTATGGTCAGGTCTCCATGCGTCCAGCAGGTAGGAGCGCATCGGTTCAGGGTTATAGGCACCGGCAGGACTGCTGAGTGTTCCCTCCTGGAGGCTGCGCATATGGTTTTTGCCGTAGTAGACAGCCATTGCCGAAAGGCTGAATCCCTTATACCTGAAGGTGTTGATCATACCCATTGTGATCTTGGGATCTCTTTGTCCCGAAAAGATCACGGCGTCAACGTCCCTTCCACTAATCTGATTTCCGGTCAGTTGGGTACCATCCTGGTCGAGAAATGTCCTTTGCCCCTCATCGGTCAATCCGCCAAACCGGTAGGACCACATGGCACTGATGGGAGATCCTTCCCTGTAGCGGTAGTCACCTGCCAGATCTCCGGCCGTTTTGGCCAGCGATTCGATGTATGTGATCTCATTGTGGTTGTATGCCATGGTCAGGTTGGTGCTCCAGGTGAGCCGGTTACGGTCGCCCCCACTCGAAAACCAGTCGTAAGTAAGATCCAGCTCCACTCCCTTGTTGTATAAACTGGCCATGTTCATCCACATATTGGAGAACCCGGTTGTGGGCTCCAATGTTTTGAGTGCGTAAACATCATCGGCCCGCTTATAGTAGAAGTCGATCGCCCCCCGCAGTCGCGTATTGAGGAGTCCGAAATCTACCCCCAGGTTGGAGGTTGCGGTTTTCTCCCAGGTGAGAAACGGGTTTGCCGGCCTGGTTATCTGTGCCCGCGGTTGCTGGGTCCAGGTATTTACCGGAATGTTGGTTGTGGCCACCATGATACTGGTGACGTTCGGGACAATGTTACCGGTGATGCCGTAACTTGTGCGTAGTTTCAGGTAGTTGACACAGCCCGTCGCCTCCATGAACGGTTCGTCGGAGATGACCCAGCTGGCTCCGGCAGACCATAACGGCTTCCCGCGGTACTTGCTGTTGAGGCCATACACATCGGCATAATCTTTTCTGAACGAACCGAATAGGTTATATTTTTTATTGTAGGTATAGGTCACGTTTCCGTAACCGGAAGCAAAACGGTGCCACTCTTCGGGAATCAGCCCCATGCCATTTTCGATCAGACTGAAAAACGAGATGGTGTTCATGTCGTAATAGTAGGGATTCGTTTGCCAGGCCCGCAATTCCACCAGGTCGAGATTGGCCGTGTTCTGTGTCTGAAGCTGGTCGTCGTAGCCCATCAGCAGGCTCCGTGTTCCCTTGTGGCGTGTCTCCCTGAACTCCAGACCGGCAAGCAGGTCGATGGCATGTTTTTCAGCAATCAGTTGCGAATAGTTCAACTGTCCGCGGGTGGTCCAGTAGTCGCCCTTGCGGTTTTCAGTCACCAGTCGCCCTCCGGTTTCCGGAATCATATATTCCCAGCTGTCGCCACTCCTTCGGGTGTAGGCATTGCGCATCATCCGCATCAGGTAGCTCTCCGCTTCGGAGAAGCGGCTGTTGTTGCTACGCTCCGACTCATAGATAAACTGTGCCTGAGCCGTCAATCCCTCCATGAGGTAGAAGAGCAGCCCGCCGTTGTAGCGCGAACTCTGCCGGTCGTACCGGGTCTGATCGTAGCCCATCTCCTCCAGCGCATTGTAGTGCGAGGGGCGAAAGGCGGGATCATCTTCGAACAGTCCGTTGCTGAACCGGCTATGGTCGGCATAGCTTCCATCATCGTTGATCAGTCTGGAGTATGCAAACTCGGAGAAAGGATCCTTGGCCTTGTTGAGCCAGCCATCGTAACTGGAGTAATGGCCGTTCTGCAGGATACTGTTCACTCCGAAGCTCAGGTTCAGCCACCGGGCCATCCTGTACTCTCCCTTGTAGAAGATGGTAAACCGGTTGTCGTTTTCGTTGATGTAACCCGAATTGTCATGTTTGTAGTTGAAGACCAGGTTCGACTGGTATCTGTCCGTCATGTTGCGGACGGCTACGTTGTATTGCTGCACGATCTGGTTGCGCAGGAGATGTTCGGCATACTCCTTGGCGTAATTGTTCTGTCGCAGCTCTCCCAGCAACTGGTTCACTTCGGATTCGGTAACGAGGTTTTCACCCAACCGGTAGTATGCATATTGTATGGGGGAGAAGGGGGCGGTTTTTATTGAGGGTATTGTCTCTGAAAGAGACCCGGTTGTTTACAGCCGTCTCTTCGGTAATATATCTGTACTTGTAGTAGTCGGCCTCGGTATCCACCTGCTGGGCTGGAGTCATATAAAAGTTGTCGGCATAATCCAGGTTCCGTTTCTGATGGATGGTGAAATTTGCCTGTACATCAACGCTGACACGATCTGTCTGGCGCGGTTTTTTGGTGTTGATCACAATGATGCCGGCAGAAGCCCGCGATCCATACATGGCGGTTGCCGCCGCATCCTTGAGGACGGTCACACTCTCAATGTCGTATGGGTTCAGGTCTTGCCACGAGCCCTCGATAGGCAGTCCATCCACTACGACCAGCGGGTTGTTTCCGGCATAAAGACTTCCTGCACCTCGGATGGTGATCTTCTCCCCGTCGGTCACCAGACCGGCCACACGTCCTTCCAGGTTGGAGATGATGTTGGTGGTATAACGCTCCTGTAACGCGTCGGCATCTACTGTCGAGACAGCTCCGGTCACCTTTCCCCGTGCAATGGACTGATAACCTGTCACCACCACCTCTTCCAGGAGCTGTACCCCCGGGCGCAGCAATATATACAAGGGTGCTGTGGCACCGTTGATGGCAACCTCCTGGGTTTCATAGCCCACGAAAGAGATGAGTAGAATTCCGTCTGCCGGAAGATCGGACAGGATGAATTTCCCGTCCAGATCGGTGACAGTGCCGTTGATTCCGGACTCCTCTTTAGGCATGACTACCGCACCGGGCAGCGGTTCACCCTTCTCATCGGTTACGGTACCCCTGACGGTTACTTTTGTCTGATTAACCGGGAGATTGTTTTGTCTGTTTTCCGGGTAGAGAACAATTGTCTTTCCACTTTGCCGGAATCCGAGACCAGTCTCCCGGAGAATCAGCTGCAACGTGACAGCCACGGTCCGCTCCTCCTCGGGCAGATCGATCAGATGGGCCTCATTCACCGGTTCGCTTGGAAAAACCAGTTGAAAACCTGAGCGCTGTTCAAGTAACAGTAACGCATCAAAGAGCCTCTCCTGCGTGAACCCCAGCGTGACAGTCCTGGTGTGGATGTCCGCTTCGGATTGTCCATGGGCGGCGATGCATAATATTAGTGCAGAGATAAGCCAACCCCCTCTTTTAAAGAGTGATCGACGTGCTACCGCTCGTTCGTGGGGATAATTTTTTTTCATACGATTCTTCATTTTCATTCATTGGGTTACTCTTCCTGTGACTTTATCAGGTATCTCTCGCCATCCTTTACAAAATTGGCTCCTTGAGCTACACACAACATCTCCAGGATGCTCTCCAGGGAATCCTGGAGATCGAGCGTTGCGGTGATCTGGCGATGTTTCAGTCTCTCCTCCTCAAACAGTACCTGAACCTCGTAGATGAGTGAGATCTCCTGTACGATCTCTTCGAAGGTGCTGTTCCGGTAGACCAGTTTGCCTGGTTTCCATTCCGTCTCCCTGTTGTTGTCTGCCTCTTTTTCAGTCACCTGGTTTGAAGTGGTATGGTAGACCAGCTCCCGGTCTGCCTCAAGAGTGGCCAGCAGGCTCCTCTCATCTTCCACTTTCACCTTTCCGCGGGTCACGGTGACGGTAATTACCGGGTCGGAGGGATTTGCCTTGATGGTAAAGGCGGTACCCAATACCGTGGTTTTCACCTTTCCGGTATGGATGATAAATGGTTTCTCCGGATCGGCGACGACATCAAAAAAGGCTTCGCCCAGCAGTGTCACTTCACGGCTTTTCACCGCAAAGGAGCTGTCGAGATTGAGCCGGCTCCCCCCACGAAGCATGACTGTGCTTCCATCGGGCAGTTTTACCCGGGTGATACCTGAAACTCGGCTATACTCTGCCCGGTGAACCAAAGATCGGACGGTCTCGTTGCCCTCTTTCCGGATAAAGAGTGAAACGGTCAGCAACAGCAGGACGGCCGCAACTACCCGTAGCCACCGATTAGACAATTGCCGGAAGGATCGAGAGGCACCTCTATTCCACTCCTGCTCCAACAACTCCTTTAATCTGTCGTCATTTCTGCCTTCATCCACCAGGTCCAACAGTTCGTCGAACTCCTGTCTGCTACAGTTGTTGTCGAGGTATTTTTTGAAAAGATTGTCGATCGCTTTTCTCGAATCGGCCATGTTGTTGGATGCTTTTTATATTAAAGACACTGAAATGGGCGGGAGGGAGTATTCGTCAGCTGTTTTTTTTTCATCTTCAGCTGCATCTTGAATCTCAAAGGAAGAGCTGGCCGAAATATTTCAGGTTAGCTTTGAATATTTTCATGGAGTTGGCGACATGTTTTTTGACTGTATGTCTGGAGAGGTTTAATTTTTCTGCAATTTGCAGGTGCGATAACCCCTCTTCCCTGTTCATCCTGAAAATCAGCTGCTGTTGAGGGGTGAGTTTTGCCAGAATCTTTGCAAAGAAAGCTTCAGCCTCTTTGATTTCCAGTGCACTTGTCATGTCGGCAGCCTGTTGTTCCAATGCTTCCCAGAGTTGTTCCCTGCGGCGCTCTTCAATTGCTGCGGCGCGTAAGTGATTAAGGGCATGATTGCGTATCAGGATGAAAAGATAATCTTCGGGATTTCTGATATCCGCCAATGTTCCCCTATTTTCCCATATGCGGATAAATACCTCCTGTACAATCTCTTCTGCAACATGGGGCAACTTCACCACCTTCCCTGTAAATGTAACCATGCGTTGGTGGTATCTCCTGAAGAAAAGATGAAAAGCTTGCTCTTCCCCCTCGCTTATACGCTCAAACAGGTGTCTGTCTGAAAGCATTGATTTCTTATTAATCACCTTCTGTCTCATTGCGGTCGGGTAAAAAACCGGCGATATGTCTCTCCTGTTAAAATGACATATTTAATCGCTCGATAATAATCAAAAAGTAATCAGCTGTGCTCTTTATAGTGCAAAGATAATTCTGTACAGGTAAAAACAATATAAAAATGTAAATTTAACTATTGATGCATTGTCAAAATATCAGAACATACGCTCGTTTTTTGATTGGATAGAACCGGATTCAACCGGAGAGCTCTTTGCTTTTCCTCACGCTGTTACTATCAAGCAGGCATACGGTACTCCTCATTAAATCCACATGCTGATTGATCTCGATCAATAATTGTGTGAAAATTCTACACTTGTTAAGTATCAGTGAGACAGATAAATAGTTAAATATCGGACTTGGTACGGCTGATGTAGTATATTTGTAGTATCCTCAAATTTCGCCTCTTATCCCTCAAAACATAATTTTGCAAACCTTTTCTTACACATTGTCAGTATTTGATAACGAAATTTCGGTTTTGATTAGCTAAACTCTCATCACAGGTTTTGTTTTTATTGAGGATTAATGTTTGTTAAATAGTCGCTCCTTAAAAGCGTATATTTATCAGATATTCAGTAAAATAATCTCATAAACAGTTGTGTTTTTTTGCAATATTTTGTATCTATAGGTACTAAAGCTCTGCAAATCATGTTAGGGAAATTACCGGAAAAAGGACAACGCGATTTGTTTCGCCCGATGCTGAAAGATTTCATCGATATGGGGCATGAACTCGTTCTTTTGGCAGACAAGATCGATTGGT
>Ga0116191_1000148_pt1 | contig 68066 bp, 66 predicted proteins | sample AD_UKC111_MetaG_FD_89897 | JGI IMG/M metagenome (GOLD analysis project Ga0116191, IMG submission 89897) | Active sludge microbial communities of municipal wastewater-treating anaerobic digesters from Hong Kong - AD_UKC111_MetaG | ecosystem: Engineered > Bioreactor > Anaerobic > Digestate... | reverse complement strand
TGCACGTGTGTATTCCTGTAGCGGTATCAATACCGCAGCACCGAGAAGCGGGCCAACGAGCGTTCCTGAACCGCCAAGGATCGTTACAAGCACAAATTTCATCGATGTATCAAGGGACATTACCATAGGCGGATCTACCCTCAGATTGTACTGTACGAAAAAGGCGCCGCACAGGGCGGCCATGGCAGCTGATAATGCCATTGCTGTCAATTTTATCGCGGTGCTGTTAACACCCAAAGATTCCGCAGTTTCCTGTCCTTCTCTGACAGCCCGCATATAGTATCCAAAACGATGACCCTCAAGCCATCGAACAACACCGAATATAACAATAAAAATAACAAGCGCACAGTAATAGTACCCTATCTTTGAATTGTGCCACATGAGGTTGTTCAGACCTTCCTTTATCATCGGATAATCCAGCCCCAGTGCACCGCCTATCCAGTCCCACACAAGAAAGCCACGATTGAAAATCTCCACAATGGCAAACGTAGCGATAGCAAAATAATGACCACTCAACTTAAAACATGGATAACTGATGACGATTGCCACGGCAGCGGCAGCAAACATACCGATAAGTATTCCTGGCCAAGGCGTGCCGCCATATGTAACAACCGCCATACCTGCCCCGTAGGCACCAATACCGAAAAACACAGAATGACCAAAGGACACCTGTCCACAATAACCCCCGATGATGTTCCACGCCTGGGCCATGCTTGCGAAAAGTAGAATCAGTATCATTACGTGCATGCGGAAGGAATTGGATACAAAGGCAGGAATTAAAGGCAACACGAGAAGAACCACGATAAAGCCAAGCCATGCCGCATCTTTGCCACTCAGAGATTTTTCTTTCAAGGCTTTTACCATCCGAATATACCCTTTGGCCTCAAAGAAACTACTGCCAGATAAAGACCGAAAACTGCGATATATTTAAATACTGGCGCTGTATAAAAACCGGCAAGCGCCTCTACAACCCCGACAAGAAGACCGGCAAGAAATGCACCGGGAATGCTCCCGAAACCACCCATAGCAACACATACAAAGGCAATCAGTCCAAACATTGAGCCTACCTCAGGATGTACGGCAAGATATGAAGGCATGATGCCTCCGGCGATACCAACGCATGCCCCGCCAAGCCCGAAAATCAGGACATAAACCCTTTCCGTATTTATACCCATAAGTTCGGCGGCCTCACGATCCATCGCTGTAGCCTGAACAGCCCACCCAAAACGTGTTGCACTGACAAGTGCATATACAAGGCCTACAACAACAAGCGCAAGAATACCTGCTACAAGCTGGGGTATCGGGAAGATCAGGTTTCCCGCATGAAAGGTCTTGTCACCAAGCCATGTATTGGAAAGTATTAAAAAATTAGGTGAAAAGCGGTTCATACATACATTTTTGAGAAACATGGCAAGCCCGAACGTAGCCAAAAGCGCTACCAGACCGGGCCTGCCGATGGTATATTTTATTATCAGTTTGTACGTAAGCACCCCGATGATGAAGATGAAAACACCGGAGGCAATAATCGACACAAGCGGGTCAACGTTTGCGAGAAAACCCAGCCAGTAACTTACATACATGGACACCATCAGGTACTCACCGTGGGCAAAGTTGATCACATCCATGACGCCCCATATAAGGCATAGCCCTGCAGCTACCAATGCATAGACCATTCCGCTCAAAAGACCATCAATAAGAACCTGAACAAACGTCTCCATGAAATTTCGCTACCCCTGAAAACTCTTTCGTGATTATATCGCTATCTCTTGTTCCAAGGTTTCATGGGAAATACGATTTGGGTATCGGACATATCTTCCGGATATATCCTTTTGTACTCACCGCCCTGCAGTTGCGTAACAATGCTTTGCGCCTTTATGTTCTGGCCGCCTTTGGCAAATGCCACCTTGCCGCCTAAAGACAGAGGCGAATCCCATGTATTGGCATATAGGGTTGCTGCAACCTTTTCGGGATCGAGACTCCCCGCCTTTTCTATGGCTTGTGCAAGCACAAACATCGCTACAGCCTCCTGAATGCTGTCTCCATCAAAGGGAACCCCGTTTGTTTTCGTTTTAAATATCTTTTCGACAGCACCAACAGCCGGCATCAGACTGGCAAACTGGGGTGAATAGGCAGTGGAACCCATAAAATAGTCGGCGTCACCGCCAAGCTGTTTTGTTATTACAGGGTCCTGATAGCCCGAACAGTAGCTTATAGCAATCTTGGGAAGCCATGCCATCTGCTTCATGGTGCGAATCATAAGGGAATAATCAGCGCCAAGCACCGCTCCAAAAAGCGCATCGGGGTTATTTTTTTTCAGGGTCTGAACCTCGCTGTTCAAGTTTGTAGCACCTGGACTAAAAGGCACATCGGCAACCACTTTAAACCCACCTGCAGCAGCAGCCTTTTTTGCCTCTTCGGCGGCGTGTTTTCCAAACTCACTGTTTTCATATATGATACCAAGCGTTTTGATATTGGCGTTTTTCTTTTTGTTTAACCATTTTAAAACATCCACAAACTCTATCGATTCGGTCTCATCCGTTGGGGCCATTCTGAAAAAGTATTTCATGTCACGCTGGGTCAGGGCTGCTGAACTGGACGCACCACACATAAATATCTTTTTCATACGCTCTGCCACAAGGCTTGCAGGCTTACTCACAGAGCTATTATAAGCCCCGATGATTGCCCAGACACCTTCCTGGTTGAAAAGTCTTTCGGCCTCGGATTTTCCCACATCGGGTTTACCCTGGCTATCCGCATGTACAAGAACGATCTTATGGCCACCCAATATGCCTTCCTTATTTGCCAAAGGCACCTTAATATCGGTATATTTGTTGTTGATAATGTCAACGGCGGTCTGCACTGCTGCCTGGCAACGTTGTCCTGCTGTCGCAACCGGACCGGTAAGCGGGAAGATGGTGCCAATCTTGATTACCTTTGTTGATGTTTGGGCATATGTTGTTGCTGCACCAAAACCCACAAGCAGACAAAAAACAGTAAAACATATAAACAGATAGGTTAAGCGAGGCGGACGATAAAACATAATGATTACCTCCTAAGTTGGTGTTTTTAATTGATGATGAAGTTGTTGCACTTAGTTAAGGACTATATAAAAAACAGGGTTTTATGTCAATAAAAAATGGGATTGCTTTCGAATAACCAGGTGCATCTAAAAAGTGACGGAAACGTTCTAATCAACCTGTCTTATCTGAGTCATCGTCATGGGTTGAATTGCCCGGGGTTAGTCCCTTAATATCAAAGCTTTTTATTCCGAGGAAAACAAGGATAACACCAAGGGCAACAAAAAAGCGATATGGTATACCAAATCTATATTTGTTAAAAAGGTTTATCTGTATCTTAATCCCAAAAAGGTTCTTGAAAAAACCTCCGCCATCCTGATAGCCTGAAGCAAAATACAAAAGCGCGATGGGCAACAAAACGCCTATAAAAATAAGGATTATTCCCCTCTTTTTTCTGTTTGTCATGATCTTTTATATTCTGCAAAAACGCCCGTCGCTAAACGGGCGTTTTTGTCAATATTTGTTTAACCTAATACAATCAGTTGCCTTTTTTAAATTCTGCTTCCATCGCCTCTTTTGCCGGTTTTACATATATGTCTCTAAGCTTCGGTTTTTCAATCTTTCCAGCCGGGTTACGCGGGATCGTTGTATAAACCATCTTTTCTGGCCATTTGTATTTTGCAAGGCCTTTTTCTTTTACAAAATTTATTACCTCTTCATCGGTCAAGGTCTGTCCTTCCTTTGTCTGGATAATCGCCATAACGATTTCCACGAGTCTTGGGTGTGGATAGCCGAGCACTGCAACATCCTGTATCTTCGGGTGTTTTCTCAATACATCTTCGATCTCGGCGGGGAATATGTTTTCGCCGCCCCTGATAATGAGGTCTTTTGACCTGTCCGCAAAGAAGATAAACCCTTCCTCGTCTTTATACGCCAAATCCCCTGTGTAAAGCCAGCCGTTTCTGATGGTTTTCGCCGTCATCTCGGGGTTCATTGCATATTCCTTCATAAGGCGCGGACCTTTAAGTATCAGCTCCCCTACCTTGCCCGGAGGAAGCTCGTTGTCGTTGCTATCTACTATCTTTGCCTCCATAAAAACAGTTGCCTTTCCTATTGAACCAGGTTTTCTCATGATATCTTCGTCATAGCAGTTTGTCAGACCGCCACCGCCGCCTTCGGTAATACCATAGATGTTTGCGATCGGCAGATTGGGGAATATCTTTTTGGAGTCCTCAAGAAGGACATAAGGCACAGGTTGGGCACCGATTTCAACGTGTCTAAAGGCGGAAAGGTCATATTTTGAAATGTCGACCTGCCCGGACTTTATGGCGTTTATAACATCTGACCATGTCGGAACCGTGTTCCAGCCGCCCGTACATTTTTCATCTGCAATGCTTCTGAGATAAAACTCAGGCTGGGTTTCCATAGGCATAAGCACCTTGCCTGCCGCTATGTAGCACGGGAAGGAAAGGAAGAGCGTACCGCTGTGGTAGAACGGGTGTGGCGCAAGATATACGCTGCTATAACCCTCGTTGTATGTAAGGGCATTTCCAATACCAATATAAAAGAGCGTCTTGTGTGTGTGCGATACAGGTTTTGGCGCACCTGTGGTGCCTGATGTAAACATCAGTTCTGCCATGTCATCATCGTCTGTCTCAACACAAACCTGTGAGCCATCACCCTTCTCGACGATCTCGTTATAGGACTTAACGCCTGCCGGCACTGTATTGCCAAGGCATATAAAGTTTTTGCAGTAGTCCATGTCCTTCATGATGGGCTCAACCCTTGCATTGAACTGGTCACCGAACATAAACACCTTGCATTTTGTAACATCTGCAGCATATTTAATGTCCGCACTGGCAAAACGGAAGTTTAACGGCGTAACTGTTGCACCGGTCTTAAGGACTGCGATATAGCTTGCATACCATTCCATGCAGTTCATCATGAGATGCAGCACGATATCACCTTTTTTTACACCACAATCCTTTATAAGATAGTTGGCGATTTTGTTGGCCTGATCGTCAAACTGTTCCCATGTTAGACTCCTTCTGAAATTTTTTGAAGGGTAGCTCTCGATAATGAACTCCCTCTTGGGAAACTTGCTGGCGTTAAGACCTGAAAACATTGCGAAATTCATAACAACCTCCTCCTAATATTTGTTTTTTATTGCTTTTGGGATTTATAGCATGATAAATTGATTGTTGTCGTATTGTCAACATCAAAATTACCAAATAATTGTAGGAGGTATCAGTTATGCCAGATATATATACACACATAGGGGAAATCCTTGCAAGAAATGCAAGGATGTACCCTGACGACGTAGCTCTTGTCGAGCGCATCCCAGCAGAAAAGAAGAGATATGAGATAACATGGAAGCAGTTCGATGACAAGGCAAACCAGTTTGCAAACGTTTTGATACAAAAGGGCGTGAAAAAGGGCGATAAGGTTGTCCATTTTATGATGAATTCCATTGATTGGCTTGTCGCATATTTTGGAATAGTAAAAACCGGTGCGTGGGTTGTGCCTCTTAACTTCCGTTTTACAGCTGAGGATGTGAAATACTGCAGCGATGTGGCAGAACCAAAGGTTGTAGTTTTTGATGAGGAGTTTGCTGGAAGGATTACAGCAATAAAAGACCAGCTTCCAACCGTCTCCAGCTTTATATGTGTAGGCAATCCGCCCACATATGCAGATTCATATGCAAAACTTCTCGAGACTGCCCCAGCAACACCAACGGACGTAGAAATCAGCCTTACAGACGAATGTGGTCTCTATTTCACTTCAGGAACAACCGGGCAACCCAAACCAATCCTCCTCACACACAACAACATGCTTTGCGCATGTATCACTGAAAATGCCCATCACAAACAGACGAAAAAAGATTGCTTTATCCTTTTGCCGCCTCTTTATCACACAGGTGCCAAAATGCACTGGTTTGGAAGCTTTATTGTCGGGGCAAAATGTGTATTGCTAAAAGGTGTGTCTCCAGAATGGACACTCGATGCGATAAGCGAAGAGGGTGGAACCCACATCTTCCTGCTTGTCCCGTGGGCACAAGACATACTCCTCAAGATCGAAAGCGGTGAATTGAAGCTTTCGAATTACAAAATTGACCAGTGGCGTCTTATGCACATAGGCGCTCAACCGGTACCTCCATCTCTTATCAAACACTGGAAGTCCTACTTTCCAAATATGGAATATGATACGAATTTTGGTTTAAGTGAATCAACAGGTCCGGGATGCGTACATCTTGGTATAGGAAACGAGCACAAAATCGGCGCAATAGGCATTCCAGGATTCAACTGGGAATACAAAATCGTTGACGACAAAGGCAATCCTGTCAAAAAAGGTGAGCCTGGCGAATTATGCGTACGCGGAAACGGCGTGATGAGAGAGTACTATAAGAACCCTGAAGCAACCGCTAAAACAATTATTGACGGCTGGCTTTTTACCGGTGACATGGCGCGTGTTGACGAAGACGGATTTATATGGCTCGTTGACAGAAAAAAGGATGTCATCATAACGGGCGGTGAAAACGTCTTCCCCGTTGAGGTTGAAGACTTCCTCCACACAAACCCTGATATTAAGGATGCAGCTGCAATAGGGCTGCCCGATGAGCGTCTCGGTGAAATCGTCGCGGTCGTTATCGAACTTAAAGAAGGCAGAAAAATGACTGCTGAAGAGCTTCTTAAGTTCTGCGAACCGCTTCCAAAATACAAAAGACCGAGAAAGATTTTCTTCGGCGAGGTGCCACGTAACCCAACCGGAAAAATCGAAAAACCAAAACTGAGAAAACAATACTCAGGCATGGAAGAGGCATTCAAGATATAGCCTTTAGATTATAAGGCAGAAAGCGGAGGGTTAAGGGTCAAACGCTTATTCCCTTCGCTCTCTGTTTTTAATTCTCGGCTTTTTTCTATGGAAATCACCCCTTTAGAAAAAATCATCAATTACACCTTCAAAGACAAGCATCTGCTGAGCCAGGCCATCACACACAGCTCTTACTATAACGAAAAAAAGGAAAAAAGGAAGTCTGACAACGAAAAGCTTGAATACTTGGGCGATGCCATTTTAAATAGCGTTATCAGCATACTTTTGTACAAAAAATACAAATCAAGGGATGAAGGCTTTCTCAGCAATGCCCGTTCGAGCCTCGTCAAGAGAGAAACATTAACTGAAATTGCAAAAAGCATTGACCTTGACAAACATACATCCTATGGGAACGGGGACAACATCCCCGAAGAATCGAAGGTCATGTCAAACATGCTTGAATCCCTTATTGGCGCACTATATCTCGACGGAGGAATGAGAAAAACAGCAAAGATCATAAAAACCCTTTTTAAGCCGTACTTCAACGAAGAAAAACTCACAGAAAAAAGCCCCAAGAACACACTTCAGGAATACTCACAGAAGAGGTGGGGTATTCTACCGAAATATAAATTCACAAGAAGAACAAAAGATGGTTTTACGGTGCTTGTTTATTTAGGAAAAGACTACAAGGCCAAGGGAACCGGTAAAAGCAAGAAGGAGGCCGAACAGCATGCCGCTAAGGCACTCCTCGACAAGCTTCCAGAATAATAAATCACTAGACATAGGACATCGCCTGCTGAACAAGCATATAAATATGACGTTTGGTTTTGCCATTGTCGCTTATTTGGTGTATATTCATACATGAACCCTAAAAAAGACATGATGTTTGCTGTAAGGATAAGTCTTTTCGCCAACATCGTCCTTTTCATAATCAAGTTCATCGCCATGTTGGTGGTTAATTCTCTTGCAATAGCCGCCGATCTTGGCATCTCGTGCGTCGCTTTGGCCGTTTCCGTGATTCTATATTACGCAATAAAGATGTCTGACAAGCCGGCTGACTTTTTTCACAACTATGGCTACAGCAAAGTGGAAAACGTATGTGAACTGATCGAGGGCGCCGTACTGATTGGCCTCGCTCTGGCCATGTCTTTCCAGGCAATAATGAATATTATAAGACCTGAAGATGTTCATTCTCCAATGGTTGGTTTCGTATGCAGCCTTCTTAGCGTTTTAATAAATTTCTGGGGGGCATCGTTCATACTCAAACTGGCAAACAAAAGCAAGTCACCGGCAATAAAGGCAGAGGGGATTCATTTTAGATTAGAAGGTTATATATCAACCGCCATTACATTGTCTTTTATCATATACATGGTTGTAATACGAACAAACCTCAATTGGATAGCACCCTATATCGATCCTGTTGCAACGCTTCTTGTCAGCACATTAATAGTTTTTCCTTCTGCGCGCCTTATAAAAGAGGCCTTTAAGAAGCTTCTCGATGCATCGATTGAAGAGGCCGGACAGATAGATGTCCTGAGGGTTCTTGCCAAACATATCGATTCTTACTGTGCTTTTAAGGATATAAGAACAAGGACGGCAGGAAGAAAACATTTTGTTGACCTGCATCTCGTCATGCCCGAACACAGCACCCTTAAGAATGCCCATCGCATTATTGATGCCGTAGAAAAGGATATAATGTCGGTTATACCCGAAAGCGATGTAAAAATACGCATAGAACCGTGCAAAAAAGATTGCGTTTTTTCCAAAACCAATCAGAAATGCCCGTATGAGCATAATTAAGCCATGTCTATCGCTTAAAGGCAATTGTTTACTAAAAAAGTATCTACGCAAGGCCTTCATCGCTTTATTTTTTTGTTTATAAACATTTTAGATGCACATGCAAAAAGCACAAAGAGAAACGAAAACAGAATAAAGTAGTCACCATATACGACATACGCTGTTTTTTCATTTTTTAAAGAGAACGTCCCGACGAAGGCACCTTCCTCAAACAACCCCGTCTGCTCTTTGATGCGCCCCCTTGGGTCTATGATGGTGCTTATGCCCGTATTTGCAGCGCGAAGCACATACCTGTCAGACTCAATCGCCCGAAAAATATAAAACACAAGGTGCTGATATGGCGCGGATGTTCTGTCGTACCAGGCATCATTGGTAAGATTAACAAGCACCTGTGCGCCTCTTCTTACTGTCTCGATCGTAATGGAAGGAAATGTGCCCTCATAACATATCAACATGCCGATTTTGCCTAGCGCCGTGTTTATGGGTTGGTGCGACTCCCCGGGGACAAAGTCCCCGCCTACTGCCGTAAGCTTCGACAGGAAAGGCAAATAGGAAATAAGCGGTGTATATTCACCAAAGGGGACAAGGTGCACCTTGCTGTATGTGCCTGCAAGATGCCCGTCTTTTTGATAAAAATATGCTGAGTTGCGATATTTTCCAGATTTATCCTTAGAAACCGTTCCAAAAAGAAGGTTGGCATTCAAAACCATCGGAACATCTTTAATATATTTATTGATATGCGGCGACTCATCAAAAACAAAGGGCATGGCCGTCTCCGGCCAGACAACGATATCCGAGTTTCTTCCGAACTCTCCTGTTTTTTGCAGATATGTGTTTATCGTTTTTATTTTAAATGCCTCGTCCCACTTTACGTCTTGTCGGATGTTTCCCTGGATAATTACCGCTTTGAGGTCTCCGCCCTCTGTCGATTTTAGCCTTTCATAACCGTAAACAAATGAGCTGATAAAAAAACCAAGAATAACAAGCACATAAACAACAAAACAGACATTGATGTGTCGTGGCGTTGTAGCGTTAACCGTCTTGTCTGTGCTGGGCTTGTTTCCCGACGCCTTCAACACACGACCCCACGGCACCTTTTTGAGTTTTCTTTCGTAAAGTACCTTTAATATCTGATAAATGATACAGTTAACCGCCACTATCAGAAAAGATAAAAAGTATGTCCCTGTAATAGATGCAACCTGAATAAGCAAGTGCACGTTGTGCTGTGAATGGGCCAGAAAAGACCACGGAAACCCTGTAAGAAAGATCCCCCTGAAATATTCGAGAAGCACCCATATGAACGGCGCCGAAAAAAACAGCGGAATAGACAGCTTGTCCTCAAGATACAAGGATGAAGCGCTAAAAACACCGATATAGAGCGCTAAATATAAAACAAGCAGAAGCATAATGAGAACGCTCGTATAGATATCTATGCCTCCATATCTGTTCATAGCGATCACAACCCAGTAAATCTGACCGAGATGTGCTGCTGTCCCTGCAAAAAAACCCATGATGAAGTTATGACGGATGTCGTTTCTCTTCAGAGAAATAAATAGCGGTATAAGCGATATATATGCAACGGGAAAAAGCGATATGGGAGGCTGGATAACGGTAAGCATAATGCCGGATAGAACAGATAAAGCGATTTTGAATTTTGAATTTTGAATTTTGAATATCAGGGTATTTTCCTTACTCTGTTAGTTCCTTGTATAGCGCATGCGAGCGTACATAGTCGAGCAGCTTTTTTTCTCTGTACCTCATTCTCCTTGCCTTTTTTGGATCACCTACATGGTCGTATCCCAAAATGTGCAGAATGCCGTGTATAACGAGTGTAAATAGGCGCTCATAGAAGTTGCACGATATCTTTTCCGCCTCTTCTTTGGCCTTTTCAAGTGAAATTATAATGTCACCTATGACTTCATCAGAAAAACCTTGATTATCCTTTTTTTCAGTGTTTTCTATATATGAGAACGATATTACGTTAGTAGGACGGTCTTTTTCAAAAAACCGTCTGTTAAAGGCCGTTATCTTTTTGTTATCCACCAACAGGATGCTAAGGGTCTTACCCTGTTGCCCTGAAAATATCAGTAAGTCTTCTGTTATCCTTTTCAGACGCCTTTTGTCCGTTTGCAGTATGTTTTGAGAATTTTTTATTAGTACCGTCATGTTCTACCCTTTCTGGATATTCTATCCTCTGATGAAATATGCCTATGAGAATGGCGACAAAACTCTTCTGTATTGCGTGGAGGTCTTTTAGTGTTAGCTCACATTCATCGAGCTGCCCATCGAGAAAAATGTTCTCCACGACTCGCTGTACATGGTTCTCCAGTCTTTTGGGGGTCGGTTCATCCAATATCCGTGACGATGCCTCAACCGCGTCGGCAAGCATGACGATACCGGCTTCCTTTGTCTGCGGCTTTGGGCCCGCATATCTGAAATCCTTCTCCTCGATAATATGCAATTCGGGGTCTTCCATGCCCTTCGCCCTGTTGTAAAAAAAGCTCACGAGGCTCGTCCCGTGGTGTTCCCTGATGATATCCGTTATTTTGTTACCAAGCCTATGTTTCTCGGCCAGCTCCACCCCCTCTTTGACGTGTGAGAGAATAATGAGTGCGCTCATGTTTGGCGTTAGCGACTTGTGTGCATCTTCAAACCCTTTGCGGTTTTCGATAAAATAATGGGGCATCTTGAGTTTGCCTATATCGTGGTAATAGGCCGAAACCCTCGCAAGCAAAGGGTGTGCCCCTATGCTCTCCGCTGCTGCCTTCGAAAGATTTCCAACTATAATGCTGTGGTGGTATGTGCCTGGTGCATTAACCATCATTTCCTCAAGCAGAGGGTTGTCAAGGTTTGCGACCTCGAGCAGCCTAATGTCTGTTGTGTAATCGAATATATGCTCGATAATGGGAAGAAGGCCAAGGGCGATAAAACTGCTTCCTATGCCGTTAAACAGTATAAAAATGACGTTTATATACAAGTCTGAAAATTTCTGACCAGTATAGGCGCTGTGTAACACCACAATAAAGCCGGTTATAAAAGAAGAATAAACACCGGCCTTTAATATGGTATTCCTGTTTTCGCATTTTCCTGAAAAATAAGAGGCAAGAACATTGCCGAGAAACACATACATGAAGGTCGCAAAGCTGTTGCCAAACATGATGCTGACACATGATGCAAAAACGATGGACAATATAATGGCTGCCTCGGAAAACAGCACTATCCTCATTATCATGCCGAAAGAGAATAAAGGGATTATATAGAAGAGGTCTCTTGCATGGCCCTGTGGAAAATACTCAAATACAAGTAGTAGCGCCTTGACAAAAACAATAGAAAACAATGTGAAGGCCGAACAAAATACAACATCCTTCGGGGTGAGCGTAAATTTTTTTATATTTTTGTCTGCATATTCGTATATGATAATAAAAGAAAGCGAAAGAAAAAGAAACAGCAGTATAAACCTGTTCACAAAAAGGGGCCAGCCCTTTTCGAGCTTTCCTAATATGACCATCTTTTTTAGGTGCTCTTCGTTTACCCTCTCGCCCTCCCTGACGATTATTTCCCCCTTTTTCAGCATGACATTTATATCCGGCATGTCTATGTCTGTAGGTGATTTAATATTCTGATTAGCAATATCACCATAACGGTATTCCGGCATGTCTTGATTGATGTTAATGCTAACAACAAGAGAAACCATGAGAGACAGGATTACAAGAACAAGGGGGTTCCTGTAATCCCTATACGATGGGGGTTTATCCTTTCCGTTCTGCATTATGTAAAGCCTTTTTTTCTATCGTCCTGGCTTCGTATGCCTTGATAATCTTCTGGACAAGACAGTGTCTTACTACATCTTTTTCTGAAAAATAAACAAATTTTATACCCTTTATGCCCTTCAAGATCGCCTGTATTTCGACAAGTCCACTCGAACTTTTATCGGGCAGGTCAATCTGTGTGATATCGCCTGTAACAACGGCTTTTGAGGAAAAACCGAGCCTTGTGAGAAACATCTTCATCTGTTCGAAACCGGTATTTTGAGCCTCATCAAGTATTATAAAGGCATCGTTCAGGGTTCTCCCCCTCATAAATGCAAGGGGGGCAATCTCGATAATGCCCTTCTCAATAAGCCTCGACGCCCTTTCCATCTCAACCATATCATAAAGCGCATCATAGAGAGGCCTGAGGTATGGGTTGACTTTTTCGTATAGGGTTCCGGGAAGATAACCGAGCTTTTCACCCGCCTCTATGGCCGGCCTTGTTAAAACGATCCTTGAAACCTCCTTTTTATAAAAAGATGAGAGCGCCATTGCCATTGCCAGATACGTCTTGCCGGTACCTGCAGGACCTATGCCTATAACTATGTCGTAGCTTCTCATGGCATTGACATAGGCCTTTTGGTTTTTTGTTTTGGGCACAACGATCTTTTTTGAAGGAGGAATCAGTATCTGGTCTTTCTGCAGTTCATCTATACCGCTTTTTGTATGGGCAATATATCTTATCGCATGATCGATATCAGACGGGCCGATAATAAAGCCCCTTTTTACAATGCCGTGCAACTCCTGCACAACCTTGCCGGTACTTTCTATCTCACTTTTTTCACCAAATAGCGTCAGGTGATTTCCTCTGATACTTGTCTTAACATTGAAATATTTTTTCAGATATTTTATGTTCTCGTCGCGTGGGCCGAAAAGCTTACGCGCCGTATTGGTATCTTCGAAAGACAATTTTAAAAACTCTTCATCACCCTTTACTTCCAATAATGTTTTGTTTTTCTCCTTGATCATTTTTTTAAAGTATACCACAACACGATTATTTTCTAAACATACAAATATCACTTCGAATATTCAGCTGATTGTCATAATTTTTAAACTTGCTGACACCGCATATTTTTTTATAAAAACTATTCGGGTTTTTGTTTGACAAGCACGCATTTTTATATAAAAATTTAAGCATAAACAAAATCCTTAACGAATAAGGGAGGGTTCATGTTAAAAAAATCCGTTTTCGTAATCTTCGTGTTAACCATTTTTATTTTATCGTGTTTTTTAGTTGCTGAGGCAAAAATTACCGTTAAATACGGCCATGTAGGTCCACCTGTTCACCCACAGCATAAAGCAGCGCTTGCCTTCGCAAAATACGTAAACGAAAAGACAAAAGGTGAGATAGAGGTTCAGGTGTTTCCGCTAGGCCAGTTAGGTGGCGAACGCTCCATGACAGAGCAGGTACAGACAGGTACCCTACATATGACAGCAGTAACTTCTGGCGTACTTTCAAACTTTGTACCTGAGATAGGCATAATAGAATTGCCGTTTATATATCCCAACAGAGAGACCGCATACAAGGTCCTAGACGACAAAGAAATAAGGGAGAGGTTTGCAAAACTTTGCGACGCAAAGGGTTTTGTCTTTATCGGTTATACTGAAAACGAATTCAGGGACATCACCAACTCAAAAAGACCGATACGTAAACCTGAGGATTTAAAGGGACTTAAAATACGTGTTATAGAAAGCCCCGTCTTTATCGATACCTTTAAAGCGCTTGGGGCAAACCCCACGCCGCTTCCATTCCCCGAAATATACAACGCATTGCAGCAAAAGGTCATCGACGGTCAGGATAACCCGATTTACACATCTATTATGATGAAGTTTACAGAAGTAAACAAGTTTGCCACAATAACCAATCACATACTTACCGAATGCCCTGTAATAGTGAATAAAAAATTCTGGAACTCCCTCACACCCGAACAGCAAAAGATATTCAGAGAGGCAGCGGATGTCCAGGTCAAGGTCAACAGGGAAGAAAATGCAAAAAACAGGGTAGAGGCGCTTGATAAGGCAAAGGCGCAAAAGGTAGACGTGATAATCCTTAATGCCCAGGAAAGGGCAGCCTTTCAGGGCGCAGTAAAGCCTGTCCTTGAAAAATATAAAGGCGTATATGGCGCAGATTGGTTCAATTTCTATATGAAAAAGATAGAGCTTTATTCAAAGACGAAATAGACAAACGCTTAAGGTGCACAGTTTACGGTATATCAATGGGGGCAGGAATCTTTTCTGTTTTTAGCCTTGCCTGTGAACTGTGCGCCACAAACAGCAAAAATGAACAAATTCATCGATAAGCTAAACAGGATTGAGGAGTGGTCTGTAGGCATCATACTTTTGGGTCTTGCTGTTCTGACCTTTATCGAGACCGTTCTAAGATATACCATCTCTTACACATTCCCTTGGTTTCAGGAATTCGCCAATTATTTTTTGATATTTGGAACATATCTCGGTGCATCGATAGGCGTTAAATACGGCACGCATTTCTCGATGGAAGCCCTTACGGAGTGCGTGCCCGACAGGATAAGTCACATTTTGAAGACCATCGCATATTCTATTTCCGGGCTTGCTGTTATGCTCTTTATCTTTTATGGGATAAAACATATAAAGGCAGTGATTGGTTTTGGTGTCAAAAGCCCTGCAATGCAGTTGCCGATGTATATACCTTATATAGCAATACCGGTTTTCTCGGTCACAATGTCGTTCCGATTTTTTGTGCTTTCATGGACACATTTTAAAAAATTCTTAAAGAATGAGCCATACGCAAAGGTGCATAAAAAGGTGAGCAGGTGAGTCTTTCTATAATCTTTATCTGCTTTTTTGCACTTCTTACATTGAGCGTACCCGTATCCGTTGTGCTTGTAACCACAACGGCGATATATCTTTTTTTCGTAGCGCAAACCCCCTTGACATCTCTGATTCAACAACTATTCAACGGCCTTGACAACTTTGTTCTGCTTGGGGTGCCATTTTTTATACTGGCAGGCAACATAATGGCCGAGGGGGCGATCTCTGATAGGCTTGTGAATGTAATGAAGCTCTTTGTCGGCAGATTCACCGGCGGACTTGCAATGTCATCGGTTTTGGCATGTATGTTCTTTGCTGCCATTTCAGGTTCATCACCAGCAACCGTCATCGCTATCGGTAGCATCATGATACCCGCATTGATAAAAGAGGGCTATGGCGAACGTTTTTCTATCGGTCTTTTGACCTCTTCGGGTTCTCTCGGCATACTCATACCGCCAAGCATTCCCATGATACTCTATGCGCTCGTGATGAACGTATCTGTGGCTGAGATATTCCTTGCGGGATTCCTGCCGGGCATTTTCATAGGGTGTTGTCTAATGGCGTATTCATATGTGAGATCAAAAAGGCATGGCTGGCACTCCAGCGTTAGATATACATTCAAAGAGGGCTTAACGATCATAAAAGATGGGTTTTGGGCTCTGCTTTTACCGTTTCTTGTGCTTGGCGGCATTTATGGTGGCATATTTACACCAACAGAGGCCGCGGCCGTCTCGGTTGTTTACGCACTTTTCGTTGAGCTTTTTATCTATAAGGAATTGAAAATAAGAAAACTTTTTGTTGTTTGTCGGGATTCCGCAATACTCTCTGGTTGCCTGCTTTTTATACTTTCTTGTGCCATGACCTTTATATGGCTTCTCACGGTTGAACAGATACCGGTTAAACTGGCCGAATTCATTATTAAAAACGTGGACAGCAAGTGGCTGTTTCTTCTTGCAATAAACGGCGTTTTTCTGATAATCGGCGCCCTTATGGATATTGTTACGGCGGTTATTGTGATTTCACCGATACTCGTCGAAACGCTTTCCAGGTATGACATCGATTTTGTGCATTTCGGCATCATCATGATTGTAAACATCGAATGCGGTTTTTTAACCCCACCGTTTGGCCTAAACCTCTTTGTTTCTATGGCTATAGTAAGACGCTCGCTCGTAGACATCGGGCGGGCGATTCTGCCTTTTTTGCTTTTGTTTCTGCTGTGTCTGCTCGTCATAACATACGTCCCACAACTTTCTACCCTATTACCCAAACTTTTCTTGAGGTGATGCGCCGAACAAAACGCTTATTTACTGTTGAAATCTTTGTCAAAACTACATATCTTATATTGAGCAACATCTAATAGGAGAAACAACATGAAAACTGTAAAACAACCTAAATGGGACAAACAGGAAGGCGCACCGATTATTTTGGCAGACCCTGATGGTCCCAACAAAAACCCGCCATTCAATGAACCGCTTAGGGTAGGCCAAAGGGCAACAGGGACGATTGACGGGGTAGAAGTGGTCGTATTGCTCACGGACATTCTTACTACAGTCAAGGCGCAAGGACAAGTCATAGGCATTTTTGACGGTCAAAACGAAAGAGATGCCATTGGTGATTTATGTTTAGGAGATATCGTTTTTATCGAGCGTAAAGACATATACAGTCTCGATATCGACACGGATATCGCCAGATAGGCGAAAAATCAGAGTTGCAGTCAATATGTGCCTAAATATTTAGTCCCCGAACGATATCCCGATCTCTCTCGCGGTTCTGATTGTGTCACAATCCACAGAAACCTTCCTTGTTTTTCCGACAATCTCATCAAGCGGGACAGCCCTCATCTCAGGCGGATCAAGGGATACCATGGTGCCAAACCTCCCTTCCTCTATCATCCTAACAGCGGCTGCACCAAATCGAAGGGCAAGAAGACGGTCGAAGGTTGTGGGTGAACCTCCGCGCTGCAGATGTCCAAGAACAATGGACCTCGTGTCCTTCCCTGTTCTTGTAGAGATCTCTTTTGCCAGTTGTTCAGCAATCCCTCCAAGTAAAACATCTTGGCGCCCTGTTTCGCCCTTTCCCTTGTGAATGGTCATACCCCCCTGAGACACCGCACCTTCTGCCGCCACAACTATAGAGTATCGTTGTCCCCGCAATTCGCGCTCCATAATGTGTTCACAGACCCGTGAAATGTCAAACGGGATTTCAGGGATCAGGATGATGTCAGCCGCACCGGATACGCCACTGTTCAATGCAATCCAACCTGCATTTCTTCCCATTACCTCGACCACCATTACCCGCTCGTGTGACTTTGCCGTTGAATGAAGACGGTCTAATGCCTCTGTGGCAATGCTTACCGCAGTGTCAAAACCAAATGTAATTACTGTGCCGCACAGATCGTTATCGATGGTCTTCGGCACACCAACCACAGGTATACCCTTTTTATAAAAGTCGTATGCGATGGATAGGCTCCCGTCACCGCCTACCGCAATCAAACAATCAAAATGAAGTCTTCGGAAGTTTTCCACAACCCTATCAGATACATCACGAATTTCCGTTTCACCGGCCATGTTGGTAATGGGCATCTTAAACGGATTGCCGCGGTTTGTTGTGCCAAGGATGGTGCCGCCGATGTTGGTGATATGGTGCACCGTTTCCGGCATTAATGGAATGATTTTATCGGTATTTAAAAGACCTTCGTAACCGTTTTTTATGCCGTAAACATCCCATCCCCTTTTGTAAGCAGAAAGAACGACCGCCTCTATAACAGCGTTGAGACCTGGCGCATCACCGCCACCCGTGTTGATAGCAATCCTCAAGCCCTTTTTCATTATAACCCCCTTAACGTCTCACGTTATGACGTATATCATTATACATCTTTTTGCTTATGTTATAAATCATCGGCTTTTATAACAAACCTTACATTGCAACCATTCAAGTTCTTTACGGTGTTCCATTGTGTCTGACGTTTCCCCTTGTTAGCGAAGCAAAAATACCGAGTATACACAAAAATCCAAAGACCATAAACGCTGCCCGAATCGATTTGAGCAGCTGTGGATAAAGTGCGGGGCTAATGCCGATCCTCCCTAAATATGCCGCAAAGATCAACATTGCAATACCCATGCTGAGCATCTGACCAAGAAGCCTCATCGTAGCAAGCATCGAAGAAGCAACACCAAAAAATCTGCCATCGACAGAGCTCATAATGGCATTAGAATTGGGAGAAGAAAATAACGCAAAACCAAAGCCCAGCATACAAAGGTCCAAAACTATGGACAAAACACCCGTAGCGGCATCTATAAAAACAAAGAAGAAAAGCCCTGCCGCTGTTATTGACATCCCTATTGAAGCAACAACGCGAGGCTCTATTCTGTCCGATATCCTGCCCGCAACAGGGGATATCATCGCCTGCACAATAGGCTGCGATATTAGTATGATGCCGGTGTTTTGCGGGCTTAGTCCTTTTATGTATTGCAGATAGAAACTAACGAGAAAACCGACGGCAAACGTTGCACCATAGTGTATCAATGCGGCCGCATTAGAAAGTGTAAACGCCCTGTTTTTTATTAGAAGGTCAATATTGAGGATAGGGGTCTCGGTGTGCAATTCCCAATAAACAAAGACCGCTGCACCTAACATTCCGATACATATAAGCAAAAGTCCAACACTTTCAGGAAGGCGTGAAAAGCCAAACATAATGGAAAAAAGCATTGCCGAATAGATAATCGCACCTGTCAGATCAAAGGATTCTCCTTTTGCCTGAGCCCACTCGCCCCTTACCTTCCATATACTGAAAATCACGATGATGATACCGAAGGGCACATTTAACAAAAACGTGCTCCTCCAGCCGATATGTTGGGTAAGAACACCCCCGACAAACGGGCCTATGGAAAGCCCCAGATAAACAGCAGCCACATTGATTCCAAGCACCTTGCCCCGTTCTCCTGCCGGAAAAACAGATGTGAGTATAGCGATGCCTGTACCAAAGATCATCGCACCACCAATCCCCTGTAATATCCTGTAACCTATAAGCGTCTCTGCACCACCCGACACACTCATCAAAAACGATGAAACAGTGAATGTAAACGTCCCGCAAATGAAAACCCTTTTTCTGCCGAACATATCCGCAAGCCTCCCAAAGGGCAGAAGAAATATCGCAGCGCTTAAGATATAAGATGAAGCTATCCAGCTCAACACAACGGCGTCTACGGACAGTTCCCTTCCAATTGAAGGAAGGGCAACGTTTACCGAAGATAAGGCAAGCGGCGTAAGAAACGATGAAAGCGTTGTAGCAATCAAAACGGGCAGTCTGCTTTCGTCATTGTCAATGATTTTGCTTTGGATTCCCATTTATTTTCTGCGTTGGTCGGTTATTGTGTTTGAATGATCTGTCATGGTTTCACTCTTTTCTGAGATAGCCCATAACTGTATAATACGCAGCGCGGTCAAAAAAATACACAAGTCTCTCGCCAAGCTCGAACATCCTGTATATGTCTACAGCCTTTTCCCAGACCCCAAAAGAATATGTAAACATCCATATATGTTTTTTCAAAAGGCTCAGGGAGCTTATTGTCTCTTCAAGTGGTATCCCTCCCCTATGACGGTCTATGCCAAGGCTTGTGTAAAACTCATTGAACTCTCTCTCCCCCTTTTCACCCTTTAGCCAGGATTCAAACTGACCCATAATGAACATTGCCCTTTTAAAAAGGTCTTCTTTGTCGGCAAAACGGTAACTTTTCGTTGAGGGGTTGGATGTGATATCGTTCAACCAAAGGTCTACAATCTTTTCGGAGTGTTGCTGCACTGCATTTACAAGCTCGTCTGAAAGCAGGTTGCCAGGATACGTGATCCTATTCTGTATTGTTCCTTCAACAAAGGTTTCCAATGAATCGTGCATATTCCAGAGGTCTTTCTTCAGTTCGATATATTTTTCCACAGCCCTTATCTGAGAATCAAACGCAAGTTTTGGCAGACTCATTATTGGGAAATATCTGCATTCTGATGCATCGTCACCCGGGGTCTCAAAACCTCCTGTCTTTTCAGCCTCAAAGCTGACTATAAGCAGGTCACCATATAGAGGGTTATTGTGGGAACTCACATCGATAAGCTGGATTATTTTCCCTTCGACACCTGTTTCTTCTTTAAGCTCTCTTAGCGCTGCATCTTCAATGCTCTCCCCAACCTCTGCAAAACCTATTGGAAAACACCACATGTCTTTAAAAGGCTCTTTCGCCCTTTTTACGAGGAGGGTTTCCCTATTGCGGTTCGGAAGAATCACAGTGGCAACAGGGAGAGGGTTTTCATAAAAAACCTCCCTGCAATGTAGACACACCTGTCTTTCTCTGCCATCAAGCGTGTCGATTCCGAGCGGTTTGCCGCATAATGCACAAAAATTTCTTTTTTTCATTTTTTAGCCAGAAATATCCTATCATCCTTGTTAAATCTCATGGTCCCTTTTCTTTCCAATTCGTCGAGCATCGTTAACATAACCTTTGAGGGATCTACGTCTTTAGATATAAACTCCCTCTTGAAGTTTATGTAGCCCGCCAGGTCTTTTTTCTCATACCTACTGAAAACTATGGCGTTTTTGAAATCAACGTATTTTACGTCCTCGAAATACGTCTTTAATATTTTTTCTCCATTTTCTGCAGAAAAACCCTGGATTACCTTTCTCAGGTTAGTAAAATCGAAAAATCTTTCCCCTTCCTGAAGCATCGCTTCACTGTGCGTAATAACAAGGAAAACGCCTTGTTTCTTCATCACCCTTTTTATCTCGGCTACCTCTTCAGGAAAAAAATAAAGGGAATATGCAGAAACAACAAGGTCAAACGATTCGTCGGGCATTTCCAGAGTGCATGGCAGTATGCGATGCTCAAAGCCGGGGTTGTCTGATATCCTTCCGGCTGCCTCCAAAAATGCATGTTCGTTTTCGGATAAGCAGTCAATGCCTACAACCTTTTCAAATCTACCACTCAATCCGGCTTCGAACCACCCATAACCACATCCGAGGTCAAGAATATTTTTTATATCCGTCCAATCGATCAAGCTTATAGCCAATAACCGTATATCCTTCTTGTTTTCTGAGTGTTTTTTTATCATATCTCCGATAGCCATGTGAAAAGAAAGGTCTGAATAGCTGTGGATGATCTCTTTCATGTTGCTTATATATCGTAACCGTCTTTTTTTGTAAACCAAAATCTAACAAGTTTTATGAAGACTCGGGTATTGACAAACAGGGTGTGAGTGTCTAAAAATAAGTTTAAATCGTTTCTGTTCTTTCACTGTAAGTTTTTGTATGGAGGTACATAATGCCTATTTATGAATACTACTGCGAAGACTGCCATAAAAAATCGTCTTTTCTGCTACTCAGGGTATCTGAAGAGATTGACCCCTTTTGTAAGGCATGCGGGGGCAAACGCCTGAAAAGACTCATTTCACGTGTTTCTATCCCGAAAAGCGAGGAAAAGAGGATGGAAGGACTGCTTGACCCATCTAAATTTTCAGACCTTGACGAAAATGACCCCAAAAGCGTGGAGAGGATTATGCGGAAAATGGGGAAGGAGCTCGGGGATGAGCTCGGGGAAGACTTTGAACAATCTATGGAAGAGGCGCTCCACGAATCACAGTCTACGCCCGAAGGAGATCTTTGAGGGCGCCTTTGCCCTCTCTTAATACTTCCACTTTATCTTCTGTCAGGCTTATTACCGTTGATGGTTCGCTTGACAAAATACCCCCGTCAATGACAAAATCAATACTTCCTTTGAAGTTCTTCTCTATGTCTTTGGGGTCTTTCAATATATCTTCGCCCGCAAATCTTGCGCTTGTATTAATAAGCGGTCTTTCTATCAAGCCTGCGATGCCAACAGGAACGGGGTGACCAGGGATTCTTATGCCCACCTCTTTTTTGACGGTCATAAGAAGTTTTGGCATGATTTTTCTTGCTTTGAGCACAAAGGTATACGGACCGGGAAGGCATTTTTTCATGATTTCAAAGGAGAAATCGCTCATTACAGCATATGTGCTTATATCCTTAAAGTCCCTGCATATAATACTCAGCGCCCTCTTTTCGTCGAGCCTTTTTATAAGATAGAGCTTTCTGATCGCCTTAATATTAAAAAGATCGCATCCCATTCCGTAATATGTGTCGGTCGGATACGCAATGATGCCACCGTTCATCAGTGTATCCCTCACCATTTGTGTTATCTTTTTTCTCGGTCTCTGTGGATCCCATTCCACTATCATCTTTTCCTCCCTACAAATTTCGCTGTTGCCTTTTTCCAGCCGGCGTTTGTCGATATTGCCTCTTCATAAAACAAAAGCTCAAAGTCCCTAAAAAAAGTGACCAGTTCGCCATCTTCGAGAAGATATTCGGGGCTCCTCTTTTTGTGTAAGTCTATTTCGTTCTGACGTTTCAGAAACGTTTCGTATATGAGTATCCCGCCCCTCTTTACCATGCCGGATATATCCCTGACAGCAGACCTTAATAAAAAATAGAAAACCATAACGCAGTCTGCCTTGTCGGCTTTGAAAGGAATAGCGGCGGCATCGCCTCTGACAAACAGAACGTTTCGCGCCATCGATTCTTCAGCAGCCCTTGCAACGTGTATCGCCTCTATGGATTTCTCCAATCCAAACACGATGAAGTCCTTTTCTGCGAGAAATGCAGCGTCTCTACCTCTTCCTGATGCGATATCGATAACCGTTTTCCCGGGTATTATCTGCCAGAACCTTTTCAAAAGTTCATGCGGCTCCCTAGACTTGTCATATGAACCATCCCTGTACCTTTTGTCCCAATCCTCCATGATCATATTATATTGCATTTCTTGGCATTATGAATAATAGATTTTTTTATTTTTCGATGATATAAAAATCTATGCCAATAAAGATTGCGTTTTTCGATTGCGACGGCACACTAACAAAGATAAAGAGTAGCTGGGAGTATATTCATAGAAGACTCAACATTTGGGATAACCACGCAGATGAATATCAAAGACTTTTTCATCTCGGCCTTATCGATTATGATGAGTTCTGCAAAAGGGATGCGCTTCTTTGGAAAGGAAAAAGGTTAAACGATCTGGTAGATATACTGAATGAAATACCATACCAGGAAGGCGCTCCAGAAACAGTGTCAGCACTCAAAAAAATGGATATTTATACGGTGATTCTTTCAACCGGTCTATCTATAGCTGTTGAACGTGTCAGGGATGAGCTTGGCATAGACATGTCCGTTTCCAACGACCTTGTTGTCAAGGATGGTCTCTTTACTGGCGAAACAAGGATTAATGTGTGTTATAATAAAAAGGGATACTGGGTAAACCGAATATTAAAAGAAATGGGCGAAGACACGCTCGGCGCCTGTGCCATAGGAGATGGCGAGGGTGATGCGGACATGTTCAGTGCGGTTAACTTGTCCATACTTTACAAGCCTTACGATCATATATCATTACCTGTCAGCCATACTATACATAACGGTCCTTTAACAAAAATATTAGATGTCATAAGAGGTTATAACAAAAATCATGAGAATTAAAACTATTGGTGTCATTCTCTTTTTTGTTGTTCTTGTCATTACTGCCGGATGTGCTCCAAAAAAAATCAAAACATACGAATCCATTTCTGATATAAGAAACGAAGTGATTCAATCGTCTATAAGCTTACTTGGAAAACCATATAGAAGTGGTGCAAAAGGTCCGGACTCATTCGATTGCAGCGGTCTTGTCCACTATGTTTATAAAAAATCAGGCATCGAACTGCCTGTTTCTACGGAAAAATTGATACAAACGGGTTATGAAGTTAAAAGAAGTGAGGTGCTGCCAGGTGACCTTGTGTTTTTCAAAATAAAAAAAGATCTGCACGTTGGCATTATGCTTAACAGAAAAGAATTCATAAATGCATCAAAATCAAGGGGTGTTGCGGTCGACGACGTGGACACAATCTATTGGAGAAAAACGCTTACAGGCTATAGAAGCGTGTTGTATTAATGCTTCCAACCATCCATGAATTCACCGAAAGTCATCATCTTATAGTGTTTTCCTTTTAAAAACTGCAGAATTCTCTTGAAGTCGTTTTTCGGCACATAACCGGGTATCTGGACAATACGCCTTCCCGACGGGTCAAGCAAAGAGATTGTGGGATAACCCCTCACACCATAACGTCTTGGCAATTCTGTCCTTTTATCAACACTAATCCTTACATAAACGACATCTTTTTTGAGCATCGGTTCTATCTCTTTATCGTTCAATACACCGCGGTCCATCAAATCACAAAAACCGCAGAAACTGCTGTAAAAATAGAGCACTATAGGTTTATCTTCTTTTTCCGCCCTTTTAAGCGCATCTTTATATTCATCTGCAACGATTTGGGTACATGCAAAAAATAAAATAAATGAAGCTACTATAATTTTTATTTTGAAAAATTTCATAATAGGTGATAATATCAGAATAAGGTTATCCAATCAACCTTTTGTACTCGGTGATAGAAAAAAACAGTTGAATTTTGCCCATACTTGTATTAATATTGATTTTAACCTTTCAAGAGCAATTTAGTTTTCCACATATGTTGAAAAATTGTTAAAAAATCGTATTCGAGATGTTTGATATACTATCCCAGATAAAACCTAAGATAGCTGGCATAATTAATGAGGACAGCTATAAAACCTGGATTGAGCCATTACGTTTTATCGATTATAAGGATGGTAAGTGTCTGGTGTCTGTCCCAAATACCTTTTTCCGAGACTGGATAATAGAGAATTTTGAGCCTATAATCGTTGCACTATTAAAAGAGATTACTAAAGAACACGTTAAAATGGAATATATCCTAAAAAAAGAAGAAACTATCGAGGAAAAGAAGGGAATCTCTGTTAAAAAACAGTCTAATTATAACAATTTCAACCCGAAATACACATTTGAGGGTTTTGTGGTCGGTTCGAGTAATCAGTTTGCAAATGCAGCCTGTCTTGCCGTAGCAACCAACCCCGGCAAAACATACAACCCTCTTTTCATCTATGGGGGTGTCGGTCTCGGCAAAACCCATCTTTTAAATGCAATAGGAAATTTTCTTGTATGTCACGGGGGTGCTAACACCGAACGGATCTGTTACATAACCGCAGAGGTTTTTACAAATGAATTGATAAATGCCATAAGATACGAAAAAATGGATGAATTTAGAAACAGATTCAGAAAACTCGATGTGCTCCTTATCGACGATATTCAGTTTATCGCTGGAAAAGAAAGAACGCAGGCGGAATTTTTTCATACCTTCAATACTCTCTATGACAATATGAAACAGGTTGTCGTTACAAGCGACAAATTCCCAAGAGATATTGAAAACTTTGAGGAGAGATTACGCTCAAGGTTTGAGTGGGGTCTCATAGCTGATATACAGTCGCCTGACCTCGAAACAAAGGTTGCAATACTAAACAAGAAGGCAGAATTGGAAAATATAAATCTCCCAACCGATGTTGCATTTTTTATCGCATCAAACGTCGATGATAGTGTCAGGTCTTTAGAAGGCTCTTTAATCAGGATCGGTGCATTTGCATCGCTCCATGATGTTCCAATCACCGTAGAGCTTGCCAAAGAAATTATGGGACATATTATTAAAGAGAGAAAAAAGGAGATAAACATCGACATGATAATAAAAGAGGTTTCATCCTATTTTTCCGTTAAAGTATCGGATTTAAAATCAGAAAAACGTATAAAATCCATTATGTTGCCACGACAGGTTGCGATATACCTTTCAAAAAAGTTGACTGATGCTTCTCTAATCAGTATAGGGGAAAGGTTTGGTGGTAAAAATCATGCAACGATAATACATTCAATAAAAAAAATAAAAGAGGAAATGAAGATAAAAAAAGAGTTCAAAGAAATTGTTGAAAAGATCGAGGCAAAGGTAAAATCAACATGATTCAACATTTCATAAACAATAGCATCATCGAAATTCTTTTCATTTTTCTCTTTATTACAGCTCATTTTTGCATTTTTCAACATTTCAACACTGTATATTACTAATATGAGAGGTTAAATATGAATATAATAATAGATAAAAATACTCTGCTCGTGCCGGTCTCAAAACTGGTAGGTATCACAGAAAAAAGGTCTCTCATGCCTATTCTATCGAACCTTCTCATAGAATTCGGCACACAGGGAATAAAATTGTATTCAACTGACCTCGAAATTAGTGCAATAGGTTATATAGACTTTAAAACAGCATTTGAGAAAAGGATAATAATACATGGAAAAAGATTACAGGAAATATTAAGGGAAATGGATAATGGTGATATAAACCTTGATATTGAGGATAATATTCTCATTATAAAGCAAAAACAATCGGAGTTTGTATTGAGTCTTCAGGACCCCGATGAGTTTCCAGAAGTAAAAAATATATCGGGGCACGAAGAAATCATCGTAAATGGCAAGGCACTGTTGGAAATGATAAATAAGGTTGAATTTGCCATATCTTTAGATGAGACGCGTTATGTTTTGACAGGCATGTATTTGAAAGGGTTTGACGGTAATATGGTAGCTGTCGGAACGGACGGGTTTAGAATGTCTCTTTTTAGAAAGGATATCGAAGGACTTAAAAATTTTAAAGGTATTATCATTCCAAGAAGGTCGATTATAGAGATACAAAGGATAATCGATGGAGATGAAGACGTAAAGGTCTGTATAGGTGATAAACATGTCCAATTCAGTACGAAACATGTAACGCTTATATCGAGGATTATAGAAGGAAATTTTCCTGATTTTGAAAATGTCATACCGGGCGGTAATTTGAATACAGTAATTGTGGATAAGGAGGTCTTTTACAGGGGTTTGAAAAAGGTATCGGCTATTTTAGGGAAATTGGAACCGATTAAAATGAGTTTATATAAAAATGTGATAGATATTGAAGCCGAATCAGATATCGGACGTTCAAAAGAATTGATAGATATTGAATATAACGGCGAGGATATCAGTCTGAATTTTAATGTGAGATTTGTCCTCGATGTGGTTTCTCATATCGATGGAAAAAACATTATTTTGAAGGTACCTTCTACCTATGGTGCGGTACTTTTTGAGTGTGAAGGTGAAAAACACTACAAAAATATTATTATGCCAATAAGGATTTAGGATGAGAGAATACGGAGCAGAAAATATAAAAATATTGGACGGCCTGGATGCAGTTAGAAAGGTTCCGTCTATGTATATTGGAAACACAGGTTTGGAAGGACTGCATCATCTTGTATACGAGCTTGTGGATAACAGCGTCGATGAGGCGCTCGAAGGATACTGTAATAAGATATCTGTCACTATTCATAGGGATAATAGTGTAACATGTGAGGATAATGGCAGGGGGATTCCTGTTGCCTTGCATGAAGGTGAAAACATGTCTGCACTTGAAGTAGTACTGACAAAACTGCACGCAGGCGGTAAATTTGATAAGGAAACCTATAAATATTCAGCAGGACTTCACGGTGTTGGTTTGTCGGTTGTCAATGCGCTATCCGAGTATCTCGAGGTAGAGATAAGGCGTGAAGGTAAGGTTTATTTTCAAAGGTATGCACAAGGCAATAAAATCACCGATTTAAAGGTCATAGGTGATACGGATAAGACAGGTACTAAAGTAAAATTCAAACCTGACAAAAGTATTTTTGAATCCACAGAATTCAGTAACGAAGTTCTTGCACACAGGATGAGAGAGATATCTTTTCTTAATAACGGTATACACATTGTTTTAACAGACGAGAGAAAAGGTAAGAGGCAGGAATTTAAACACGAAGGTGGTGTAAAATCCTTTGTAAAGTTTCTCAATAACAATAAAACAGTGTTGTTCGATGAACCGATATACATTTCGAGCAGTAAACAAACGATAGATTTTCTCGAGGTTGCAATTCAGTACAACGATGGATATAACGAAAATATAAACAGTTTTGTGAATAACGTAAATACACAGGAGGGAGGCTCACATGTAGCCGGATTCAGGAGCGCACTCACAAGAAGTATAAACAATTTTATACAGACAAATTCGACACAAAAGAACAAAGAAAATGTATCCGGAGATGATATAAAAGAGGGTCTGGTAGCAGTTATAAGTATAAAGGTGCAAAACCCACAGTTTGAAGGTCAAACAAAAACAAAACTTGGAAACAGTGAGATAAAAGGTTTTGTCGAGTCTATATTGAACGAAAAGCTTTCTGAGTATTTCGAGATCAATCAAAACATTGCGAAGATAATCATAAACAAGGCATATGAAACAAAAAAGGCAAGGGAGGCGGCAAAAAAGGCAAAGGAGCTTGTCAAAAGCAAAAGCCTCATCGAAAGTGGCATATTGCCTGGTAAATTAGCCGACTGTCAGGAAAGCAACCCGGATCTGTGTGAACTGTTCATCGTGGAGGGTGACTCGGCAGGCGGTTCGGCAAAACAGGGAAGAGACAGGAGGATACAGGCGATCCTTCCATTGAAAGGCAAGATACTGAATGTTGAAAAGTCCAGCCAGGAAAAGGTGTTGTCAAACAACGAAATAAAATCCGTATATATGGCGGTGGGGATAAACTCGGATAACATCGAGAGGCTGAGATACAAAAAGATAATCATAATGACAGATGCGGATGTTGACGGCTCACACATAAGGACACTCCTGCTCACGTTATTTTACAGAAAGACACCTGAAATAATAATGAACGGTCATCTTTATATTGCACAACCACCACTTTATAAAGCAAAGCAAGGAAACAAGGAAATATATATCAAAGACGAGGACGAGTTTGAAAGTTTTGTAACAAAAAGAGGGGTTGAAAAGGTCGAATGCAGGGTTGGCGGCAGACAAGTAGATAAGGAACCATTAAAGGAATATATCGAAAAGATGAGAAGGATCGAAAGATTCCTAAGGGATATATCAAAATCTGGTATAAACAGGGCGATCATTTTAGAATTATTCAGATTGAATATTTGGAGAAGAGAGGATTTCGAGGAAACACAGAGGTTGGAAATGTTCAGAGAAAATATCGGCAAAATCGGCTACACCGTTGAAATGGAAAGAGACAGGGAGCACAACCTTTTCAAGCTTTATATAAGGCATGCGGAAAAAAGGGAAACAACAGAGATAGATTATGAGGTGTGCAGCCAAGAAGATTATATAGAAAGGCTCAAAGATTATAACGACGTCAAGGAATTCTATGAAGAAGAGATCGTTATAACCGATGGGGGTTCAAAGGCAGAGACGAAAACCGTTGAGGAGTTCATCAGGTATATTAACGAACGCGGTAAGGACGGTATCAGCATACAAAGATATAAAGGCTTGGGAGAAATGAATCCGGAACAGCTCTGGGAAACGACTATGAATCCAGAAAAGAGAAGCCTCTTGAAGGTTACGATAGAAGATGCAATAGAGGCGGATCAGATGTTTACGGTGTTGATGGGAAGCAACATAGAAACAAGAAGGGCATTTATCGAAGAGAATGCCATGAATGTCAGAAACCTCGATATATGATCCTCATAGGCATAACCGGCATTATAGGGAGTGGAAAAACTACAGTATCAAGCATGCTCGAAAAGGAAGGTTATTTTATAATCGACCTTGACAGGATCGCAAAAGATACCCTTTCTCAAAAAGATGTAATCAGGGAAATAGGAGAGGCGTTTGGTAAAGAATATCTCACCGGAGACCATGTAAATATTGAAAAGATCGGAAAAACGGTGTTTCAGAACAAGGATATGCTCAAAATGCTCGAAGGGATAACACATCCAAAGATTATTGACAGACTTTTCCAAGAAGTGGGTAGAATGAAAAAAACGGGTGCCAAGTCTGTCATAATCGACGGACCGCTTCTTTTTGAAACGGGTTTATATCGAAGATTGGACAAGGTTGTTGTTGTATCGACAAATCCCGAAACATTGAGCGAGAGGCTGATTAAAAGAGGAATGGAACAAGAGGATATAAAAAAAAGAATGGCGTTTCAGATATCCCTTGAGGAGAAGGAAAAATTGGCAGATGTGGTCGTGCAGAACAACGGAACAATCGAAGACCTTAAAAGAGAAATATCTAAACTTTCGGAAACGATAAAAGGATGGGAGGTAGAAATAGATGCACCTAAATGAATTAAAGAGAACAAGAATAGGTGGGCTAACACATATTGCAAAGGAACTGAACGTCGACAACGCATCAGGTTTGAGAAAACAGGAGCTGATCTTTGCCATCCTCCAGGCAATGGTCGATAAAAATGAATCTGTGTACGGTGAAGGTGTTCTTGAAATACTCCCAGAGGGTTTTGGTTTTTTAAGGTCTACCGATTCAAACTATCTGCCCGGGCCAGATGATATTTATATATCGCCGTCGCAGATCAAGCGATTTGGCTTGAGAACCGGCGATACAATATCGGGACAAATCAGACCGCCTAAGGATAACGAAAAATATTTCGCCCTCTTGAAGGTCGAAACCATAAACTACGATGACCCGGTGGCTGCAAAGGACAAAATCATCTTTGACAACCTGACACCGATATATCCAAACGAGAGGATAGTGCTCGAAGTCAACGGAACCAATATGTCGACAAGGGTCATGGACCTTTTTACACCCATAGGCAAAGGTCAAAGAGGACTAATTGTGGCACCGCCAAGAACAGGCAAGACAATGCTCTTGCAGCACATAGCGAACAGCATAACGGCAAACCACAAAGAGATAATCCTCATAGTGCTGTTAATCGACGAGAGACCCGAAGAGGTTACCGATATGATTCGGTCTGTAAAGGGTGAGGTGATAAGCTCGACGTTCGATGAACCGGCAACAAGACATGTTCAGGTTGCAGAGATCGTGATAGAGAAGGCCAAGCGACTCGTTGAACACAAAAGGGATGTGGTTATTCTCCTCGATAGCATAACAAGGCTTGCAAGGGCATACAATACGGTAGTTCCGTCGAGCGGCAAGATTCTCTCAGGTGGTATTGATGCCTCGGCAATGCAGAAGCCAAGAAGGTTTTTCGGTTCTGCAAAAAACATTGAAGAAGGCGGCAGTCTTACTATAGTTGCAACTGCACTTATAGACACGGGCAGCAGGATGGACGAGGTCATATTCGAAGAATTCAAGGGAACAGGGAACATGGAAATATATCTGGACAGGAAACTTGCCGAGAAAAGGGTTTTCCCTGCTATTGATATAAACAAATCAGGAACAAGAAAAGAAGAACTGCTGATAGAAAACGGTGATTTGTCAAGAATATGGCTATTGAGAAAGGTTTTACAACCCATGAACCCGGTTGACGCTATGGAGTTTTTGCTTGAAAAACTTGCAGATGCCGATTCAAATAAAGATTTTATAAATTCTATGAGTAAAGGAGTTTGAACATGAAAAAGGGAATTCATCCGGATTTAAAGAAGGCGACGGTGAAATGTGCGTGCGGAAACACATTCGAGACACTATCGGTGAGAGAAAAGATCAACGTTGAAATATGTGCTAAATGTCACCCTATCTTTACGGGGAAGGAAAAGCGCATTGATTCAACCGGACAGGTTGAGAAATACGAAAAGAGGTATGGCAAGAAAACCGCCTGATGTTTGATAAATTACAAGAAATAGAAAACCGCTTCGAAGAGATCGAGTGCGAGCTGGCAAAGCCCGAGACAATCTCCAATATGGAGGTTTATAAAAAGCTTGCCAAGGAGTATACAGACCTCAAAGAGATTGTAGAGCCCTTCAGAAACTGGAAAAAAACAAAAGAAGAGGCAGAAAACATGCTGGAAATGCTTAAATCTGAAACACAAGAAGAGATGAAGGTGTTGATCAGGGAAGAGGTGAACCAACTGTCGGCCGCAAAAGAAGAGCTTGAAGCGATGCTACGCGAAAGATTGCTGAGTAAACACGAGAAAACCGTTAACAACACCTTTCTCGAGATAAGGGCAGGTACTGGTGGTGAAGAGGCTGCGCTGTTTGCGAGAGACCTTTTTACGATGTATACGAGATATGCAGAAAAGATGAGATGGAAAACAGAACTAATGGCGGCGAGCATATCAGACCTCGGAGGGTTCAAAGAGGTTGTCATGGCTATCGAGGCCAAGGATGCATACAATCAATTAAGATACGAAAGCGGTGTTCACAGGGTTCAAAGGGTACCTGTAACAGAGGCTCAGGGCAGAATTCACACGTCTGCCGTTACTGTGGCGGTTCTTCCTGAGCCCGAAGAGACGGAGCTTAACATAAGTCCGGAAGACCTGAAGATCGATGTTTTCAGATCAAGCGGTCCGGGTGGACAACACGTTAACACTACAGATTCAGCGGTCAGGATAACACATATACCGACCGGATTGGTTGTGACCTGTCAGGACGAAAAATCACAACACAAAAACAAGGCAAAGGCAATAAGGGTTTTAAGAACGAGACTCAAAGAGAAGATGGAGGCAGAAAAGGAACTCGAAATATCGGAAGAGAGAAAAAAACAGGTTGGCAGTGGTGACAGAAGTGAAAGAATAAGAACGTATAACTTCCCGCAAGGAAGGGTCACCGATCACAGGATAGGGCTGACGCTTTACAAGCTTCAGCATGTTTTAGATGGAAACCTTGAAGATATAGTAAATCCTCTCGTTGCACACTTTCAATCGGAGTCTTTAAAAGCAGGTTAATTTTTGTTGCGGATCAGAGATATTGCCTTTAAAAAACACAGCGTTACAATGCTTGAGCTCATCAACATTGTTGCATTTGTGTTGAACATGAGCAAAGAGCAGGTTTTTGTCAATGCAGACAAAGAGATAGAAGATAGAGATGCCCTTGAAATAGAAAGGCTTTTAGCGTTACGTCACAAGGGCATGCCCCTTGCGTATATAACCAAGACGAAGGAGTTTTTTTCAGAGACGTTTTATGTAGACGAAAGGGTGCTTGTGCCAAGACCAGAGACCGAGATGCTTGTAGAAGAGGCCATAAGGATTATAGGTGAGAAAAAACACCCCGTTTCCGTACTGGATATCGGAACAGGGTCTGGAATAATCGGTTTGACAGTTGCAAAAAATACGAAACAACATGTAATTTGTACAGATATTTCTTTCGATGCACTTACCATTGCTAAAACAAATGCAGAGATATTAGGTGTGACAGACCTGGTGGAATTTGTCTGTAGTGATCTTCTGTTGGGTATCAAAAAAGGCGTGATGTTTGATATAATTCTTGCCAATCTCCCTTATGTACCCTGCGAAGAATGTGATAATTTAATGCGGGATGTTAAAGACTTTGAGCCCATGATAGCCCTTAACGGGGGCGAGGAAGGCATCAATATATATAGAAGGCTCATCAATATGCTCCCCTATTTTCTTAAGAAAGAAGCGGGATGCGTCTTGTGCGAGATTGACGGTGCCAAACAGGCTGTAAATATGTGTAGAAATTTTATGCGGTTGGGGATGAATGCAGAAGTCAAGACCGATTTGAGCAAAGCAGAAAGGGTTGTTATAGGGACATGGACAGATTTGTAATAGAAGGCGGCGAAAGATTAAACGGAACGGTCGTAATAAGCGGTTCGAAAAACGCTGTATTACCGCTTCTCGCAGCTACCTTGCTGCAGGGCGGTGAATACAGAATAAATAATGTCCCCCGATTAAAAGATGTTTATACCATGACCAAACTAATAAATTTGCTCGGCGGACAAACAGAGTGGATCGATGACCATTCCATCAGGGTCGATACAAGAGGCGTTGATAACCACATTGCACCGTATGAGATTGTAAAAGAGATGCGCGCCTCTGTGTTGGTGCTTGGTTCCCTCATAGGAGGTTTAAGGCGGGCGACAGTGTCTTATCCTGGGGGTTGTGCGATAGGGGAGAGGCCGATAGATCTGCATTTAAAGGGCTTATCGGCGTTAGGCTGTGAAGTGGGTTTGAGAGAAGGTTATGTTGATGTAACAGCGAAGAAATTAAGAGGCGCGCGCATTAATTTCGATAAAACTACGGTCGGTGGTACTGAAAATATAATGATGGCAGCAGTCAAGGCAAAAGGCGAAACGGTAATTGAAAACGCCGCTTGTGAGCCTGAGATCATTGACCTTGCACATATGTTGAGGCGAATGGGCGCAAAGATCAAGGGGGAAGGCACGGAGGTTATTAAAATCAACGGTGTGGATCAACTGGTTCCATGTAATTATGATGTTATACCGGACAGGATCGAAACAGGCACTTTTCTTGTTGCGTGTGGCATAACAAGGGGCAACATAGAAATAGAAGGCTGTGTGCCTTCGCATGTGCAGCCTGTTATAAAAAAGCTGAGAGAAGCGGGAATGGACATCATAGAAAACGAGAGCACGATAAAGGCCTCGATGTCAAAAAAAAGGGCAAATGCAGTGGATATAAGAACCGCACCATACCCCGGTTTTCCGACAGACATGCAGGCGCAGATTATGGCGCTTATGAGCACAGCAAGGGGTGCAAGCGCTATAACAGAAACGATATTCGAAAACAGGATGATGCATGCGGCGGAATTGAGGAGAATGGGTGCGGATATAAGGGTAATAGGCAATACTGCCATTGTGAAGGGCGTTAAAATGTTGACAGGGGCAAAGGTTATGGCAACGGATTTAAGGGCGAGCGCTTCTCTCATTCTCGCAGGCCTTACAGCATACGGCATTACAGAGGTTTCAAGGATTTACCATATAGACAGAGGATATGAATCGATTGAAGGAAAGTTGAGAGGACTCGGTGCGAAAATAGAGAGGAGGAAAAATGAAAATCTGGGATCTTGAAAGAGAGCACGATGAGCTTCTATCCTCAATTTTTGAAGGTAGAGAAAAAAAGAAGAAGAACATAAAAGTCGTTGTCGAAGCAGTAAAGAACGAAATACTTGCAAAGGGAGAGAAAGCCCTTGTCGAGTTTTCGAAAAGATGGGATGGATGGAGGCAGGATTATAGTCTTAAGGTTTCGGAAGAAGAACTTATCAAAAGTGCATCTGAAATTAAAAAAAAGGACAAGGACATCCTGCGAGGCATGATAAAAAATGTTTTGTTGTATCATAGGTCACAGGGGGGCAGACCGAGGACATACAAGAGGAAAGGCCTCCATGTGAAAGAAACGTTTGTGCCTGTTGAGAGCGCACTGGTTTATGTGCCTGGTGGCAAGGCTGCATACCCATCTTCTTTGATTATGGGGGTCGTGCCGGCCATGGTCGCGGGCGTAAAGAGGATATGTGTTGCTACGCCTTCGGTGGACGGCAAACTGAACCCATATGTGGCGGCAGCGTGTGTGTTGTTGAATGTAAACGAGGTTTACAGGATAGGCGGTGCGCAGGCCATCTATGCGTTTGCTTATGGGGTGGGCAGCATACCAAAGGTGGATATGATTGTGGGCCCCGGAAATGCCTATGTCGATGAGGCGAAAAGGGATGTATACGGTATGGTTGGCATTGATATGCTTGCAGGACCTACGGAGCTGGTCGTGTTGTGCACATATGCGTTTTCTCCGGATATAATAGCATGGGATATGTTTTCGCAGGGGGAACACGATGAAATGGCAACCGTTGGGCTGTTCTCGCCATCTAAGGAACACATCTATGAGGTGATGAAGAGCATAGAGCGTCTTATCGTTATAAACGAGAGAAAGGACGTGATAGAAAAGGCTTTGAGGGAAAACAGCTTCCTTGTACACTATAAAAACATCGAAACAGCCGCAAAAACAATAAACAGCATTGCACCGGAACACATGGAGCTTATCGGCGATGAAGGCGTGTCAGAAAAGATACTTTACCCAGGTATTGTCTATGTAGGTGCACATACACCTGTTGCGATGGGTGACTACTACATTGGCACAAATCATGTTTTGCCTACCGGTGGAGCAGGGAGGTTTACAGCAGGGTTGTCTGTCGACAGGTTTACAAAAAGAAAGGTTGTTGTTAAAATAGATGAACAATTTTTGAACAGATATGGAGATAAGGCTGTAAAAATGGCACGCATTGAAGGTCTTTATGCACATGGAGAGTCTATAAAGGCAAGAAAGGGGCTGTAGTTATGAAGTTAAAGATAGGATTACCAAAAGGGAGTCTTCAGGAAACCACATTCAAACTTTTTAAAAATGCAGGCTATAACATAAAATTGCTTGAAAGGTCTTATGTGCCTGTTGTTGATGACCCGGAACTCGAAGGGCTTGTCATAAGGGCTCAGGAGATGGCGAGATACGTTGAAGATGGGATACTCGATATGGGTATTACAGGCTATGACTGGGTGCTTGAACAGGATGCAAAGGTGGTCGAGCTCGTGCGGTTGAAATATGGCAAGGTAGGCTTCAGGGGCGTTAAATGGGTTGTTGCGGTGCCTGCAGATTCGCCGATCACAACCCTGGATGACCTAAAAGGAAAGAAAATAGCGACAGAACTCGTCGGTTTTACAAAGAGATTTCTTAAAAAAAGGGGTATCGATGCTTCTGTTGAATTTTCCTGGGGTGCCACAGAGGTGAAACCACCCCTTCTGGCCGATGCCATAGTTGAGGTGACAGAAACGGGTGCATCTTTAAGGGCAAACAATTTAAGAATAATAGATACCATTCTCGAATCTGAGACCGTTTTGATTGCAAACAAAAACGCCTGGAAGGACAAGTGGAAAAAGAGGAAGATGGAGAATATAACCATATTGCTTAAAGGCGCCTTGCTCGCAGAGGAAAAGGTTGGTCTTAAGATGAATGTGCCAAGGACGAGGCTCGAAGAGGTGTTGAAGATACTTCCATCCCTTCAGACGCCCACCGTTTCAAACCTGTCAGACAAGGATTGGCTGGCAATAGAAGTGATTATAGACGAAAAGACGGTAAGGGATATTATCCCTGACCTGAAGAGATCAGGTGCGCAGGGCATCGTTGAGTATCCGTTAAGCAAGGTGATACCGTAAAGACGGTCTTGGTGGGTTGGGATCAAGCAGAAGACAAAAAATATGGACATAGGGGGATGCATGAAAAGAGAAGCATCAGCGGAAAGAAAAACAAAAGAAACGCATATCAAGGTTCATTGGGTGATTGATGGCGAAGGAAAATATGATATCGAAACAGGCGTACCCTTCTTTGACCACATGATGCACCTGTTTGCAAAACATGGTTTTTTCGATCTTACCCTCTATGCGAAAGGCGATACAGAGGTTGACTACCACCATACCGTAGAAGACATAGGAATTACAATGGGCAGGTCCTTAAAAGAAGCGCTGGAGGGTTTTGAGGGCATTAAACGTTATGGCTCGGCAATTATTCCAATGGATGAATCCCTATGTCTTTTTGCCGTCGATGTCGGTGGAAGGCCCAATCTTGTTTTAAACGGCGTTATCGAGGGGAAAATAGGTGTTTTTGATACAGAGGTTATAAAGGAATTTTTCAAGGGATTTGTGAACGAATCGAAGATGACGCTCCACATCAATCTGCTGTATGGCGAAAACCTTCACCACAAGGTCGAAGCCGTTTTCAAAGCGTTCGGAAGGGCATTAAAAGATGCTATATCGATCGATGAAAGCATAAAAGGCGCACTATCAACAAAGGGAATCCTGTAAATAAGAGCCGGAAAACCTTGATACGGTGAACAACCAAAACGTAAAACAACTTGTATCTTGAGATAATAATTTTTGTGGTGGGGATATGATAGCGATTGTGGATTACGGCATGGGAAATCTAAGAAGCGTTGCCAATGCCATTAAAAAATTAGATGGAGACTTTGTAATCACCAAGAAAAAGGACGTTATTAAAGATTCAACCGCTGTTGTGTTGCCCGGTGTTGGTGCGTTTGGCAAGTGCATAGAAAATCTAAAAAAACTCGAGCTTTTTGATATGCTTAAGGATTTGATATTGAATGATAAGCGATATCTTGGGATATGTTTGGGGATGCAGGTATTGTTTGATGCAAGTGAGGAGGCCCCGGGTATTAGCGGCATGGGTATAATCAAAGGCAATGTAGCAAAATTCAAAGGTGATGTTAAAGTACCTCACATGGGATGGAACAGCATAGAGGTTCAAAAAGATAACCCCATTTTTAACGGTATAAAAAGTGGAGAGCATTTTTATTTTGTCCATTCATATTACTGTGAGCCAGAAGAGGATGTAACAGCTACGAAAACCTTTTATGGAAAAGACTTTACATCCTCTGTCCAAAAAGGCAATCTATTTGCCTGCCAATTTCACCCTGAAAAGAGTCAAAAGGAAGGCATTCGTCTACTTAGAAACTTTGTGGAACTAAGCAGGAAAGGCTAATATATACTGTCGTCAGCAGAAACCGAGGCATGAGCTGGCATTAGAGCGTTCTGTAAGTAAAGTAGTTGACAGGTAAATGCAAAATATATTATTTTAAACAAAACAAGGTGTTAGGGGTGCCCTTTTGGCTGAGAAAACACCCTTTAACTTGAACCGGATAATGCCGGCGTAAGGAAACACTGAACTAAAAGTCATTAGTTTAACGGGCGCGGTTTTCTTTATGCCGTAGCCCGTTTTTTTGTATGGGGAGGTGCAGTGAAAAGCAAAAAAGACCTTTTTATAAACATGTGCAGGGGGATATATTGTTTTGCAGACACGGTACATATATGCAAAAGGCTGCTTGATGGAGGTGCAAAGGTCATTCAGTTCAGAGATAAATGCGCTGATGACAATGCATTTTACCATAAAGCAGCCGAAATGTTGTCTCTTGTTAGACAATACGATGATACTATATTCATTGTAAATGACCGTGTAGATGTTGCTCTTCAGATAGGCGCAGACGGCATACATGTTGGCCAAAAAGATGAGGATTTTCATGAAGTGCTCGCACGCTTGCCAGCCGATATGATTGCAGGTGTTTCAGCTAATACCGTAGGCCAGGCGATAGAGGCTGAAAGGGCCGGCGCAAGCTATATTGGAGCAGGTTCTGTTTTTCCGACACCTACAAAATCAGATGCTATAGTGATCGGGATCGACACCCTAAGTGATATCGTAAAAAACGTAAACATACCTGTTGTTGCAATAGGCGGGATTACAATGCAAAACATCCGACAGGTGGTAAAAACCGGTGCACACTATTTCGCCATGATTTCTGAGGTTAACAATGCTGAAGACATCTCTACACGATTAAAAGAGCTGTCCGAAATATTAATTCAAGGAGATTGATATGGAACTGAACGAAGTAATTATAACCAAAGCGATTATCGATAGGTATTATGAGAAGCTCACAAAAAATCTTGAAACAGACGTTGCTATTGTCGGTGGTGGTCCTTCTGGTTTAGTTGCGGGATATTATCTGGCGAGTGCAGGCAAGAGGGTTGCCCTTTATGAAAGGAAATTGAGCATGGGCGGTGGCGTCTGGGGCGGCGGCATGATGTTTAACGAGATTGTTGTGCAGGAATCAGCAATCCATATTCTTGAGGAGTTTGGGGTAAAATACCGCAAATATCAGGACGATTATTATACGTCAGATGCCGTTGAAACTGCTTCTGTTCTGACTGCCAAGGCGGTTCAGGCAGGCGTTACTGTATTTAACTGCGTTAGCGTTGAGGATGTTATGATGCGAACAGACAGGATAATAGGACTGGTGCTGAACTGGTCCCCGGTTGAAATGGCAGGGCTTCATATCGACCCGCTTACGGTGCGCACAAGGTTTGTGATAGATGCGACTGGACATGCTGTAGAGGTGGTCAAGGTTGTGTTTGCAAAGGTTCCCGGTAGGTTACTTACAGATTCGGGGAAGATTGAAGGTGAAAAATCCATGTGGTCAGAAAAGGCAGAGGCGCTCACGCTTGAAAACACAAAAGAGGTGTTTCCCGGACTATACGTGGCAGGTATGGCAGCTAATGCTACATTCGGTGGACCCAGAATGGGCCCGATTTTTGGGGGCATGCTGCTTTCCGGAGAAATGGTGGCGAAAAAATTGTTGAAAAGGCTTTAGCGTCAGCGCAAAAACCCATTTCATTTCAGCCCGAACAATTTCGGCAGGTACAAGGAAAGAGACGGAAAGGCCATCGTAATAAGAAGCGCTACGAACATTATAGCTATAAACGGAATAACGGATTTTGAGATTTTCTCAAGCGAAAGATTGGCGATATTTGCAATAACATATAGATTTACCGCAACCGGTGGCGTAATCTGGCCGATGGCAAGATTCAGCGTCATCACTACTCCAAACCAGACGGGGTCCCAGTTGAAATATTTTATTATGGGTATAAGTATGGGCAAGAAGACATAGTATATAGAGATTGCATCCATCAGCATGCCGGCAACCAGAAGCATCAAGTTTATAAGTACCATTATAATAAAAGGGTTTGACGAAAGTGACAACAGATATGAGGATGTTTTGTCCATTACCCCGAGGGTTGAGCCTGTCCAAGAGAAAAGTCCGGCAAAGGCAACGATAAACATAACGACAGCAGATGAGAGGACAGCATCCCTGAATATTCCGTAGAACATTTTAAGCGTAAGCGTTTTATAGACAAAAAACCCTATAAAAAGCCCATAAAACACAGCTACAACAGCAGCCTCGGTGGCGGTGAAGATGCCGCCATAGATACCGCTCAAGATAATCACTGGTGCAAGCAATCCCCAGATGGCTGCCTTGAATGCCTGCCATATCTCTTTGGGTGTTCCCCATCTTTCCCCCTTCCATCCATGTCTTTTTGCAATAAAAAACGAAGGCACAATAAGCATCAGAGACGTGATAATACCGGGTATTACCCCGGCGGCAAAAAGTGCAGGCACAGAGGTGTTTGTTATTACGCCATATATAATAAGAGCAATGCTTGGAGGGATGATAATAGCAAGTGACCCCGAGCCTGCAATTAGGGCACCAGTGTAGCCTTTTTCATAGCCCATAGCAATCATAGCCGGATAGAGAATCATGCCGAGCGCTGCGGTATCCGCAGGCCCTGACCCGGAGATGCCCGCGAATATAACCCCGACTATGATTGTAACTATGGCAAGCCCTCCGGGTATTGGTCCTATCAGCAGACTTACAAAACGGATAAGTCTTTTCGATATGCCGCAACGATCAAGGATAAGGCCGGCAAGAATGAAAAAAGGCAATGCAATGAGTTGGAATTTGGCTATGGAAGCATAAAAGTTCGGGGCGACCACCTCTATGCCGAGGTTGTATTTCCATATGAGCAAGACAGATGTGAAGCCGAGCGATACCGCTATGGGTATGCCCAGCATCAACATTACAAGAAACACAGCAAAGAACACAATAACCGATTCCATTATAAATGTTCCCTTTTAAACTCTTTTAGCGCCGCCTCTATTATGCGGAATATGATCATGGCGCCGCCTGCTGGCATAGAAAGGGTATACCACCAGTGGGGTATGTTCAGCGCCTCTGTGGTAATCTTAAGATCCATCTCGTCTTTTATCTGAGAGAGGCTGAACCATACGATGATAAAGACCGTTGCAACCGCAATAAGCGATGCTAAAGGCATAAGAAAATTTTTTCCCAGATTGGGAAAGCGCATTTTAAAAATATCAAACCCAAGATGCACGCCCCGCTTGAACCCTGCAGCAGCCCCAAGCATGGTGAGCCATACAAGACAGGCAACCTCGATCTCCTCTGTTGAAGCAAAAGAATACTGGATTAAATAGCGTGTGATTACATTAATGAATGCAAAAACAGCCATGACTGCAAGCAGGGTTACACCCGCCGCCTCTTCCAGATTTTCATAAAGTTTTTTCAGCAAAATCGGTTTATTTCACCCTGGCTGCATTCTGGATATCTTTCTCGGCAGCATTTACGATATCAACGCCGATTTCTTTTGACCACTTGTCGTATACAGGCTTTGTTTTGTCTTTGAATGCCTTTATCTGTTGGGCATTGAGGATGGTTACCTCCATACCGTTCTTTTTTAGGATTTCAAATGCAGCGCTGCTGCCGTCTAAACCTTCGCGGGCGGCTTTTTTCTGCCATTTTACCACTTCCTCGGCGACCTTTCTTATTGCATCCCTGTCTTTCTGGTCAAAAGAATCCCAGACCTGTTTACTTACCCCGAGAATAATCGGGTCGATTGCATAATTCCAGGCGGTCATATATTTATGAACCTGCCACAATTTATTAGGAATAATGACAGACACAACCGGATTTTCCTGTCCGTCAACGGTTCCCTGCTGGAAAGCAGAAAGGGCTTCGCCCCAGTTCATGGACACCGGATTTGCCCCCATTGCCTTGAATGTGTCAATAAAAATAGGCGAACCGACAACCCTTACCTTTAACCCCTCAAGGTCTTCGGGTCTCTTGACTGGTTTTTTGCTGTTTGTGAGGTCTCTAAAACCGTTTTCTGCCCAGCCAAGGCCTACAACGCCCTTTTCTTCTATAATTTTAAACAAACGTTTGCCCACCTCTCCGTATTCAACTGCGTCAAGCGCCTTGTAATTCGGGAAGAAGAAGGGCAGCGAAAAGATGTTAAGCTCTTTTATTGTCGGCGACCAGTTGATTGTGGAACCTACTGCAAAATCTATAACCCCCTGCTTCATGAGGAGAAACTCGTTTGTCTGTTTGCCGGCAAATAACTGGCCGCTGTAATAGGGTTTTATATTGATTCTGCCTTCTGTGGCCTTTTTTACCGCGTCAGCGAATCTTGCGGCAGATTCCCCCCACGGGCCTGTCGGACCGACAACAACGCTCATCTTGTATTCCGGTTTGTAATTTGCTGAAAAACAAGCAGCAGAAAACACAAGAACTAAAGAAGACACAAGAGCCAATACAAACAATTTTTGTTTCATTTTTAACCCCCTGAATTATTTTTTCAGTAACGAACGGTTGCATACAAAATGCTACCTCTTTGGCTTCTTAATTTCAAAGGTTTTTTAAGAAAAAGCCGGTGATTGTTTGTGTGAAAATGCTTTGAAGTTGACGGATATGGGTGGTTTTGCTATATTACTCAAACCATGAATATTCTTGGCCTTCATACATTTGGACACGACACTGGGGCAGCGCTTATATCTGAAGGCCGTCTAATCGCCATAAGCGAGGAGAGGCTCAACAGGGCAAAGCATTCAGGTGCCTTTCCGCATATGTCGATACGATATCTTCTCGAAGCAACAGGACTTAAAGATATAAACGATATTGATTTAGTGGTTGGTGTTACCCGTATCGGAAAAGACGTACGAAACAAAGAGGTTGAGATGATAAGGTCTCAACTGGGCTACAGCGGAAAGATCCATACAATCTCTCATCATACCGCCCATGCGGCGAGCGCGTTTTATCCTTCACCGTTTGATGAGGCAACCGTGATGGTGATTGATGGGCTTGGAAGCAATGCAAACGACCGTGAGGCCTCAGAGCAACCCCCTTTTATTATGAGGATGATTGACGGAAAAATCCAGAAGAAGATGGAAGAGGTTCAGTCGTTTTACAGGGCATTGGATGGAAGACTTTTCTCCATAAGGAAGGATTATTCCATGCCGGGTTACAGAAATGGGATTGGTTTGCTCTATATGGGTACGTCTGTTTTTTTGGGTATGGGAGACTTTGGCTCGGGTAAGGTTATGGGTCTTGCCCCTTATGGCTACAATACCGAGAGGAGATTCAAGAGAAACTTTTATGAGCTTTGCGATGGTGTTGCGCTTATACCGAGCGAAAAGAATTTTGTCAGATATAATGATTATTTTCAGAGGCGTTTTTATCCGGATATACCGAGGCGAAACAAAGAAAAACTGCCTGATGTAACCTATACGCAGATTGCCTACGAGGTGCAGGATGCCATTGAAGAGGCGCTCATTGCGGTTGCAAACCACCTCTACAGGATAAGCCCTTCTAAAAACCTCTGCTATGCAGGCGGGGTAGGTCTGAACAGCGTCGCAAACAAGAAGATCTTGGATAACACGCCGTTTGAAAACATATTTGTTCAGCCAGGTGCCTGTGATTCAGGGATAGCGCTTGGGTGTGCACTATACGGTGCACATGTGATAAGCGGAGAGGACCCCAAAAAATATCGTTTTAAAAATGCATATCTGGGTAGACCCTATAGTGAAGAAGAGATTTTAAATGCCCTCCACAATACAAAAAACATAAAATTCAGCAAGGAAAAGGACGTTACAAAAAGGGCTGCGCAGCTTCTTGCAGACGGCAAGATACTCGGATGGTTTGAGGGCGGAAGCGAAATAGGGCCCCGTGCGCTTGGGCACAGAAGCATTATCTGCGACCCGGCAAGGCCTGACATGAAGGATATCTTGAACGCAAGGGTAAAACACAGAGAAGGGTTCAGGCCGTTTGCGCCGTCTGTACTTCTCGAGTATGCATCTGAATATTTTGACCTTGATTGCGAAAGCCCTTACATGCTTCTTATCGCCGGCGTTAAAAAAGATAAACAGAGGCTTGTGCCCTCCATAACGCACATCGACGGTACAGCACGCGTACAGACCGTTACACGTGAAGACAACGGAAGGTATTATGACTTGATAGCAGAATTTTTCAGGATTACCGGTATCCCTGTTATACTCAACACATCGTTCAATATTGCAGGGGAACCCATTGTAGAAACACCTGCCGATGCGTTAAGGTGTTTCATGTCTACAGAGATGGATTATCTTATAATAGAAGATTACATAGTTGAGGCGGTAGGACCAAAGGAACTCGTCAAAGGGCCTGTTGTAGATGAGGATAAACTCAAGGCAACGGATTTCAGAGGAGGCTTCAGAAGGTATTTCGGCTATCTTTTTGGAAATAACAAATAAACATGAGGATGGATGAAAAGAATCCTCTTTTTTACCCATGATATTTTTACCCCTGAAAACCCTGAGGGTTACAGGATACACCAGTACTTTCCGTATCTTGAAAAAGAACATTATGAGATAGAACTTCTTACAACGAGGACAAACTTTGCAAATGTTTTAAGCTCTGCTAAATATGCCGATGTAGTCTATCTGCAGAGGATGCTTCTCAATCCTTTTAAGTTTTCCATATTGAGGAGGTGTGCGAAAAGATTGGTCTATGACTTCGATGATGCGGTAATGTATGGCACAAAAGGGGACAGCAAGACACGAAGATCGAGGTTTGCGAGGACCATAAAGCATGCTGATGCAGTTTTCTGTGGCAATGTTTTTCTCTGCAACGAGGCAAAACGTTATAGAAAAGACAATGTGTTCTACGTGCCCACCGTTGTAGACCCCGACGAATATTCGACAAAACTGCATACCGACAAGAAGCCCCTCGTTGTGGGCTGGACAGGAAGCAGTTCAACCTCAAGGTATCTTGAAGACATCGAAGAACTATTTAAATCCTACAAAAACAACAAAAACATCGTATTCAAGTTTGTGGCGGACAAGCCGCCAAATCTTGATCTGACCGGCGAAAGCCTACTGTTTGAAAAGTGGCAGAAGGATAAAGAAAAAACCTGCTTTCTTGATTTTGATATAGGCATTATGCCTGTCAGGGACGATGTGTGGTCGCGCGGCAAGTGCGGACTGAAATTAATCCAATACATGGCGGCAGGACTGCCTTCCATAACACATCCTATAGGCGTTGCAAACGACATGATAGAGGACGGTATAAATGGTTTCCTAAGAGAGAAAACAGAGGGCTGGAGGGATGCAATAGAGCTGCTCTCAAAAGATGCAAAACAAAGAGCATCGATGGGAAAGGCCGCGCGGGGTGTTGTTGAAGACAGATTTTCTCTAAAAAATTGGGGGCCCAAGGTCTCGGGGATCATAAGCGGTTTATGAAACATATAGAAATAAACGGCATCAAATGGTTTTTCAGGGACGACCATTTTGTTGATGTCATAAAAAGGTTTTTGCCCGACGCATACAGAAAAAGGGGACATTTTATAGTTGAACATCAAGACAAAAAGGTCTTTATAAAATATTTTAAAGAAAAAGGTCTTTACGGCTTTGTAAGAAACCGCATACAGCCGAGAGGAAAAAAGGAGTTTTTGATCGGCGAAAGATTGATCGCGCTTTGCATTCCAACGCCAGAGCCGCTCGGTTACGGCATTACAGATGGAGGCTCATATATTGTGCAGGGGTTGCTCGACGGAAAGACCCTCTCAGATATATTCGAAAAGTCAGACGACAAAAACGAACTGCTTATTTTGCTCGCAGGGCTTTTGAAGGCACTCAAGACCTGCCATGTCAGACACAACGATTTACATCTCAACAATATTATATATAAAGATGGTGTATTACATCTTGTCGACCTGCACAAAACACGGATAAAAAGCACCTTTTCATTGGATGACGAGGTCTCGAACATCGCACATGCAATCACTATGGTATATCAGGGCATAAGTGAAGACGAAAAGACCTTGTTCTACAAGGCATACGGCAACGAAGATATAAGGTTTCCTGTGGAGGCTGAATTAAAGCGCTTAAGGCATAGATGGATAGACAAAAAGATGAGGAGGGCGTTTAACGACACGTCTGTAATGACTGTTGAGAACGGTTGTGTTTATATCGCAGGATGTGAAGGCATGGGAAAAGGTGCACAGGTTGGTGTTATAAAGGAGGATAAAAAGGTCAGGGTAGAGCGCTATAGCGACCACATTAGGAAGATCTATCGGAACAAAAGACGTCTCAAGAGGGCATGGAAAAATCACGTTGCATTGACATACCTGTGTCTTGATATGGTGCCCCGGGCATTCTTTGTCAGGATGCCTTCTGTTGCAGAAAAGGGTTTTGTTGCGATGGAAGACCTTTCCGGCAGAGGTGAAGAGCTTGACCGTTTTCTTGACAGGACATATGGAGGCTTGAACCTTCATGAAAAAAGGGTGTTCATCGACAAGCTGTCCGTCTTTTTTGCCAATGCTATAGCACAGTGGGTGATACATAAGGACGTAAAGGCATGCAATATTTTTGTGTTGAGAGACAAGGGTTTTGTGTTTCTTGATGTTGAGGACATTGTCTTTGAAGAGATAAACGAGGTTTCATTGAAGAGGATGCTTGTTCAACTGAACACGACTATCCCCAAAGGCATATCGATAGGTGACAGAGCCAGATTTTTCCTCAAGTTGACCAATGCATTGAAAATGAAAAATAAAGATCTTTTTAGAGCCGTTATAGAGGATTCTTTAAAAAGCAAGATCGTTTATGAGGGTGCAGGGGGTCTTAAGATAGAAAGCTGGTAAATGGTTTTAGGTCTTTAGAGTCTCACGGACACAACCTTTGAGATACCTTCTTCCTCCATGGTAATGCCGTATATGGTGTGTGATGATTCCATCGTGATCCTGTTGTGGGTTATGAAGATTATCTGGGTTTTTCTGCTTATTTTTTTGATTATCTCCATTAATGACATGATGTTTGCATCATCAAGTGGCGCGTCTATTTCGTCCATGAGTGAAAAAGGAGAGGGCTTTGTGTCCATCAGGGCAAGCAAAAAGCCAAGCGAAACAAGCGCCTTTTCGCCACCGGACAATAGCTCCATCCTTATGACCCTTTTGCCCGGAGGCTGTATGTACATCTCTACCCCGATATTGTCCTGACTTAACGTCAAGTATCCTCTGCCACCGCGAAACAGCGTGCCTGTAAACCCCTTGAAAGCGTTGTTAACCATGTCGAAGGTCTCGGAGAATATCTCTCTGGAAAGGTTGTCTATCTTGATGATCGTCTTTTTTAATGAATCCATCGCAGACTTGAGGTCCTCTTTCTGTTTCTCGATAAACAACGCCCTTTCCCTCAATTCTTCGTATTCCTTTTCTGCCCTGAAATTTACCTCTCCAAGCATTGAAATCTCTCTGTCGATGGCCTCTTTTTCTTTGTCAAGGTCGATATTGTGAGGGATATTTACTTCCTGAGGCTCGCTGATACCGAATGTCGTTTGAAGCCTTTCAAAGATCGTGTGACTTTTTTCATTAAAGAGCACCATTTCCTTTTCAACGGCTTCCTTTTTGCCCCTTGTCTTTTCTATTTCTTTTAAGACATGCTCGAGTTTCCCGTTGATTGCATACCTTTCGGTATGAATGGTGCCGGAGACTGCCTTGAGCTCTTCATAGCGTTTTATATGTCTTTCGGATATTGTCTTTAGTTCATTATATTCTTCTTCGAGTAGTGCGATCTTTTTTGCATGTCTTTCAATGTCGCTTCTTATGATTTCTGCCCTTTGTCCTATGGATATTTTGTCTTCCTTGAGTTTGGCGATTAGCGTCTGTTTTCGTTCTATATCCTCAAGCTGAGTTTTTATGCGGTTTTTCTTTCGCTCGTTGTCGATTGATATCTCGTGCCATTGTGCAGATATGGTCTCATGTTCTTTTTTTGTCTTTTCAAGCGCCTCCTTAAGTGTCCTTATTTTATCTTCGATGATGCCCTTGTCTTTTTCGTGACCCTCTTTTTCTGCGTGAAGCTCTTCCATGGTCTTCGAAGGTAGATCCTCAGTAAAATCTATCCTCGTGTCTAATTCATGAAGCCTCTCGCGTGTTGTTCTAATCTCTGTGTTGAGGACTGCGATCTCTTTCTCTGTGCCTTTTATATGCTCAACCCTTTTGTCCACCTCCGATCTAAGCCTTGTGTAATCGTCATTATATTGTCTATATTTCGCCTCCATTTCTCTTAAAGAGGACAAGTGCCTGTTGTATTCAGATTCTATCTCCTTTAATGCCTTCTCGGTGCGCTTTCTCTCTTGAAATCGTCTTATGTCTACCTTCTTGGCAGCCCTTTCCTGCAGTATAAACCCCCTTGAGTCTACCATAAGGTCTTCGTTTAGAAAGATGCCCTCCTCACCCTTTTCTATTCTTTCTATTGCGTCTTCGGCGCTTTCAATCCATTTGACCGCTAAGTTAATCTCGTTGTTGTTGATGCTTGCCATGCCCTTGACAGGAAAAAATATAAAATTTTCATGATATCTTCTTATCTTTTCACATAGAGATGCTTTGTCATTATCCGGCAGCACATAGTAATCCATTTCTCTGTAAAAAAAGCGTTCGAACGCCTTTTCCTTTCCCTCGTCAACGCGTATGAGATCGATTAGTTTTTTGGTATCGGGCGGACCCTGGGTTTTTGCCTGCTGAATGCTACTCATTTGTCTAAGGAATTCTTCCTTGCCCCTTTTTTTTCCTTTAAGTGTCTCCATAGTGCCTTTTGTCTTTGTAATGTCACCTAAAAGACGATCCCTTAAATCGGAGACTTCATGCATTTTGGTTTTTATTGTCTCCATTTCATTTTTGCTGATTTTGAGCGAACCCTCAAGCCCTTTTTGTTTCATCTCCAGCGTGTTGAGTAGTTCTGTAAGTTTCTTTTTATCCTCTATTTTCTTTAATTCTCTTCGTTCTTTTTCTTTTGTTATCCTATCGATGGCAGAAATGGTATTTTTTATATCCGTAATGGCGCTCATCGTTACAAACAGTCTGTTTCTCTCCTCGTCCACATGTTTTTCATAGAATTTTATGTTATTTTTCAATTCTTCCAGGATGTTGGCGAGTTGTTTAGACTTTTCGTCATCGCCTTTCAATAGGTCGTCGAGCCTTTCCTTTGCCTTTTTTGCCTGCTCTATCTCTTCGATAGTCTTTTTTATATTTGTCTCGATCTCCCCTTCTTTTTTGAACAGGTCGACTGCTTCTTTTTTGAGTCTTTCGTTGTCTTTGTTGAGATAGTCAATTTCAAGGAGCTTGCTTTCCATGTCCTTTTCTTTGCCCTTTATGTCAACCTCGAGTTGTCTCAAAATTCCCTCTGTGAGAGAAAACTCTTTTTCTTTAGTCTCAAGTTCGTTTTTTAGGGCAAACGCTTCTTCTTCCTTTGTTGTGATTTCAGTTTCAAGAATAGTCTGCCGTTCCTGTATCTTTTGCATCCTTTTTGTTAATTTCGTGTATCCGTCAGCGAGTATCCAAGATTCTATCTGGGCATTTTTTTCAATAAGTGCTTTATAGGTCTTCCACCTGTCCCATTCTACAGCTGCCTTTTCAAGTGACTTCATTACCTCGCCGTGGATGTCTTCTGCCCTTTCAAGATTAACCCTGACTTCCTCCAGTCGGGATATCGCCTCCCTCTTTTTTTCCTCGAAACGCGTAATACCGCTAACCTCTTCTATTACTACCCTTCTTTCATGTGGATTCATCTGAATAAAATGTTCGATCCTGCCCTGCTCCACTATTGCATATGAATTTAGACCGATACCTGTGCCAAGCAGAAAATCCTGAATATCCTTGAGTCTTACCTGTTTACCGTTCAATAGGTATTCGTTGACACCGTCTCTGTAAATCCTTCTTTTTATAGTATATTCTTTATCCATATCTTCCAGCTCGACACTTACTTCCGCGATATTTACCGGGCGCTTGCCATTACTGCCGTGGAATATGACATCGCCCATATCCTTGACCCTTAAAGACTTTGTCCCTCTTTCACCAAGCGCCCATACTATTGCATCAACGATGTTGCTCTTTCCACAACCGTTAGGCCCAACAATGGAGGTAATGCCATCATTGAGATGAAACACCGTTCTGTTTAAAAAGGATTTAAACCCAAAAAGCTCGAGTCTTTTGAATTTCATATTTTATATACGATTGCCTGTTTTATAAGGATGCTTTATAAATTAGCCGTCTCTAAACAACTTTTTAATGCTGTGCTAACAACCGAAAACCTGATATTATTTTCTGTAAAAGGCTTTTCCCAATGTGATTGATTATAATGAAATTTTATTTCTTCATCAATCAAATTATCTTGCCTTTATAAATACTTACTGAAAACAAATACTTATTTAAATAATTCTTCAAATGTGATACAATAATAGAATAAAAAAGGATAATAACGCAATATGAATGGAGGGAGCATGTTTGAGGTTGGCAAAGTGGCTGTATATCCAGGCCATGGTGTTGGCAAAATAGAATCCATAGAAGAAAAGGAGTTTTCAGGCACAAAACAATCTTTTTACATTATGAGAATACTCGACACAGACATGACGATAATGGTTCCAGTGGATGGAACAAATACCGCCGGGCTTAGATGCGTGATCGATTCTGGCGAAGTAAACAAGGTATACGAGATATTAAAAGACAGAAACGTGGTACATGACAATGCACCCTGGAACAGGCGTTATAAGGAATACATGGAGAGAATCAAGAGTGGCTCAATCTTTGAGGTTGCAATGGTGCTTCGAGAACTGTATAGCCTAAAGGTATGGAAAGAGCTTTCCTTTGGGGAGAAAAAGATGTTTGAAATCGCAAGAAATCTCATCAAGAAAGAACTGTCTATTGCCCTGAACAAACAGGAAGAGGAGATAGAAGGAGAAATAGAAAGCATCTTCTCTAAAAACTACAAGGAATAGTTTTTGTGGAAATAATTATTCAATTGCTTTTGATCATCGTTACCACTGTATCCAGCCATTTTATTGTAAAAGAGATATTTGGAAGCAATCTATTGGGCTTGGTGGGGGCTATTTGCGGCCTTGCAATGGGTTATATCATTATTAAGGCAGAAGAAAAGCTCAAGGATATACCGCTTAAGACTATCATTGGAAGCATGACAGGTCTTTTTTTAAGCTTGATCATTGCAAATCTCTTCATTTCAAGGCTATTACTGACCATCATAAAAGACATACCCATTTCGCTGCCTATTTATGTGCTTATATATTTTGTTTTGGGATATATGGGGTTCAGGATTGGGGCGAAGAAAACCCAAACCCTTGACCTATCGAAACTGCCTTTGTTTGAAAGGTTGGACGAGAACGAGAATGCCAAGATAGTTGACACAAGCGCAATCATCGATGGAAGAATTGCCGATGCATGTGAAACGGGATTTATTGAGGGTACATTTATTATACCGCAATTCGTTTTATATGAAATACAGCACATTGCCGATAACCAGGACCCTGCCAAACGTATAAGGGGCAGAAGGGGTCTTGATGTGCTGCACAGGTTACAGAAACAGACATTTGTTAAAGTAAAAATAGTGGACTACGATTTCCCCAAACTAAAGGATGTAGATACAAAGCTTATCGCTCTTGCAAAAAAACTAAACGGGAAGATTCTTACAAACGACTTCAATCTTAACAAGGTCGCTGAGCTCCAGGGCGTTGAGGTTTTGAATGTAAACCAACTGGCAACCTCTTTGAGGCCGGCCATACTTCCAGGCGAACAGATGAACACGCGGATTATGAAAGAAGGCAAGGAGCATGGTCAGGGCATTGGATATCTCGATGACGGGACCATGGTTGTTGTGGATGATGCAAAAAAGCTCCTTGGAAAAAGTGTAGATGTTGTTGTAACGAGCGTGTTGCAAACTACATCCGGAAGGATGATATTCGCCAAGACAAAAGAGCAGGCCGAAGGGGAATATTATTTCCCTGATGAATATAAAAACGAAGAACAGGTGAGATAATTATGAGAACACTTGCAATTGTACTGGCTGGTGGTGCTGGCAAACGTATGGGTACTGCCACTAATAAACAGTTTCTCCTTCTGGACAACAAACCCATTATAGTGCGTACACTGCAGATCTTTGAAGAATGCAGACCTGTCGATGGGGTCTATCTTGTCGTTAATCAAAAGGACCTTCCGGTGATGCAGGAAGAAATACTCGAGACATACAAATTTAACAAGGTATTGAAACTTGTTATAGGTGGACGGCTGAGACAGGATTCTGTCAGAAACGGACTTGAGGCCATTGAAAACCCATGCGATATAGTGATTATCCACGATGGGGCGCGGCCTTTTGTATCACCTTCTTTTGTCGAAAAGGGTATCTTTTTAATGGAGATGTTTGATGCGGTAATCCCCGCCCTTCCCGTCAAAGATACGATAAAAACAGTATCCAAAGAAGGATTTGTGATGAAGACGCTCGAGAGGGATTCTTTATGGAGTGTCCAAACGCCCCAGACATTCAAATATGAATTGATCTTGAAGGCATACAGGGATGGCATGAACAAGAAGCTTTATGGTTTTGATGACGCAACATTTCTTGAGCATATGGGAAAGAAGGTGAAGGTTATCGAGGGCTCACCATACAATATTAAGATAACAACGCCTGAGGATCTGATTATAGCGAAGGGTATGCTATCACAGTTAAAGGGTGGCGATTGATAGATTCAGGCGGTAAGGTTAAGCCTCTTTTTATGTTTCTATTTTAGCATTTCTCTGCCAAGAGGGTGATTTCTGTGAGGGTTGGAATAGGATATGATGTGCATTGCCTGGTTGAAGGCAGAAGGCTTTTTCTTGGGGGCATTGAAATCCCCTTCAGCAAGGGTCTTCTTGGTCATTCCGACGGCGACGTGCTGATACATGCGGTATGTGATGCACTTCTTGGTGCTATTTCTGAAGGAGATATCGGTCAACACTTTCCTGATTCCGATCAGGGCATTAAAGGCATAGCGAGCGAAAAGATATTGTCCTTTGTTGGCAGGTTGTTGAAAGATAAAGGTTTTAAAATAGAAAACATCGATGCGGTTGTTGTTGCGGAAAAGCCCAAGATTCTCCCTTACAGGAAACAAATGATAGAAACCATGTCGAGGATCCTTCAAATAGATGCTTCACAGATAGGCTTGAAAGGAAAAACAACAGAAGGACTGAGCTTTACTGGACGGCAGGAGGGTATTGCCGCATATGCCGTGGCGTTGGTAGAAAAAGATTTACAACAATGGCAATCTGTGACAGGTGAATTAAATCTCCTTGCCTGATAAAAAGAAACGATAATCTCAAAAAACACCTTAAATGGGTATGTCCAATATAGTAACTTATATAAAAGATGTTTTCAGAAGCCTTTCTCTGAGGACACAGCTTCTTTTGATCTTGCTTTTCCTGCTCGTTATCTCGATAAGCTCTTTGATAATCATCTATTCAAGGACAGAGGATTTAGTCATCGAGAAGGTGACGGAAAATATAGATGATATCACAAAGGCCATCCAGATAAGCGTAGAAGAATTGACATATCAGGGTAGCAGCACGGAAAGACTGAAGAGTTATGTAGATATGTTGAACAAAAAGGGCATTAAAGAGATATCGATTTTAAGTGATAGTTCAGAGGTTATAGCGAGCTCTGACCCCAAAAAAATAGGGACAAAAGAAAAGATAGGAGAAAAGAGGGTTGCGAGAAAAAAGGACTTGATGATAACCGCCCGTCTCGGCGAAGAGAGCAAAAAGGACGCCCAGCGTCTTTATAACATCATCATGCCCGTATCGATAAAAGGACAGAACATCGGATATATCCATATCAATATGGTTTTGGATGACTATAAGCTTCTTCAGGAAAAGAACCATATGAAGAGGATTTTGAGCACGTTGTTTGCGTTCAGCATTGGCATTATATTCAGTCTGTTAATAGCAGAAAAATACTCTGAGCCCATCAAAAAGATTGCGAGGGCAAGCAAGCGAATTGCCGAGGGTGAACTTGTAAAGATACGGGACAAAGGCCGCAGAAAAGACGAGATAGGGGTGTTGATAAAAAGCTTTAATGAGATGGTGGACAAACTGAGCGAGAGACAAGAACTTGAAGAAAAGCTCAAAAAAACTGAGCAGCTCTCCATGATAGGACAACTGTCCTCTGGAATAGCCCATGAAATAAGAAACCCGCTCAACTTTTTATCTTTGTCTGTTGGCCACATAAAAGAGAGAATATACGAAGAAAACATTAAAGACAAGGATGAGCTCATTAAACTGCTTAACGATGTGACAAAGGAGATATACCGGATTAACGAGCTGATCCATAATTTTCTTTTTCTTGGCAAACCAATTGTGCTACGGAAGGAGCTTGTCGAGCCGGAAGTCCTGGTAAACGAGGCCTTATATGCCCTAAAGGACAAGATAAGGACGGGAATAGAGGTAAAGACAAGCTATCATCAAAACGGCAAGCATGTATACTGTGACCGAGAATATATGAGGCTATGCCTAATCAATCTGATTCTTAACGCAACCCAGGCCATTGAGGATAATGGAATCGTGCAGGTTGAATGCAACACCGAAAATGATTATTCATGCATATCTGTCCATGATAATGGTGCAGGTATCGCCCCTGAGGAGCTTGATAAAATCTTTGAACCATATTATTCTACAAAAAAACTTGGGATTGGATTGGGCTTAAGCGTTACGAAGCGTTTTGTGGAGGAACATGGAGGAACGATAACAATAAAAAGCGCTGTCGGCAAGGGGACAACGATTACAATAAAGGTACCACACTATGAAGCTTAATACGGGCACTATTCTATTGGTAGAAGATGACAATCACCAGAGAGGCATTATCAAGACAATCCTCACAAAGGAAGGTTTTTTTGTCGAGGATGTGGATTGTGGCAAAAAGGCCATCGAACAGATCAAGACCGGTTCCTTCGATTTGGTGGTAACAGACTTAAGACTTCCCGACATTGATGGCACAGAAGTTGTAAAAGAGGTCAAAAGACTCGACAAAGCGTGCCATGTAATAATAATTACAGCGTTCGGTTCAATCCCTTCGGCAATAGAGGCCACAAAACTCGGCGCCTTCTATTATCTCGAGAAGCCTTTTGAAAAGGATCAGTTGCTCATCATAATAAATAATGCAATGAATCAGGTCAAGCTTCTGAAAGACAACATCATGCTAAAGGATCAGCTGTATGAGAAATTCAGCCTTGATAATGTTGTGGGTGTTCACGGAAGAATGGAGGAGCTTTATAAAATTGTCAAAAAGGTTGCACCGACAAACTCCACGGTTCTCATATACGGTGAAAGCGGTACGGGTAAAGAGCTTTTCGCAAAAAGCATTCACTATAACAGCCCGAGGAAAAACAAGCCGTTTTTTGCTATTAACTGTGCGGCCATCCCTGAAACGTTGCTTGAGAGTGAGCTGTTTGGATATGAGAAGGGTGCGTTTACCGGTGCGCTCACCCGCCATGCGGGTCTGTTTGAACAGGCGAACGGAAGCAGCCTTTTTCTCGACGAAATAGGAGACTTGACATTGAGCACACAGGCAAAGTTGTTAAGGGCGATCCAGGAGAGGGAGATTCGCAGAATAGGTGGTAACGACAATATAAGGCTTGATGTTAGGATTATTGCGGCAACGAATAAAAGATTAGAAGATGAAATAGCGAAGGGCAACTTTCGAGAAGACCTTTATTACCGACTTAATGTCATAGCATTTTCTGTTCCGCCATTGAGGGAAAGGGTGGCCGATATTCCACTACTAGTAGAACATTTTTTAAACAGATTAAATGAAAGCCATAGACAGAAAAAGACGATCTCCAATGAGTCGCTGCAGATTCTCATGAAATACCGCTGGCCCGGGAACGTAAGGCAACTCGAATCCGTCATAGAAAGGGCATATATCATGTGTGAAGGGGACATTATCGGTGTGGACTATATGCCGGAAGAGGTAAAACAGGGAAGGACAAACAGTACATCGAGTCATTTTGAAATACCCGATGAAGGACTGAACTTTGAGGAAATCGAGCGGGAACTGATCAAAAAGGCCTTGATAAAGGCCGAGGGAAAGATATCGCATGCAGCGAAATACCTCAATATGTCGTATGACAAACTATGGTTTAAGGTCAAGAAGATGAGGGAAAAAGGCGATACCCTTGATTTTACGAACAAATAAGATATATCTCAAGACCCGAAGACAGTAATACAGGTTAAAGTTTACGCACGTTTCTAAAAATTTATCTGCTTGAAATTGAAGCTATAAGCGTCTTCATCGAGGAATTCCTCGTAGCTGACCTCTTTGGCGACCATGCTACTACCACACTCGGGACAGAATATATTTACCTTCTCTCCAGAAAGGAATATAAAACCGCACATATTGCAAACATATTCATCAGGCATTCTCACCTTTTTCCTCCTCTTTAGCAGCGCAGCAATGTTTTTCTTTGTGCACCATGTTCACAATACATCTTGTTCTGTAAGGGCAATAATCATTAGGATGTGGACATGGTCTTTTGTTTATATCAATGCGCTCTTTATATTTTTCACAATAAAATGTTTTTACATCCAAAACTTAGATCCAAATCATTATATGCATGGTTCCAAAGAAAGTCAACAGCGTATAACATACTGACATGATTAAAAATATTCACCGATAATCACATCAAAGTTTTTGCGTACCGCGTTTTTGCCACGTACGATCTCACCATGTCCTGGAATGAGATATTCAATGGAAAGTCTTGAAAGTTTTTCAATACTCTGTGCAAGCATTCTAATGTCGCCACCGTACAAATCCGTCCTTCCGACACCCATATAAAATATGGTATCCCCTGAGATGAGCACTTTTTCTTCTTCCCAATAAATACAAATAGAACCCGGAGAATGACCTGGCGAATGGATAATCCTGAAGTTTTTGTTTCCGAGTTGGATGCTGCCGGGTTTAAGAAAGATTTTAAATGGCGTTTTATTTGTATGACAACCGGTGGCAAGAAAAAGTTCTTTACCGCCGTTGTTCAGATATTCATATTCCGTTTTGCTTATCGCTTTCAGCACATCGCCTTCAAATCTGTCTATAGCCTCTATGTGGTCAGGGTGTCCGTGGGTGCATATGATAAACCTTACAATGTCGACTGATTTTCCGTCGCGTGCCATCCCTTCCACGACATGCCTAAAAAGGTGTGTATGCCCTGGATCGATAATCAAAGGCACTTCGCCGTCTATAAAAACAGTGTTACAATTATTTTCCTGAAAAGACATCCATGGGTATACATAGAGGTCGTTCAGTAGTCTCATATAGTCTCCTCCTCATTTGTCCTTTTACCTTTATCATATATACAAATCATGTGCAAAAGCAAACATCGAATGTTATGAAAACGTTGTCCGAGCATTAAATCTTTAGTTTGTTAATATCTATATCGAGCCTATCTATTATGCGTTTCTCTGCCTGTGTATTATTAATCTCCAAAGCTATCTCCCTCGAGTTGTTTTTTGCGTAATAACCGATGATATTTGCTGAAACGGTAATGTTTTCATCTGTAAACACCCCCTTGATAATCCCAACAGGTCCCCTAAAGCCTGATGGACACAACAACATATAGGGTTTTTGCCAGTTTGCGACAAGCCTTTCGTTTTCGGCTTCATTCCTTCCGATTATCAGTTTTGTATCTGAAGACAACCTGAAGTGTCTGCCTGTACTCAGTAGTTCGACATCTTGCATGGTAAAGTCCTTATCGTAAAAAAAGAGGTCTTTTATTTTGTTGGAAAAGATGCGGTCTGTCAAAAGGCATCCACCGCCCGGACTTCCGTATTCGTTTAGATTAAATCGCTCGACGAGTCTGTATTGTATCTGCCTTGACCTGCCTGAGATGTCAAGGAGTCTTGACCTATCTATAATGCCTTCTATTTCAGGGATCGATGGGGAAAAATGTCTGGCAGAAAGTGGCCTCACAATAAGGCCGGCTAACCCGCTTTCCTTTTCTATGATATGGATCGTATCTCTTCTTTGAGACATAGGTCTTTGTCCGAGCACTTCGCCTGTCACAACGAAGCCCGCATCTTCTCTGGCCATGACCTCCCTGGTTTTTTTAAGCATAAAAATCCGGCAGTCTATGCAGGGATTCATGTTTTTGCCGTAACCATGGTCGGGCGACCTTACAACATCGATATACTCCATGCCTTTGTATATCAGAATCAGCCTGATTCCCAACTCTTTGGCCGCTTTTTCCGCCTGTAAACCCCTTTCTTTATCCCTTTTGCTGCTAAAAGGGGATTTGAAATGTAGTGCAACAACATCTATCCCTTGCTCTGCAATGAGTTTGACTGCAAGGACGCTGTCCAACCCGCCCGAAAGTAATGCAACTGCCTTTTTGTTCATTATTGTCCTTCATTGCGCCAGCCACCATGGGTATGATGGTTGGCGCAATCTGGATTATAGAACGCACTATTTCTGGTTTTACAGAATCCCGGGCACATTTTCTTCGAGTGTATTGAGTTTTATCCCTGATTCGACACCCGGCAATGGTATGATTGGGTTTGTAAGCAGAAAAGACCCCGATGTTATCCAATTCTTAAGGGTGGTAGCGATTTCGACCGCCTTTGAGTAGCTCGAAATGGGATAGGTAGGCACTTCCTTGCCGTCAATAATGATTTTTCCTGATTTTAGTTGGGCGTAATTTACCTCGCAGATGCTTTTTGGTATCCTGTTAGGGTAATCATTTCCGTAATCGACGACCTGTGCCCAGAAGTCCTCGTCACTCCTTGATGTAAAATAGGCCATTTCTTCATCAAGCACAGGGATCGGTATACCCAGACCCACAAACATAGATACGCCGTAACCAATAAAACTTGCACCCTTTATATAATCGCCGCTCATCGTTTTGGCATCGCCGATAACGGCAATAGTGCCTGCCCCTGCCCTCGGAAGGCCATCAGGGCTGCGCATCGCATTAGGGTTATGCTGCGTGCCGTTCCATGCAACGTATCCTATGCCTCCACCGAGAAATATCCTTGTGCCTATGCCGATTGTTCTATACATCGGGTCTTTCAAGAGCGGAGAAAGCTGTCCTGCGCTACAGTAGTTTGCACTGTGCATATGCGGTCTTACTATGCCCATGTATGTGTAAATAACCTTTTTTGATAGATTGACCGCTACATTGTAATTCTGGTATGCATTTCTTGGGTTGTAGAGATACGCTTCATTCACCGTTTCTTTGTTTATATATGTCTCTATATATTTTCTCGGATAGCAATCGGTGCCATATGCCGTTGACACGAGTCTTATATTCTTCCCGCTGATAAATTCTTCGATTACGTGCGCACCACCGTATTTGAATGCCCCAGGATAAACCATATTTCTCGGATCATCCTCAGGGATTGCCGTGGCTCCTATATATACATCTACGGCTGCTATGCCTGTATAAGCCGGCACATCGTTGAGAAGGCATTTGCCTCCGCCAATCTTGATCCTTGGCTTCGAATGACCGAGGTTTAAAAACATGCCGCTACTGCACATTGGTCCAAACGTGCCTGTCGTTACAACATCCACATATTCTGCGGCCCTCTTTGTTCCTTTGTCTCTTGCTATCTCTACCATTTCCTCCGCCGTTACTACAACGGCCTTTCCGCTTTTAATCTTTTCGTTTATTTCATCTATCGTTTTCAATGTTTGCTCCTAAATTGGATTCCTGCGCCAATAAGCCCAACAGCATACAATATTTTTCAATATCAAAATCAGAATTCGTCTGTTAAGCATTTATCTTTTGCATTTTGGCGGTTTTTATTGTTAACACCGTCTAAATTATACACCAAAAAGACATCTTTTAAAACCTTATTAAAGAAAAATCAGGTCAATGAGACGTTGAATTTGATTTCTGCTTCAGATTTTCTTCCATAGATGGGCATTAAACGACCGGCCATATCCGATGCCGATCTCTTCAAACCTTCTCGGATTATCGCCTCGCCAGCGATGTTTTCCGAAAATCCTTTTTTAATGGTAATGCCCTTGCCGATATCCAACAGGTGTTTTTCGCATATGTTAATCCCTGTCCCGAAACATAGACAGGGCGTATTAACAAAATCTTTTATACGTTCTGGTTTAATGGTGGCATATTCTCTGATTCTCTCTATCTGACCATGTGATACAAAATAAAGCGAACAGAAGACCTCATGTTTTTTAGCGTCTATAAGGGGACATAAAAAATGACCCTCCATGAATGCAAAAGGGGATGCAAGCACATCAAGTGTAGGTACACCATTTACGGGAATATTTCTTCCCGAGGCAATCCCCTTGCAAAAGGCAAGCGCAACCCTTATGCCAGTAAACGAACCTGGACCTAGCGTGACGATTATTGCACGGATATCGTCGAACGTGAAATTATTGGAAGAAAGCATGTCGGAAACCTCCATTCCTATTATGCCCGATGGAGTCCTTTTGTTTCCTATGTGCCTTTCTTCAACAATGCTGTCGCCTGAAGAAATGACAATATTAAGAAAGTCCAGGGAGTTGTCAATGCCGAGAACAATCCTATTTTCCATAAAATATACGCATAAGGTCATTGAAGAAGGCTAAAACCATGATTGCCAGAAGTACCCCCATGCCTGCCTTTTGTGCAATATCTATGAACCTTTGAGAAATCTTTTTCCTTATGACGATTTCGATCAGGTGGAACATGATGTGTCCACCGTCAAGTATAGGTATAGGCAGGAGGTTGATTACTGCAAGGTTGATACTGATAATAGCAATAAAATATATGAGGTTTTTTGTCCCTTCCTTTGCCTGTTTTCCGGCGACCTCGAGGATTAAAAGCGGACCGCCGACCTGTTTTGGGGATATGCTACCCTCTATCAATTTTACGATTCCGATGATGGTGATCTTTGTGAGATTATATGTCTGCGTCCCTGCCTTGCCAACAGCGCCTATCAGCGTTTCCTTTTTTGTCAGAAACTCGTTGGATGCAGTGATGCCTATAACCTTTCTTTTTATCGTTTCACCAAATATGTTTTTGCTTTCGATCTCCTTAGGGGTTATCTGGTAATCTAATAATCTGCCGTTCCGGTTAACCGTAAAGGTCATCGTGTGTGCTTCGGAGTTTGACATTAGGTCCATCAATTCAGACCATTCGGTTATGCTTTGACCGTTGATGCTCGCAATTGTATCACCTTCTCTGATGCCGGCTTCATATGCGGGATATCCAGCCTCCACCTTTCCCACCTTTGTTGATAATACGTTGTAGCCGCTTAAGAAAACGCAGTAAAAGAGAAAAAACGCAAAGATGATATTGAAAAATGGGCCTGCGAAGGCGATGAGAATCCTGACAAAAGGAGGTTTATGCGAATAAGACCTGTTTATTTCCTCCTCTTTGACCTCATCTTCAGGTGATTCGCCGAGAAGTTTTACATATCCCCCTAAAGGAATTGCTGATATCGCATATTCTGTCTCTCCCCTTTTGATGTTAATAAGTTTTTTGCCGAAACCAAGCGAAAATGCGAGCACCTTTACGTTTGCAAGCCGTGCAACAAGGTAATGTCCCAACTCGTGCACAAGGATAAGGAGGCTCAGTGCGATAAATCCGTAAACTACGTTCATTACAATACTAGGCATATGACTCCTTTAATGTTTCTTCTGTGTATCTTTTTGCCCAATTATGGATTTCCCATACGGTATCGATGTCTTCGATAACGGAAAATCCTTCATGGCGTTGCAAGGTCTTTTCAATGAACAATGGTATATCTGTAAACCTTATTCTGCCTTCAATGAATGCCTCTGAGGCGACCTCGTTTGATGCGTTTAACACCACCTGTGCCCCATCCCCTGCGTATAATGCATCAAAGGCGAGCCTGAGGGAGGGAAATTTACCCGTATCGGGTGGATAAAACCTCAGCTTTTGCAATTTTTCCAGGTTCAATTGGGCAAACGGAAGGTGATGGATTGTACCCTGGTTGATTGCATATGCAATGGGTATTTTCATATCAGGCGAGGCCATATAAACAAAAAAAGAACCATCTTTTAATTCAATCATACCGTGCACAATGCTCTCAGGATGGACGACCACCCTTATCCTCTCTGGCTCGATGCCAAAAAGCCACCTTGCCTCTATCACTTCAAGTCCTTTGTTCATGAGTGTCGCAGAGTCCAGGGTAACCTTTTTCCCCATCTTCCATGTGGGGTGATCGAGCGCTTCAGAGGGGCTTACAAGGTGTAAAGCCTTTTTTAAATGCCTTCTAAAGGGACCGCCGGAAGCGGTTATTGTGATGTTTTTGACATCTTCCCGCCCTGTATGTTTTAGCAACTGGAAGATTGCAGAGTGTTCGCTATCCACAGGATATAGCTTTGAATCGTATTTATCAAGCAATTTCGATACAATCCTCCCGGCCATAACGAGGCTTTCCTTGTTAGCGAGTGCGAGTATCTTGTTCTGCTTTAGTGTCTCGATGGTTGGTATAAGCCCAGCACTTCCAGGCAACGCATTGACTACAATCTCCCCGTCCATGTAAAGCATCTCTTTTATGCCCTCAATGCCAACAAAAAGATGTGCCTTGTCCAGATGAACCTTATCCTTCATTTGTTTGTCGAATATACAGACATATTTTGGTCTAAATCTTTTTATCTGTTTATTGAGCAGTTCGATATTTTCCTTGCATGCAATGCCTACGACCTCAAAGTCATCACATTGGTTTTCTATTACCTCCATCGTAGCCCTGCCGATCGAGCCTGTTGAACCCAATATTACTATCTTTTTTTTCACCCTATATACCTCTGAGGGAAATTACTATAATCAATAGCCAAGCTCCACATATTATTTTAAGTTTTTTGTATATTTGATGTTGTTTAGAGCTTAAAAGTTTGTATTTAGGATTTGCCTTTCTCATAATTTTAAACCGAGCAGATAATGATACAAAAAAGGTGCCGTAAATATGAAGCTGTCCATACGGTCAAGTATGCCGCCATGACCTGGAATCAACCCAGAAGAATCTTTTGCAGCACACACCCTTTTGCCGACAGATTCGAGTATATCTCCTGCCTGTGCAAGTATCCCCAATATAATGCCTATTATGAATGCCTCCAACAATCCGATGCCTATGGTCTTTGCCGATAGCACGATGACTACCATGCTGCCTGCTATTGCGCCAAGCAGACCTTCATAGGTTTTTTTAGGGCTTATCATAGGCACGAGCTTTCTTTTTCCAAAACCCTTGCCAAAAAGATACGCACAGGTGTCGCTTGCCCAAATCGTCAGAAGCAATATAAAAGGCAACAAAAATCCTGCCTTTTTTAAGAGCGACAGGTGATAAAGCGGCAATACAACGAATATCTCGCCGAGAAATATAATATAAATACCTTTCATGACCTCTTCGTTTATGCCAGGTTTTTTGCTTTCACCATTTATTATTTTATAAATCAAAAAGACGAACGGCGCAAACAAAAGGCAAACTGCGTAGATAAAGAACAATTTAAAATACAAAGGGATAATGCACAAAAGGGTCAGAATCAGAAGTAAGTATCTTTCGCCAGTTCCAGACATCGTTATCAACTCGAAGAGCGCAATTATGGCAATCAATGTGAGCACACCGGAAAACCATGTATCGGGCAGAAAATAAAAAACCGATGCAATTAGGGGTGCGATGCAAAAAGAAGCGACTAACCTTTTTTTAAACTCTCCCACTTAAATTTTCCTTTATGCTTCCAAAACGCCTCTCTCGTTTTGTGTACTCTATTAGGGCCTTTATATAAGCATCTTCTCTGAAGTCGGGCCATAGCGTATCCGTTACATAAATCTCGGTATACGCTATCTGCCACAGCAGGAAGTTGCTAACCCTCATCTCTCCGCTTGTCCTGATAAGTAAATCCGGATCCGGTATACCTTTCGTATAAAGATAATCTTGAAAGACGTTTTCGTCTATCTGTGTTATATGTCCCTCTTTTGCTTCATTTATAATCTGTCTTACGGCGTTCAGGATTTCTTCTCTGCCGCTGTAGCTAAGCGCAATGTTGAGAGAAAGAGACGTGTTCCCCGATGTTTTTTGCATAGCTGCGTTAAGCTGGGTCTGCAATTTTTTTGGAAAGTCCATAATATTGCCTACAACGCGGAAACGTATATCCTCATCCATCATCAGTTGCAATTCTTTTTCGAGGAAGATACCAAGCAGTTCGAGAAGCTTTTTAACCTCTGTCCTGGGTCTTGACCAGTTTTCTTTGGAAAACGCATAAAGCGTTAGATATGGTATGCGCAATTTTCTTGTTAATGTAACGATGTTTCTGACAGACTCCAGTCCCTGTATGTGCCCTTCCACACGTGGCAAACCCCTCATTTTTGCCCATCTGCCATTTCCGTCCATTATTATTGCAACGTGTGCAGGGAGCTTGGATTGTTCAAGCTTAGACATTAAATATTCAGATCTCCAGAATTTCCTTTTCCTTTTCCGAATAAATCTTTTCGGCTGCTTGAATGTATCTGTCAGTTGTCTTCTGGACATCCTCCTGATGTTTATGAAGGTCATCCTTTGAGATGAGCTTGTCTTTTTCCATCTTTTTTAGCTTTTCGTTAATGTCCCTTCTGATGTTACGCATGGCGATCTTTGTATTTTCAAGCATTTTACTGCCAAGTTTTGTAAGCTCTTTTCTTCTCTCTTCCGTAAGTTTAGGGAAAACGAGCCTTATTACCTTACCGTCAGACATGGGGTTGACACCAAGGTCTGATTTCTGGATTGCCTTCTCTATTTCGGATATTGCCGAGTTGTCCCATGGCTGAATGGTTATGGTTCTGCTGTCCAAAACCCCGATTGTAGCGACCTGATTCAGCGGTGTGGGCTGATTGTAATACGTTATTTTTATGTCGTCAAGAAGTGAAACGCTTGCAATGCCTGTTCTTAGTTTTGACAGATCCTTTTGAAGCGTTGATGTTGTCTTTTTGAGTTTATCTGCGAGTTCAGTTGTTATTTCATTAATCATCATGTTTTAGCCCCCTTAACAATAGTTCCAACAGATTCACCAAGCACTACCTTTTTCATATTACCTTTCTTTTTGATGTTCGTTACTATGACAGGAAGGTTGTTGTCCATACAGAGGCTTATAGCCGTTGCATCCATAACCTTCAAACCCTTGTTGAGCACGTCTATATAGGAAATTTCAGGAAAGAACATCGCATCACCGTGAACTTCTGGGTCTTTGTCGTATACCCCGTCCACCTTTGTTGCCTTCAGGAGTACATCGGCCTCTATCTCAAGGGCACGAAGTGCCGCGGCAGTATCTGTAGTAAAAAAAGGATTTCCTGTACCACATGCAAAAATAACAACCTTTCCTTTTTCCAGTTCTTCTATGGCCTTTTTCTTGAGATTTGGCTCGGCAATCTTTTCTATCTGCAATGCACTCTGTACCCTCGCAGGTATACCTGCCTTCTCGAGTGCATCCTCGAGCGCAAGGGCATTCATCAGTGTTGCAAGCATGCCCATGTAGTCGCCCGTTACCCTGTCGATGCCCTGCTTTTCAGCCCTCATGCCTCTATAGATGTTGCCCCCGCCTATTACAATACCTATCTCTGTCCCAAGTTCTTTTATGTCTTTGATTTGAAGCACAATCTCCCTTACTGTTTCCGGGTCGATGCCGTGGTTCTCTGTGCCTGTTAATGCTTCGCCGCTCAGTTTTAGAAGAATCCTGTTGTATCGCATATTATTCTGTTGTTGTTTCTCCAAGTTGGAAGCGCACAAAACGCTTTATAACGACATTTTCACCAATTTTTACAACAAGGTCTTCAAGTAGTCCCTTGACCGTTATATCGGGGTTTTTAATGAAGGGCTGCTCCATCAGGCATACTTCCTGGTAAAACTTTTCCATCTTACCTTCTGCTATTTTGTCGATAATCTTTTCCGGTTTTCCTGAATCAAGCGCCTGTCTCCTATATAAGTCCTTTTCCTTTGCCTTCACGTCTTCGGGAATATCTTCCCTTTTGACATACAGGGGGTTTGCCGCCGTGACCTGCATGGCAACATCCTTGGCAAATTCCTGGAAATCCTTGGAATTTGCGGCAAAATCCGTCTCGCAGTTTACCTCTACCATAACACCTACCTTACCGCCTGTATGTATGTAAGATGCGATTACGCCTTCGGAAGCCGCCCTGCCCGACCTTTTTTGCAATTTGGCCAAGCCCTTCTCTCTTAAGTATTCAACGGCCTTTTCCATATCACCATTGGCATGTTTTAAAGCCTCTTTACAATCCATCAGGCCAACGCCTGTCTTTTCTCTTAATTTTTTTACAAGTTCTGCTGATATATCCATATAATCCTCCTCTTAATTAACCCATAACCCATAGACGATAGATGCTTTCATACGCTTTTCAATATTTTTCGTCCGAAGGTTGCCAATGCTTCTGCGATGGGCAATGAGCCGACTTTTACAACCAATCCTTTTATTGGTTTACTGTTCGTAAAATTCCTCATATTTTTCTTCAAGCAGGCTATCATCGACAAAAGGCTTTGGTTCCTCAACCGGTTCGTCTTTTCCTTGAAATTCCTCAACATAAAGCGCCTTGCCTTCGAGAACGGCATCCGCAATCTTCATTGTTATTAGCTTGATCGCCCTTATGGCATCGTCATTCCCTGGTATTATGTAATCTATGTCATCGGGGTCACAGTTTGTATCAACAATGCCAACGGTGGGAATGCCGAGTCTTTTTGCCTCCTTTACCGCTATATACTCCTTCTTGGGGTCAACGATATAGATTGCACCCGGCAGACGATCCATATCTTTAATACCGCCTATGTTTCTCTCGAGTTTTGCAATTTCCTTCTCTATTCCGATAGCCTCCTTTTTGGGGAGCATCTTGAATACATCGCTTTCTTTTAGCTCCTCATACTTGCGGAATCTTTCGATGGTTTTTTCAATTGTCTGGAAGTTTGTCATTGTACCGCCAAGCCATCTTACATTTACATAAAATGCCCCACACCTTTTTGCCTCTTCACGGATTGCCTCCTGGGCCTGTTTTTTTGTGCCCACAAAAAGGATGTATTCGTTTCGGGATGCAACCTCTCTGACGAAATTGTAAGCTTCTTTGAACATTTTCAATGTTCTCTGCAGGTCAATGATATATATACCGTTGCGTGCACCAAAGATGTAAGGTTTCATCTTTGGATTCCACCTTTTTGTCTGGTGTCCGAAGTGTACACCTGCTTCGAGCAATTGTTTAATGGTTAGGTTAGACATTGATCCTCCTGGTTTTTATCTTCCGCCCGTTCGCATTTCAACAACAGACAGATCGTCTGCACCTTGTCGTCGATTGAAGGGCGTGCAAATTAAACTGCGTGGTATAAATACCATATGATTTCAAATATTTCAAGAAAATTTGAGAGTTATTTCAATTTTTGCCCGGCGATTCATTTTTTGTATCTTGGTCAGACATAGTCGATATCGTCTTTGTCTTTGCCATCCTTTATCCTTTTCTCGAGATATTCTCTCGCAATATCTTTGCCGCCAAGACCAACAGCTATTGCTGCCGCGAGCACAAGCCCACCGAATATTATGGTGAATGCTACAACTACAGTGTCCTTTCCCACACCAAGCTGTTCGAGAGCCATGGTTGCAGCGAGCACAAAGACAGCTAATCGAGTAAATTTTCCTATAAGACCGGAACATTTTATCCCTGCATTCACCGATGCAATAAGAATTGCCCTTGCAAAAAAACTGCTCAAAAGATACCCGAGCACAAGA